>Ga0105044_10000241_pt1 | contig 64589 bp, 50 predicted proteins | sample MAT01_FD_78092 | JGI IMG/M metagenome (GOLD analysis project Ga0105044, IMG submission 78092) | Freshwater microbial communities from Lake Fryxell liftoff mats and glacier meltwater in Antarctica - MAT-01 | ecosystem: Environmental > Aquatic > Freshwater > Ice > Liftoff microbial mat | place...
AGCACGTGGCGTCGGCCGCGCAGGTCCCGCGTGGAAACGGCGCGGCCGGAAGTGGACGGCAAGGAGAAGGCGGGCGCGGGCGACTTGGGGCTCAGCATGGACCGTTCCTTTCTCGACCGGGGGGGGCGGAGACTTGCAGCGTAGCGCGCGCACGCGTTTCGTGCGCACCGCGCACCGTGCGCCGGGCACTGCGCGTGCTCCGTGCTCCGCGCACTGCTCCGTGCACCGCGCACCGCGCACCGTGCTCCGCGCACCGTGCACCGCAGCCGCGCGTGCGTCCGAACTGCGCTACAGCCGCGAACGCTTGTCGATCAGGTCGGCCAGCAAGCCGACCGCGAGCACGTTCATCATCGCCATCGCCAGGAGCGTCGTCTTGTCCGAAAGGTTCGGCGGCGACACGACGAACGCGTCGTAGTAGAGCGACGCGAGCAGCGCGACCAACACGACGCCCGCCACCGGGTAGATGACCTTGAGCGGGTTGAAGTACAGCACCGTCCTCACGATCAACTGCGTGAAGCCCAGCGTGTCGCGAATCGGCCGGATCTTGGATCGCCCCGAGCGCTTGGCGTAGTCGATCGGCACGTAGTCGACGCGGTGATCGTTCGTCAGCGACGCCAGCGTGATCGTCGTCGTGAAGCTGAATCCGTCGGGCAGGATGGGCCGGTAGCGCACGACGAGCTCGCGCCGCATCGCGCGCAACCCCGAGTTCAAGTCGGGGATGTGCGTCCCCGCCAGATAGCTCGCGAGCCAGCGCAAGAACGCTTTCGCCGGGCGGCGGACGAGCGGAATGTGCACATCGGCGCCGGTGCGAGAACCGACGGCCATGTCCGCGCCGTCGTCGATGCACGCGAGGAGGTCCGCGACCTTCGCCTCCGGATAGGTGCCGTCGCCGTCGGTGATCACGACGACCTCGTGGCTCGCGCGCACGAAGCCCGTCTTGAGCGCGGCGCCGTACCCCTTGTTGTGCGGATGGCGGACGACGGTCAGCGTCGGGAAGCGCGCGCGCAGCGACTCGAGCGCGCGCGCCGTCCCGTCCTTCGAACCGTCGTCGACCACCAGGATTTCGACCGGGATGTCCAGCCGCAGCCCGGCGAGTCGCTCGACTACGCCCGCTATGCCGCGCTCCTCGTCGTAGGCCGGCACGACGAACGTCACGCCGCGAGCGGTCGGCCGGTCGGTCGGATCGTGCGGAGCCTGGGGAGCGCGCGGGGGCAAGACGGTCTCTCTGCCATACGCGGAGGAAGTGTTCAACGCGGAGCAACCCGCGCGAACGCGGCGCGCAGGACCTTGGCGGTCAACCCGGTGGGTCCGAGCTCCGCGATCTCGCTCGCGCTCGCGAATCGCAACGGCTCCGCGGGCGGACCGGCGAGCCAGCGCGCCGCGAACACGCGCGCACGGATCCGGTGACGCGTGATCGAATGGCCGACGGATCCGAGTTCGTCCCCCGTCACAAGCCTCGACCCGGTGTCGCCCGCGCGCGGCCATTCGGGCTCCGCGAGCAGTCGCGCGCCCGTCGGCTCGATCGTGGGCAGCTCCCACAAGCCCGCCATGCGCCCGCCCGGCGGACGTTGTGCCATGAGCCAGCTTTCCCCCGATCGCACGAGCGCCACGTGGAGCTCGACCTCGATCACGGTCGGGCGGCGCTTCGGCCGAGGGAGTTCCAGGGCGAGCCCGCGCTCGTACGCCGCGCAGGCCGACCGAATCGGGCAGACCGGGCAGCGCGGCTCGCGCGGTACGCAGACGAGCGCTCCGAGTTCCATGAGCGCCTGGTTCCACTCGCCGGCGCTGCGCCCGCCGAGCTCCGCGACGAGTTCGGTGGCGCGGTCCCAGGTCGCCGCTCGAAACCCCGCCGATTCCTGCGGCGCGTCGAGGGCGAAGATCCGCGCCAGGACGCGCGCGACATTGCCATCGACGAGCGGTTCCGGCCGATCGAAGGCGATGCTCGCGACCGCTCCCGCGGTGTAGGGACCGATACCGGGGAGGGCCAAAAGCTCGGCCCGCGCGCTCGGGAAGACGCCGCCGTGGCGTTCGACGACGGCCCGCGCGGCCTCGTGCAGGGAGCGCGCGCGCCGGTAGTAGCCCAGTCCGCTCCAGGCAGCGAGCACGTCCTCGACCCGCGCTGCGGCGAGGTCGGCGACGGTCGGGAAACGCGCCAGGAAGCGCTCGAAGTACGGGATGACGGCCTCGACGCGCGTTTGCTGGAGCATCGACTCGCTGATCCAGACCCGGTAGGCGTCGCGATCCCGCCGCCAGGGGAGGTCGCGCCGCGCGGCTTCGAACCAGGCCAGGAGCTCCCCCATCCATTCCGAAACTGACCCAGTTGGCTGTCCGCTCCAGCCAGAGGGGCTCGGGCGGGGTTTTGGACAGGGGTCGGGTCGAGATCGGGCGGCCACGGGCCGTCAGCAGAGCACGTCCGGGAGAAAGGACAACCAACTGGGTCAGCTTCCGTTGGCCTTGCCGGTGGCCCCCCCCCAGGCGTACCACAGCGCGCATGCCTCGCGTCCATCGACTCGTCCTCGGGCTCGTCTGCGGCTGGATCCTGTCGCGTCTGCGGGTCGTGCCCGGTTTCGATCTGCTCGATGGCCCCGTCTCCGATGCGGGGGGGGCGCTTCTCGTGCGGGGTGGCGCCGTCCTACTCGTCGGGTTGGTGCTGCGGAATGTGGGACGGGATCTCGGGGCCGCGTTCCTCGTCGGGCTGGCGGTCGGGGTCGCGGCGCATGGGCTGGTCTTCGGGGGCCCGCTCGGCCTTCCGGCCTTCGACCTCATCCTCGTCGCGCTCGTCCTCCTGGGCGTCTTCGGGTGGTCCTCGCTCCGGGAAGCGCGGCGTGCGGACGAGCTCCCCGTGCCGGCCGTGATCGGCGAGCGCATCGGGCTCTTCCTGGCCGGCGGCGGCGCGGCCCTCGTACTCGAGGTCGTCGCGCGCCACCTGCGCCTCCTCGGCGGCGGTCTGGTGCAGGACGATTCGGCCTTCGCGGCCACGTTCGCGCTGCTCGTCGCGCTGGGCGGCGTCTGCTTCGGATGGATCGCGAACACGGCCAAGCTCGAGCGCTGGATCTTCCCCTGGCTCGTCGCGGCGACCGCGGCGGGTTGCTATTGGGCGCTGGGAACCGTCGCCGAGGTCGGCCAGATCCTCGACTTCGGACGTTTCCTGGCGCGCTACGGCCTCGATGCGTCCTGGCACGGGACGCTCGGAGCGAACGCGCTCCTCGCCGGCGCGGTGTTCGTGCTGCCGGCGTTCCTGCTCGGCATCGCCCTGCGCGGAGCGCGCGGCGCGGGCAGCCTGTCGAGCTGCCTCTACGGAGCCGGCGCCGGTCTGGCGCTCCTGCCACGCCTCCTCCACCACGATCCCGCGTTGGCGACGAACGTCAGCGAGCTCTTCGCGGCGCAACTCCTGCCCTTCGGACTCCTGACGACGCTGCTCGGCGCGGGGCTGGCCCTCCTCTCGGTCCCGTGCTGCACCAAGCGCGGGCGCTGGATCACGTTCGCCGCGGTGCTGCCGCTCGGCCTGCCCGTGCTGCTCGTCGATTCGAAGCCGCTCTTCTTGCTCTCGCCCTGGGAACGGCGCCCGACGATGCCCTACCTCGCGTTCGAGACGCCCGAGGGTCTGGCGACGGTCGAGCCGGGCGAGGGCGGCCTCAAGGTCGCCACGCTCGACCGGCGGCTGCTCTCGCCCGGCCTCGACGCCGTGCGCGCCGATTCGCGCGCGATCGAGGTCTCGTTCCTGGCGCTGCCGCGCGAAGTGCAAGCTGCGCGCAACGTGCGCGTCTTGCTCGTCGGCCAGCTCACGCAAGTGCGCGCGGCCCAGCTCACGCGGCAGGGAGCGACGCGCGTCGATCGCACCGGTGCGTGGCACGCGGCCATGCCGCGGCTCGAGAGCGAGCTGCTGAAGGATTACACCCCGCCGCCGGGCGACGTGATCGGAACGAGCGCGGCCGAGGACCGGCTCGAAGCCGGGCAATACGACCTGTGCATCGTGCTGGCGATCGATGGCGATCCGCCGCAGTGGCGCGGCATCGGTGAGCTCGCGAGCAGCACGGTGCTCGTGCGCTGGTCGCGCATCGACCAACCGATCGCGGCCGAGTTGCCCGGATCGCGTTTCGCGGGCAGCGACGAGCGCGAACCGCTCTACGCGCTCACGGGCGGCGGGCTCGAGAACTTGATGCTCGGCGTGCTCGACGGCGCGGTTCGTCCCGTGCCGGGCGAGCCGGGACGCATCGAGATCGTGAGGCTCGAAGGGGCTCCGCCGCGTACGCGGCCCTTCACGCGTCTCCTGGAACGCAAACGCTGGCGCGCGGCCTCGGCGACGGAGCTCGTCGCGTTCGCTCTCGCGGAGCAGAACGAAGGCGGGCTCGTGCGCGGCCTCGACGCGTTCACGCGACTGCAGACCCCGAGCTCGCCGTTCGAGACCGACAGCCAGCGCGTCGAGCTCGACGAAAGCGTGCTCGTCATCCTGCGCGACGCTGCGCTGGCCGAGCCGCCCTCGGCGTACCTGCGCGAGGTGTGGAGCTGGCTCGCGCGCGTTTTGGCGGGCAAGCGCGACGTGAGTGCGATCGAGACGCATCTCGCGCCGCTCGCCGCGCGTTGGGCGCCCTGGCCCGAGTTGGAGGTCGCGCTCGCTCGGGCCGATCTGGAGGCGCTCGATCCCGAGGCCGCGGCGCGCCGTCTGGAACCGCTCGCCGCGGCTTCCGAGTCGACCTTCGAGGTCCTGTCGGTGCTGGGCGAGGCGCGCGAACAGATCGGTGACGGTCGCGGCGCGGTCCAGGCGTGGAAGCGGGCGCTCGAGTTGCGCCCGGGCGACGAGGGGCTCGGTCGCAGGCTCGCGATGGCCCGAGTTCGCGCTGGGGATCCGGGCGCCGAGGAGGAAGTCAGGCGCCTGCTCGAAGAGCACTCGGAAGACGAGGAGTTGCGCCTCTTCTTGGGGCCGGGCCCGTTCCCCGCGGTCCAGCGCGGGGCGGCGCCAGAAGCTCGACCCCACTAGGTTCCAAGCGGGTTATGCTTGCTCCATCTTCCTGTGCCGACCGCCGATCGGCGGCCGGCGTCGGAAGCGCATCTTTCTTTCCACCTTTCGATCCGGGACGTCAGGAACTTCCGCAGGTTCCAGACCCGTCCCATACCGAACGGCGCGCGCATCCACGGCCGTGGCGGCTGGCGGGACACCCTCCAACCGGGCGCATTCCGTTCGCGACCTCTCTCCGAAGGACGTTCCTCGATGATGCAGAAAACCTTGAGCGCCCTCGTGCTGGGCGGAATCGCCCTGACGGGCGCGGCCGTGATGAGCACGGCACAGATCGAACGCCTCGATCTGAACCAGATGGTGCAGCGCTCGGACGACGCGATCCTCGGCTCGATCACCGCGCGCGAAGTCATTCGCATCGACCATGAAGTCGATGGCCCGGAGCTCTACTACACCGCGCTCACGATCGAGGGCCGCTCGCTTTCGACGAACGAGCCGCGCACGGTCGACGTGTGGTTCGGCGGCGGCTTCATCGACGAGACGAACGGCGTCTTCAACTCGGAAGCCCCGACGATGGACGACCAGAAGGTCGGCAACCAGGTCGTGGCCTTCTACAAGTTCGAGGAGAACATGGGCGGCGACCTCTCCGGCAACGCGCTCATGACGTGGCACGGCGGTCTCTACCGCACGTTCGAATCGCGCCGCACGACCTTCGTGCAGGGCCGCGGCAACGGCTACGCCATCCCGTCCAACGTGCGCCTCGACGAGCTCGATGCGCAGGTCAAGTCCCTGGCCGTCACCAAGCAGAAGTGAGGACCAGACCCATGAAGAGCTACCAAGTCCTCGGTTCCATCGCGGCCCTCGGCATCGCGTCCGCGCTCGTCCTTCCCTCTCGTTCGGAGGCCTACTCCACGATCGGCGGCCAGCTCGGGCTGACCCAGCGCGACTACCGCGTGTTCAACAACTTCACGGACCCGACGGCGAACGACAACGCCACGCCCGACCCGAACTTCCCGGGCTACGTGGGCGCGGGCATGGCCATGTGGAAGGCCAACCTCGACTGGGCCAGCCGTCTGCACGGCAACGGCAACGGCGACCCGCACCAGCCGGGCGGCCTCGGCTCGGGCGCTGCGAACTTCGACCCGTCCTGGCAGGGCTACGCGACCGGCGTCGGCGGCACGAACGACAACATCATCTCGGAGCTCGCGGGCAGCTCCGGTTCGACCCTCGCGTTCTGCGAGACGCCGATCAGTGACGGCTGGCGCATCCGCGTCTACGCCGACGCGGCCATCTGGAACGACGGCCCGACCACGCCGAACAACCACTTCGACTTGCAGGGCGTGATCTGCCACGAGCTCGGCCACGCGCTCGGCCTCGGCCACTCGGTCGCGGGCGGCTCCCCGACGATGTCGGCCTCGGTTTCGAACCCGGCGGTCGCGGCGCGCTCGCTCTCGGCCGACGACATCGCGGGCGTTCAGTTCATCTACGGCGCCGCGAACTTCGCCGTGAAGCCGATCATCAGCGGCATCAGCGCGAGCCCGGGCCAGCTCACGATCAACGGCTCGAACTTCACGGCCGGCAGCACGAACGAAGTCTGGTTCACGCAGGCGGGCGTCGGCGGCAACGGGAACCCGGTCAAGCTGACGAGCGTCAACTCGAACGGCACGCAGATCGTCGTCGTCCCGCCGGCCGAGGCCGGTCCGGGAGATGTGCTGGTCAAGATCTCGGGCACGGGCAACGACAAGCTGTCGAACCCCTGGCCCTACCAGCCGGACACCGGCCCGTCGTGCCCGCTGGCGTTCAACGTGTGCTTCACCTCGCCGAACTCGGTGAACGCGGTGGGCGCGGTGATGGCCTTCGCAGGCAGCCAATCCGTGGCCAACAACGACCTCGTGCTGCTCGCGGGCGGCTGCCCGCCGAACACCTCGGGCATCTTCTACTTCGGAGCGAACGAGACGTTCGCCGTGTTCGGCAACGGCTTCCGCTGCATCGGGAGTCCGACCTTCCGGCTGGGGATCATCCAGGCCAACGTCTTCGGGGACGCGGTTCAGAGCCTGAACATCCCCAGCGCGCCGGGCGGCATCAGCGCGGGCCAGACGAAGTACTTCCAGTTCTGGTACCGCAACCCGGCCGGCGGTGGCGCGGGCTTCAACCTGAGCGACGCGCTGAGCGTGCCGTTCTGCCCGTGACATACGACGGGCCCAGCAAGGGCTGGGTCTAGTCGCCGCCAGGCTCGGCGCCTGGCACTTGACACAGTCGCCGCCCCGTTCGCCAGCAGGTGAACGGGGCGGCGTCTGTGCGTCGGGACACCACGAGGCACTGGCTCCGCGGTGCAGGCCACGGTCTCACGGCTCGCCGTCGGGTGCTCGGTACTGTGTCGTCGAGTGTCTGGCACTGCCGAAGGTTGAGTGGCACTGCCAAAGGTTGAGTGGCACTGCCGAAGCGTGAGTGGCACTGCCGAAGCGTGAGTGGCACTGCCGAAGGTTGAGTGGCACTGCCGAAGCGTGAGTGGCACGGCCGAGGCTGGGTGGCACTGCCGAGGCTGAGTGGCACTGCCGAAGGCTGAGTGGCACTGCCGAAGGCTGACGGGCACCGTGCCGAAGGCAAGCTGGGACCGTGCCGCGAGCTTGGCGCCGCACCACCGCCGCCCGAACCTCGGAACGCGCGTTGCCACGTGCGTGACAACCGCTACTCGACTGCGGTGCAATCCGCACTCCCGTGTCGGCACCGCAACCCGAACTCAGCCCGACTCCGCCGTGGAGTACTGCCCGGCGGCTCGCGCTCGGACTGCTGCTCGTCCTCGTGACGGCGGTCGCTTACGGGCCGGTCTTCGGCGCGAGCTTCGTCTACGACGATCACCTCGTCGTGCTGCGCAACCCGGCGGTCGCGCACTTCGACCTCGGCGCGCTCGTGACGCGCCCGCTGTGGGCCTTCTACAGCGCCGACACCGAGCTCGCGGTCGGTTACTGGCGACCAGCCTCGAGTCTGCTGCTCGCGCTGGCCTACGCGCTCGCCGGCCCGACGCCGCTGGTCTTTCACGTGCTCGTCGTAGCGCTCCACCTCGCCGCTTGCGGTGCGGCGTGGGCTCTCGCGCGGCGCATCACGCAGAGCGACGCGGTCGGCTTCGCGGTGGCGTTGCTCTTCGCCGTCCACCCGGTCCACGTCGAGAGCGTCGCCTGGATCAGCGCAGTGGGCGATCCCGCGTTCGGACTGTGCGCGCTGCTCGCCCTGGAACGCCATCTGGCCTGGCGCGAGGCCGGTTCGCGCGGCTCGCCGTGGGCCGCCGGCGCGCTGCTCTTCGCGGGACTCACGTTCAAGGAGCTCGCGGCGGGAACGATCGTGGCCGTCGTCGCGCTCGACCTCGCACTCGGCCACAAGCCGCGCGGGTGGCGCGCCTACGCGCCGTACGCCGTCGCTTTCGGCGCGTACTTTCTCGCGCGCATGCTGGTCTTCCACAGCATCTGGGCCGGCTTCGATCGCACGACCACCGAGTTCGGCGTGAGCGCGTCGCGACTGATGCTCCTGCGCGCGGAGATCCTGGGCCTCGGCTTGCGCTTCGCGATCTGGCCCACCGACCTGCGGCTCTTCCACCCTTTCGTGCCCGATGCGAGTCGCGCGGGGCTCGCGCTCCCGCTGGGACTCCTGGCCGCCTGGGTCGCCGCGTGCGCGTGGCTCGCGTGGCGCAAGGAGCGCGTGCTCCTCGCGGCCGCGCTCCTCGTCCTCGCGCCGTTGGCCGTGATCGTCGTGCGCGTCGGCGCGCTGGGCACGTTCCCCTTTTCCGAGCGCTACCTGTACCTGGCCGTGTTCGGAATCGCACTGTTCGTCGCCGTCCTGGCGCAGCGATTCCTGCCGAGCATGGTCGCCGTCGCGTTGCTCGCGATCGTCACCCTCGCGGCCGGCAACGCGACGCGCGCGCAATCGCGCGCGTGGCACGACGACGAGACGCTCTTCCGCACGGCGGCCGAGCGCAGTCCGCGAGCGCCTTACGCGCGCTGGTTGCGCGGGCGTGAGTTGGTCGAGCGCTACCGGACCACGCGCGAGCCCGAGGCGCTGCGCGACGCGGAGCGCGAGTTCCAGGAGGCGCTCGCGTTGCTCGAGTCCGCGCAAAAGGGCGACGGCTCCATCTTCGGGCTCAGCGACGACCACGTGCAGGCGAACGTGGGGCTCGGGTGGGTGTTGCTCTACCTGTCCGAGGCCGACGGCACGCGCGACTTCGAACCGGCCGAGGTCGTGTTCCGCATGGCGTCTCAGAGCTATCCACAGAGCGAGGAGGCCTGGACCGGATTAGGCGTCGCGCTGATGGAGCAGGGCGAGATCGGTGACGCCCAGTCTGCGTTTCGAAAAGCAATCGAGGTCAACGAGCGCTTCGTCGAGGCGCACCGCAACTTAGGCCGGCTGCACATGCGCACGGGAGATTGGTTGGCCGCGCGCGCTTCGTTCGAGACGGCGCTGCGCTGGCAGCCGGATGCACCCGACTCGCTGATCCTCCTCGGATCTGCGTTCGAGCGCGGCGGGGACGACGTCACCGCGCGTAAACACTTCGATCGCGCGGCGGAACTCGCGCCGAACGACGCGCGACCGCACGTGCAGCGCGCGATCCTCCACGCGAAGGCCGGCCGCTTCGACGAAGCGGTGCGTGAGCTCGACACAGCGATCGAACTCGATCCGAAGAACCCCGAGGCGCACCTCACGCGTGGCAAGATCCAGGCGTCGCGCGGTGAGAACCACGGCGCGCTCATGTCGTTCCAACGCGCGAGCGAGCTCGATCCCGCCTCGTTCGAGGCGCACAACAACGCCGCGATCCTGTCGCTGCGCCTCTTAGGCGTCCCGTCAGCGATGCCCTACCTGCTGCGCGCCTACGAGATCCGGCCCGACGAGGCCGCCGGCCGGCAGTTGACCGAGGTGATCCGCAACCTGCCCGTCGCGAGCCCCGAGGCGTTCGTGGAGCTCGCGACCACCGACGCGGACCGCGGCGACGTCGATGGCGCGCTGGCGTGGCTGGAGTTGGCGCTCTCGCTCCGCGCCGAGGACGCGCCGGCGAACTACCTGCAGGGCGCGATGCTCTACAAGAAGGGCGACAAGACCGGCGCACGCGCGGCGTGGGAGAAGGCCGCGGTGCTCCTGCCGGAGAGCTTCCCGGTGAACGACTCGCTCGCGGGAGTCCTGCTCGAACTGGGCGACCGAGTCGGTGCCCTGAAGCACTCCGAGGCGGCGCTGCGCATCCTCGAGAGGTCCGCCGCCGGCACCGACCAGTACGACCAGCCGCTCGACGTCCTGCGCGGACGAGTCCAACGTCTGCGCGATGGAGACTGAGGCGGTGAGGAATCCGATCCCTCGACCGTTCGGGTTCGTGACGCGCTGATCCGGACGAAGGGGATCGAGATCGCGCGACGTCGGGCGCGGCAACGCGACGCGGAAGCGGCGCCACGAAGATATCAGAGCGCGTACGCTCGACTTTTTCACGCGCTCTCAGGCGCGCACGCGCACGAAGTCGATGAAGCCGCGCTCGACGTCGGTGCCGACCAACTCCACGCGCACGCGGTCTCCCACGTCCAGATCGTCCCAGCCGTGAAGGATCTTGCCCTCGGCTGCGGGCCGGAAGATGCGCGCCCACGTTCCCTTGTCCGATGCGCCGGTGACGATCCCCTCGAAACGCTCGCCGATGCGGCCTGAAAGCAGAAGCGCTTGTGCGGACTTGCGCACGTGGCGTTCGACTTTCGTCGCGTCGTCTTCCTGATCGGTGCAGTGGCGCGCGAGCACGACGAGCTCGTCGCCGCTGTACGGTACGCCGCGTCCCGCGATCGCGGCCTTGAGCAAGCGCTGCGTGATCAGGTCGGGGAAGCGCCGATTCGGTGCGGTCGAATGCGTGTAGTCGCGGATGGCGAGGCCGAAGTGTTCCGTCGCGCCATCGCCCGAGAGCTCGGCCACGTACTCGCCCGATCCGAGCAGCTTGACGACCGAGAGCGAGATGTCGGGGAATCGCTCAGGGCGGACGCGGCTCTGCTTCTCGAGGAAGCGCTCGAGCTCGGCAGCGCTGGGTTCCGGTGGCAGCCGGTCTCCCAACTCGCTCGCCAGCTGCACGATGCGCGCCCAGCGGTCGGGCGAGCGCAAAACGCGGCGCAGCGAAGGGAATTTGCGACTCTCGAGGAACGCGACCGTCGCGCTGTTCGCGGCGATCATGAAGTCCTCGATCAGCTCCTTCGCGCGGTTGCGCTCGTCGGCGCGCATGTCGGTCAGCTCGTCGCCGTCGTACACCGCGCGCGGTTCGATCGTGTCGAGCAGCAGCGCACCGCGGCGAAAACGCACCGCGCGCATCGCCTGCGCGACACGGTCCTGCAGGCGCAGTTGTTCGTCGAGTCCCGGTACCGCGGCCAGCTTCGGCGGCGGCGCGGTGCGGCCGTCGAGCCAGGCCGCGACGGCGTCGTAGGCGAGCTGCGCGCGGTTCGAGACGAGCGCACGGTACACGTCCGACTCCGTCACCATACCGTCCTCCGCCACGGTCATGTCGACGACGACGGCCATGCGCTCGCAATCCTCGTTGAGCGACGTGAGGTCCGTCGACAACCGCTCGGGGAGCATGGGGTAGATATCGGCCGCGGTGTACACCGAGGTCGTGTTCGTGCGCGCGTGCTGATCGATCGGAGTGCCGCGCGTGACGAGCGCGTCGACGTCCGCGATCGCGACGAGGATCCTCACGGTGCCGTTCGCGAGCGGCTCGGCCACGCTGAGTTGATCGAGATCGCGCGAGTCGTCGTTGTCGATCGAGCACCACAGGAGGCTGCGCAGGTCGCGGATCCCCGGACCCGTCTCGTGTGCCGCGCCCGTGATGGCGCGCGCCTGCGCGAGCGCGGCGGGCGAAAACTCCGGCAAGAGGCCGCGTTGGAGCATGACTCGCCGCGCGATCTCGCGCAGATCGTGACGATTCGGACGGCGGGTGCGGTTCATCGGCGCAGAGTAGTGCCAGCGGTCGTCAAGAATCCACCTCGGCCACGGTCGGCTCGCGCAACACGCGTTTCAGGCCCTTTCCGCAGCGCTTTTGCGACCGCTGCGGCGGCGATCCTGCCGCTCAGTGCGCCCCGACGAGCGTGATCGCGTTCGTCTGGAACACCGGTCCCTCCACGCAGCACTTCGCGTTCGGCCACGCTCCCAGCGGTCCGTCGGGCAACGTGGGCACCGGACATCCGTTGCAGATGCCGACGCCGCAGCCCATCACGCTCTCGAGGCTCAACCAGCAGTCGAGTCCGCGTGCGCGCGCGAGCTTCTCCGTCGCTTCGAGCATGCGCTCGGGACCGCACGCGAGCAGGCGCACTGCGCGCGGAACGCTGCCGTCCGCCCACAACTCGTCGAGCAGCTGCAACACGTTGCCGCGCATACCGTGCGATCCGTCGTCGGTACACGTTTCGACACGCACGCCGAGCGCGCGGAACGCGTCGAGGTCGTACAGGAGCCCCTTGCGCGCGGCGCCGTAGAGGTACACGAGATCCTCGCGACGCGCCGGCTTGCGGCCGTCCATGCCGCGCAGCGCCTGCTCGATTCCCATGTAGAAAGGCGCCGATCCGATGCCGCCCGCCAGCATGACGAACGGCGGCCCGTCACCGTCGAGCGCGGGCCAGCCGTTGCCGAGCGGACCGACCACGCTCAGCACCGTTCCCGGCGTCGCCGCGGCGAGCGCGCCCGTGCCCACTCCCATGACCTTGATCAGGAATTCGAGATCCCCGTCGATCTGACGGTAGACCGAGAACGGACGCGGAATCGCGGGCGACAAGCGGTCGTCGCGTCGCAACATGAAGAAGCGCGCTGCGCGCAGCGGCGGCTGCGCGACTTCGGGTCGCAAGCGCAAGACGACACCGTCTTCGCCGCAGGGTGTCACGGAGACGGTCGTTGCGCGGAAAGCTCGGGCATCGGGCGGCGGGGCGGGCATGCGGGCGAAGAGGATAGCCTCCGCCGCGCATCCCGCCATCGCCGGACTGGCCGGTTCAGCCGCCGTTCGTCGGCGGCATCTCGTTCAGCTTCTTCTGGTGCTCGCGCAGGGTCGGCAGAACCTTCGTAGCGTAGGCCTTCAGCTCGTCGTCCTCGCAGTTGGCCGAGGCACGGTCGAAGAGCGCGATCGCATCCTTGTGAGCCGTCACCTGCATGTCGTGATATTGGCGGTCGAAGTTGACGCCCTGCTGATCACGCAGGGTCGACAAGCGCGATTGGTACTCCTCGTCGAGGTCTACCGGAACGACCCCGCCCTTGCGGCGCGCGAGCTTCTCGAGATCGCGGTTCGCTTCGCCGTGGCCCACGATCATCATCTGCGCGAACTCACGCACGAACGGGGTCGTAGCTTGCGTCACGGCCAATTCGGAGGATCGGACCTCGAAGAGACCGATGAGCATCGCCTTCTTGATGAACTCCGTGTCCATCGATCCCAGGCTTGCCGCCGTGTCCGCGTTCGCCTTTTTCGACCCGGAGTTCGCCAGCGTGGTGCCCGCCAGAGCCGCGCCGTCCGTCTGCGGCGGAGGCAGGACCGGCTGCGTCAGCGAATCGCTCATCCCCGCGTCCTCTTCGACGGGCGTGGTATTCGTCGGCTTGGGCTTCGGCGGCGTGGTGGTCACCGTGGCATCCGTTCCGACGGGGTCCGTCGGGCGCGTGTCGATGTCTCTCGGCTCGATCGGCACGGATGACGGCGGCGGCGGGAGGACAGGCATCCGACCTGCATCTCCATCCGTCAGCGGTTCGGCGGGCTTGGCCACGCTCGTGGGCGTCTGGGAACGCGACGCGGCTTGCGATTCGTGGGCGGCGTTCTCGCTGCCGCATGAGCACAGTGACGCGCACAGTGCGCCGGACAGGGCGAGGAGAATAGTTGCGTGTTTCATGACGACTCCACGGGGTAGAACCCGAGCTGAGTGTTCGGATCCGCGTGACTCCGCGGACCTCGGGCATCCGCCGCATGGCGGAGGCATCGGCACACCGCGCGATCGCGGGTCGACGTTCGGTCCATGCAAGCTGGGTGCCACTGCCGCAGACCCGCCGTGCCGAGCCCCGTGCGGACGCTCGGCGGGTGGCGAGGTCCGATTTGTACGAACGCCACGACGAACTGCCCGCCGCGGCGGAGTGGCGCTACCTTCGCCGCATGAAGACTTTCGAAGACGTGGTACGCGGAGAGCGCGACGTCGTGCGCATCGAGGAGAACGAGCACCACATCGCCTTCCTCTCCTCCACGCCGCTCCGTCCGGGCCATACGATCGTCGTGACGAAGCGCACCGTGGCCTATCTATTCGACCTGGATTCCGCGGAGCACGCGCGCTTGTGGGAGTTCGCGCGCGTCGTCGCGCTGCGCATCCGCGAGCTCCTGCCGTGCGAACGCGTGTGCGTCGGTGTGATCGGCTGGCAGGTTCGCCACGTGCACGTGCACCTCGTGCCCACCGATGCCGACGGACAGTTTCCGCCGCTGCCGGGATCTCCGGCATCCGCCGAAGAACTCCGCTCAGTCGCCAGTCGAATCGTCGCTCGAGCGCCTTAGCGGGTACGGTGCGCGTCCGACGAGCGCCGCTCCCCACCGAGATCCACATGCAACGACGACCGACGACTCTGGGCCAGCTCCGTGAATCCGGCTGGCGCTCGCGCAGCGTGAAGCAGGAACTGCGCGACAACTTGATCGCGAGACTGCGCTCGAAGACGCCGATCTTCCCCGGCGTCATCGGCTACGAGGACACGGTGATTCCGCAGGTCGCGAACGCGATCCTGGCGGGACACGACTTCATCCTTCTCGGGCTGCGCGGCCAGGCGAAAACGCGCATCCTCCGCGGGATGACCGAGCTGCTCGACGCCGAGATGCCGGCCGTCGAAGGCAGCGAGATCCGCGACGATCCGTTGAACCCCGCTGAAGAGCGCACGCGACGCATGCTGGAGAAGATGGGTGACGACCTGCCCATCGTGTGGGTGCCCAGATCGGAGCGCTACCGCGAGAAGCTCGCGACCCCCGACGTCACGATCGCCGACCTGATCGGCGATGTCGATCCGATCAAGGCGGCGACGCGCAAGTTGACGCTCGCGGATCCGGAGGTCGTCCACTACGGCATCCTGCCGCGCGCGAACCGCGGCATCTTCGCGATCAACGAGCTGCCCGACCTCGCGGCGCGCATCCAGGTCGGGCTGCTCAACATCCTCGAGGAAGGCGACGTGCAGATCCGCGGCTTCCCGGTGCGATTGCCGCTCGACGTGCAGCTCGTTTTCTCGGCGAACCCGGAGGATTACACGAACCGCGGCCGCATCATCACGCCGCTGCGCGACCGCATCAGCTCGCAGATCCTGACGCACTACCCGCGCACGCTCGAGGATGCGCTGGCGATCACGACGCAGGAAGCTTGGCTCGAGCGCGGTGCCGCCGTGCGCGTCGACGTGCCCGAGTGGCTGCGCCACGCGGTCGAAGAGGTCGCTTTCCGCGCGCGCGCCAGCGAGCTCGTCGACCAGAACTCGGGCGTCAGCGCGCGCATGACGATCTCGCTGCTCGAAGTGGTCGTGTCGAACGCGGAGCGCCGCGCATTGCGCGCGGGACGCACGCAGATCACGGCGCGTCCGGGCGATCTGCACGCATCCATCCCGGCGATCACGGGCAAGCTCGAGCTCGTTTACGAGGGCGAGCGCGAAGGTCCGCAGAAAGTCGCTACGGGACTCGTAGCTCGAGCTCTGCAGACCGTGTTCCAGAAGCGCTTCCCGGACGCGTACCGCGACGGCGAGGCGGGCGAAGCCGGCGGCGCGTTCAAGCCGGTGTTGCGTCACTTCTCCGGCGGACGCACGGTCGACCTGTCGGACGATCTCGCCGACGACGAGCTGCACGCGCGGCTCGCCGACGTCCCCGGCCTCGAAGACGTCGCGACGAAACACCTCGGCGCGCGCTCGCCGGGCGAGATCGCGGCCGGCATGGAGCTCGTGCTCGAAGGGCTCGCCGCCAGCTCGCTCCTGGCACGCGAACAGACCGCGACCGGTCGCGCCTTCAAGGACATGTTCGAGGAGATGGTGAAGGGCTTGAAGAAGCCCAACGAGAAACCCGGCGACGGTCCGCGGCGGCCGAACAAGGGCAACAAGTAGCGATGGACTGGCGCTACGCCGAGTACGACGCGTGGGCCGAGGGGCTGAAGAAGCTGCTCGAACTCTTGTCCAAGGTCTTCGATCAGCTCGTCGTCGCGCTCGACGGCGACGTCGACCAGGCGCTCGAAGTTCTCGAGCACCTCGGCGCGCGCCAGAAGTGGTTCGACGAGCGTTTCGGCATCGAGGACTTCAAGAAGTGGCTCGAACAGCGCGGCACGATCGAGCAGGCGCGCGGCGGGACGATGGCGCTGACGAAGAAGGGCGAGCAGGGTCTGCGCGCGACCGCGCTCGAGCCCATGTTCGCCGCGATGCGGCGCGGCGTCGGCGGCGAGCACCGCGTCTCGGCGGTTGGCGCGGGCGGCGAGCGTCAGGCCGAATCGCGCGCGTGGGAGTTCGGCGACGAGATCGACAAGCTCGACTCCGTCGCCACGTTGAAGGCCGCGACGCTGCGCTCCGGCATCGACGAGATCCTGATCGGCGAGGACGATCTGCGCATCCACGAGACCGAGCACACGAGCTCGATGGCGACGGTACTGCTGATCGACGTGTCGCACAGCATGGTCCTGTACGGCGAGGACCGCATCACGCCCGCGAAGCAGGTCGCGCTGGGCTTGTGCGAGCTGATCACCACGCGCTTCCCCAAGGACTCGCTCGACGTGTGCCTCTTCGGCGACAGCGCTTGGCGCGTCTCGATGGAGGAAATTCCCTACCTCTCCGCCGGCCCGTATCACACGAACACGCGCGAAGGGCTGCGGCTCGCGCGCGACATCCTGCGCAAGAAGCGCCAGCAGAACCGCCAGATCGTGATGCTCACCGACGGCAAGCCGTCGGCCCTGACCGAGCCCGACGGGCAGGTCTACAAGAATCCGTTCGGGCTGGACGCCAGAGTCGTGAACAAGACGCTCGAGGAAGCCGAGGCGTGCCGCCGCCTCAACATCCCGATCACGACGTTCATGCTGACCAGTGATCCGCTGCTCGTGGACTTCGTCGAGGAGTTCACGCGCGTGAACCACGGAAGGGCGTACTACTCACAACTCGACCGGCTCGGTTCGTTCGTACTGGTCGATTACGTGCGGAATCGGCGCGGCCCGATTCGCTGAGTTCGGGCGCGGAATCAGCCCTTCCGCGGCGTGGCTGGCGCTCGCCAGGTTGCAGCGCGAGTCCGCCCGCGTCACGCTGTCGCACCCCGATGGTACGCGTACGGCTCGTCACGACTCCGATCTGGTCCCAGGACCACCTGATACGCGCTCTAGCGCAAGTCGGATTCCCGAACGCCGAATCGCACGCCGAGGCCGTCCCACTCGATTCGTGGCGCGGGATCCCGCTCGGCGGCGAAGCGCACGTCGTCGTGCGTCGCGGACAGATCGGCGCCGCCGGGGACGATTTCGGTTTCGTGCGCAACGCGCGCGGCTCGTTCGACGCGGTGATCTCCGAGATCCACTTCAACCGCTTCGACCGGCGCTGGCTCGAGGACCTCGCACGCCGTCACGACGAACTCGCGCGCGCGGCGGGGCGAGCTCCGCCCGCGAACCTTCCGATGGACTGGGCCAAGCGCGAGCTCGGCGCGCTGCCCATGCCTCCGCAAGTTCCGGGCTACGTCCCACCGACCGCGAAGGCCATGCGCGCCGAAGCCGCCGCGGCAGCCAGCCACCACGACGCTTCACGCGCCCGCTCCGAGACCGCGGTCGCGCTCGACGAGCTGCGCAAGAAGCAGAAGAAGTCGGACGGAGCAGGCTGCCTGTTCTCGCTCCTCGTGCCGCTGCTCCTGTGGTTCCTGCTGGCCGCGCTGGAACCCGGCTTCAGGGGAGCAGCGGGGTTCTTGAGCATCGTCGTGCCCCTGTGGGTCGCGCTGGCGATCCTGCGCGTCGTGCAGATGAGCCGCCGCGTGAAGCGCTCCGCCACCGCGTTGATCGCGCGCCTGCCCTCGGGCGAGAACGCGAAAGCCGCGGCCGAAGCGTTCCTCGAGACGAGGCTGAAGCCAGCCGGCGCGAAGACCGAGGACTCGGTGGTGAAGGAACTCCTGAAGGCGCTGCGCGAGCCGAAAGCCTGATCGAGCTCGATCTCGAGCGGCTGCGAAGTCCACGGGCGCGGCCTCGCACCCAGCTCACTCCCGTCTCGGACTCTGGCCCGTCAGCGTCCGCAGGAACGCGACGAGGGCATCGAGCTCGCCTTCGCGGAGTTCCGTGCCGATCTGATAGCGCGCCATGACTTGAACGGCGTCCTCCAGCGTCGAGGCCGATCCGTCGTGCATATAGGGCGCGGTGAGCTCGACGTTGCGCAGCGACGGCACCTTGAACTTGAACTTGTCGCGCTCGTCGCCGGTGACGTTGAAGCGACCGAAGTCGCCCGGGCGCAGGCCGCCGCGATCGTCGAAGTAGTTCCCCCTGCGGCCGAGCTTCTGGAACATGCTCCCGCCGATGTTGATGCCCTGGTGGCACGTCGCGCAGCCGATGTCGGTGAAGAGGCGATAACCGGCCGTCTCCTCGGGCGTGAGCGCCGCGGTTTCGTCGCGCAGATAGCGGTCGAAGCGCGCGTTGGGGGTGATCAGCGAGCGCTGGAACACGGCGAGTGAGTCGCGCACGTTGTCGGCCGCCACGCCGTCCTCGTAGATGGCTTCGAAGTCGCTTGCGTAGCTCGCGTCCGCTTCGAGCATGGGCAGCACCTCGGTCCACGACGCCGCCATCTCGTCCAAGTGCAGCAGCGGACCGTCGACCTGCTGCTCCAGCGTGCTCGCGCGTCCATCCCAGAACTGGCGGAAGTTGTATCCGCTGTTGAAGACGGTGGGCGCATTGAGGGATCCCGGGCGTCCGCCGACTCCGGTCGAGAAGCGTCGGCTGTCGGCGCCACCGTTCGCGAGGTCGTGGCACGAGGCGCAGGAGGTCGTTCCGTCCCCGGACAAGCGCACTTCGTGGAACAGGCGATCCCCGAGGGCGACCTTGGCCGGGTCGAAGCCCGAGTCGAGCGGCAGCGGCTCGAAGAGCGTGTCCGCGAATCGAGCGTCCGCCGGGGAGCGCATCTCCGACGCCGCGGCGACCGCGGCCTTCTCGGACGCGGTGGGCAAGATGGGCCTCGAAGCCGGCCCGTGCCGAACGACGCCGGCGACGAGCACGGTCGCGCCGACACCGGCGATGAGCAGAACGTACTTGTTGTGCGAGTGCATGAGCGCGGCCGGCGCTGAACCGGCAGGTGCGGCGATCCTGGGCTCGGATCGCGACGCCCGCCTTTCGGTCCGGATCGGAATCGACCTGTAGCGGGATCTGGGATGGCCGATCGGTCGCGCGCACCTTCCGTGTGCCGGCCTTTCCTTCCAGGCGCAGTCCAATCCCGTACGGTGTCAGGTGAGTTCGTGCAGGGTTCCGCGTACGGTGTCAGGTGAGTTCGTGCAGGGTTCGCCCGCAGCCGTGACATCGCGCCGCGAGTCATCGGCGAACCCTGCACGAACTCACCTGACACCGTACGCGGAACCCTGCACGAACTCACCTGACACCGTACGTCGCACCGAACATGCACAATCCGCCCGAGATCCCCGCCCCCGCTGTCGCGTCGAGCGGGCCGTCCTTCCGCGAGCTGCCGCTCTCGGCCGCGACGCTGGCCAACCTGGAGCAGCTCGGCTACCACGCGATGACGCCGATCCAGGCGGCGAGTCTGCCGCTCGCGCTCGCGGGTCACGACCTGATCGCGCAGGCGAAGACGGGTAGCGGGAAGACGGCGGCGTTCGCGCTGACTTTGCTCGCGCGGCTTGACACTTCGCAGTGGAAGGTCCAGGCGCTCGTCCTGTGCCCGACGCGGGAGCTCGCCGACCAGGTCGCCACCGAGATCCGCCGCATCGCGCGCGGCGAAGAGAACCTCAAGATTCTCGCCCTGTGCGGCGGATCTCCCGTCCGGCCGCAGATCGCGAGCCTCGAGCACGGCGCGCACGTCGTCGTCGGCACGCCGGGTCGCGTGATGGATCACCTCGAACGCGGCAGTTTGAACCTCGATGCGCTGCGCACGCTCGTGCTCGACGAGGCCGACCGCATGCTCGACATGGGTTTCTACGGCGACATCGTCACGGTAGCGAAGCAGTGTCCCGTCGAGCGCCAGACGCTGCTCTTCTCGGCCACGTACCCCGAGGGCATCGCGCGCTTGAGTCGCCAGTTCCTGCGCGAACCGAAAGAAGTGAAACTACTCGAGCAACACGCGGCGACGAAGATCCGCCAGCGCTTCTACGAGGTCGAGGAGATCTCGCGACTGCAAGCCGTGCCGCTCCTCTTGCGCCACTTCCGTCCGGTGCGGACGCTGGCGTTCTGCAACACGAAGGTGCAGTGCGCCGATCTCGTGGACCTGTTGCGGCTCGAGGGCTTCGTCGCGCTCGCGCTGCACGGCGACCTCGACCAGCGCGATCGCGACCAGGTGCTCGTCCAGTTCGTGAACAAGAGCTGCTCCGTGCTCGTCGCGACCGACGTCGCGGCGCGCGGGCTCGACATCAACCGGCTGGAAGCCGTCATCAACGTCGACGTCACGCGCGATCCCGAGGTGCATGTCCATCGCATCGGCCGCACCGGCCGCGTGGACGAAGACGGCTGGGCGCTCAGCCTCGTCGGCCCGCGCGACGTGGGCAACCTCCAGCGCATCGAGGAGTTGCAGGGTTCGCCGGCTGAGTGGCACACGCTGACGGAGCTCGTCCCGAAAGGCCGCGAGCCGCTCGTGCCGCCGATGGTGACGTTGCAGATCCTGGGCGGGCGCAAGGAGAAGATCCGCGCCGGCGACGTGCTCGGTGCGCTCACCGGCGAGGCCGGATTCGACGCGAGCCAGGTGGGCAAGATCACGGTGAACGAGACCGCCACCTACGTCGCGGTCGACCGCCGGATCGGCGATAAAGCGTTGCAGAAGCTCTCGGCGGGCAAGGTCAAGGGCAAGACCGTGCGTGTGCGCATGCTGCGCGCGGACGACGCCTGAAACCGGTACACCGCGTGGGCTCCGTCACATCGATCGACTGGTACGACCTGCCGCGCCTGTACGACATCGTTTTCGACGTCGGGACGGCGCAGGAAGCCGACTTCCTCGAGGCCGCCGCGGCGCGCTACGGGGTCGCGGGCGAACGGCGCGCGCTCGAGCCCGCGTGCGGCAGCGGGCGCCTCGTCGGCGAGCTCGCGCGGCGCGGCTGGAAGGTTCGCGGCTTCGATCGCAACGAGAACATGCTCGCTTACGCGCGCGAACGTCTGCGCCGGCAGAAGCGGCGCGCCGAACTCGTCACGGGCGACATGGCGCGCTTCGAGGTCCCACAGCGCTGCGATCTGGCGCACTGCCTCGTCTCGACCTTCAAGTACCTGCTCGACGAGGCCTCCGCGCGCGCACATCTCGAATGCGTTGCCGCGGCGCTCGTTCCCGGCGGGATCTACGTGCTGGGCGTGCATCTCACGACGTATGGGCGCCTGCTCGAGGAGCGCGAGCGCTGGGTCGAGACGCGCGACGGCGTGACCGTGACGTCCGACATGCGGGTCGGGCGACCGAGCCGCACGACGCGGCTCGAACCGGTGCGCACGCGACTCACCGAGGTCGAAGGGCGGACCACGCGCGAGTACGAATCGACCTGGGATTTCCGTACGTACAGCGCGGTCCAGCTGCAGTCGCTCGTGAAGTCCGTACCCGCGCTCGACCTCGTCGGCCTGCACGACTTCGACTACGACCTCGCGCGCAAGAGCACGTGGCGCGACGGTCGGCTCGACAAGTTGCTCGTCCTCCGCCGCCGATGAGCGCGAACGCGGCGTCGAGGACCGCTCGATCGATGCGGACGCGTCAGTAAATCGAGTCCAGCACGACGAGCACGCGCGGGTCGCCGAGCCAGCGCGTGCCGTCCGACGCGAGGTGCAGCGACTGGAGCCGCAGCACGTTCGCGCTCGCCACCGGCACGGGACCGAGCGGCAGCGTGCTCGCGAGCGTGGTGCTGCTCATCGTCCCGAGCAGGATCATCCGCTCGGGGACCGTCGTGGCGACCGTGGTGACGACGCCGTGCAGCGGCGCGTAGACCTGAGAAGTCGGCGTGCGCGAGATGCGCAGCGCGACGACGTCGCCGACGACTCCCTGGGTCGCGAGGTTCACGCTCGTCGACTCGCGCGCGACTGCGGCGAGCAGCAGATCACGCGCGGGATCGGCCGACGCCGTCACGCTCGAGCCGTTGACGTTGGCCACGCTGCTCCCGCCCCAGCCCTCGGTGCAGGTGCAACAGAACGGGATGCACGTGCCCGATCCGGGGAGCCCGCCCTGGGCTGTCGATGCGTACAACGTTACCGTCGAAGGTGAGTCGCGCAGCAAGAGTCCCTGACCGCCATTCCCGCCGTAATTCTGACCTGAAAAGCTGTCGCCGTTTCCTCCGCGGCCGCCCACGAAGGTCGAGTCCTGCGCGACCAAAGTGCAGTTCGAGAGATCTGCGCCGTCGCCACCTGGCTGCCCGTCACCGACGTATCCGAGGCACGCCAGCGCACCGCCTCCCCCACGCGCCGCGGATGAGTACATGGCGATCGACGAATTCGTCGCGCGCAGCCCGTCGGCATTCGGATCCGTGTATACGGCGTGCGTCTCCCCGGAGTGGCTGGACGTGCCCGTGAGCGCGCAGCGCTCGAAGACCACGGCGCTGCTCGATTCGACGAGCGCTCCCAGGCCCGGTTCCGGCGCGCACGCGAGCGAGTCGAAGCCACGCAACGTGCAGTCCTGCAGCGTGACCGGCCCGGTGCAATTCACGAGGTGCAGCCCGTTCGCGTCGGCGTCGTTCGTGCTCGCGAATCCCTGCGCGCTCAGACCAGAGAAAACGATCGAGCGCGATGCACTCAGGTTCCGCGCGCGGATCGCACCGATGACATTCACGGTCGCGCCTGCGTCCGCAGCGATCGTCAGCGAGCGATTGGGCACGACGAACGACAAGTAGTTGCCGCTCTTGACCAGCACGAAGTCCCCGTCCGTCGCGGCATCGATCGCCGTCTGGATCTCGGGGATCTCTCCCGGCCCCGGGCCGACGACGAACACCTGCCCGGGCAAGAAGAACAGAAGGGGTGCAAGGAAGGCGAGCAGGCTCATGCACGAACTCTCGGGTCGAGCCCGCGGCGCGGGCGGTCGTGGCGTCTCAGGCCATGCTAAGGGAGACAGGATTCACGAGCTGGGCGGGCTCTCGGGTAAGCGCCGAGCGCTCGGGCCCGTCCACTCGCCGCGAGTCCTGCCACCGTTGCGTGGAATCGCTCGATCCTGTGCGCCCCACGCGAACGAGCGTTCGCTGATGTATTTCCCCCTTCGCGGGCGCGAGGCTCGAAGCGGGCGACACGCGGGCGAACCCGGGCCACGTCGATTCGGGCGACCTGTCGATCGGCGCGTCCCCAGTTCCTCGCGCGAAACTCTGCTCGGTCCGGCGGTGCTCGTGCTGGGCGCGATGACGGACGAGGGATCCGGGCTCGCGCTCGTGTTAGGCCGCTTCTTCGGACGGCCACCTGGTGAGCGCGCGATCGCGCGCCCGATCGGGCGAGCAGCGAGGGCCGCGAAGTCGATCAGCCCTTCTCGAGGAGTTTCTTGAGCGAATCCAGCGCCACGGCCCACCCCTCGCGCACCCGGTCGGACTCGCGCCGCGACTGGATGCGCGTGTGGTTCAGCGTGATGCCCGTCCGGCCCTGCCCCTTGTCGGCGAAGAGCACTTCGACCGTGCTACGCGGGGCGAGGTGCCCGTTCCACGCGAGACGCAGGTCCTTGCCCGGGCGGATGCGGACGATCGTGGCGCTGTCGCCGTCTCCGTTCTCGATCGTTCCTCCGTCGCGAAAGTCGACGCGCGTTTTGGGACCGAGCCAGCGGTCCATGAGCACCGCGTCGCCGAACGCCGCGAAGACGGCCTCGGGCGGCGCCGCGATCGTCTTCGTCGAGCAGATCGAGTAGCCCGTCGGCTTTCCGTCCTTCTCCTTCTGCCCGCGCGCGCGCTCGTACTCGACGACGATGGTCGTCGCCCACCACGATTCCTTGGGGATCTGCGCGTGGACAATGCTGGTCAGCTCGCGCCGCCCTTTCGCCACGCCGCCCGCGGCGTCGAGCGCCGCGAACCATTGCGTGAAAGTCTTGCCGGTCGCCTCGCGCGTGGAGGCGTCGTCGATCTCGGGGCTGTGCACGGTTTCGAGTTTCATCAGAGCACCTCTGGCTGCCGGTGCGGGCCGACCAACCGACGCCAGTGTGCGCTATCCGGACCATCCAGCAGCGCGAGCGAGGGTTCCGCCCCCGCGACGCTTCCCCTGGACATGGGCTCGCGCCGGGAGGAATCGCGTGCTCACTGTCCAACCCCTTCGACCCGCCGGTCTTCCCGCCGACCGCGGGCAACGCGACAGCGCCGGCCGCGACGTGCGCGCGTATCGTGCACCGCATGGCGAACACCGACGAGCGCGAGTACGTGCTGGGCACCGGCGACGACGAGCTGCAGCGGCTCGGACTGCAGCACCGCCTGTGGTCCGACGCCGCGCACGCGGCCTGGAAGCGCGCGGGACTCGGCCCCGGACAGCGCGTGCTCGATGTCGGCGCCGGACCGGGTTACGCCGCCTTCGATCTGGCACAGATCGTCCAGACTCAAGGCAGCGTCCTCGCAGTCGACGAGTCGCGCGCGTTCATCGAGTACGTGCGGGCGCAAGCCGTTGCGCGCGGGCTGACGCAGCTCTCCGGCGCGGTCGCCGACGCTCAGCGCCTCGACGAAGCGCTCGGCGCGCGCCGCGATTTCGACTTGGCCTACGCGCGCTGGGTGCTGTGCTTCGTCGCGTCGCCCGAGAGCGTCGTCGCCGGCGTGGCGCGCGCGCTGAAACCCGGAGGCCGTTTCGTCGTGCACGACTACTTCAACTACGAGGCGATGACCTGCGCGCCGCGTCGCGAGAGCTACGCGAAGGTCGTGGCCGCGACCGCCCGATCGTGGCGCGCGCGCGGCGGCGATCCCGACGTGGTCGGCCGCTTGCCGCGGATCCTGCGCGAACACGGCTTCGTGATCGCACACATCGACCAGCACCAGCGCCTCGCGCGCCCGGGCGAGAGCATGTGGCACTGGGTCGCGTCGTGGTGGCGCAACTTCGTGCCCAAGCTCGTGCAGATGGGCGAGATCACCGAGGCCGACGCGCGCCAATTCTTCGAGGACTTCGACGGGATGCGCGCCGAGACGGACTTCACCGTGCTCCCGAACGTGTACGAGGTCGTGGCGCGGAAGGTCTGACCCGTGGCGCGAGTTTTGCGAGATTCGCGCATCGGATCCGGCGCGCGTGGCGAGGTGCGGTCATGAACGCATTCCATCCCGGACGATCACGCGCGCGGACGGGCGTCGGTGTCCGAACCCTCGTCACGGGGATCTGCGAGGCGATCGCGCTCGTCTGCGTCCTCTCTGCACTGGTGTCGCCCGTCGCCGCGAGGCAATCGTTCGGGCCGCCCCGCCCCAGCGCAACGCAGATCTACGTCGTCGACGTGGAAGCCAAAGGCGAACTCGAACTCGTTCTGGCCGACGGAAGCCGCTCGCGCCCCAAAGCGGGCTTCATCGAGCTCTGGTCTCGCTATCACGTCGCGTGGCATCGCCACGAGATCCCGGTCGTCGACGGTCGCTGGACAGCGCTGGTCCCCTCGCCCGTCGCGTGGGCCGTCGTCGGTCGCGTGGTGCTCGATGGACGCGAGGCGTACGTCGAGCGCGGCGGCTGGGACGACATTCCGCCGTCGAGGATCGCTTGGACTGCGCGGCTCGTCGCGCCGGTCTCGCTGACCACCGTCGACTCCGCGAGTGGCGAGCCGATTCCGAACTTCGAAGTGCGCGAGTGGGATCGCGCGACACCGCCGCTCGATGCGCTCGACGGCTGGATCGTCACCTCGAGCAGCTCGGGTTCGTTTCCTCTCCCCGCATGGGGCCTCGATCCCGATCCTGAGGCGCTCACGGGACATGCGTGGAGCGCGAAGCGATCCTTCTGGGTTCGCGCGAAGGAGAGCGCCTGGACGCGCGTCGAAGCCGACTTCGCGCGCGGCGGCAACGTCGTCGCGCGGCTCGGGCGAGCGGTGTCGCTGCGTGTGAAGATGTCACCGAGCACGGTCAGCGCCGCGAAAGACGCGCTGGCCTGGTTCGAGATCGACATCGCCGGGGTGACCGCGAGCAAGCCCCTGAACGTCCCACGGCACGAGATCGAGATGACGGGGCTTACGCCCGGCGAGGTGACGCTGCGGTGGCTCGTGCAGAACGACTCGCCACGCAAGCCGCCGCGCGTGCTGGCGCTGCGCAAGATCCAACTCGCGGCCGGACCGTCGACGACCGTCGAGTTCTGAACGTGCTCGCAGTCGGTCAGGATTCCCAGAGCACCGACACCGCGTTCGTCAGGTTCGAACCCGTTCCGCACGGCCCGGCGGGATTGCGGTACCAGACCTGGTAGTGGCGTCGCGCGGGATTCGCGACCAGTCCGCGCACGGACACGGTCGCGTCGCCGACGCCGGGATACTCGACCGCGCCGCCCGAGGTCGTGCGGATCGCGAGCCGGATGACGTTCCCGCCGGCGCAGCGCAGTCCGTCGCCGAACGGCGAGCCGGCGCCGCTCTGCACCAAGCTCGTGCCCTGGAAGAACAACGCCGGTGTCGTCGGAGGCAACGCGCTCGCGCGCAGCACCAGCGTGTCGCCTGCTACACGCGCGTTGCCCGTCGCTGTGAGTTCGCCGCCGGCGCCCGTCGAATTGCCACAGCCCGCTTCGCTCGCGCTGTTCGCGCACGGCCCGGCCGACGCGCAGTCGCAGACGTGCGTCGCCTGCACCGCGAGCGGCCGGAATGCGTCGACGTAGGTCGTCGCTTGCAAGCCTTGAACGACGGCGCCGCCGGCCATGAGGACGTGGTCGTCGACCGTGACCGCGCTCAGGCCGTGACGCGGAACGGGCATCGGATCCTGCGTGCTCCACGTGTTCGTCGCGGGGTCAAAGACCTCGGTCAACGCATGCAGCACGGGCGTCTCGCCGCCCATCACGTAAATGCGGCCGTCGAGCGCCGCGATCCCGCTCGCCGCGCGCGCCGTCGGCATCGGCGCGAGCGTCGTCCACGTGTCGAGCAGCGGGTCGTAGCGCTCGTTCACGTCGAGCGCGACGCTCGTGCGGCCTCCGATCACGTAGATGTACCCGCCGAGCGTGACGGCCATCAGGTGCTCGCGCGCGGTCGGCATGTCCGCGCCCGGCGACCAGTTGTTCGTGGTCGGGGTGTACACGTACGTCGAGCGCTGTGCCACGCCGGAAGCGTTCACGCCCCCGAACGCGTAGACGCGCGTGTTGTGCGCGACCGCCCAGAGACCGCCGCGCGGCGCGGGCAGCGGATCGCGCGCCGTCCACGAGAGGTGCGAAGCGTCGTAGGCCCACACCTCGCTCTTCGCCGCGAAATCGCCAGCGAAACCGCCGATCGCGTAGACGAGCCCGCCCGTCGCGCACACGCCGAGATGATCGCGCGCAGCCGGCAGCGGCGTCACGGAACTCCACGTGCCGTTCGCGATGCTGTAACGCTCCACCGTGGCGGTGGCCCCAAAGCCGGGGCCGGCGAGGAGGCCGCCGATCACGTAGACGAAGTTGCCGCTCCGTGCGGCGCCCACTTCCTGGCGCGCGGCGGCGAGCGGCTGGAGCGGACCGGTCCAGGAGCCGCCGACGTCGGAGTGAGCGACGTCGGAAGCGCCGAGGAGCGCCGCGAGTAGGGTCAGCAGTCGGTGGGTTCGGCGCATGGGATCGACCTCTTGCGACCGATCCCAGCATGAAATGACCGCCCTCGCTATCCCGACCACCCGAGGTATCGCACGGTGAGCGAGCGCCGACGGACTCCGCGCCCGGCGCGCGCGGTGCCGCGTGCCACCGGAGCAGCGCATGACGTGGCGCGATCGAGTCGCGTTCGACGCGCGGGCAACGAAGCGCTCCAGAGCCGATGGCCCACTCCCGATCCGGAGGGGACTGCGCGCGCAGGGGCTGACCCGATGGCTCCGCCGTGGCACACACTGGACGAGCTTCGCGATGCTCGCGCGCCTCGGATCCTCCTCCGCACCCGCGCTCGTCGCAAGGCACCCTCGGACGATCGGCAGGGGCGGCGAGTGCGAACCGGATCCCGCCCCCCCCGCTGCCCTGCCGACCGGAAATCGTCCGAATGTGTGCCATGATGGCCCCTCGAGCGGCGCCTCGGCGGGCCGGTCGCAGCGCGCAGGAGAGCGACTCGACGAGAGGCGCTACCCTGCGCGCGAACGCGCGAAAGGACCCCCTCACCATCAACGACCTCCAGAAGATCGCGACGCTGATCCAGCAGGAGCGCCTGAACGTGCTCTCGCGCTGGCGCGCGCAGGTTCGTCAGTTGCCGTCGGCGAGGAACCTGGACACGCCCACGCTCACGGACCACGTGCCCATGCTCATCGACGAGCTGACGGCGGCGCTGCTCAAGCAATCCTCCGAGACGATCGCGGAAGCACTTGTGGACGCAAGCCCTCCGATCCACGGCAAGCAGCGCTTCGTCGACGGCTACGACATCGAGGAGATCGTCGCCGAGTACAACATCCTGCGCGGCTGCCTCCACGATCTCGCCGACGAGCACGGATTGAAGATGCAAGGTCGGCCGTTCCACATCCTGAACCGCGTGCTCGATGGCGCGATCGGCGCGGCCGTGCAGGCCTACGCGACCCACCAAGCGCTCGAGGTTCAGCGTCGGCGCGAGGAGTACCTCGCGTTCGTCGCGCACGACCTGCGGACGCCGTTGAACGCCATCTCGCTCGCCGCGCGTGTTCTCGAGCGGACCTGGAAGAGCGCCGATCAACGCGCAGAGAGCGAGCAGATGCTGAAGAGCCTGCGCCGCAACGTGAAGCACCTCGACGATCTCGTCGCCAAGGTGCTCGAGGAGAACACGAACCAGATCACGGAGACCGGCGTGCGGCTCGAGCGGCGCACGCTCGACCTATGGCCCTTGGTCGAGGGCTTGATCCACGACCTGCATCCGGTCGCGGGAACGTCCTCCACCAAGCTCGTCAACAGCGTATCCGAGGACATGATCGTGTACGCGGACGCGAACCTCCTGCGGCGCATCTTCCAGAACCTGATCGCGAATGCGATCCGCTATACGCCGCGCGGCGAGGTCGAGATCGGCGCCCGCGAGATGTCGCCAGACGGCGGCGTCGTGTGCTCGGTGCGCGACAACGGCCAGGGCGTGCCTCCGGAGCGGATCAACCGGATCTTCGAGCCGTTGGAGAGCGACTCGCAGAAAGCCGAGGGCTCGGGCACGGGGCTGGGCCTGGCGATCGTGAAGACGTTCGTCGAGGCGCACGACGGTCAGGTCACGGTCGAGAGCACGGCCGGCGCCGGCTCGAAGTTCTCGTTCACGCTGCCGGCGCGGCGCGCGCGCGCCTGATCGGCGCGCGCCTGCGTCGATCGGGACATCAACGGCGCTTGGATCCGCGCGTGTCGAACTCGATGTCGACGTCCGAGCGGCCGTCGAAGTCGATCGCGTGCTCCGTCGGTTGGTCGCCGATGACCGAGATTCTCACGGCGCAGGTCCCCGCGCCGATGCCGGACAGCACGACCAGGTCCTCGCCGCGAGAGTTCATCGAGCGCAGGAACGTCGGCTCGGCCTTCTGCTGAACGCTGACGTGAATCCGCGGCGTCGCGTTCCCGTGCGCGTGCAGCACGCGCACGCGGACATGATCGTTCCAGGCGGCGGACCTGCCCGCGCCGACTACGGCTCCGCGCTGACGGATCAGGGCGGGAATCGCAGGCCCCTCCCCGGCGCCGGTGCGAGTATCCTCTTCGCCCCCGATGACGATCCTGACCCTCGACAATGTCCAGAAGCACTTCGGCGCGCAGGCCGTCCTGCGCGGCGCGAGCTTGCGCATCGCCGCGGGCGAGAAGATCGGCATGGTCGGCCGCAACGGCGGCGGCAAGACGACGCTGTTGCGGCTGATCGAGAAGCTCGACCAGCCCGATTGGGGCGCCGTGCTGATCCCGCCCGGCATCCGCGTCGCGCACGTGACGCAGCGGCCGGAGTTCCCCGTCGGCACGACGGTGCGCGGCTGGGTCGAGTCGGGCCTCGACGAGCTGCACGCGACGATGAAGGAGCTCGACGAGGTCAACCACGCGACGAGTGAAGCGTCGGGCGACGAGCTCGAGCGGTTGATGAAGCGCCACGACGTCTTGAGCGAGCGCATCGATCACCTCGGCGGCTGGGACACCGGCCGGCGCGTCGAGACGGTGCTCTCGGGCATCGGCCTCGCCGAGCAGTTCTGGGATCGCGAGGCGCGCACGCTGTCGGGCGGCGAGAAGAGCCGCACGGCGCTCGCGCGCGAGCTCGTCGCGGGCAGCGATCTGCTCTTGCTCGACGAACCGACGAACCACTTGGACCTCGAGGGCATCGAGTGGCTCGAGGCGTTCCTGCACGAGCTGAAGAGCGCGGTGCTCGTCGTCAGCCACGACCGTCGCTTGCTGGCGCGCGCGGTCGATTCGATGGTCGAGCTCGAGCGCGGCGAGCTCGCGCGTTATCCGGGCAACTACGACCGCTACGTCGAGATCAAGGAGGAGCGCCATACTTCCGAGCTGCGCGCGTTCGAGCAGCAGCAGGACTTCCTGCGCAAGGAAGAGCAGTTCATCCGCCAGCACATGGGCAGCCAGCGCACGGCGGAGGCCAAGGGCCGTCAGAAGAAGCTCGAGAACATCGAGCGGCTCCAGAAGCCGTTCCACGACGTGCGCAAGCCCGTGATCCGTCCGCCCAAGGCCGATCGCGCGGGCGAGATGGTGCTCGAAGCGCGCGATTTGTCGGGCGGCTACGGCGACAAGACGATCTTCTGCGGCGCGAGCTTCCGCATCGCGCGCGGCGAGCGCATCGGCATCGTCGGGCGCAACGGCGCGGGCAAGACGACGCTCTTGCGGATCCTCGCCGGCCGCGCGCAACCGCAGGGCGGCGAGCTCGAGTTCGGTCACCGCGCGGCGTGCGGATACCACGACCAGGACACGAGCGCGCTCCAAGAAGACGCGACGCCCTTCATCACCATGCGCCGCGCCTGGCCGCAGATGAACGACCAGGAGATCCGCGATCACCTGGCGAAGTTCCTCTTCCGCGGGAACGACATCGACGCGGAGATCAAGACGCTCTCGGGCGGCGAGCGCGCGCGTCTGTGCCTCGCGCGGCTCGTGCTGTCCTCGCCCAGCTGGATGGCGATGGACGAGCCGACGAACCACCTCGATCTCGCGGCGCGGACGGCGTTGGAGGAGATGCTGAGCGAGTACCAGGGCGCGCTCGTCGTGGTGAGCCACGACCGCGCGTTCCTCGACACCCTGTGCAACGTGATCCTCGAGGTGGACCGCGGCACGGTGACGAAGTTCGAGGGCAACTACAGCGCGTGGCGCGCGGCGAAGCTCGCGGCCTCCGACGGCGCGAAGAGCGCGTCGCGAGCCGCGGCCACAGCAGCGGCGAAGCCGTCGCAACAGAGGACGACGAGTCCGACCGCGAAGCCACAGACGTCGAAGCAGTCCTCTCGGCCCCCTCAGCCCTCGAAGGCCGCGAGTCCGGTTGCGCAGACATCCTCGAAGCCCTCCGCTCCCGGCAAGGTCCGTAATCCGTGGGCGTTCGAGAAGCTCGAGAAGAAGATCATGACGCTCGAAACCGAGCTGAAATCGCTGCAAGACTCGCTCTTGACCGAAGACGTCTGGCGCGACGCCAAGAAGCTGAAGGAAACCCAGCTGCGCGCCGCCGAGGTCGAGCGCGACCTCGCCGACGCGAATCACGAGTGGGAGAACTGGGGCTGACACCCCGGAGGCGGCGGCTCCACGCCGCGATCGCGACGCGCGTCGAAGCCGGGCATTGCGCATTCCCGCGCGCGCGGCTCCACTCGGATGAACCGCCGAACTCTCGGCGGCTGCGCGCACCACAGCGGACGGCGCCGTACGGCCGTCAGCACGAGGGTCGATCCATGAGTTCCACCACCGGCGGCGAGTGCCTTCGATCCGCGCCCAACGCGAGCACGTACCGCGCCGAGATTCGTTCGACGCTGTCACGCGCGCTCGCGCTCTGCGCCCTGACCGCCACTTCGGTCGCGCAAGGCGACGTCGAGCGCATCAGCGTCGATTCCGCCGGCGCACAGGCCAGCGCCGATTCCGCGCAGCCCGCGCTGAGTCACGATGCGCGCTACGCGGCATTTTCCTCCACCGCCACGAGCCTCGTCGCGGGCGGGACGAGCGGCGCTCGGCACGTCTACCTCCGCGATCGACTCGCGGCGACGACGACTCTCGTCACGCGACACCTCGGCGTCGAAGCGAACGGCGACTCGAGCGCGCCCGTGCTCTCGGCCGACGGGCGTTTCCTGGCGTTCCACTCCAGCGCCTCGAACTTCGGACCCGTCGACGTGAACGGCTACACCGATGTCTACCTGCACGACCGTCTGACGGGAACATTCAGCCTGGTCAGCAACGGCGCGGCGGGCGGCGGCGGCGCCAGCGGCACCTCGGCCAGCCCGGCGATCTCGCCCGACGGACGTTGGGTCGCGTTCTACAGCAGCGCGCCGGACGTCGTCTTGAGCGACACGAACACGTGGATCGATGCCTTCGTGTTCGATCGCACGAACATTGGCACGCCCGTCGAGATGGTGAGCGTCGGACCGAGCGGGATCTCGTCCGATTTCCACAGTTGCACGACGGGGCAGCCCACCAGCACGGGTCAGATCGCCGTCGTGTCGAAGCCCGGCGGAATCGGTTGCCTCGTCGCGTTCCAGAGCCTCGCGAGCAACCTCGTGCCGGGTGCGAATTCGGGCAGTTACTCGATCTTTTTGCGCGACACGCAGCTCGCGACGACGAGCGTCGTGAGCGCCAGTTCGACCGGCGTCTTCGCCACGGGCGAGTGTATTGGCGTGTCGATGTCCGCCGACGGCCGTTACGTCGCCTTCAACAGCAGCGCCTTGAACCTGGTGCCCGTCGACGCGCTGGGCTGGGACACGTACGTGCGTGACGTCGCCTCCCAGACGACGACCAAAGCCAGCGTGAGCTCTCAACAGGTGAGCGGCGCCGGAGGCGCATTCATGGCTCCGTTCCCCTACAGCCCCTCGATCTCGGCCGACGGCCGGTACGTGGCGTACGAGACGCCCTTCGCGAACCTCGTCCCGAACGACACGAACGAGAAAAACTCGATCTTCGTGCGCGACCTCGTCGATCAGCGCACTTGGCGCGTCGACACCACCGCGCTCGGCGCGCAGTCCAACGACCACGGTATCTCCCCGTGGATCTCGGGTGACGGGAGCGTCATCGCTTTCGCGAGCTCCGCGACCAACTTCGTAACGGGCGACACGAACGCCGCGCCGGACATCTTCGTCCAGTCCATCCGCTCGACGACTTTCGGCTACTGCTTCGGGGACGGCACGAGCATCGCGTGCCCGTGCTCCAACTCCGGAGCCCCCGAGAAGGGCTGCGACAACTCCCTCGGCGCGGGCGGCGCACTACTCGTCGGAGCGGGCACGACGAGCGTCGCGAACGACACGTTCGTGCTGGCGGCGTCCACGATGCCCCCGAACACGACGGTGCTCCTCTTCCAGGGGACCATGCAGATCGCGTCGACGTTCGGGGACGGCACGCGCTGCGCTGGCGGCGCTACTCTACGCCTCGGCGAGCGCACGGCCGACGCGACGGGCAGCCGCTCGTTCGGATCCGGGATCGCGGGCGACGCGCCCGTGTCGGTGCAAGGTCTCGTGCCGGCGACGGGCGGGACGCGGACGTACCAGGCTTGGTATCGCAACGCGGCCTCGTTCTGCACGTCCTCACCGTTCAACCTGAGCAACGGGCTGAGCGTGACGTGGGCGCCTTGAGATGCGCCGCAGACGCGCCTGCGCTCGGCGTCCGTGAGGGATTCACCGGCGACGCACCGCGGCACCGGCATCACGTGGATCCGAGGGGCTCGACTTCCCACGCTCTCTCTTAGAGCTGCGATTACTCCCCCGGATCGACGAGTGCGTTCGGCACGGGCGGAGATCCGAGCGCGAACCGCGACGGGCGAGGCACCGTGAATGTGGCGGGTGTTCTCGACATCGGCGGTCGGAGAGGATCGATCGGACCAGTCGTAACGAGCGCGCTGGAAGTGCGCACGCCGGATTCCGCTCGACGATCATCGACGGCGGCGGGATTTCGGCTGAAGCCATCCGAAACGCGCGCTCCTCGATGGGCCGAGGTTCGCCCACATGCAGCGATGGAGAGCGCGGCCCTTCGAACCAAGGGTCCAAGTCCGCTCACGAATTCCGCCGAAGCGTCGCCCGTCGCCAGCGGAGACTTCAGCGTGTTCCGCGCGTCAGGACTGCACGCGCCGCCCAGCCTCGAACCGCACGCGCTCCTTCTCCGTCCCGTCTTCGTTCCGGTACGTCCACACGCCCTGCGCCTTGCCGTCGACGTACTCGCCCTCGGACGCCTTCGCTTCGTTCGCGTGCCAGTGCGTCCACGCGCCACTCGCACGCCCGTTCGTGAAGGAGCCCTCGTCGGACTTCGTCCCGTCGTCGCGCCAGAACGTCCACGCGCCGTCTTCCTTGCCGGCGCGGAACGCGCCGCGTTGCACCGGCTTTCCGTCCGGGCCGGCGTACACCCACGGACCTTCCTCGAGGCCGTTCACGTACCCGCCCTCACGCGCGATCGAGCCGTCGGCGTGCCACGAGGTCCACTGCCCCTCGCGGGCGTCGGCGCGGTACTCGCCCTGGCTCGCGAGCTCGCTGCCCTTGTGCCACGAGCGCCACGAGCCCTCCTTTTGGCCCTTGGCGTAGGTCCCCTCTTCGGCCGCGCGACCTTCCTCGTCCCACCAGCTCCACACGCCGTGCTGCAGTCCGTCGACGAACTCGCCGCGTGAGCGCTGGCGGCTGTTCGACGGCCAGAAGTAGGTCCACTCGCCACGAGGCAACCCGCCTTCGAACGAGCCCGTCTGCACGCAACGGCCGTTCTCCTTGTAGAAGCGCCACGGGCCCTGGGGTTCGCCGTGCGCGTAGCAGCCCTCGGCCTCCATGCGCGTGCTCGGGTACCAATACTTCCATGCGCCGTGCTTCAGGCCGGCCAGGTACTCGCCCTGCGAGTCGAGCTCGCCCGTCTGGTGGTACTTGCGCGCGGGACCGTCGGCGATCCACGTGCCGTCGTCGAGGCGGCGCTCCGTGCGCTCGATGCGCGACTTGCCGCTGCGGAACTTCTCGACGGTCAGGCGCGTGGACTCCTCGTCGGCTGCGTCCCCGGCTGGGCGATCTTCGGGCGGCGGGACCTCGGCGCGCGCGATCGGTTCGATCGTCACGTGCGCCGCCGCGCGATCGTCGTCAGCCGGCTGGCGCGGGCTCTGGCAAGCCGCGGCCAGCAGACCGAGAGACGACAGCGCGAGGAATCGTGCGTGCGCGTACATCCTGCTCGTCACGTCAGGTAGCCCTGCAGCGCGTCGTAGCGCGCGCCCAGGATGGGCTCGCTCTCGACGCCGAACCAGCGCTCGAGCACGCCCGCGTACACCGTGCGGAAGTCCGTCGTGTGCACGAGGTCGCCGTCCAGGAAGTCCTGCATCGCGGGGTGCTTCCCGTACAGCCCGCCCTTCACCGGCGTGCCGGTCAGGAAGATCGGCCCGGCCGTGCCGTGGTCGATGCCGTTCGACGCGTTGTCGGCGACGCGGCGGCCGAACTCGGAGAACACGAGCACGAGGCAGTTGTCGCCCGCCGGCGTGCCGCGCATGTCGCGCAGGAACGCGGTCAGCCCGCCGTCGAGCTCGCCCATCAGTTGGTCGTGGCGGCGGCGATGGTCCTCGTGCGTGTCGTAGCCGTAGTGCGTCACGGACATCACGCGCACGCCGATGCCGCTCGCGAGCAGCGCCGCCGCCGTCTTCAGGTCCTGGCCTATGTCCGTCTTCGGGTAGTCGACGCGCGGGACGTATTGCGCGGCGGCCTTGCGCACCTCGCTCGAGCTGATCTTCGCGTTCGCGGCGATGCCGCGGATCGTGTCGAGCGACGAGTTGCCGCTCATCTTGTCGCCACGCTTCGTCGCGGCGGCAGCGATCGCCTTGCCGTTCTCGGCCCAGCGGTAGGCCGGCGGCGAGTCGAAGCACACGATCGGATGGGTCGAGCTGTGCAGCGAGTAGGGCAGCGTCTGCCCGACGTGCACCGCGTGCGGTTCGCTGCGGTCGGTCGGGTAGAGGCGCGCCATCAACCGGCCGACCCAACCGTCACCGGCCGCGCGGCCGGTGAGCTGGCCCGTGTGCCAGATGTCTTGCGAAGTGAAGTGCGAGTGGTTGGGTTGCGGATATCCGGCGCCCTCGACGATCGCGAGCTGGCCCTCGTCCCACACGCCGCGCAGGCCCTTCAAGTTCGGGTGGAAACCGCGGTAATCGTCGAGACGCAGCACGCTGCTCGCCGCGATGCCGACGCGCGTGCGGGACGAGTGGTAGGCGTCCTCGCCGAACGGGATCACGGTGTCGAGGCCGTCGTTGCCGCCGTTCAGCTCGAGGAGCAGCAGCGTGCGCGGAGCGGGATCGCCGCTCTTCCCGTCGAGCCCGCCCCAGGCACGTGCGCGACCGCCGAGGAACCAGCTCGCGCCGAGCAGCGCGCCAGCGCCCGTCATGAGCTGGCGTCGATCGAAGTTCTGGAAGGAATTGGTCATGGCGTCGCTCGGGTGGAGATCAATGGAGCTGGGCTTCGGGCAGGCTGAGCACGAGGTGCGCGAAGCTTCGCAGCAGGTCCTCGGCATGTTCGGATTCCAGGATGCGGCCGGCCGCGATGCCGCGCGCTTCGCGCTCGCGCGAGAGCCAGGCCGCGGGCTCGACGACCATCGCGTCCTCGACGGTGACCGCCAGGATGCGCGTGAGCAGCGCGCGCGCGATCTCGGCGTCGCTCTTCGCCCCTGAATCGTCGATCAGGCCGCGCACGGCCACGTCGGGTGTCCAGCCCAGTTCCTGGATCGTGCGGATGTGGTTGAGGCCGTTCGTGCGGCTCGCGCGGTCGCGCTTGGAGACGGGCTTCGCGGCCATCGCCGTGCCGCGCGACCCGGGACCGGAAGCGTCTTCGCCCATCACCGCGGCGTCGTCGCGCTCGAACTCCTCGTCGAACACGAGGCTGCGCATGTCCACGAGACCCAGCATCGCGCCGGTCACGTTGCTGCGGTTCATCAGGGTGGAGGTCGTGATCCACGACATGCCGCCTTCCCAGCCCTTCACGCTGGGCGGCCAGAACAGACGCTGACCGAGCATGTCCGCACCGTTCAGGAGCATTTGTCCGGGCACGTCGAACTCGAGGCGACGGCACGTGCCGACCAGGAACTCGACCGGACCCTGCACGCGCGCGCCGACGACTTCGTCGCGATAGAACTCGTCGTCCAGGAACAGTCGGCGCAGGAACGCGGACGTGTCGTAGTCGTGCTCGCGCAGGAAGCTCGCGTACTCCTCCACCCGCTCGGGTGCGGGCGTCACGCCTTCGAAGTACGCGAGGACCTTGCCCACGACGAAGCGCGCGCAGGCCGGCTGTTGCAGCACGATGTCGACGCACAAGTCGCCGTCGAGCTGGCCCGTCACGCCCAAGAACGTCTTCTGCCCGAAGTCGTGGTCGAGACGCCGGAACGTGAAGCGGCTCTCCTCGTCGGTCCAGCCGGTGAACGCGCGCGCCGATTCCTTGATGTCCTTCTCGGTGTAGTTGCCGTCGCCCAGGGAGAACAGTTCGATCAGCTCGCGCGCCCAGTTCTCGTTCGGGTGCGCCTTCACGTTCTCGGCGTTGTCGAGGTACTCGAGCATCGCCGGCGTCTTGCCGATCCCGCGCGCGAGCACGCCGAACGAACCCAGCGCGTTCTCGCGCAGGAACTGCATCTGCTCGATCATCTCCTGCGAGTCGGCGACCTCCTTGATCGAGCACGCGAAGTGCCCGTGCCAGAAGATCGTCATGTGATCGCGCAGCGGATCGTCGCCGCGCACCATGCGCTCGAGCCACCAGTCGCCGTACTTGTTCAGCGCGACGATGATCTCGATGTTGTGGCTGGTGAACCCCTCGCGACGGCGCACGATGCTCTCGAGGCGCTCGGCCGGCTCCTCGAGTCCGCGGTCGAGGCTCGCGCCGGGCAGCAGATCCGGCGGCGGGGTGAGCGATGGATCCGGGAAGAAGCTCTCGACGGCGCGCTCGCGCCCGAGCGCGACGAGTCGCGCGACCTGGGCCTCGGTGCCCCCGAAACCGGCGCGGTTCAGGAGGTGCTCGGCGGCGCGCGCATCCCAGCGAAAGCCCGACGGCGCGGTGACGATCGCCGGAGCCGTGGGCGACACTCCCCGCGCGTCGGAAGAAATGGCCGAACCCTCCCCCGCCCGGAGCTCGGGCAGGAGGGAACCCAGCAGGAGGGTGAGGGAACCTCGTAGGAGGAGAGCGCCGGAGACGTACCGCATGGTGGTCGAAAGGGTACCGGCGGGAGCGATCCGGAGGCCTGGACACTCGAAGTGTCCCCCCCTCCCAAATATCTGTCAAGGCGATCTGCTCCACCCGACCACGCCCGCGCAAAGCACCTCGATGCGCTCCGAGCTGAATCCTTCCATCCTGGGCTCGCGCGCAGCTCGTCGGAGTGGCGCGCGTGAAGAGTATGCAAGCCGGGATTTCAGAGCAGATTCAAGGCTTCCAACGCGAGCTGCGCGTCCTGGGGCAGCTCCAGACCGGTGATCGAGCCGAGAGCGCGTCGTGCCGCGTCGCGTACGGCAGTCTGCGGTGCGTCGAGTAGTGAAGCCATCGGCCGGATGGCGCAGTACGCGTTCATGCTCTGCAACACCTCGCACGCGAGGCGCTGCAAGTTCGGCTCGTTCCGCTCCAGCACGAGCGCGACGTCCAGAGCCAACGATTCTCGCCACGCGCGTCGCCCGGCGTAGGCCCGCAACGCGACGACGACCTCTGCGACGTCGGAGGATTCGAGCGCGGCGCGCGCGGCCGCACGCTCGTCGTCGTTCCAGCGTTGTTCGTCGTGCAGCCACGCGCGCCACGGCTCGGGCGTCGCCGGGTAGCCGAAGCCGGTCATCTTCCGCAGCGCCCAGGCCGCGGCTTCGCGCACTTCGAATTCCTCGTCGTCGAGCGCGTCCACGAGCACATGCGCGTGCGAGCCGTCGTCGAGCACCCCGATGGCCTGCAGTAGACCCTGGCGGCTCTCCTTGCGGGCGAAAGCGAACTCGCTCGCCATCCAACTCGTGAACTGCAGGGTGACCTCGCCGTCCAGCGAAGGGCCGACGCGCTGTACGGAGGCCACGGCCAGCGGCGAGAGGTCGGGGTGCGCGCTCACCGCGCTGTACAGGATCTCCAACGCGCGTGGATCGCGCCGGGCGCCGACGGCCTCGATCAGGCAGCGTGCCGCGGATCGATTCGCCGTGCGCACGACATCGTCGATGACCCTCCACGCCCGTGGGTCGCGCGCCAGGATGGCGACAGCGCCTTCGGTCAAGGCCGAGCGCGCATCGCGCGTGAGCACGTCTGCGTCCTCGGATTTTCGTGGTGCGAGTGCAGCCAAGCGCTGCAGGTCGTTCGCGGATCCCACCGCTCCGAGCACGTAGACCACCGCGAGGTGGACGGCCTGCGCGTCGGTCCGCGTCGCCCGGAGACGCACGGCCAGGTGCGCTCGCACGTCGGTGATCGGCAGCAGGGCGATCGCTTGAAGGACGAGCGCGCGCTGCGGTCCGCTCAGGGTCTGGCTCGCATCGTCGGCACGGGCCTCGGGGACGGAGCGCTGAACCAGGACTTCGAATGCGGCCTCGAGTGCAAGAGGTCCCGCGTGTGCGATGCGCACCACCAGCGCGGACGCATCGCTCGTCGGGGAGGATCGAGGCGCTCGCAGTGCAGCTCCGATCGCAACGAGCTCGGGCGTGCTCGTGGCGAATGCGGATGGCTGACGCTGTGGCTCGGGATCGGGGGTCGTCTCGAGGCTCGCTGGACTCTGCGCCGCGATCAAGAGCGTGAAGACGGCGGGAACGGCGAGCAGGGTAGGGAACAATTCGGCCCTCAGTCCTGCAACGGGATATCGCGCCAGCAGATCGTCTCGAAGGTCGGCAGGCCGCTGGAGGTCGCGGCGACGAGCGCTTCGTCGTAGTGGAAGCGTGAATTGCTGTCGATGTCGAGACTGCGGGCCATGATGGCCCCATAAAGCTCGAAGTTGCTGTCGAACGTGACCGCGGCGGTCGGAGCGTAGATCGTGCCGTAGACCTGCGAGTTCGAGTTGAAGTCGACTTCGTCCAGCTGCACTCGGACTTCCGGGTTGATCACGTTGTCGCTGAGGAGCTTGAGAGACACGTCCGCGGGCTGGTAGTCGTTCGAGCGGATGATCGTGTTCGAGTTCATGATGAAGCTGTCGAGCACGATGATCGTGACTGGACCGTTGTTGGCGTTCACCAAGATCGAGGAACCGGAATTCAGCGTGAGATTGCTGACCACGAAGTTGGCCGGGCCCGTGATCGTGAGCGTCCGGTTGCTGCCCACGCGCAGGTTGCCGTACGTGCGGTTGCTCGTGGGGATCGTCGTGTTCGCGTTCACCGTGAGCGATCCATACGACGTGTACGTCGGCACCGTGATCGCCGGCATTTCGAGCTGCGCCGACGCTGAAGCGGTCGACCCGGTCACGACCGCGTTGCCCAACACGGTCGTCGAGTGTTCCGGCCCGGCGGAAGCGTCGCCCCAGATCTTGGCGTTCTGATCCACCGTGATGTCGCCGTTCGAACCGATGTCGCCGTTCGTGCGCGCATAGGCGCTCGATCCACTGCCGTTCACGGCTTGCGTGGCGTAGGTGCCGAGCGCCGAGTCGTAGCTGTCAACGCGCGCGTTCGAGTCCATGTGGAGGTGCTCGCGTCCGAACGCTCCGTAACGCCAGATCGTGTTCGGAACACTCCGCGCGACGAGCTCCATGCTCGCACCCGTGCGGTCCTCGAGTCCGGTCGCACGCACCTGGACGACGTTCCCGCCGAGATCTGTGGTTTCGACCCAGAACTGCGCCGTGCCCCAGTTCGTCGGCTCTTCGGACGACCCCACGTTGCCGCTTTCGCCGCGGCTGAGTTGGTACATGGCCTGGGAGAGACCCGCCTGGCAGACGTACCGCGCGCTCGTCTCCTCGAACTCCGCGCGCTGCTCGCGCGACCCGGCGATGTTGACCATCAAGAGCGCGGTGGAGAGCCCGGCCATCGCGATCATGGACAGGACCACGATGGCGAGCGCGGCTCCGCATTCCTCATTTCGGCTTCGATTAGAGATGCGAATCTTCATGGTTCAATTCCTCAGGACGACGTTCGTGCCGATGCGTGAAGAGACCGTGCTGCCGTCGCCGACCGCCGCCTCAACCGTCAGTTGGATGGTCAAGAGGTCTCCGACGCGGCGGACGCTGAATCCGGCCTCGTCGACGAGGCCGTCACCGTTGTCGTCCGCGGCGTTGGCCGTCTCCCCACGCGCGAGTTCGGCGACGCCCGAGCAGATCACGACCTCTTGTTCGTCGAGCGTTCCGAGGTCGCGCACCAGGACGAGCCGGTGCTCGTCGACGAGGCCGTCGCCGTCTTCGTCCGTGCCGTCGTTCGTCTCCCCCGGTTCCAGCTCGAGCCGTAGGCGCGACGGCGTCCCCCACGTGATCACCCCGGCGGTGACACCCGTGGGTCGCTGGTAAGTCAGCGTGGACGTGCCCAGGGCGCTCGTCGGATCGGGACTGAGCAAGGTCACACCCACGCCTCGCAGTTCATCGGCCGCCCGATCCAAACCACGCCGCGCGTGGCTCTCCGACTGTTCACGCGCAAAGCTGGCCCGCGTCTGATCCTGGCTGCGCGCTTGGAACAAGCCGACCGCGCCGAAGATGATCCCCATCATCGTGACCGAGATCACGAGCTCGAGGAGCGTGAACGCACTTCGTCGCGCACGGATGGAAGGTCGGCGGCGGCTCATCGGTAGTTCCCCAGCACGGTGCGCAGCTCGATCTCGGACCGCCCTGCGGTCCCGATCCAAACCACACGAACGCGCACGGGCAGAACGCGGTAGTCGGTGGCGTAGCTCGCAGTGGCATGGATGAGCCCATCGCCATTCAGATCGCGCGGCATGCCCAGCGCGCTGTCCACCGTGTTCTCGCGCAGTACACCCGGCAGTCCGACCGGTGTCGGGAACACGACTTCGCCGACGAAACCATCCGCATCGTCGGCGGGAGCGGAAAGACCCTCGACCGCGAAGTTCGAGCCGGGAGCCGTGCCCGCGCCGCCCGGGTCGTCGCTGGGTTCGGCGTTGTAGCGCCGGAAAGCTTCCGGGAACGCCTCCGCCTGGATGCGCTCCAACATGCCGCGCGCGGCTTGCGAGGCGCGCCCGGACTCGCGGGTACGAGCTTGGGTCTTCTCGATCGAGACCAGCGTCTGAGCGAAGCCCAGCACACCGACCAGGAGGACGGTGATGCTGATCGCCAGCTCGATCAGAGTGAAACCCGCCCGTCCGAGCCGCACTCGTCGGGAGGAGAGTCCTGAAGTCATGGGTTGCCTGCCTTGGCCCTGCCGAGCCTGAACCAATTGCTGCTTCGTGCGATTCTCCGGGCAATCTTGATGATCTCGCACAAATCGTGCGCTGTCCCGCTGCAACCCGCCGCGGGGTTCGATGGCGCGTCCTGCCCGGGTCCATCCACGGCACGAGGCGAATCGACTCGAGCGGCTCGCTGTCGGCTGCGCGCGGGCCGCGCCTGCTCTGGCCACGCCCCGGGTGGAGATTCGTCGGCGGCGGGGTGAAGGACGGATTCGAGGTCGACTCGGCAGCCGGCCGTGCGGCCGCGGCGGCCGTCTCGACGCGACGCGACCGGAACTCCGTTCCTGGTCAGCGCGCGTCGAGAAGGAGATCGGTGACGATCGGCGCGAGCTCGCGCGCGATCGCGCGCGCGGCTACGCGGTGCCCGAGCGCATTCCAATGCGCGTCGTCCTCAAAGCACGTGGGGAACTCCTCGTTCGTCTGGAAGTCCGCGAGCAGCGACACGATCGGGTAGGGCTTCGAGGGGCGCAGCTCGTCGAAGAATCGGAACGGCTCGAGCGAGTGCGGTCCGAGCACCGTGTACTCGCGGGCGGCCACGTTCCGCGGCACTTCGCGCGCGCTGTACTGGTACGAGCGCGGCAGGACGACCATGACGAAGCGCGCGCCGTGCGCGCTGCACCAAGCGGCGATGCGATCGCAGCTCTCGACGAGCGGCTGGATCCAGTGGCGCGTCTCCGCGAGCGGCGCCTCGCTCGCGAAATGGCGCAGCACTGGCGCGCCGCCCACCGACCACGCCGCGAAGCGGTGATACGTGCGCGGGGCGATGCCGGAGAGGATGCGCAGCGTCAGCGGGATCTTGTCGTAGAGCCAGTAGATGCCGCGCTGCTCGAGCACGCGTCGATAGCGCAGGTCGTCGGAGAAGTCGGTCATGTCGATCGCCAGGACGACGAGGTCCGGCGCGTACTTCTCCCCGATGTCGACGAGCCTCCGGTGGCTCAGGAACGGCGAAGAGCTGACCCAGCCGAAGTTGGCGACGTGCACGCGATCCCCAGGGTGATCGCGCGCGATCTGCGCGCCCACGAGCGCCGGGAAGGCCGGCTCGCCGGGCGAGAGCAGGTAGCCCATCGTGAACGAGTCGCCCAGGAACATGACGTTGAAGTCGTCGGGCCGGAACGCGCTGCTCTCCTCGGTCGCGATGACCGAATCGGAGTTGTAGATCCCACCGACCTCCGTCGGGCGGTGGTCGAGCCCGTGGAGCAGGCGGTAGTGCATGTTCCAGTCGCTGATGCTCAAGCGCGGCGCGACGAGCATCTCGACCGCGAGCCACCAGGCCACGACGGACAATGGCAAGAGTTTCGGTCGGCGCCAGACCGCGAGGTGCAGGCGCGCGACGAGGTAGAGCGCGAACAGCGCCGTGGCGATCAGCTGGATGCTGCGCAGATCGGCGACGATCGCGCGCTGGAGCTCGACCGCGGTTCGCTGCGGCTGGGTCTCGGCGAAGCGCGCGAACCACCGCGGCCCGTTGCCCTGGAGCGCGTCGTCCACCGCGCTCGCGCTGCACAACACGATCACGCCCTGGATCGCGAGCACGAAGACGATCCACAGGATCCACGGACCCGCGGGACCCAAGATCGTGCGCGGTCGCGAGGTCACTCGCGGGGATCCTACCTCGCGCGACCGGGACAGGTCAGGACCCGAGCGAAGGATCGACGCGCGCGCGCGGGGTTCTCTCGCGGTGACGGATTCCCTACAACGGCGGCCCCACATGCACACGTTCACCGACACGATCCGCGCCGCGCTGGCGCGCGCCACCGGGCTCTCGGAATCCGAGATCAAGCTCGAGGCACCGCGCGATGCGACGCACGGCGACGTCTCGTTCCCGTGCTTCCAGGCCGCGAAGCACGCGAAGAAGGCGCCGCCCGCGCTCGCGGCCGAACTCGCGCCGACGATGAACGCCGCGCTCTTCCACATCACCGCCGCGGCGACGGGGCCGTATCTCAACTTCACCATCGACCGCGGCGACCTCGCGCGCGTCGTGATCGGCGAGGTGCTGGCCCAGGGAGCGAGTTACGGCGGCTCGGACCTCGGCGCGGGCAAGACGATCGTCATCGACTTCTCGAGCCCGAACATCGCCAAGCCGATGCACGTCGGGCACCTGCGCTCGACGATCCTGGGCGCCGCGCTGGGGCGCATGTTCACCGCGCTCGGCTACCGCGTGGTCGGGATCAACCACATCGGCGACTGGGGCTCGCAGTTCGGCGGGCTCGTCGTGGCGTTGCGCCGCTGGAAGAGCGAGGTCGACCTCGATGTGGACCCTGTGCGCGGACTGCTCGAGCTCTATCAGCGCAGCAAGCAAGCCGCGGCTTCCGATCCCGGCTTCGCGGCCGAAGCGCGCGCGGCGTGGCAGGAGCTCGAGAGCGGGCGCGACGGCGAAGTGCGCGCCACGTGGCGTTGGGCGACCGAGGCCTCACTGCGCGGATTCGCGCGCACGTACGAGCGTCTGGGCATCCGCCATGACCTCGTGCGCGGCGAGAGCTTCTACGAACCGTTCCTCGCGAGCGCGATCGAGCGCTGTGAATCCGCTGGAATCACCGCGATTTCCGCGGGCGCGCTCGTCGTGCAACTGGGCGAGATCGACAAGGGCCTGAAGGAGACGCCGTGCCTCCTGCGCCAGACGGACGGAACTACGCTGTACGCCACGCGCGATCTCGCGGCGCTGTTCCACCGCCACGAGGAGTTCCACTTCGAGCGCGCGCTGTACGTCGTCGGCGCCGAGCAGAAGCTCCACTTCCGCCAGCTCAAGGCGGTGCTGAAGCGCCTCGGGGTCCCGTGGGAGCCGCGCGTCGAGCACGTCGAGTTCGGACTGCTCCTGGGCAAGGACAAGAAGAAGCTCGCCAGCCGCAAGGGCGACGTGCTCGTGCTCGACGACCTGCTCGACGAGGTCGTCGAGGAGTCCACGCGCATCATCGCCCAGAAGAACGCGAACCTCGCCGCGCCCGAGCGCGTCGCCGAAGTCGTGGGCATCGGCGCGATCGTCTTCAACGACCTGAAGCGCGAGCGCATCAAGGACGTGCTCTTCGACAAGGACGACATCCTCTCGTTCGAGGGCGAGACGGGTCCGTACCTGCAGTACACCCACGCGCGGCTCGCGTCGATCGAGCGCAAGGCGCGCGACGCGGGCGAGGGCGGCGCGGAACCCGACTGGTCGATGCTCGCCGACGCCGCGCCGGTACTCGGACGTCTGGGTCGTTTTCCCGACGTCGTGCGCTCCGCCGCCGATCATGCCGAGCCGTCGGAGATCGCCAACGCCCTCCTCGCCCTTGGCCGCGATCTGAACACGTGGTATGTGCAAGCGCGCGTTCTGGGGCAGGAGCCGGCCGTCACGGCCGCGCGTCTCGCCTTGGTGCGCGCTTCCAAGTCAGTGATCGGAAACGGTTTGCGACTGCTCGGCTGCTCCGCCCCGGACGAGATGTAGGGGTCGCGCTCAAGGCCCGGGAAGGTCGCGCCGAAAGACGTCGGGTTGCCTCCGCGTCCAGAAGTGGAATCCCTTTCCGCTTCCGGCGCGTTCGGTGGACGACGCAGGAAGACACGCTTCGTGATCCAGAGCTACATCCGCGACGTCCCCGACTTTCCGAAGAAGGGCATCCTCTTCAAGGACATCACGCCGCTGCTCGGCAGCGCGCAGGGCTTGAAGGAAGTGATCGCCGCGCTCGCCGCGAAAGTCGACCCGCAGACGTTCGATCTCGTCTGCGGCATCGAGTCGCGTGGGTTCATCTTCGGCACGGCGCTCGCCCATCACCTAGGCAAAGGCTTCGTCCCGATCCGGAAGCCGGGCAAGCTGCCCTGGAAGACCGCGGCGGAGAGCTACCAGCTCGAGTACGGCACGGACCGGCTCGAGATCCACCTCGACGCCTGCCAGCCCGGACAGGGCGTGCTGCTCGTGGACGACCTGCTCGCGACGGGCGGCACGATGGAGGCGGCACTCAAGCTGGTGCGCCGCATCGGAGGTCGGCCGGTGGCGACCGCCTTCGTGATCGAACTCGGATTCCTGGACGGCCGCAAGCGACTCGACGGCGTCCCCGTGCACTCGTTGATGACGACCTGACGCCGGGCCCCCGCCCGGAGAACGCGCTACTCATGAGCCCCAAGAAGTCCGCCGCCGCCAAGAAGATCGTCTCCGCCCCGCCCTCGCCCGAGCCGCGCCTGCGACTCGTCGCCGAGGCCAAGAAGAGCCGGGTCGAGCCGATCGCGGGCGCGCCGCAACCGCGCAAGGGCCTGTCGGGAGCCGGTGAACCGGGCGAGACGACGACGGAGGAGATCTGGATCTGCTACCACAAGGCGCGCAAGGCCAAGAAGCCCGACGACATCGAGACGCTGCGCAACCTGCTCATGGAGCGCCACCAGCCGCTCGTGCGCTACATCGCCGAACGCCAGCTCCAGTCGCTGCCGAAGTCCATCGACATCGATGACCTGATCTCGTGGGGCAACTTCGGCCTGATGGACGCGATCCGCGGCTTCGAGCCCGAGCGCAACATCAAGTTCAAGACGTACTGCACGATGCGGATCCGCGGGTCGATCCTCGACCATCTGCGCTCGCAGGACTGGGTCCCGCGCCTCGTCCGCTTGAAGGCTTCGCGCATCGAGCGCGCCTACCAGAAGCTCACCGGCGAGTTCGGCCGCGAGCCGACGCATGCCGAGCTCGCGTCGGAGCTCGGCATGGAGCACGACGAGCTGGCCGTCGAGATCTCGAGTGCCAACGCCAAGGCCATGTTCTCCCTCTCCGAAAAGTGGGAGGACCGCGAGGACGACAGCTCGGTCGAGAAGGTCGACGTGCTCGAGGACCGGCGCGCGACCGACCCGATCGGCGAGCTGCACAAGCGCGACATGATGCACTTCCTCACGCGCTCGCTGACGCACAAGGAGCGCTTCATCATCGAGCAGTACTACCAGGTCGGGCACACGATGCGGGAGATCGGCGAGATGCTCGCCCTGACCGAGAGCCGCGTGTGCCAGATCCACTCGAACGTGATGCTGCGCCTGAAGGACCTGCTCGGACAGAAGTCGGGCACGCTGTTGATGTGATGTACGGAGTCAGGTGAGTTCGTGCAGGGTGTACGGTGCCTGGAACGAACCCGACGCTTTCATCGGCGCGCCTGCGGCGCGCCGATGAAAGCGTCGGGTTCGTTCCAGGCACCGTACACCCTGCACGAACTCACCTGACTCCGTACAGACGGCCCGCGCGGTTCGCACCGCGCGGGCCGTCTCCTTCTTCTCGTCAGGGCTTCGAGCGATCGAGCCCCAAGTCCGCGATCAGGGCGTCCAGACGGCTTGGAAGCCGTTCGACACGTTGAAGGTCGACGGGGTGCAGAAGGCGACCGCGTTGCGGTACCAAGCCTGGTACGTGCGGACGTCCCCGGCCGAGCAGGTGCCGCGGACGCTGACCGTCTGGTCGCCGCCCGTCGGGTACTGCGACGTGCCGAGCACGTTCACCTTCGTGCCGAGGCGGATGACCGAACCCGCCGCGCAGCGGAGGCCGTCACCGAACGCCGCGCCCGCGCCGCCGGCCTGCTGGGTCGTGCCCTGGAAGTACAGGACCGAGCTGTCCGGCATGCCGTTGCCCACGAGGGCGAACGTGTCCGCGCCGACGCTGGAGTTGCCCGTGGCCGTGAGGGTTGCGCCCGTTCCGAGCGAGTTCAGGCAGCCTTCGTTGTTGCCGGGCAGGCTGTTGTTGCCGCACGGGCAGGCCGTGCCCGAGCCGTCGCCGAAGCAGAAGGCGTAGGCCGCCGGACCGGGCGTGCCCGGGACTTCGACCGTCGTCGTGCTCGTGCCCAGGATCTTCCAGTGTCCCAGCGTCGCGAGACCCGTCGTCGGAGCGGCGTCGGCGTCGAAGCGGAAGCTGTAGGTCGTGCCCCAGCGCAGCGCGTTGCCGTTCGCGTCCTGCGCGAAGGTCTGCGTCGTGGCCCAGCTGACGTTGCCCCCCGCGACCACGGCCGGCCAGTCGGTGCCGCTGCGCGTCACGTTGCCTTCGCCGTCGCCCGAGTGGTAGTCGACGTCGGAGAAGCCGAGGTTCGTCAGGTTCACGCCCGCGCCGATCGGCAGCGAGAACGATCTGATCGAGCGGTCGTTGTTCAGGTTCTGGACCGCGTACTCGTAGTGGTAGAGGCCGCCCGCGATCGGGGTCGTGCGGAAGCCGACGATCACGAGGCCGTCACCCGGCACCTGGATCTCGTTCAGGGTCACCGCCGCGTCGGCAGCCTTCCAGGCCTTGAGCGCGTACTGAGTGCGCTGCGTGGCGCCCGTGAAACCGAAGTTCCAGGCCGAGGCCGAGCCCGAGACCGTGACTTCACGCCACGACTCGTTGTTGTCGTTGTTGTTCGCGATCGCGTCGTCCGGCGTGACGTACTGCCCACCGCCGAAGTAGCGCGTCGTGTTGCCGCCGCCCGTCACTTCGAGGTCGGTAATCTTGACCTGGACGCGGCGCGCGACCGAGCCGCTCCAGGTCGGGTTCGCCGGCGGATACAGGAAGGCACCCGTGTGCGCGTTGACCTGCCACTTCGGGCCGGCGCCGCCCTGCGTACCGTTGCGGCTCGCGGTGTAGGGGTCCGAGCAGCGGACGCCGAGGTGCTCGCCGTTCGTGCTCTGGCAGCCCGAGCAGCACAGGCCTTGGCTGAGGGCGAAGAAGCCGTGTTTCAGCCAGCCCTGGCCGACTTGGCTGAACTGTCCGGCGCCGTTGACGACCTTGTATCGGTAGAGGGTCTGCCCGATCACCGGGTGCTGGTTCGTGTTGGCGAACCAGTTCAGCCAGACGTTCCCGATGTTGCAGGACGTCGTGCCGATGGCGAGGGCTTCGATGCCGCCCGCGGAGGCGTAGTTCGCGGGACCCGTCAGGTCACCGACGATGACGTCGGCACCGTTCGCGGTGTCTGCCGGCGTGCACTGCGCCGAAGCCGAGGGGGTGAATACCGCCAAGCCGAGGAAGGCGAGGGCGGCAACAGTCTTGCGCTGCCAAGATTGCGTCATGGTCCGATTGTCTTGCTAGGGAGCCCGATTCGACGGCGACGACTTCGCCGTCCGAGAGTGAGAGAGAGAGGGTCCACTGCGTGGTCGCGCGCGGTGGAAGCTTCGAAGATACAGGTGCTCACGAGGCACGGGGGGAAAATTGTGCACCCCGCGCAGCAGGCTACAGAAGGCTATCCCGGACCCGCCCCTCGTGACGGGAGCCGCTCGTGCGCAACCCACGGGCTGAGTTGGGCCTGACCAGGGCCTGCCAGCAGCCCGTTGAACAAGTCGGTCTGCCAAGACCGCCGCGGCCCCCTTGCGCGCATGGGCCGCGCGCCTCGGTCCCGCAGGCCGGATCGGCCACGCCCTTCAGCGCTGAACGGTGCTCGGCTCCACCGCAACCGCGCAGTGCAGACCTCCCGCGCGCCGCTGCGTCTCGCCCGTCGCCACCGGGTCGATGCGCACACCGGGCCCGAAAGCCTCGGCCAAACGTTGCCGAGCGAGCTCGTCCAGCCCGGAGTAGATGCCTCCGTAGGCGGGCATGAGGTAGCGATCGCGCAGATGGAGTCCGTTCAAGGGATTCAAGCTGCGCTTCTCGTCCGAGAGACCGGGGACAGCGAGCACGTTCCAGCCGAGCCCCGAGAGCGCCGCGGCGACGCGCATCCGGTCGGCTTCGCGGCGGCGCAGCGAGGTCAAGTAGGCGAAGGAGTCCGGGTCGACGCCCACGTCCTCGGCCGAGGATTCACCCATCCGCGCCGCGGTCCACAGATCGATCGCCAGGAGGAAGCGCTGGAAATTCCCCACCCCTGAGTCCGTTGGTCCGGCGGCGAAGTGCTCCGCGAAGTCGAGCGCGAAGCGTCCGGACGCGTGCTCGGCCTTCTGCAGGACGGGCCCGATGCGCGCGAAGAACTCGGCGTGACGATCGGCGTCGACGTCGAGACCGGCCTGCCGCGCGCCGTCCGCGTCCACGAGGCCGGCGCGAGCGAGCGCCTCGACGCCGCAGTGGATCGTGGTCCGCGCGGCAGTCGCGGTGTCGAGCACGCAGGCGACGAGCCCGTCGGCCGTCGCGCGTACCGAGACCTCGAGGTCGATGTGGAACGAAACCGCGGGCAGGACGATGCAGCTCTCGACGCCGAACTCGGCGCGAAACGCGGCCAGGACTTCGTCGCGCGTGAACCCGAGCGCGCGGTTGCGCGCCACCTCGGCCTCCCCCACGAGCAGCGAGCGCTTCTGGGTGCGCGGATCGCGCACCGCGAGCAGGTTGCCGCCTTGGAAGATCAGCCGCGACTGCACGACGCTGCGCCCGGTCGCGGCGAAACCTTCGAGCGCCAGGTTCTCACCCGCGACGAAAGTCGAACCGTCCTCGCCGCGGCTCGCGAAGCGCGGCGCGAGCCACACGGCAGACGCGCCGCCGGCGTGCTCGAGGATGCCCGGCTTCGCGCTGTCCTGGGCCCACTGCGCGAGTGGCAGCGGAGATTCGACCAGCGTGATCGGCGCGCGCCGATGCGCAGCGAGCTCGCGCGCTTCGCGCTCGACGCCGGCGAGATGCTTCGACTCGACGCCGACGACCATCGCGGAGTCGGGGAGCAGGCGCGCGAGGTCGCGGAACACGTCCATCGCGCCGCCTTCGCCGGGTTGCGCGTAGTCGGTCGCGCTCGAGACCTGCAGGCGGATCGCGGCCGCGTCGTGATCGCCGCATTCCGTGGCCAGCGCCCAACCCGGAATCGTCGGCGGGAAAGCGAACGGGAGCTTCAATAGGTCGGCGAGCACGTCGGCGCGGGCGCGACCGGCGGCGAGCTCGCGCGCGACGCGCTGCGTCAGCGGCTCCGAACCCGGCGGTTCCCAACACATCAGCAAATCGACGGGGAAACCCGCGCGTTCGAGACGTTCCGCGGTCGGATCCGGGCCCAGCTCGACCATCGCCGCGACGAGCGTCGTGAGCAGGCCCGCGCGCGCCAGGCGCTCGGCGACCAACCGCGCGACGCGCTGATCTGCCCCGAGCGGGCCGACGTGGCCGTCGAGGACGGTCGCGTGCAGCGCGAGCGGCGCGTCCGCGTGTTCGAAGATCGGCGCGCGGAATCCGCGCGAGCTCGGACGCTCTTCGCCGACGGCGCGCCACGCCGCGAGCCGCTCGAGAGCGACGGTGGGACGCACGATCAGGACCTTGTCGTCGGACGGGCGCGCGAGCGCGGCGCCGAGGAATGCGAGAACGAGGCCGGCGATCATTCCTTGCGCCGCGCGCGCGCCCTCCAGGCGAAGAACCCGAGGAAGGCCAGCACCGCGAGGGCTCCCAGCGCGAGCACGTCGAGAACCGAGCGGAAAGCGCTCTTCGTACCGGGTCGCGGCGTGGCCCCCGCGTCGTCCGCCGGCGGTCCGCCCGCCGGCGCCGCGACGACGATGCGGAAGTGGTCCTCGAACGAACGGCGCAGGATGCGGTCCGACAAGCGCCGCAGCAGGTCCTCGGGAATCGCCAGATCGGCGATCGTCCCGGATCCGAGCGGCTGGGCTTGGACGTTCGAGATGACTTCCTCGAGCTGAGATGGCCGCTCGACACCGGGCCCTTGCGGGCTCGCCAAAAGCACGAGGCAGCTGGTGAAGAGTTGCGCGGACATGCGTCGTCTCCAGTGTGGCGCACCGGGCCGTTCCTTGCACGCCCAGATCGCGGCCGGAGATCACGCGCGCGGCGCACGGGCGCGCGCATGGCCGACACCGGACCCAGCCTGCTAGATAGCAGGCATGGACGAGGCGGATCCGCGGATCGTGCGCCACGGGGCCGTCGATTCGACGTCCGAGCGCGCGTTCGCCGAGCTCGCCGCTGGTCGCGCGCGGCACGGCGACGTGCACGTCGCGTCCGAACAGACGCGCGGCCGAGGCCGACTCGGACGTGCGTGGCACAGCGCGGCCGACGAGGGCTTGTACGCGAGCTTCGTGCTGATGCCGGAGCGACCCTGCAACGCGGCCGCGCTGACGATCGCGCTCGGACTCGCGACGCTCGACGCCGTCCGCGCGCTGGGCCTCGAGCGCGCGGAGTTGAAGTGGCCCAACGACGTCGTCGTGGAGGGCGCGAAGCTCGCCGGCGTGCTGGCCGAGACACGCGACTTGGATCCGCGCCGGCCAGCGTACGTCGCGGGCGTCGGCATCAACGTGGCGCAACGCTCGTTCCCGCGCGAGCTCGTCGCCGAGCGACCGGTGACGAGCCTCGCCGCGCACGGCATCACCGCGACGGTCGAGGACGCGCTGCGCGAACTCGTGCTCGCGCTGCCGAAACGCTGTGCCCTGATCGAACGCGACGTCGCGCGCCTCGAGAGCGACTTCGTGCGCGCCGCGCGACTCGACGGGCATCGGCTGCGCGCCGAAGTCGCCGCGGGCACGATCGAAGGCGAGCTCGTGCACCTCTCGGTCGAGCGCGGCCTGTGCCTGCGCCGCGCGACCGGCGCTGAGGCGCGCTTCGCGCTCGAGCACGTGCGCGGGCTGACCGTCGCCTGAACGCGAGCGCGATTTCGGCTGCCAGATCCGAAGCCCGCCGTGCTCGCGACGCCCGCGTCGCATAGAGTCCGCCCCCCCGAAAGGTCTCCGCATGCCCCGTCCCGACGGCCGCGCACCCTCCGATCTGCGCCCCATTTCCTTCCTGCGCGGCTTCACGTCGCGCGCGCCGGGCTCTGTCCTGGCGAGCTTCGGCAACACGCGCGTCCTGTGCACCGCGATGGCGCAGGACGGAGTGCCGCCGTTCCTCCAAGGTCGCGGCAAGGGCTGGTTGACCGCCGAGTACTCGATGCTGCCGTCGTCGACGGACACCCGCAAGTCGCGCGACCGCGTCGGCCAGACCGACGGACGCTCGGTCGAGATCCAGCGCTTGATCGGCCGGTCGCTGCGCGCTGTCGTGGACACGACCGTCTTCGGCGAGCGCACGGTCTGGGTCGATTGCGACGTGATCCAGGCCGACGGCGGCACGCGCACGTGCGCGATCACGGGCGCGTGGGTCGCGCTGAACGATCTCTTCAAGCGGATGGACGAGAAGCGACAACTGCGCTCGTGGCCGCTCAAAAGTCAGGTCGCGGCCGTGTCCGTCGGCGTATTCGAGAAATCGCCGATCACGGATCTGAACTACGCCGAGGACAGCAAGGCGGAGACGGACATGAACCTCGTCATGACCGGGGACGGCAAGTTCATCGAGGTGCAGGGTTCGGCCGAGGGAGCGCCGTTCGACCGCGGCGAGCTCGACACGATGCTCGAACTCGGCGCGGCCGCGTGTCGGCGGCTCTTCGAATTGCAGGTCGAAGCGCTGAAGGGCGAGCTGCCGAAGATCGAGATCCCGAAGCCGAAGTGACGCGCGCGCTCCGCATCCTCCTGGCCAGCGGCAACGCGAAGAAGTTGCGCGAGCTGGCGCTCGTCCTGGCGGAAGTCGACGTCGAGCTCGTGACCCCCGACGCGATCGGCGGCCTGCCCGAAGTCACCGAGGACCGGCCGGATTTCCGCGGAAATGCCGCGAAAAAGGCTGTTTCCGCGGCGCTTCATGCGCGGATGTGGTCGCTGGCGGACGATTCGGGGCTCGAGGTCGATGCACTCGGCGGCGCGCCGGGCGTACGGTCCGCGCGCTTCGCTGGCGCGCACGGCGACGACGTCGCGAACAACCGGCTCCTGCTCGAACGCATGACGAGCGTGACCGACGACGAGCGCGGCGCGCGGTTCGTGTGCGCGCTCGCGCTGGCGCGGCCCGACGGGACGATCGCGCTCGAGGTCCTGGGCACTGCACGCGGCACGATCGCGCACGAACCGCGCGGCACGCACGATTTCGGCTACGACCCGCTGTTCCTCTTCACCGAGCCGGGTTTCGCCGTGACGGGACGCGGGTTCGCGGAGCTCGATGCGAGCGAAAAGGCGTCGGTGAGCCACCGCGGCCGCGCACTCCGGGAGCTGGCCGCGAAGCTGCCTGAGTTGCTGCGCTCCGAGCGCGAAATGCGCCCCGAGCGCTGACGTTCGGCGCGCGACGCGCACAGCGGTGCCCGCCTTCGCCACCAGGATCAGGGAGCGCGGTGGCTCGATTCCTTCGAACGCTCTCAGGCCCACGGCCGCTTCTTCGGCGCTGTCGCGCCGCCGGACCTGTCACGCGGGCTCGCCACCTTCTTCTTCGCGCGACGCACCACTTCCGGCCTCGCCTTGGGCTCCGGCCGGACCGGCGGCTCGACGTCGAGCGTCTTCACGAGCTTCTTCGGCGCGATCGCGCGGTAGCTCTCGTCGATCCACGACTTCACGAGCTCGATCGGCGGCGCGTCACCGCACTCGTACTTCGCGCTGACCCAACCGCTCTTGCCCAAGCCGTATCCGGTCGGCGAGCACTCGGGGCGGTCGAGCGCCGCGACGCCGGAACGGGGCAGCTTCACGGCGAGCGTCAGCGTTTCGCCGCCGCGGTGGTCGTGGCCGAAGAAGAGGAAGACCTTCTTGCCGACCTTGGCGACGCGCTCACCCCAGGGATCGTCCTCCCATGCACAGGGATAGGAGAGCGCGTGCGCGAGCAAGGCATCGGCGAGGCGGGAGAGGTTCATCGGTGCGCGGAACTGTAGCGGGGCAACGAGGGCGCGCGCGCAGTCTCGGGAGCGAGCTGCCCTGAGTTCCGTCGAGGAAATAAGACGAGCCGCGCAACACGACCGCCGCCACGTCGCTCTGATTCCAGGATGCAAGCGGGAAACACGCTCGGCGCGGCCGGCGGACGGACGAACTCGGGATCGCGTGCTCGGGCAAAGCACGCGCGCCAGAGATCCGTCCGACACCGCTCGTTCGGGCCGACGTGAGCCCCTGCTCGACTCCGCCCCTCGCGGCGCTGCCTCGCCGGGGGGAACTCCACCGCGGGGCCGGTCATTCCGCGTTCCATCGTTCCCCGCCGGGACTCCTGAGGTGCGGCGCGGACGATGGCACGGAGCGGCCGGACTCGCGGCGCTCTACAGGCACGGAGCAGCCGGCCTCGGGGCGCTCATTAAGCACGGAGCGGCCGGCCTCGCGGCGCTCTACAAGCACGGAGCAGCCGGACTCGCGGCGCTCTACAAGCACGGAGCGGCCGGCCTCGCGGGAACGTTCTGCTGCGCCTCGACGGACGCGCGCAGCTCTTCGACCTCGGACTCGCGCGCGTAGACGACGAGCCCTCGCTGACCGACACCGGCGATTTCGCGGGCACGCCGTTCTACGTGTCACCGGAACAGGCGCGCGGCGAACGCGGCGGTGTCGATGGGCGCACGGACGTGTACGCGCTGGGCGCGACGCTGTACGAGCTGCTCACGCTGCGACGTCCGTTCGAGGGCGGCGGCACCGCCGAAGTCCTCTTGCGCATCCAGACCGAGGAACCGATCGCGCCGCGCCGTCTGGCTCCGCACGTGCCGCGCGATCTCGAGACGATCTGCCTCACGGCGCTCGCCAAGGACCCGCGCCGCCGTTACGCAGGCGCGCGCGAAATGGCCGAGGATTTGCGCCGATTCCTGGCTTGGCAGCCGGTGCGCGCGCGTCCGCTCGGCCCGCTCGCGAGAGCCACGCGGTTCGCGCGCAGCCGGCCGGCGGCCGCGACGGCGATCGCGCTCGCGGGCTCGATCGCGATCGGAGCGCCGATCGGCCTGGCCGTCGCCAACGCGCGCATCCGCGGCGAGCGCGATCGCGCGGAAGCCGCCGCGGCCGAAGCGGGTCGCCAGGCGGCGCTGCGCGAACGTGCCGCGGAGTTCCTCGTCGATCTGTTCCACACGGCGGGCGGAGAAGGCGCCAGCGCGCGCGACCTGCTCACGACCGGCGCACGTTCCGTGCAGAGCGGCTTCGAGGATCAGCCGTTGGCGCGCGCGTTCATGCTCGAGGCGCTGGGCCGCGGTTACACGAACCTCGGCTTGCCGGCGGAAGCGCGACCGCTGTTCGATCGCTGCTTCGCGCTGAGACTGCGCGAGCTGGGCGAGGATCATCCCGACACGGCGCGTGCGCTGCTCGAGCTGGGACACGTGCAGCTCGGCCTCGAACGCCCGGAGATCGCGGTGCCGATCTTCGAGCGCGGCCTCGAGGCGCTCGCGCGCGCCGAGCGCGGCCCGGGAGTCGCTTGGGCGCGCGGAGCGATCGCGCTGGCGGGCGCGCGCGAGGCTGCGGGTGACGTGAACGGCGCCGCGGACCTGCTCGAACGCGCGCTCGACGTGCTGCGCGAAGCCGGGCGCGCCGATGGCCCCGAAGCGATCGAGGCGCTCGAGCGCGCGGGCCGCGTCGAACTCGCGCGCGGCGACACGCCGCGTGCGCGGAAGCTGCTCGGGGAAGCGCTCGCCCACCTCGCGCGCGCGTGGCGGCCGGATCTCGCCGCGCGCGCGCGCGTGCTCGACGGGCTCGCTGCCGCGGCGACGGCCGACGGCGACGACGAGCGCGCCGCCGAGTTCGCCGCGCAGGCGTCGGCGTTGCGCTCCGTGCCGCGCTCGCCGGACGCGACATCGGCTCCCACTTGGAGTGCCGAGGACACGCGCGCGCTCGTCGCAGCGTTCGACGCGCCCTGGAGGTCCGACTGGCGCAGTGCATTCCAATCAGGGATCACGGCCCTGCAGGCCCGATCGCACGCGGCGGCGAGCGCTGCGTTCGAGCGCTGCGTCGAGCTCCGGCCGGGCGATTCCGCGGCGCCGTACAACCTGGCCTGCGCGCGCATCGCGGAAGGCGACCTCGCCGCCGCGCTCGCGGCGATGGAGCTCGCGGTCGACGCCGGCCTCGCGCATTTTCCCGAGCGAGTCGAGGCATTTCGGCGCGACGTCGACATCCACGTCTTGCGCGGCGATGCGCGCTGGCCCGAGCTCGATCGTCGCGTCGAACGCGCGCGTCTCGACGGCGCGGCGTGGGCGAACGAGCCCGCGCTCGTCCTGCCGGACGGGAACGCGCCGGCAGCGGGATGGCCGCTCGTCGTGCTGTTGCACCGCGACGGGTCTTCCAAGGAGATCGAGGCGCGCGGCGCTTGGGCGGATTTCGCGCGGCGCGAGCGCGTGGCGCTGCTGATCCCCGCTGCGCGTTACTCCGCGGCCGAGGATCCGCGCGTCGCTGGTGCGTGGCTTTCGGACGTCGAGGACCTCGCGCGCCGTCCGTGGCGCTCCGTCGAGCTCGCGCTCGACGACGTGCGCCGCACCGTCGAGGCGCGACCGATCGACCTGCGACGCGTGATCGCCGTGGGCCAGGACACCGGAGCGCCCGTCGCGTTCGACATGGCCTGCCGGGCGAGCGGGTTGTTCCGGGCGACGATCCTGGTCGACGGCGCGCTGCACGCCGACGCCTCCGCGGCATCCGCGCCCGCCGCGGCGCTGCTCGGGCTGCGCGTCGGCGTCGTGGTCCTGGAGAACACGGGCTCGGAGTCGCGCATCGAGATGCTCGGTCGCGCGCTGGGCGCGCTCGGCTTCACGGACGAGTCGGTCGCGATGCGGCGCGCGGCGCGGGGCGAGATCGCCCGGGACAGCCAGGACCTCGTGAAAGCGTTCCTCGGACCGTGACGCCAGCCGCTCATCCGTGGACGGCCTGACAAGAGCCGGGGCCATCCGTAACGACCTGCTGGCCCTGCACATGGATCGGGACCACACGCCGCTCGCGCGTGTCTCGACGCGGCGTCAGCGGTCGATCCTCGGTTGAACCCGGTCGATGCGCGCGTGGGGGGATCTGGATAGACTCTCCCGCCCTTTCGTCGGGAAAACCGCGCGGGGAATCAGCTTGGACACGAAGCACATCCGCAATTTTTGCATCATCGCGCACATCGACCACGGCAAGTCGACGCTCGCGGACCGCATGCTCGAGGTCACCGGCTCCGTGGACAAGCGCGACATGCGCGCGCAGCTCCTGGATTCGATGGATCTGGAGCGCGAACGGGGCATCACGATCAAGGCCTCGGCCGTCACGATCCTGCACGTGAAGGGGGGCGAGACGTACGAGCTCAACCTGATCGACACGCCCGGACACGTCGACTTCAACTACGAGGTGCAGAAGGCGCTGCAAGCTTGTGAAGGCGCGCTCCTCCTCGTGGATGCCAGCCAAGGCGTCGAGGCGCAGACGGTCGCTAACGCCTATCTGGCAATCGAGGCGAACCTGACGGTGCTGCCCGTGCTCAACAAGCTCGATCTGCCGCACGCGCGCCCCGAGGTCGTGCAGGAGGAAATCGAGAATTCGATCGGCATCGACGCCTCGAACGCGATGCGCGTGTCGGCCAAGTCGGGCCAGGGCGTCAGCGATCTGCTCGATCGGATCGTGGACGCGATCCCCGCACCCAAGGGCGAACCCGATGCGCCGCTGCGCTGCCTCATCTTCGACGCCGTCTACAACGAGTACCGCGGCATCGTCGTGTACCTGCGCGTGATGGAGGGCACGATCAAGGAGCGCGACATGATCGCGATGCTCGGCACCGCGACGGTGTACGAGGCGGTCGAGATCGGGCGCTTCACGCCGACGATGAAGCGCGCGGGCGAGCTCGGCCCGGGCGAGGTCGGCTACTTCATCTCGAACATCAAGAAGCTCGGCGACGTGCGCATCGGTGACACGATGACGCGCCACAAGGGACCGAAGGTCGAGATGCTCGCGGGCTATCGGCCGCCGATCCACATGGTGTACGCCGACTTTTTCCCTACGAACACCGGCGATTTCGAAGGTTTGCGCGAGGGCCTCGAGACCCTGTCGCTGTCGGACTCGTCGTTCTCGTTCGAGGCCGTGACCAGCGAGGCGCTGGGCTTCGGATTCCGCTGCGGCTTCCTGGGTCTCCTGCACATGGAGATCGTGCAGGAGCGGCTCGAGCGCGAGCACGACCTGGACATGATCCAGACGGCTCCGACCGTCACGTACAAAATCGTGCTGCCGGGCGGCGAGGAGCAGGAGATCCATTCGCCTGGTCAGCTACCGACGCCCGACAAGTACGAGAAGATCCTCGAGCCCTACGCGCGCGTCACGATCATGGTCCCGTCCGAGTACATCGGGAACGTGATGACGATCGCGAACGACCACCGCGGCACGTACGTGCGCCAGGACCACCTGTCCCCCACGCGCGTGCAGCTCGTGTACGACATCCCGCTGGCCGAGCTCATCTACGACTTCTTCGACAAGCTGAAGAGTGCGACGCGCGGCTACGGCACTCTCAACTACGAGATCACCGGCTACCACGAGAGCGATCTCGTGAAGCTGCGCATCCTCGTGAACACGAAGGAGGTCGACGCGCTCACGTCGATCATCCACAAGGACCAGGCCGAAAAACGCGGCCGCTCCGCCATCAAGAAGATGCGCAAGGAGATCGCGCGTCACCAGTTCGAGATCGCGCTGCAAGCCGCGATCGGCGCGCGCATCATCGCGCGCGAGACGATCTCCGCGCTGCGCAAGGACGTGACCGCCAAGTGCTACGGCGGCGACATCACGCGCAAGCGCAAGCTGCTCGAGAAGCAGAAGGCCGGCAAGCGCCGGATGCGCCAGATCGGCAACGTCGACATCCCGCAGAAGGCCTTCCTGGCCGTGCTGGGTGGCGACGACGAAGAGGAGTAGTACGGTGTCAGGTGAGTTCGTGTGGGGTTGCGCCAGCGATCCCTACGCAGGGAACCCAGCGGACGCAACCCCACACGAACTCACCTGACACCGTACGTCGTTGCGTACGAAGGTACTGGCGCGCCGAGTCATGCTGCCCATTAGCCTCGTCGATGAGGAATCGAGGCATGGTGCACATGATCTGGCCGAGTTCGCGGCGCGCGCGGTTGTTCCTGACCCTCTGGGCGATCCTCATGGGGGTCGGTGTCGCGACGCGACTCGTGCTGGTGCTGCAGGGTTCTCCTGATCCGCACCTGGGCGAGCTGTTCCAGCTCATGGCGATCGGCGCGGGGATCGACGCGCTCGTCGCCGTGGTCCTACTGACACCGATCGCGTTCGTGCTGGCGCTGCGCTCGGGGGCGAGCGAGAGCCCGCGACTCCGCTTCGTGCTGCTCACCGTGTTCTCGGGCGCGGCGGTGTTCGGCGGATTCGTCGAGTACTTCTTCTTCGAGGAGTTCGACGCGCGCTTCAACCACGTCGCGCTCGACTACGTGCTCTTCCCCGGCGAAGTCGTGGGCAACGTCTGGGAGAGCTATCCGGTCCCGCTGTACGTGGCGCTGGCGCTGCTCTCAGGCGCGGCCATCGCGTTCGGCGCGGAGCGGCTGTTGCGCGGATCCACGTCCACGCCGCTCGCGTGGCCCGGCCGCGCGCTCCCCGCTTCGGACACATGGCCAGACCGCGCGCTCCGTGCTGCTGCGGTTCTAGGTGCTGGAGGCACCGCGGTGGCGTTGCTCTGCGTCATCCCCGCGCGCGCATCCGGCGATCGCGCGAGGGACGAAGTGTCGGCGAACGGTCTCGTGCAACTTGTGCGCGCGTTCCAGACGGCCGGGCTCGACTACGCCAGCTACTACCGCACGGTTGCGCAGCCCGAACTCGAGAAACTGGCCAAAACCGAGGTGGGATTGCCCGATCTCACCGATCCCGCGCATGAGTTCCGCGCGGTCGAGCGCCGCGCGAAGCCGCTGGACGTCGTGGTCGTGCTCGGCGAGAGCTTCGGCTCGGAGTTCGTCGGCAGCCTGGGCGGCAAGAAGGACTGCACGCCGGAGCTCGACCGCTGGTCGCAGCGCGGCCTGTACCTCACGAACGTCGTCCCGACCGGGAATCGCACGGTACGCGGACTCGAAGGCGTCTTGTGTTCGCTCGTGCCGCTGCCCGGAGACTCGGTCTGGAAGCGCGACAAGTCGGACGACGTCGCGACGATCGCTCGCGTCCTCGAGCGGGTCGGATACCGCACGGAGTTCATCTACGGCGGCGACGGCGCGTTCGACGGCATGAAGTCCTTCGCGCTGCGCAACGGCTGGCAAGAGTTCCACGAGGACGCGCTGGTCGGCGACTCGAGCTTCCCCGACGACGCGTTCCGCACCATCTGGGGCGTCGCGGACGAGACGATGTTCGACACGCTCCTCGCGCGGCAGCGCGCAGCCGCGCGGGACGGCGTCCCGTTCTTCGGCACGGCGCTCACGGTCAGCAACCACAAGCCCTACCTGACGCCGGACAGCGCCGTGACCGGACTGCGTGGCGACAAGCTCATCGCCGCGGCGTGGCAGGGCGCGGTGCTTCTGGCGATCAGCGCGCTCGCGTGGCGCTGGTCCACCCGCCGCGGGAAGAGCGCGGCCACGGCAACCGTCCTCGTCGTCGTGTGGTCGGCCTTCCTCCTGGCGTCGTGGACGAAGGCGCAGCCGCGCGACAAGCGCGAGAACGCGGTGCGCTACGCCGACCGCGCGCTGGCGCAGTACCTGGACAGCGCGAAGGCCGAGGGGCTGCTCGACCACACCGTCGTGCTCTTCGTCGGCGACCACGGCGCGCGCGTCTACGGCTCCGAGGAGATCCCGGCCGCGAGCTACCGCGTCCCGGCGCTCATCGTCGCGCCGGACGCGCAGTACGCGGGCCGCGTGATCCCGCGTCTGTGCTCGCAGGTCGACCTCGCGCCGACCTTGCTCTCCATCGCCGGCGTCGATTACGCGGCACCGTTCTTCGGGCACGATCTTCTGGCGCAGCCCGCGGACGGACCCGGCCGCGCGTGGCTGATCCACAACCGGAACATCGGTCTCCTGACCGACACGAGCCTCACGGTCCTCGGCCTGCGCGGCACCACGACGTTCTACCGGCGCGACGGTCGCGAGTCGGACCACTTCGAACGGCTGCCGACGGCGCCGGCCTTGCTGTCGGAGGCCGATCGCGCGGCGGCAACGTTCCAGGCGGCCTCGGTCCTGTACGAGGGCGGACGTTATCGTCTGCCCCATGTCCCCTAGTCAGGCCGGCAGCTTGTCCTGGTGGACCACGCGCGCCGTGCTGCCGATCGCGGCCCTGGGCGCGCTCGCGATACTCCTCGGCGCCTCGCGGCTCGATCGCGCCTCGCTCGAGCCGTTCTTCGACGCCACGTCCGGTTCCTTCCCGCTGCGTCGAGCGTGGTTCTTCGAGGACTTCCTGCACATCGCTGGCAAGTGGGTCGTGATCGCTTGCACGGCGGCGCTCGCCGTGGGAGCCGCGGTCGGCTGGCGGAATCCGCGCTGGAGCCAGCACGCGCGGCGCTTCGCGTACCTGACCGCGTGCCTGCTCGTGACGGTGGCGATCACCGGCGCGTGGAAGGACCTCGCGGATCAGGTGACGCCGTGGGACACGGTCGGATTCGGCGGCACGAAGCCCTGGCCGGGATCGAACGGCCGGCAGTCGGCGTGGGAACTCCTCGGCTCGCCGGGCGCGCACGCGTCGTCGGGTTTCGCGTGGATGTCGCTGTACTTCGTCGGCGCATCCCTCGGTTCCCGCCAGCGCTGGCTGTGGCTCGCGCCGGGGCTCATGCTCGGGTTCCTTTTCGCGCTCGGGCAGCACGCGCGCGGCGCCCACCAACCGTCGCACGAACCCTGGTCGATCGCGGTCGCCTGGCTGGTCGCCTGCGCGCTCGCCGTCCTGTTCCGGAGGTTCGGGTGGCTCGCGTGGACCGAGGTCTCGGCGGGATCGCGAGAACGGCCCGCGACGCGCGGTGAGCACGCGCACCGGCACGACCCGGCGCTCGCCTGGCTCGTCGGCTCGAGTGTCGCGCTGCTCGGCGTGTCGTTCTTCGCCTTGGACCAGGTGATGAACCGGCTCGAGGCGCATTTCCCCGAGGGCCACGGCGTCTTCGAAGTGACCGAGCTCACCGTGATGGCACTCGGCCTCGGGATCGCGGCCGGGCTCATGACGGACAAGATCGGTGACTTGCGAGAGCGCGACGCGCGTCGCGTCGAAGCGGAGCGCGAGCGCCGGCTCCAGATGCTCGGCCGCATGGCCGCGTCCGTCGCGCACGAGGTGCGCAATCCGCTGCAGACCGTCCGCCTCATCGTGGACGAGCAGCGCCTCGAGGTCGCCGGACTGCGCGACCACCCGCTCCAGGCGGAGTTCGAGTCGAGCCTCGAGCGCATCGACCGCGCGGTGGACCTCGTGTACCGCTTGGCGCGGCCCGAGAGCGGCGAAGCCGAGCGGGCCGACTTGGCGCAGGCGGCGCGGGAATCGGTCCTCGCTTTGATGCGCATCCATCCCGGGCGCGTGAGCTTCGCCTGGGATCACGAACCGCCGAGCGCGGTCGTCGCGTCCTCGCGCTCGGCACTGCGCATCGTCATCGACAACCTGCTCCGCAACGCGGCTGAAGCCTCGCCGCCGGGCGGCACGGTGCGTCTCGACCTGGCAGAGCGCGACGGAGCCTGGGCACTGCGGATCCAAAACGAGGGCAGCCTGCGCACGCGGACCGGAGCCAACGGGCACGAGCCGGGGCTCGGACTCGGCGTCCCCATCTCGCGCCAGATCGCGAGCAACGCCGGTGGCGGCATCGAAATGGAAGAGGCGGACGGTCGCGTGACCTGCACGCTGCGCTGGCCGCGGGAAGTGGAGCCGAAGGGATGACGCAGGAACGCATCCTCCTGGTCGAGGACGAGATGATCGGCCGCGAACTGCTCGCGCGCGGGTTGACGCGCGCCGGATACGAGGTGGCGACGGCGTCGGACGGAGTCGAGGCCGCGCAACTGCTCGCCGGCCCGTTCGACTACGTCGTGACCGACCTCGTGATGCCGAACGCGGACGGGTTGTCGGTGCTCGCCGAGCTGAACCGCCGCCAGCACTCCGCCCTGCGCATCGTGGTGACGAGCTTCGCGGACAAGGAACGCGTCGTCGCGGTGCTGAACCTGGGCGCGGACTACCTGCTCGAGAAGCCGTTCGGCGTCGACGCGCTGCGGTCTATCCTCGAGCGGCTCAAGGACGAGCGCGGCGACGGGACCGCGCAGTTGACGCAGTTCTTCCGCCGCCGACTCCTCGGCTTGCCGCTCACGCCGCGCGAGCGCGAGCTGGTCGAGATGGTGCTCCAGGGCGATTCGAACAAGCAGATCGCGCGCAAGCTCGGCATCTCCGAGCAGACGGTGAAGAACGCGCTCTCGCACGCCTACCTGAGCATGGGCGTGCAGAGCCGAGGCGAGCTCTTCCACGCGGTGTTCCCGATCTGAACCGTGTACGGAGTCAGGTGAGTTCGTGTGGGGTTGCGCGTACGGTGTCAGGTGAGTTCGTGTGGGGTTGCGCCCGCGAGTCCGGCGTAGGGAACGCCACGGGCGCAACCCCACACGAACTCACCTGACACCGTACGCGCAACCCCACACGAACTCACCTGAC
>Ga0105044_10000242_pt1 | contig 64582 bp, 55 predicted proteins | sample MAT01_FD_78092 | JGI IMG/M metagenome (GOLD analysis project Ga0105044, IMG submission 78092) | Freshwater microbial communities from Lake Fryxell liftoff mats and glacier meltwater in Antarctica - MAT-01 | ecosystem: Environmental > Aquatic > Freshwater > Ice > Liftoff microbial mat | place...
GCCGCGACGGCGCCCCAGACGCCGGCGATGTGGGCGCCGGTGGTGATCAGCGCCAGGGCCAACGCCAGTTTGGCGCCGCCCAGCCAGGTAACGGCGCCGACCTGCCCAACGGCGCGCAGAGCCTGTCCGAAGAGGTAGTTCTTGTACCGCCAGCGCAACGCCGCGGCGAGGATCGCCATCAGCGGCGCCACCGCCGGCACGTCGAAGAAGGCGTAGGCGAGCACCGTCGCGCCGACCACCAGCGCCACCGCGACCACCCCGGCCAACTGCCGCACCTGCACGTGCACGCGCTCGACGAAGGCCGGGCCGCTGTCGACCATTTGCGGGTACTTCGACTGCACGAACGTCCAGCACGGCGAATCGGCGGCCATCAGCAGCTGCTGGCAGAGGCGAAAGACGCCGAGCTCGCCGCGCGAGACGAAGGCGCTGAGGACGAGCGGCGCCGCCTGTTCGGAGAGCAGACCGAGGACGTCGGGCGCCAACCAGCGCCCGCCGGTGCGCCCGATAGCGGCGACGCGTCGCAGCGGCAGGCGCTCGAAGCGAAAGCCACCCCAGATCACCAGCACCGAGGCGACGCGGGCCGCGAGCAGGGTCAGCGCCATCGCCGGCGCCGTCGCGCACAGCCACCAGCCGGCGATCAGGCCGACGGTCTCGCATAGCGGCGCGATCAGCCCCGGCGCGAAGCGCCGCGCCATGATCGACAGCATCATGCCGAGGTTCTGCAGACCGATGAGGAAGCCGCTCAGGGCGATGATGAAGATCACCTGCCACTCGGTCGCCGACTCGGCCTGCGAGCTGGCGTAGAGCATCAGCAGCGGCACCACGATCGGCAGCTGCATGAGGAACAGCACCAGCGCCGCGAAGCACGACTGCGGGTGCGTCTGCTCGAGGCGCGGCAGGTAGGCGCCGAGCCCGAGGGCACAGACGGTGGCGAGAATGTTGACCGCGGCGATGCCGAGCGCGAAGGCGCCAACGGTTTCGAGACCGAAGCGGTGCACCAGCACGATGGAGAGCAGCAGACCGTTGACCAGCTGCACGCCGCGACCGACGAGCAGCAACGCCGTGCCGCGCTGCTCCCTGGGAATGCGGTCGAAGAGCGATTTCGGGTCTTCGACACCGAGGCACGGGGGCGGGGAGAGCTCGGACCTCATACCGAGGCCTCCGATTCTCCCTGACGCCGTGGCGCGGAACCGTATGGCCCGAGGAGCGGGTAGCCGTACGCCGCGAGCAGCGGCGCGGTCGCGGCGGTCACCAGGCGGCGGTCGCGCGGGCGCATGGCGCTGCCCCACTGCTCGTCGGGCCGGATGGCGACCTCGCCGACGAGGAAGCGGCTCGGGTTGCCGGACGCGGTGTGGTTGGCGTGCAGCGTCGCCGTGGCCCCCTGCAGGAACGGCAGGTCCAGGGGCTCGTCGAGCATCGCCAGGATGCGGCGCAGGGCGGGCGCCGGCGCGCTGGCGAAGTCCTCGTAGTGCACCCGGACGAAGCGCGTTGCCGTCACCCGGAAGGCGTCGCACAGGCCGTTGAAGGTCAGCCACCAGGCGGCGCTCTGCGCCGCCGAGTAGCGGTGCATGTAGGCCTGCTTCCAGTGCACGTCGGGGATCGCTTTCTGCTTCATCCAGGAGAAGGCGACGGCGCGACTGTCGCGCACCAGATGCACCACCGACAGGCGCACGCCGGGCAGCGCCGCGAGCACGAACGCGTAGGAGGGCTCCTTGGAGGAGTCGATCAGCCAGCGGCAGCCGGAGACGCGCTGGATGGCGCGGTAGAGCGGCAGCAGGGCGGCGGCAAAGCGCTGGTAGTCGGCGCGATAGGCGGCCGGCTGGCGCAGCACCAGGTAGGGGATGTAGCGGGTGCGTTTGACGCGCTGCACCAACGCCGCCATCGCCACCGGGTCGACGCGGTCGAAGCCGCCGAAGGCCTCGTCGAACACCGCGCGCCAGAAGGCACACTCGCGGAACGGCACCTGGCAGCCGCACAGCTGGTTCTGGACCAGGCCGCGTTCCCAGACGAAGCTCACCTCGCCGGCGGCGCAGAAGCCGTCGAGCTGGCCGAGGCAGCGTTCGACCAGGGTGCTGCCGCTGCGGCCGAAGCCGCCGATGTAGAGGATGTCGAGCGGTGGTGTGGACACGGAGCCTCCAGACAAGAAACGTTCACACGGAGAATGACGACACGGAGGCGGTCCGCTCGTCTCCGTGGCTCCGCTTCTCCGGGTGAGACCTCAGGGCGCGAAAGCCGAGGCGCATGGCGCCGCGGACGGCGCGGTAGAAGCGCTGCTGGCCGGCCGGGGACAGCGGCCAGGCGCCGAGGTGGAGGGCGAGCATGCCGAGCGCGCGCCAGTCGCGCAGCGGCAGGCTGGGGGCGCGGCGCAGCGCGTCGACGAACAGCGCCCGCGACAGCGCCACCTGCCCGTTCGAGAACGCCTTGCGGCTGGCAATGCGCAGGCACTCGGCGTAGCTGCGCGCCGCCTCGCGCGGGGTGAAGCCGGGCACGTAGTGGCGGAAGCGCTCGAGAGCGCGCGCGTAGCCGCGGACGAAGTCGTCGAACGTCGTCGACATGCTGCCGGGGCGGACGCGGTAGCCGGTCAGCACGGCGGGCAGCAGGCGCACGTCGTAGCCGCTGCACGCGGCGACGCGCACCCACATCTCGAAGTCCTCGCAGCTGCCCAGCGTCTCGTCGAACAGGCCGGCGCGCGCGAACGCGTCGCGGCGGGCGACGACGGTGCTGCCGTTGCCGACGTGGTTGCGGCGGATGAGGTCGCGCGCCGACGGCGCCCGGCAGCGCGACAACAGGTACTGGCCGGTGAAGGCTCCGCGCTCGTCGAGGTAGGCGGAGTAGGAGAAGGTGAGGCCGACGCGCGGCTCGGCATCGAGCAGCGCCAGGTGCTGCTCGGCCTTGCGCGCGAACCACAGATCGTCGGCGTCGCAGAACCCGATCACCGCTGCGCGCGACAGCAGCAGGCCGCTGTTGCGCGAGCCGGCCAGGCCGCGGTTGGCCTGCACGGCGACGGTGAGGCGCGGGTCGTCGATGGCGGCGAGCACGGCGACGCTGTCGTCGCGCGAGCCGTCGTCGACCACCACGACCTCGAGGTCGCGCACGGTCTGCGCGAACAGCGAGGCCAGGGTCTCGCGTACGTACGGAGCGGTGTTGTAGCTGGGGACGACGACCGACATGCGCAGGCGGTGCGCCGGCACTGCCGCCCGGCGGAGCACGGTGAGCTCACGCGGCAGCGGGCCGGAGTCGCGCAGGGGGGCGGTCATGTGGTGGGCGTCAGGAGGTGGGAGCGGAAGGCGGCGCGCATGCGGCCCTCCAACCGTTTCAGGGACGTTCAGGATGCCTTGCGGGCGAGAGCCCAGACGTGGACGGGAAACTCGGGCTCGTTGCGGAGCGAATGGATCCAGGGATGGTAGCGTGCCCACCATCCGAAGTTTGACTTGACGCAGGCGCGATTTCCCCAGGACCCGGTTTGAATCTCCGCGAGCGGAAAGCCGGATTCGGCAAGGAAATGGCGCAGGCCCGTCTCCGTCCAGCGCGTGCAATCGGTGGGCTCGTTGTGGATGCGCAGCAGGAACGGCGTCGAGACGAGGAAGTACCCGCCGGGCGTGAGCATCTGGTACACGTGTGCCGCCGCCCTATACGGCCAGAGCAGATGCTCGAAGACCTGCTCGGCGATGACCAGATTGAATGACCGGGGCAGCGCTTCCGCACAGACGTCGTACTCGGGATAACAGGCGCTTTCGTACTCCTTGAAGGGAAGTTCCGACCAGAACGTCCCCGAAATCTCCAGCGCTCTCAGGCCGCTCGGCCCGAGGCTCTCGACCAGTCGACGGCTCTCGCGGCGCATGACGACGCGACCCCAGTGCTGACGCTCGTACCCGGCGTAGTCGAGAAAGCGATGCGCAGTGTCACGGATTGCCGTTGGCGCTCTCATCGATTCATTCCCCCTTTCAGACGGACCTCGCCGCGCTCCGCGACAGCGCGGATGCTCCGTGTCAGCTTCCCCCGACGAGCGCCCGCAACGGCGGTGCCGGCTGCGGATGCTCGGCGAGCGGACGGACCGGAAAGGCACCGCGGAGATCCGGAGATTCGCGCAGGGCGATGCCGAGCCAGAGGTACGCAAAGAGCGTGGGCACCACCATGCCGAAGATCGACTCGCTCATGCCGGTGAGGGCTATGCCGAGCAGCAAGACCACGCTGTTCCGCACGAAACTGGCCGGCGCGCCCGATGCGACCACGCGCACGAACGTAATGCTCCAGGCCAGAATCCACATCGTCATGGTAGCGGCGCCGCCCAGGTACCAGAGGCCGAGATACGTGGAGTGGCTTCCGGGTACCATCGTCCCGGTCCCCGGCATGACCTGTGGAAAGTCCTCGGGGTAGACGGGTTCGCCGGGCCAGCCCTTGCCGAACAGGGGTGACTCGTCAACGCCGAGGACGGTCGCGTCGTGGATACGATCGCGCGCCTGGGTGGCGCCCGGGCGCCCCTCCCTGAGATCCTCCAATACCGGGCCGAACACCCCGAGCGGCTGGCCTGAGGAGAGCGTCGAGCCGAGCAGGACGGCGCACGCCACCGCGATGCCGGTCGGCACGATCACGAGCTGCACGGCACGCGGGAAGGCCAGAAACACACGCGCGGCGGTGCAGAGAAGGAGCACGACGATGGCGCTGCGGCTCATGCTGGCGAACACCATGAAGACACCGCTCGCCATCGCGAGACGGCGGCGCCTGGTCTCGGGTCCGCAGGCGGCCACCCAGATCAGACAGATGCCGCCGAAGCCCATCGCGGTGGCCCACGGGAACAGGAAGGACAGGCGGGGCAGCGTCAATCCGAAGAAGTCTTCCCACACGTACAGCAGGTTGCCGAAGAATGTCGACGTGGACGGAAAGCTGAGGGGCAGCAGCAGCCCGATCGGCGTGAGCACGTGGAGAGAATCGCCTCCAAGGATGAACGCGAGCGCGTAGAGAAACGGGGCGGCGGCGACCGAGTAGAAGCCGATACGGCTGACGGCCCGCAGGAAGGGTTGCGGGCGAATCGCGCCGCTGGCGCCAATGGCGATGCCGCCGCCAAGGAGAAACCAACCGAGCACGTAGCTCGCGAGGACGTGCCGTAGCAGGACCAACGGCGGGACGCCCTCCGCGTACATGTTGATGATCACCGAGACGATCTGCAGGCACCCAACGAGGAGCCACGGCAGCGCCAACAGCACACAGCGGCGGGAGCGCCCGACGACAACTGCAATCGCCACGATCAGGAGCGTCGCGACCGGCAAGACCAGACCCGAGACCCATAGCAGCGGCAGCCAGACGATATACTTGCAGATGAGGCGCTCCGCGAGCGACCCTCGATCGCTCTGGTCGGCCGACGCCCGCACGAGGGACAGACCTGACTTGGCTACGGTCATCGCTCGACACTGTGCATACGGCAGAGAGCACCGTGCCGCGTCAGCAGTCGCGATCGACGCATGTGACGTAGCCGCGCCGTGCCGCCGATCATCAGTACCGAGAACGGCAGCACCAGCCCGATCGCGCACAGCAACGGCAGGACCGTGAAGTAGGCGACGAAGAGACGCTCGACGGTCATCAGTAGGCGTTCTGGCGCGACAGCACGGCGGGAAGCGTCTTGGCGAGGATCTTCAGGTCCAACGCCAGCGACCAGTTGTCGATGTACTCCATGTCGGAGCGGATCCAGGCGTCGAACTCCGGCGTCCGGCTGCGGATCTGCCACAGGCAGGTAATGCCCGGCTTGACGCTGAAGCGGCGCTTGTGCCAGCCGACGTCGATGCGCGCCACGTCGCGCACCGGCAGGGGTCGCGGTCCGACCAGACTCATCTCGCCGCTGAGCACGTTGGCGAGCTGCGGCAGCTCGTCGAGGCTGGTGGCGCGCAGCCAACGCCCCAGGCGGGTGATGCGCGGGTCCTCTTTGATCTTGAACACCGGCCCCTGCGCCTCGTTCTGCGTCTCGAGCTGCGCCTGCAGGCGCTCCGCGTCGGGCACCATGGTGCGGAACTTGTACGCCTTGAAGCGCCGCCGGTGCAGGCCGATGCGCTCCTGGGCGAAGACCACCGGGCCGCGCGAGTCGACCTTGATCGCGACGGCGATCAGCGCCAGTGCCGGTGCCAGGACCAGCAGGCCGACGCTGGCGCCGGCGAGGTCGATGAGGCGCTTGGCGCCGAGCAACACGGCGTCGGTGGGACCGCTGCCGATGGTCACCACCGCCTGGCCGGAGACGCTGTCGACCACCGTCCAGGCGCTCGGTCGCTCGCTCAGGTCTGCGAGCAGGCGGACGAGAATCCCCTGCTGTTCGCAGAGCGCCACCAGGCGCGCCATCACCGGCTGGGCGCGATCGAGCGGAAAGGCGAGGAACACTTCGTCGACGGGCTGACGATCGAGCACGCCCTCGAGGCGCGCCAGCGCGGAGATGACACGCGCGGCGGCGGTCTCGCCGCTGCCGGCGGCGTCGATCACCTCGACGACGTTGTAGCCGAGCCCCGAGCGGGCGGCGAGGCGGCGCGCCGCGGCAAGCGCCGCCTCGCCATCGCCCGCGATGACGACGTCGCGCAGGTTGCGGCCGGCGCGACGCACCAGGGTGCCGACGCCGCGCAGCAGCCGGCGCCCGCCGGCCAGCGCGGCGACGCTGCCGGCCCAGAAGACGGCGGTGAAGGCGAGATCGACGCGCGCGTAGCCGAGCAGCGCGGCGAGCGGCAGCACCGGCAGAACCGCCAGGGCCGCCGCGCAGGCGACGTCGCGCAGCTCGCGCGTCGGGCTCGCCAGGCGGTACGACCCGTACAGCCCGGCGGCGGCCAGGGCCACGTGCCAGTACCCGAGGTAGCCGACGAGCAGCAGGACCTCGGCGACGCTCATCGGCAGACGCAGCAGGCCGTCGAGGCGCACGCCGGTGCCGGTGGCGACCATCGTCACGGCGAGACTCAGCAGGACGAGGACCAGGTCGGCCACCCCCAGGCCGGTCAGCAACATCTGCCGTCGCATCATCATCGTCGTCTCCTCCTCCGCAGCGCAGGACTCACATGAGATGGCGTCGGGTCAGCACCACGCCGAGCGCCCGGCAGCCGGCCGCGTGAACGCGTGCGGCGGCGGTGCGCAGATCGGCACGCCGCGTCGCGCCGCTCTCGGCGACCAGCACCAGCCCGTCGCAGGCGCCGGCGAGCAGCAGCGCGTCGATCGAACTCAGCACCGGCGGCGCGTCGATCAGCACCAGCTGCGCGGCGGCCGCGCCGCTCAGCCACTCGCCGACCGCGGCGCCGAGGGCGGGACCGTCGAGATCAAGCGTACGTGGCGGCCGCACCGCCGCGCCGCGCTCGGCCAGCGTCGCGCCGCCGCCGCTGCGCGCCAGCGCCGCCGCCGCCACGGGCAGCCGCAATTCGCGGGCCCGCCCGGCCAGGGCGTCGACCACCTCGCGCGCCGCCGCGCCGGCGGCGACCGGGGCGAAGACGACGACGCGCGCCGGCGTGCCCTGCGCCGCCAGGGCGCGCAGGGTGTCGAGGAGGGCGCCGATCTCCGGAACGGACGCCGATGCCGCCGCTGCCTCGACCTCGCGGGCGAGGCGGCGCGGCTCGACGAGCGGCGTCACCACCTGCTGCGTGCGCTTCAGGGCCTGCATATAGCTGCTCATGATTCGTCCCCCCTGGTTGCATCCGGGCAACGGCTGAAGACGTCGCCATCTCGACCGCAGCCCAGTCCGCCGCGCTGCGGGCGAGACGCCCGCGGTCCCGGCCGGCTGCCCTCACGAACGGTCTGCATCCGCATCATCATCCGACCCCCGGCAGCCGCAGGACGTCGCCGGCAGTGATGCGATCCGGGTCCTTCAGATTCGGATTGGCGGCGCGCAGTTTGCGCAGCGTCTCCGGTTTGGCGTTGCCATACTGCCGCCGCGCGATGTCGGTCAGCGTCTGGCCCTTGCCGACGACGATGAACGCCGGCGGCGGCGCCGCCGGCGCAGCGGCGGGCGCGGCGGCCACCGCGGCGAGCGCTGCCGCAGTCGGCGCCGCCGCCACCAACGGCCTCGGCGCGGCGCTGAAGCGCCCGACGGCGGCGGCCGCCCCGGCGATGGCGACGACGCCGGCGGCGGCAGCCCAGGCGCCGGCGCGCCGCAGCGACGTGCGCGCCGCCGCGGCGCCGCGCCGCCGCTCGCGCAGCGCCGCCCACGCGTCGCGGCCAGCAACACGCGCCGCGCCGCGCCCGAAGGCGAACAACAGCGCGGTGTGCGCCAGGACGTTGAGGCGCCGCGGCACGCCGCGCGAGGCGCCCAGCAGGACCGCCTGCGCCGCCGGCGTGAACAACCCGGGGGCGCCGCCGGCGCGGCTGACACGGTGCGCCAGGTAGCGGCGCGCCTCGCGCGGCGACAGCGGCCGCAGGATGCAGCGATGGGCGATGCGCTCGTTGACCTGACGCAGCTCCGGGCGCGCCAGCGTCGCCGCCAACTCGGGTTGGCCGACGAGGACGATCTGCAGCAGCTTCGAAGCGTAGGTCTCGTAGTTGGTCAGCAGGCGCAGCTGCTCGAAGGTGTCGGCGTCGAGGTTCTGCGCCTCGTCCACCACCAGCGCCGCGATCGCCCCCTCGGCGTCGCAGCGGCGCAGGAACCCCTGCAACGCCTCGAGCAACGCCAAGCGGCTTCGGCCGGGCGTGGGGACGCCGAAGTCGGCCAGGGCCAGGCGCAGCAGGTCGACGAACCCGAGGCGGGTGTTGGCCAGGTAGGCGGTGTGGACGGTGGCATCGAGGTCGCGCAACAGCGTGTAGAGCAGCGTCGTCTTGCCGGTGCCGACCTCGCCGACCAGGGTCGTCAGGCCGCGCCGGCCGCGCAGCGCAAGCTCGAGGCCGGCGAGCGCCTCGGCGTGTGCCGGGCTGGCGTAGAGGAAATCCGGATCGGGCGAGAGGGAGAACGGCTCGACGGCGAGCCCGAAGTGCTGCAGATAGGGCGTGCCGTTCATGACGGCACCTCCGCCAGCACCGGCAGACCGCTGACGCCGGCGGCGTCGCGCGGGCCGCGCACCGTCGGATCGCGCAGCTCGGCCAGCAGCGCCGTCGCGACGCCCAGCCCGAGGCTCAGGATCCCCGCGAGGGCGATGAGCAGCAGGCCGTGCGAGCGCTCCGGGCTCTGCGGCGCTTCCGCCGCCTGCACCACCGCGACGTTGACGATGCGCGAGGCGTCGAGGGCGCTGCCGAGCCGCGCCTGCTCCTGCTTACGGGTATACGTCAGATAGGCCTCGTTGGCGGCGCTCAACTCCTGGTCCAGGCGTGAGTTCTCGGCCGCTACGCCGTCGAGGTGGGCGATGGCGGCGCGCGTGTCGGCGAGTTGTCCGTGCAGGGCGTCGACGCGCGCCCGCAGCGCCGCCGCGTCGGCGTGCGCCTGCGCCAGGCTCGCCTCGAGCGCCTGATGGGTCGGATTGCGCGCCGTGGTGGTCTCGGCGACCGTCGCCTCCTCGGCGGCGAGCAGGCGGCGCGCCGCCTGGAGTTCGCGTTCGACGTCCCGCACCCGGCTGCTGCTCGGCGCGAAGCGTGACAGCAACTCGTTGCGCTCCATCTCCTTGTCCAGAACGCGCGGCTTGAGGAACTGCACCGCCTGGTTCTGGGCGCGCTTCACCTCGGCGGCGACCGTCTCCGGTTGGCGGCGGATCTCGCCCTGCAGGCTCTCGACGCGCGCCGCGGCGCTGGCCAGGCCGGCTTCCGCGTCCTGCTGCGCGACGCCGAGCTCCGTCATGCGCACGCGCAGCAGCATGCGCTGCTCCGGCACCGCATCGAGCCCCTCGCGGCTGAAGAAGTCGCGCTTGGCCTCCTCGGCGACGCGCACCCGCTCCGCCAGCAGGGTGCGCTGCCCGGCGAAAAAGTTCGACGCCTCGACCTGCTGCCCGGCCGTCGCCTGCTGGGCTAATGCGGCATCGACCAGCCCGTTGACGAAGCCCGCCGCCCAGACCGGGTCGACGCCGCGCTGCCGGTAGCTGACCTCGATCAGGTTGGTCTTCTTGAGCAACGAGACGTCGAGGTGACCGCTGACGTCGTCGAGCCATTCGTCGAGCGGGCGCGCCGCCGGAACGCCGTGCAGCAGCCGGTAGAGCGCCCGCCCCAACTCGCGCGGCGCGCCCAGCAGCCGTCCGAGCAGCCCCGATTCGGGCATCAGGCCCTGGTCGACCTGCGGAGCCAGAACGCGCCGAATCAGCGCCGGGCTGCGCAGCAGCTCGACCTGCGAGTTCAGGTCCTCTTCGCCGACGCGGTCGACCAGCGGCATGGCCTCGGCATCGGGCGAGATCGAGCGCGAGCGCGATGCGGTGACCATCAGCGTCGCGCTGGCGCGATAGGTCGGCGCCAGGGTGAAAGCGGCGAGCGCCATCAGCAGCATGCCGGCGGCGCCGACGCGCAGGATGAGGCCGCGGCGGCGGCGCAGGGCGTCGATGAGATCGGCCCAGGTCAACAGTTCGAGATCGCGCACACGGACCTCCTCAGAAGGGCGTCAGACCGATGCCGAGACTGTTCACCGGCACGTTGTTGCGGATGTACTGCTCGACCAGCAGGTTGACGTTGGCGATCTGCGAGCGCGGCACGAAGATCTGGTCGAGCGGCTGCAACGCGACGTCGTCGTGCGGGCTCTGACCCGACTCCACTCCCGCCAGATCCACCGTGTAGCCTGCGACGCGGCCGTCCGGATCGCGGCGGATGACCACCACCTGACCGCGGTTGGCGGTCTTCAGGAAGCCGCCCGAATGATGGATCGCCTGCGACAGCGTCAGCCCGTCGAGGTACGGCTGGATGCCGGGCTCGTCGACCTCGCCGGCCACCGAGACGCGCTGCTTGGTGAACGTCTTCACCGTCACCTTGACGCGCGGATGCGCCAGCTCGCCGGTGTAGCGCCCCTTGAGCGCCTCGCCGAGAGCCCCCGGCGTCAGCCCGGCGGCCGGCACCTCCTCGACCAGCTGCGGCGTGATCATGCCGTCCGGCCGCACCACCAGCGCGTCCTCGTTGAGCTCCGGATTGCGCTCGAAGCGCAGCGCCAGGGTGTCGCCGGGGGCGATGACATACGGTCCGGCCGGCGGCGGCGGCGGCGGCGGCGACGGCGGCGGCTCGCTGGCACAGGCGGCAATCAACCCCAGCGCCGCCAGGGCGACGCGTGACACCCTCACCATCAGAGCCTCCTCACCCAACGCTCCGGCAGCTCGACGCTGGTCTGTCGCTGCAGAATTTCCATCAGCACCTGGACGCGTGCGCGCGCCGCCAGGCGGGCGGTCACCACGGCGGTGAGACCGCGAAACGGCCCGTCGACGATGCGCACCGTGGCGCCGCCGATGTCGTCCGCCGCACCGATCTGCACCAACCCGTCCGGCCCTTCGCGCTCGCGCAGGAAGTCGACCACGTCGTCGCCGAGCGCCACCGGCGCCCCGCCAAAGGCGACGAACGACTTGACTCCGTTGGTGCGTACGATGCGGTGCGCCTGCCGGGCCAGGTCCAGGCGCACGAAGAGGTAGCCGGGAAAGAGCGGCCCGATCGCCGCGCCGACGGCCGGGCGCGGCCACTGCGCGATGCACGGCAGGTAACTCGTCACGCCACGCTCGCCGAGCACCGCACGCGCCACCGCCTCGCGATGCCGCTGCGTCTCGACCACATACCATTCGACCACGATCACCCTCCCCGGCTGAGGCTCGGCGTGGGACGAGTCCGATGCGCGGCGACGCCACGCGGCGGGCGGTACAGCTCCGCCCGACGAGCCGGACTCCCCTTCCGGCCGTAAGGAAACGAACGCGGGCACCCCTGCCGGCTCGTTGCCATCTCTGCCTACCCCGGGCGCCGCTGCGCCTGGTTCGTCTTCTCGCGCCCCGCGTCCCCACGCGGTGCGCGCCGCCCCGCTGGGCGGCTCCCTCACGCGGACGCGGTCAGCGTCCGTCCCTGCTGATCATGACGCAGTGCATTGCGACTCCCGTACCAACCCGCGGTACCTCGCCCGCATCGCGAGGTCCCCGTCGGCGGCGCGTCGAGTGCGCGCCCCCTGACCAGCGCTGCCGCGCGACTGTGCAGCGCGGCCCCCAGTCGCGCCGCAGACCTCGCGAGGATCGCCGCTGATGTTGCGTGCAAGTAACATCCGCGAGTGGAGATGGAGTGATGAATGGATTTACTGCATCACGAAGTGTGAACTGTGTGTTTTATGTACGTCATCTCCCGCGGTGATGCACTCTCCATGTGTTGCGCCACAGCGCCCGTGACGCAGCGGCGACCGTACGCCACAGGCATGGCGGTGCTGCAGCAGCTTGCTGCGCATGCCGCACGGACGCCGGGTGGGCATGGGGCTTGCTGATGCCGCCCACATCCCATGACCCCGGACGCCCCGCTGCCGACATCGAGCGCCTTCCACGGCGGCGAGGACACTCTCCTCGCCGCGCTGGTCCACGAACTCCCCGATGCGCTGCTGGTGCTCGACGCGCACAGCGGGCTGGTGCTCGAGACGAACGGCGCCGTGCGCGGACTGCTCGGCTACGAACCGGCGTGGCTCGAGGGCCGACGGCTCGACGACCTCTGCGATCCTCCGGCCGAGGCGCCGCTGGCCGAGCGCGCCCGCCGGCACGGCCTGGTGGTCGAAGAGCGCGAGTGGCGCCGCGTCGACGGCTCGCGCACGATGTTGCATCTGCGCGCCCGCCTGGCGGACGTGCGCGGCCGCGCCCTGGTCATCGTCGCGTTGCGCGATGTCCGCGAGCGGCGGCGGGCAGAGGAGCGCTATCGCGGCCTCTTCGACAACGCCATTGAAGGCATCTTCCAGACAACACCGGACGGGCGCTACATCGCCGCCAATCGGACGCTCGCCGCCATATATGGATACGAGACGCCGCAGGCGATGATCGTCGCCCTGACCGACATCGCCGGACAGCTCTACGTCGACACGACGCGGCGACAGGCCTTCCGCCGCCTGCTCGAGGCGCAGGACGCCGTGCATGGCTTCGAATCCGCCGTGCGCCGGCGCGACGGGCAGATTGTCTGGATCTCGGAGAACGCGCGCGCCGTGCGCGACACCGATGGGCGTCTGCTGTGCTACGAAGGCACCGTCGTCGACATCACGACGCGTAAACGTGCCGAGGCCGCCGAACGCGAGGAGGCGGAAGTGGCGGCGGCGCTGGCGCGGGTCGGCGAGGCCTTCCGCCAGGTCGACGGCTCGATGACCCGCCGTCACGGCGGCGTCGGCCTCGGGCTGCATGTGGTCCAGCGCCTGTTGACGCTGCTCGGCGGCCACGTCAGCGTCGTCAGCGCTGCCGGCGCGATCGCCGTCATCATCGCCGCTGATGCGGTGCACTGCGCAGCCGACGCGCAGGCGGGTGACGCACGCGTCAGCACGGCGGTGCGCCGCGCCCTCACGACGCACCGCGTCACAGGAGCCGCGACATGGCCCCGTCGTTGCTCTGACCCCAGGCAGATGTCCGTCAACGCGCCAATGACCCAGCCGATGTCCGGCAGAAGCGGTATCGATGCGAGTCGCGTCGCGCGTCCGGGGGTGGCGGGGTTGGAATCGAGGAAGGAGCGACGTGCGGTGATGACGGCATTGGGATCATTGAGTGTTGCGGCGGTGGTGGGGCCGATGGCGCCCACCCTCGGGTTGGCGCCCGAGGGTGGGATCGCCTTCCGGGACCTGGCCACCGCGTTGACCTGGGGTCTGTGCGGCGCGCTCGCCGTGAGCGCGCTGGGACTCGCCTGGCTGGGCGACTACCCGCGGACCGAATTTCGCCAGCGCCTGACGGCGGCGTGGAACCGCGACCCATCCCCTCGGGTCGTCACGTCGCCGCACGGCAGAGCCGGCGGCACGCACGGCCGTGTCCCCCCTCGGTCCGTCGCCGGCTCGCCCCCATTGCCGCGCCACGCCTTTCCCGGCCGGGCGCGGCGCTCGTAACCGACTGAGCGGTGGGCGCGGCGTCGGCCGCGCCCACCGCTCAGTCCCAGATCGCCGGGTGGCGGTCGCGCCAGGGGCGCGCCTGTTCGAGTTGCCCGGCGAGACGCAGCAGCGTCGCTTCGTCGCCCAGGCGGGCGCTGAAGTGCAGCCCGACGGGCAGGCCGTCTGCCGTCCAGTGCAGCGGCAGCGAGATCGCCGGCTGGCCGGTGGCATTGCTCAGCGGCGTGAACGGCACGTAGTCGAGGACCGGGATCAGGGCACGGGTCGGGTCGGGTTCGTGGATGTCGATGACGCCGAGCGCCAGCGGCGGCGCGCCGAGGGTGGTGGTGAGGAAGACGTCGTGCGCGGCGTGGAACTGGCCGACGATGCGGCCCTGCATCTGCAGCATCGCCACCGCCAGGAGGTATTGCGACGCGGTCACCTGCTTGCCCTGTTCGTAGAGGCCCCAGGTGAGAGGCTCGAACGCGGCGGCGCGCACGGCGCGGCCGGTCATCATCGACACCGCGTCCACCTGCATCGCCAGGCCGCCGCACCAAAGCGCCAGAAAGGCCTGCGAGATCAGCGCCTGATCGAGCGCGGGCGCCGCGGCCTCGACCGTGTGGCCGAGTTCGGCACACAGCGCCGCGGTCGCCTCGATGGCGGCGACGCATTCCGGGTGCAGCACCTTGCCGCTCGGGTCGTGGGTGGCGAAGGCGATGCGCAGCCGGCCCGGTGCGCTGCGCGCCTCCTCGACGAACGGCCGTGCCGGCGGTACGACCATGTAGGGATCGCCCGGCTCCGGACCGGCGGTGCAGTCGAGCAGCGCCGCGGTATCGCGCACGCTGCGACTGACGACGTGCTCTGCGATCAGGCCGCTCATGATGTCGCCGATCGTCGGTCCGAGCGGGTTGCGGCCGCGGCTCGGTTTGAGGCCGACCAGGCCGCAGCACGACGCGGGGATGCGGATCGACCCGCCGCCGTCGTTGGCGTGCGCCAGCGGCACGATGCCGGCGGCGACCGCCGCCGCCGACCCGCCGCTCGAGCCGCCCGTCGAGTGCGCCGGATTCCACGGATTGCGCGCCGGGCCGTAGAGCGCCGACTCGGTGGTCGGCAGGAGGCCGAACTCCGGCACGTTGGTCTTGCCGAGCGGCACCAGGCCGGCGGCGTGGAACCGCACCACCAACGTGTCGTCCTGCGGCGCCGGCAGATCGGCGAGGAAGCGCGAGCCGCTCTGCGTCGGCACGCCGGCGAGGTTGCCGAGGATGTCCTTGAGCAGAAACGGCACGCCGCGGAACGGCCCGTCGCCCGGCGCCGCGGCGCGGGCGCGGCCGTGCTCGTAGAGCGGTCGCACGACGGCGTTGAGAATCGGGTTGTGGCGCGCGATGCGGGCGATCGCCTCGTCGGCGAGCTCGCTCGGCGTCACCTGCTTGCGCGCCACCAACTCGGCGAGGCCGAGGCCGTCAAATTGGGCGTATTCGGGGAATGCCATGCGCGCCCTTACGTCGGCGGCGGCAGCGGTCGCAACCCCCGGGACCGCACTCCCCTGAATCGCGCCTTACAGGATCACGCCCCACAGGAGCGCGCCCCCATGGATCGAACGGCGGCGGCGTGTATGGTGCGGTGCCAACGCTCATGGCCTCGTCTTCTTCCTCCTCGCGCGCGGGCTGGCTGCTCGCCCTGTTCCCACTGACGGTGGTCACGTACCTCGCCGCGCAGCTGCCGAGCGTGCTCGGCGGCGAGACGGTGTCCGCCAGCATCGCCTGGGTTCCGCGCCTCGGCATCGCGCTGTCGTTCCAGCTCGACGGGCTGAGCCTGCTGTTCGGGCTGCTCATCGCCGGCATCGGCGTGCTCGTCGTCATCTATGCCGGCGGCTATCTCGGCGGCCATCCGCAGCTCGGCCGCTTCTACGCCACCCTGGTGCTCTTCATGGTCGCCATGCTCGGCCTCGTCTGCGCCGGCGACCTGATCACCCTCTTCATCTTCTGGGAGCTGACCAGCATCACCTCGTACCTGCTCATCGGCTTCGACCACGAGCGCGCGGCGGCGCGCGCCGCGGCGCTGCAGGCGCTGCTGGTGACCAGCGCCGGCGGCCTGGCGCTGCTCGCCGGCGCGCTACTGCTCGGCCAGGTGGCGGGCGGCTACGAGTTCTGGCGCCTGGCGCAGGCCGCCGCGGCGATCCACGCCAGTCCCCTCTACGGACCGATTCTGGTCCTGGTGCTGCTGGCTGCGTTCACCAAATCGGCGCAGGTGCCGTTCCACTTCTGGCTGCCCGGCGCGATGGAGGCGCCGACGCCGGTGAGCGCCTACCTGCACTCGGCGACGATGGTGAAGGCCGGCGTCTTCCTGGTGGCGCGCCTGACGCCGGCGCTCGGCGGCAGTGACGCCTGGGCGACGGCGCTGATCGGCGCCGGCGGCGCCACCATGCTCACCGGCGCCCTGTTGGCCTGGGGCAGCGCGACCTCAAGCGCCTGCTCGCCCACTCGACCGTCAGCGCCCTCGGCACCCTGATGCTGCTGCTCGGCATCGGTACGCCGCTGGCCGTCAGCGCGGCGATGGTCTTCCTGCTCGCCCACTCGCTCTACAAGGGCGCCCTCTTCATGGTCGCCGGCGCCGTCGACCACGCCACCGGCACGCGCGACGTGACGCGCCTGGGCGGCCTCGCCACGACGCTGCCGCTGTTGGCCGCGACCGCATTGACGGCCGGGCTGTCGATGGCCGGCGTCGCGCCGCAGCTCGGCTTCGTCGCCAAGGAGCTGCTCTACGAAACCGCGCTCGCGCCGCCGGCGGGATGGATCGCCGCGCCGGTCATCCTCGCCGTCGCCGTCGTCGCCAGCGCCCTGACCGTCGCCGTCGCCGGCCGCGTCGTGGTGCGGCCGTTCTTTGTCCGGGCGACCGCGCCGCACGCCCTGCATGCCCCCGATCTCGCCCTGCTGCTGGGGCCGGCGCTGCTGGCGCTGCTCGGCCTCGGCCTCGGACTGGCGCCGCAGTGGCTCGTCGGCGGGCTCGTCGCCGCCGCTGCCAGCGCCGTGCGCGACGTGCCGACGGCGGTGCCGCTGGCGCTGTGGCACGGGCTGAGCCCGGCTCTCGGCCTCAGCCTCGTGACGCTCCTCGCTGGCGCCGCGTTCTACGGCCTTGCCAACCGCGGCACGGTGGCGCGCGCCGCCGCCGCACTGGCGCCGTCGGCGTCGGTCACCCCCACGCGCGCCTACGAAGCGGCGCTGGCCGGGCTCAAGGCGCTCGCCAGCGGCCAGACGCGCCTGCTGCAGAACGGCTCGCTCAGCCTCTACCTGCTGGTTGTCTTCGCCGCCCTGTGCGGCGCCGTGGCGTGGACGCTCACCGGCGACGTCGGCTGGTCGTCGGGCTGGCAGCTCAGTCCGGTCGGCCTGCCAGACGTGGCGGTGTGCGCGGTCATGATCGTCGCCGCCGGCGCCATCCTCGCCACGCCCTCGCGCCTCGGCGCCATCGCCGCCCTCGGCGTCGTCGGCTACGGCATCGCCCTGCTCTTCGTCTTCTTCGGCGCGCCCGACCTGGCGCTCACTCAGTTCGCCATCGAGACGCTCACGGTCATCCTCTTCGTGCTCGTCATCTACCGCCTGCCCCGCTTCGTCCGATTCTCGACGCCGGCGACGCGGCTGCGCGACGGCGCCGTCGCGCTCGCCGTCGGCACGCTGATGGGTGCCCTGGTATTGGTCGCCACCGCCTCGCCGCTGCGCTCGCAACTGGCCCGCTTTTTCGCCGACCAGAGCCTGCTGGCGGCCAATGGGCGCAACGTCGTCAACGTCATCCTCGTCGACTTCCGCGCCCTCGACACGCTCGGCGAGATCACCGTCCTCGCCGCCGCCGCGATCGGCATCTTCGCGCTGCGCCGCCTGCGCCTGCAGCGCGACGCCGCCGCCCCGCTCGCCGGCGGCGCGGGGGCAGGCGGCGCGGCCGCGGGCGGCGTGACGCCCCTGCCACCGCCGCATCCGTTGTTGCTGGCGATCGCCACGCGCCACCTGTTCCCGCTGATGCTGCTGTTCTCGCTGTTCCTGCTGCTGCGCGGCCACAACGCCCCCGGCGGCGGCTTCGTCGGCGGCCTGATGGCCGCCGCCGCCTTCGCCCTCTACGTGCTCGCCTTCGGCACGGCAGCGGCGCGAACCCTGCTGCGCCTGGCGCCGCACGTGGTCATCGGTCTCGGCCTGCTGGTGGCCGGCGTCAGCGGCCTGCCGGCGCTGGCCGATGGCCTGCCCTACATGACGGGCGTCTGGGGCAGCACGCCGCTGCCGGTGATCGGCAAGTTCGGCACGCCGCTGGTGTTCGACGTCGGCGTCTACCTGGTCGTGCTCGGCGTCGTGCTGCTCATGGTCTTCACCCTGGCGGAGGACTGAGATGGAGTTGCTCCTCGCCCTCACCGTCGGCGTGCTGTACGCGGCCGGCGTCTACCTGCTGCTGCGGCGCAGCCTGGTGAAGCTGGTCATCGGCCTGGTCCTGCTCGGCCACGCGGCCAACCTCCTGATCATGGCGGCCGGTCGCGTCAGCGCCGGCGTGCCGCCGATCATCCCCGCCGGCGCGACGGCGCTGACCCCGCCGCATGCCGACCCGCTGCCGCAGGCGCTCGTCCTCACCGCCATCGTCATCGGCTTCGGCGTCCAGGCCTTCGCCCTGGTGCTGCTCAAGCGCGCCTACCAGGTGGCGGGCACCGACGATCTCGACGCGCTGCACACGACGGACACATGAAGACGTCTTTCACACGCAGCAACGGAGCAACGGATGCCGGAGGGGCACCACACATCTCTCCGCGTCTCCGCGGCTCCAGGTGAAAGGGGTTTTGGTGCTGCTCGTTCTGCCGATCCTGGTGCCGTTCTTCTGCGCCGCCACGTCGCTGCTGGCGTGGCGCTCGCTGACGGCGCAGCGGCTGTGCGGCGTCGCCGGCGCCGTCGGACTGCTGGCGAGCGGCGTGGCGCTGTTCGCGGCGGTGCAGCGGGCGGGCATCCTGGTCGTGCAGGTCGGTAACTGGCCGGCGCCCTTCGGCATCACCCTCGTCGCCGACGTGCTGAGCGCGGTGATGGTGCTGCTGACCGGGGTGATCGCGGTGGCGGTGGCGGTCTTCGCGCTCGGCAGCCTCGACGGGCGGCGCGAGCGCTTCGGGTACCACGCGCTGGTGCAGGTGCTGCTGATGGGCGTCTGCGGCGCCTTCCTCACCGGCGACCTGTTCAACCTCTACGTCTGGTTCGAGGTCATGCTGATCGCCTCGTTCGCGCTGCTGGCGCTCGGCGGCGAGCGGGCGCAGCTCGAAGGGGCGGTGAAGTACGTGACGCTGAACCTGGTCTCGTCGGCGGTGTTCCTCGCCGCCGCCGGTATCACCTACGGGGTCACCGGCACCCTGAACTTCGCCGACCTGGCGCACCGCCTCGCGGCGGCGCCGCACCCGGGCGTCGGCCTGACGTTGGCGATGCTGCTGCTGGTCGCCTTCGGCATCAAGGCGGCGATCTTCCCCCTCTTCTTCTGGTTGCCGGCGTCGTACCACACGCCGCCGGTGGCGGTGACGACGCTGTTCTCCGGCCTGCTCACCAAGGTCGGCGTGTACGCCCTGATCCGCGTCTTCACCCTCGTCGTGCCGCTGACCGCGGTGACGCAACCGTTGCTCCTCACCGTCGCCGGCCTGACCATGGTCACCGGCGTGCTCGGCGCCATCGCGCAGCACGAGATGCGGCGCCTGCTCGCCTTCCACGTCGTCAGCCAGATCGGCTACCTGCTCATGGGCCTCGGCCTCGCCTCGCCGCTGGGGCTGGCCGGCGCGGTGTATTTCATGGTGCACGTGACGCTCGCCAAGTCGGCGCTGTTCCTGGTCAGCGGTATCGTGCAGCGCCTGCGCGGCAGCTTCGAACTCGACCGCCTCGGCGGCCTGTGGCGCGACCATCCGTATGTCTCGCTGTTGTTCCTGGTCCCGGCGCTGGCGTTGGCCGGCATCCCGCCGCTGTCGGGCTTCTGGGCCAAGCTGTTGTTGCTGCAGGCCGGTCTCGCCGCAGCGCACTGGTGGGTGACTGCGACGGCGCTTGCCGTCAGCCTGCTCACCCTGTTCTCGATGACCAAGATCTGGGCGGCGGCATTCTGGGCGGCAGCGCCGCCCGGCGTGCCGGGCGCCGCGCTGACGCGGCGCCAGTGGTTGCTGCTCGGCGGCCCGGCGGCGGGGCTGGGACTGCTGACGGTGCTGATGGGCGTCGCCGCCGACCCGGCGATCGGCCTCGCGCAGCGCGCCGCGGCGCAGTTGCTCGATCCGTCGGCCTACGTAGCGGCGGTGTTGGGACGCCCCTGAGGATCGCTGCGATGCTGCTGTTGAATTTCTTGTTGGCGCTCGCCTGGGTCGCCCTCACCGGCGACTTCAGCCCCGCCAACCTGCTGGCCGGCTTCGCCCTCGGCCTGTTCGTGTTGTGGGTCCTCGTCCCCCGCCAGGGCTACGCGGCGCGCGTCGTGCAGGCCGCCGGCTTCACCCTGTACTTCGCCTGGGAGCTCGTGAAGGCCAACTGGCGCGTCGCCCGCGCGGTGGTGCAGCCGCGCGCCCATCTGCACCCGGCCATCGTCGCCGTGCCGCTCGACGTACGCGGCGACCTCGCCATCCAACTGCTCGCCACGGTCATCACCCTCACCCCCGGAACGCTCTCGGTCGACGTCTCGACCGACCGGCGCACGCTGTATGTGCATGTCGTCGATGTCGGCGCCGCCGGCGACGTCGACGCGTTCGTGCGCGACACCAAGGCGTCGTTCGAACGCCGCATCCAGGCGATGCTCGAATGATGCTGCAGCTCGTCATCTGGTGGGTGGTGCTGCCGACGCTGGCCGTGGCGCTGGCCCTGGCGACCTGGCGGCTGCTGGTCGGGCCGAGCCTGCCCGACCGCGTCGTCGCCCTCGACATGATCGCCCTGGTCGCCATCGGCATGCTCGCCGCGTTCGCCGTCGGCGTCGGCCAGGCGGTGTATCTCGATCTCATCCTCGGCGTCGCGCTGGTCGCCTTTCTCGGCACCGTCGCCTTCGCCCACTACATCGAACGGAGGGGCGGCGATGGTTGACATGCTGATCGCGACCCTGCTGGTCGTCGGCGCGCTGTTCATCCTCCTCGCGGCCGTCGGCCTGGTGCGCATGCCGGATCTATACACGCGCATGTCGTGCAGCACGAAGGCGGCGACGCTCGGCGTAGCCGCCTCCGTCGCCGGCGCGGCGCTGCATTTCGGCGACGTCGGCATCGCCGCCCGCGCCGGCGCCGGCGCCGTCTTCGTCCTCGTCACCGCCCCCGTGGCGGCGCAGGTGATCGGCCGCGCCGCCTATCTGGTCGGCGTGCCGCTGTGGGCGGGCACCGTCGTCGACCAGTTGCGCGATCGCTACGACCGCGCCCGCGGCTCGCTGCGTTGAACGCCCCACCCCCCTATGGTAGCCCCCGCGCATGGCCATCACGCGCGAGGAAGTGCGTCATATCGCGCTGTTGGCACGCCTGCCGCTGCGCGAAGACGAAGAAACCGCATTCACCGCGCAACTCGACCACATCCTCGACGCCTTCGCCGACCTCGCCCGCCTCGACACCACGGCGGTGCCGCCGACGACGCAGACCGACCTAGCGACCCCCTTCCGCGACGATGTGGTCACCACCACCCCCGACGCGGACGCCTGGCTGGCCAACGCCCCAGCGCGCGACGGGCGGCATTTCAAGGTCCCGAAAATCATCGAGTGAGGCGGTACGGAGAGGCGATTTCACACGGAGGAACGGAGACACGGAGTTCGGTCCGCAGTCTGTCCTGGTCCGCCTCCGCTCCTCCGTTCCTGCGTGTGAGATCCGAGTCTGTTTGTGATGACCATTGAGTTGACTGGACTGACAATCGACGCGGCGGCGGCGCACTTGCGGGCAAAGGACTGCTCCGCGGTCGAGCTGACCGAGGCGGCGCTGGCGCGTATCGCCGCGACCGAGCCGGCACTGCACAGCTTCATCACCGTGACGCCGGAGCTGGCGCGCGCGCAGGCGCGCGCCGCCGATGCGCGTCTGGCGGCCGGCGCCGCGCGCGGGCCGCTCGACGGCATTCCGCTGGCGATCAAGGACATCATCAACACCAAGGGCGTGCGCACGACGGCCGGGTCGCGCATCCTCGAGACCTTCATCTCCCCCTACGATGCAACCGTCACGCGGCGGTTGTTCGAGGCCGGCGCAGTGTGCGTCGGCAAGGCCAACTGCGACGAGTTCGCCATGGGATCGTCGAACGAGAACTCGGCGTATGGCGGCGCCCGCAATCCCTGGGACACGACGCGCGTGCCGGGCGGCTCCTCCGGCGGCTCGGCGGCCGCGGTGGCGGCGCGCCAGTGCCTCGGCGCGCTCGGCACCGACACCGGCGGCTCGATCCGCCAGCCGGCCGCCCTCTGCGGCGTCGTCGGCCTCAAGCCGACGTATGGCCGCGTCAGCCGCTACGGCGTCATCGCCTACGCCTCCTCGCTCGATCAGGTCGGACCGATGGCCGGCACGGTGCGCGACTGCGCGCACCTGCTCGACGCCATCGCCGGGCACGACCCGCTCGATTCCACCTCGGCGCCGCGCCCGGCGCCGCCCACCGTCGCCGCGCTCGCGGGCGGCGTGCGCGGCCTGCGCATCGGCCTGCCCAAGGAGTACTTCGTCGCCGGCCTGGCGGCGCCGGTCGCCGACGCCGTGCGCGCCGCGGTGACGCAGCTGGTCGCGCTCGGCGCCAGCGTCGAGGACGTCTCGCTGCCCCACACCCCCTACGCCGTCGCCGCCTACTACATGGTGGCCACCGCCGAGGCGAGTTCGAACCTGGCGCGCTACGACGGCACCCGCTACGGCCTGCGCGTCGATCGCGGCCAGGGGCTGCTCGACATGTACCAGCAGACCCGCGCCGCCGGCTTCGGCCCCGAGGTCAAGCGCCGCATCATGCTCGGCACCTACGCTCTGTCGGCCGGCTACTACGACGCCTTCTACCTGAAGGGGCAGCAGGTGCGGACGTTGCTGCGGCAGGACTTCGCCCGCGCCTTCGAGCGCTGCGACGTGCTCGTCACGCCGACCGCGCCGACCACCGCCTTCGCCGTCGGCGAGAAGACCGCCGACCCCCTGGCCATGTACCTGTCCGACATCTTCACGATCGCGGTGAACCTCGCCGGCCTGCCGGCGCTCTCCCTGCCCTGCGGCTTCGACGCCGCCGGCCTGCCGATCGGCGTCCAGCTCATCGGCCAGCCCTTCGACGAAGCCCGCCTGCTGCAGGCCGCGCACGCCTACGAGCAGGCCACCGACTGGCACACCCGCCGGCCAGATCTATGAAAGATAATCTCGCAGACGGAGAAGCGGAGGCACGGAGGGCAGCCAGGCACTCTCCGTTTCTCCGTTCCTGCGTGTGAACTCCCCTTCTATGGACTACGAAGCGGTAATCGGACTCGAGGTGCACGCCGAATTGCGCACCGAGTCGAAGATCTTCTGCGGCTGCTCGGCGACGTTCGGCGCGGCGCCGAACGAGCACACCTGCCCGCTGTGCCTCGGCCTGCCGGGGGTGCTGCCGGTCCTTAACCGCCGCGTCGTCGAGTACGCCATCACCGCCGGGCTGGCGACGCACTGCGCCATCGCCCCGACCAGCGTCTGGGCGCGAAAGAACTACTTCTACCCGGATCTGCCGAAGGGCTATCAGATCAGCCAGTACGAGCTGCCGATCTGCACCGGCGGGCGCATCGACATCGAGGTCGATGGCGCGGCGCGGGCGATCCGCCTGACGCGCATCCACATGGAAGAGGACACCGGCAAGAACATCCACGACGGCGAAACCAGTCTGGTGGACTACAACCGCTGCGGCGTGCCGCTGCTCGAGATCGTCAGCGAGCCCGACATCCGCACCGCCGCCGAAGCCGGCGCCTACCTGCGCAAGGTGCGCCAGATCCTCCAGTACCTGCAGGTGTGCGACGGCAACATGGAAGAGGGCAGCTTCCGCTGCGACGCCAACATCTCGGTGCGGCCGCGCGGCAGCGACAGGCTCGAGACGCGCGCGGAAGTGAAGAACATGAACTCCTTCCGCGCCGTCGAGAAGGCGATCGAGCACGAGATCGCGCGCCAGGTGGACCTGGCGCGGCACGGCGAACGCGTCGTACAGGAGACCCGCCTGTGGGATCCCGACCGCGAGGAGACGCGTTCGATGCGCTCGAAGGAATCGGCGCACGACTACCGCTACTTCCCGGATCCCGACCTGCTGCCGCTGACCGTCTCGCGCGAGTGGGTGGCGGCGGTGCAGGCCGCCATGCCCGAACTGCCCGATGCGCGCCGCGCCCGCTTCGTCGCCGAGCACGGGCTGCCGCCCTACGACGCCGAGGTGCTGACGGCGCGCCAGGACGTCGCCGACTACTTCGAGGCCGCCGTGCGCGCCCACGCCAACCCCAAGGCGTTGAGCAACTGGGTGATGGGCGATCTGCTGCGCCTGGTGCGCGAGCGCAAGCTCGACGAGGCGCTGGTCATCCGCGACTGGCCGGTCTCGCCACAGGACCTCGCCGCCATGGTGGCGCTGATCGACGACGACACGATCAGCGGCAAGATCGCCAAGACCGTCTTCGAGCACATGGTCGCCAGTGGCGCGGCGCCGGCGGCGATCGTCGACGCGCAGGGCCTGAGCCAGGTGACCGACAGCGGCGCCATCGACGCCGCCATCGCCACGGTGCTGGCCGCCAACGGCGACAAGGTCGCCGAGTACCGCGCCGGCAAGGACAAACTCTTCGGCTTCTTCGTCGGCCAGGTCATGAAGGCGACGCAGGGGAAGGCGAATCCCGCCAAGGTGAACGAGCTGCTCAAGTCGCGGCTCGCCGGCTGAGAAAGGACCACGACATGGCACGCTTGTATTCGGACATCACCCAGACCATCGGCCGCACGCCGCTCGTCCGCCTCAACCGCGTCACCGCGGGCCTCGGCGCGCAGGTGTACGCGAAGTGCGAGTTCTTCAACCCGCTGTCGAGCGTCAAGGACCGCATCGGCGTCAACATGATCGACGCCGGCGTCAAGGCCGGCCGCATCGAGGCGGACACGGTGATCGTCGAGCCGACCAGCGGCAACACCGGCATCGCGCTGGCCTTCGTCTGTGCCGCGCGCGGCTACCGGCTGATCCTCACCATGCCCGACTCGATGAGCATGGAGCGCCGCAAGCTGTTGCACTTCCTCGGCGCCGAGCTGGTGCTGACGCCGGCCGCCGAGGGCATGACCGGCGCCATCCGCAAGGCCGAGGAGCTGGCGGCGAAGCTCCCCAAGGCCTTCATCCCGCAGCAGTTCGAGAACCCGGCCAACCCCGACATCCACCGCTGCACGACCGCCAATGAGCTGTGGGACGACACCGACGGCGCCATCGACATCCTGATCAGCGGCGTCGGCACCGGCGGCACCATCACCGGCATCGCCGAGACGCTCAAACAGCGCAAGCCGTCCTTCCGTGCCGTCGCCGTCGAGCCGGCGAAGTCGCCGGTCCTCGCCGGCGGCCAGCCCGGGCGGCATGCCATCCAGGGCATCGGCGCCGGCTTCGTGCCGGCGATTCTCAACACCGGCATCATCGACGAGATCCTCGCCGTCGGCGACGACGACGCCCTCGCCACCGCCCGCCGCGTCGGCCGCGAGGAGGGCATCCCCTGCGGCATCTCCAGCGGCGCCGCGGTGTGGGCGGCCCTGCAGGTCGGCGCCCGGCCCGAGAACGCCGGCAAGCTGATCGTCGCCATCCTCGCCAGCTCGGCCGAACGCTATCTCAGCACGGCGCTGGTCGAAGGCCTCGGCTGACGGCTCTCGACTTTGCCCTTGATGCTTGACATTTCGTAGCGCGTTCAACGAAACTGCCGGCCGCTGGGCCGGGTGAGGGAAACATGAAAAAGGACGCGCTGCGCTTGCTCTTTGCCGCTCTGTCGGCGGCTCTGGTCCCGGCCCTGGCGGTCGGTCAGGAGCGCGTCATCTACCTCCTCAGCCAGACCGCCCGCGGCCAGTCGGCCGAGGGCCGCAGCGAGGGCCCGGCGGTCAACGCCAACGGCACCGCGGCAGCCTACAACTCCAACGCCGTCAATCTGGTCTCGCCACCCTTTCAGACCCCCCGCGGCCAGATCTACGCGCGCGTCCTGGCCGACGTGAGGTCCGAGTTGGTCAGCAAGTCGCCCACCGGCCAGGCCGGCAATCAGTCGAGCCAGTCGGGCGGCTTCGCGCCCGGCGTCAGCGCCGACGGCGACCTCGTCGCCTACTCCTCGCGCGCCACCAACCTGGTGCCGGCGGACAGCAACGGCTTCGAGGACGTCTTCGTCACCGACCGCGAGTCGGGCGAGACGCAGCTCATCAGCCGCGGCCTCGGCGGCGAACCCGCCAACGGCGCCAGCACCTTCGCGCGCCTCAGCGGCGACGGCCGCTACGTCGTCTTCCAGTCCAACGCCACCAATCTGATCGACGGCGACGACAACGGTACCACCGACATCTTCCTCGCCGACCGCGACGACGGCTCCATCGTCCGCGTCAGCGTCGCCTCCGACGGTACAGCGAGCAACGGCGCCAGCATCACCCCGGCGATCAGCGAGGACGGCCGCATGGTTGCCTTCGCCTCGCGCGCCACCAACTTCGTCGAACCGGCGCCGAGCGGCGCCTTCGAGCAGATCTACGTGCACGACGTGCCCACCGGCGCCACCGCGCTGGTCAGCCTGAGCAGCGCCGGCGCGCCGGCCAATCGCATCAGCTTCCTGCCGGTGCTCACCGCCGACGGCAGCCAGGTCGCCTTCAAGTCGGAGGCCTTCAACCTGGTCCCGAACGACACCAACGGCGTCCCCGACGTGTTCGTGCGCGACCGCATCGCCAACACCACCGTGCGCGTCTCGGTCGACAGCTTCGGCAATCAGAGCAACGGCCTCAGCGGCGGCCCCGGCATCAGCGCCGACGGCCGCTTCGTCAGCTTCGTCTCCTTCGCCTCGAACTTCGTGCCCGACGACGGCAACGGCTTCAGCGACGTGTACGTCTACGACCGCTTCCCACCGGGCCGCGAGCAGGGCCGCATCGAGCGCGTCACCGTGGCGCTCACCGACATGGGCGAGCCGGACCAGGGCGTCGCCGACTTCCCGGTCAGCGTCAGCGCCGACGGGCGCTGGATCGCCTTCGCATCGGCGGCCTCGAACCTGGTGCCGAACGACGTCAATAACGATCTCGACGCCTTCCTCGCCTGTAACCCGTTCGACGAGTTCGAGTGCGCGCCGCCGACGCCGACGCCGACGCCGACGCCGCCGATGGACTTCCCCTGCGTCGGCGACTGCAACGGCGACGGCCAGGTGACCATCGATGACCTGATCCGCATGGTCAACATCGCCCTCGGCTTCCGCAGCGTTTGCGGCGGCGACGACGGCCTGGGCGCCTGCCTGGCCGGCGACGCCAACTGCGACTGCCAGATCACCATCGACGAGATCGTCCAGGCGGTGAACAACAACCTGCTCGGCTGCACCACCTTCGGCTCCTGCTCGCTGCAGGAACACCAGATGATCTGTTGCGGCGACGCACCGACGCCGACGCCGACCCTGAGCGGCCTGCCTCCGACGCCGACACCGACGTCCGACGGGCCCATTCCCAGCAGTACCCCCACGCCGCTCCCCACGGAGACGCCGACCAGCGGGCCGAGCGGGCCCTGCGTCGGCGACTGCAGCGGCGACGGCACCGTCACCATCGACGAACTCATCCGCATGGTGAACATCGCCCTCGGCAGCCAGCCGCTGTGCGGCGGCGAGGGCGGCGCCGGCTGTCTGGCCGGCGACGCCAACTGCGACTGCCAGATCACGGTCGACGACATCATCCGCGCGGTGAACAACAACCTGAACGGCTGCAGCGACTTCGGCTCGTGCCAGATCCCCGCTCATGAGCTCCTCTGCTGCCCCACCCCCTAGGGAGACGACGATGATGCGAAACCGTGTGCTGCTCGCCGCCGCCGCGGCGCTGCTGTGGTCCTCCCTTCCCGCCGGCGCCGCCATCATCGCCTGCGGCGAGGTGGACGCCGTGCAGGGCGGCACTGCCGTCGTCGAGATCTCGCTGCAGGTCGAGGGCGCGGAACAGGTCGCCGGCATGCAGAACGACCTGACCTTCGACCCGGCGGTGTTCGCGATCGAGAACGCCGACTGCGTCATCAACCCGGCCATCGGCCCCGACTCGGCGCTGGCCAAGCAACTCAGCACCAACAGCGCGCTGACCAATCCGACGCGCCTGCGCAATCTGCTGGTGTCGCTGGAGAACAGCGACCCGATCCCCTCCGGCCTGCTCTACACCTGCACGTTCGCCGTCAGCCCGGCCGCCGCCGTTGGCGACTACACCCTGGCCAACATCAACGTCCGCGCCAGCGACCCGCAGGGCGACGTCGTGCCGACGACGGCGACCGACTGCCGCATCGCCGTCGCCGCGGCGCCGACGCCGACGCCGACGCCGCAGTGCACGACCGACGACGACTGCCCGCCGGGCGAGGTCTGCGTCGACGGCTCGTGCGTCGTCGCCACGCCGACGGCGACGCCCATCGGCTTCTGCGAGGATGACGAGGATTGTCCCGAAGGCCAGGTGTGCGTGAACAACCGCTGCGTCACGCCGACGCCGACCGCGACCCCGATCGGCTACTGCGAGGATGACGAGGACTGCCCGGACGGCCAGGTCTGCGTCGACAACCGCTGCGTCACGCCGACCGTGACGCCGACGCCGATCGGCTTCTGCACCGACGACGAGGACTGCCCCGAGGGTCAGGTCTGCGTCGACAATCGCTGCGTCACGCCGACGCCGCGCAAGGGCGGCGGCGGCGGTGGCTGCAGCTGCGAGATCGATCCCGGCGCCGCGGGGGGTTGGCAGGCCGGCGACGCCCTCGCCGTGTTGCTGCCCGCCCTGGTGCTGGCCCTGCGCTGGCGGCGCCGGGCCGGCTGAGGATCAGGAGTTACGGTAGACGATCAGACCGTGCGTCGGATCGTACGGCGATACCGCCACGGTGACACGGTCGCCGGGGATGACCTTGATGTGGTAGCGGCGCATGCGCCCGCTGATCTTGGCCGTGAACTGCATGCCCTTGTCAGACTCGATGCGGAACTGCCCGCCGGTCATGATCTCTTTCACGGTCCCTTCGATCTGAATCAGGTCGTCTCTCGCCACGCAGTGCTCCTCCGGCCACGGACAGTTATCTGCGAGGGATTACCACAGCCCCACCGACACGCATAGACCCTGGCGCAATGCGGCCCTCGACGGGGGCCGGACCGATCATGCGCGCAAGAGGCGCGCCGCGTCCTGTGCGAAGTAGGTCAGGATCATGTCCGCGCCGGCCCGGTGAATCGCGGTCAGCGTCTCGAGCATGATGCGTTCTTCGTCCAGCCAGCCGTTGGCCGCGGCGGCCTTGATCATCGCGTACTCACCGCTCACCTGGTAGGCGGCGACCGGGTAGCCGAAGGCTTCCTTCACGCGCCAGATCAGGTCGAGGTAGGCCAGCGCCGGCTTGACCATGACGATGTCGGCCCCCTCGTGGATGTCCATCTCCACCTCGCGCAGCGCCTCGAGCGCGTTGGGGGGATCCATCTGGTAGCCGCGCCGGTCGCCGAACTGCGGCGCCGACCCGGCCGCATCGCGAAACGGGCCGTAGAAGCCGGAGGCGAACTTGGCGGCGTAGGACATGATCGGCACCTGGTCGAAGCCCTCCTCGTCGAGCGCCTCGCGGATGGCATTGACGCGCCCGTCCATCATGTCCGACGGGGCCACCAGGTCGGCGCCGGCGCGCGCATGCGCCAGCGCCTCCTTGGCCAACAGGTCGAGCGTCGCGTCGTTGTCCACCTCGCCCTCGACGATGACGCCGCAGTGGCCATGGTCGGTGTACTCGCACAGGCAGACGTCGGTGATCACGGTCAGCCCCGGTGCCGCCTTCTTGATGGCGCGAATGGCCTGCGGCACGACGCCGTCGTCGCGGTAGGCCTGCGATCCGGTGGCGTCCTTCTTCGCCGGAATGCCGAACAAGATCACCGCCGGGATGCCGAGGTCGGCGATGGCGCGGCACTGCTCGGCGGCGCGGTCGGCCGAGAGTTGCGAGACGCCCGGCATCGACGCGACCGGCTTCTCGACGCCCTTGCCGGGCACCACGAACAACGGCTGGATCAGTTGGTCGACGCTGAGGCGCGTTTCGCGCACCAGACGCCGCAGGCTGTCGGTGCGCCGCAACCGGCGCGGGCGATAGGCGGGAAATTCCATCGCCAACGCAAACCACAGATGACGGGCGATGGCCATGGCATGCGGCGCCGTCGGCGAGAGGCCGCCGCCCGGGAGCGCGGGCGGCCCGCTGGCATCGGAAACTGATGGCGCCGCGGCAGCGCCTCATCCAACCTTCACGCCGCCACTTCAACCGTCGCAAAGAAATCGACGCGCATCGGTGATCGACGCGGCCGTACAACGTGATGTCGCGGAGCCGGCGGCCGCACACCATCTTCGCGCATGCCGCGCAGATGCAGCGCGATTGCCTGCTCGATCCGCCGCAACGCGCTGTCGATCGTCTTGCCGGTCGCCACACAACCCGGAAGATCGGGCACCGACGCGCCCCAGTCGCTGTCCGCGTCCTTATTGATCCGCACCAGGTACTGAACGCTCCGCATTAGCGCCTCCTCCGAAGACCAGCCGGACGCAGAACCGACACCAGGGTACCGCTCGGCATATCGTCGCCACGATGCCCGCTGACGGTGACACGTCCGGGCTTCGACGCGTGCTTGAACTGCCGGTGCCCCCCGATCGACGGGATCTGAACCCATCCGTCCGCAGACAACATTTGCATCACCTCTCTGACCTTCATCGGGGCCGAGTAGCAACCGGGCGCGCCCGGGTCGACGCTGCGACTATCCCCTCCAATGAATCGATGCCCGACTCAACCAGGCAGGCATCGAATCCGCGTCAGGCGTGGGGGCGGTGCGCGAAATATGTCCGGAGCGCGTCGGTGAACGCCGCGATGGTGTACGTCGTCGGCTGCACCACCACCGCCAGCCCGGCGGCGCCGGCGGTCTCGGCGGTGATCGGACCGATGCAGCCTGCGGGCACGCCGGCCAGCAGGGCGGCGGCGTCGGCGCCGAGGAGGGCCAGGAAGCTGCGCACCGTGCTCGAGCTGGTGAACGTCACCAGGTCGACAGCGCGCGCCTGCAGCAGCGCGCGCAGCTCGCTGAGGTCGACGCGGGCTGGAATGGTCTCGTAGGCCGGCACCTCGTCCACCGTCGCGCCGGCGTCGCGCAGCATGATCGGCAGGATCTCGCGCGCCACGACGGCGCGCGGCAGCAGGACACGCGCCCCGGCGATGCCGGCGGTCTGCATCGCCGCGGCGACCGCCTCGGCGCGGAACTCCTCGGGGACGACGTCGACCAGCAGGCCGCGCGCGGCGATGGCCGCGGCGGTCTCCGAGCCGACGGCGGCGAGCCGGGCGCGGTGCAGCGCGCGCACGTCGCGGCCGCGGACGCGCAGTCGGTCGAAGAACTTCTCGACACCGTTGGCACTGGTGAGGACGATCCAGTCGTAGATCTCGACGCGCGCCAGGGCCTCGTCGAGCGGTGCCCATGACGCCGGCGGCACGATCTCAATGGTCGGACAGGGCAGCACGTCGGCGCCGAGCGCCGCCAGCGCGTCGACGAAGCCCGCCGCCTGCGCCCGCGGCCGCGTCACGACGATGCGCCGCCCCGCCAACGGCCGCCGCTCGGCCCAGGCGAGCGTCTCGCGCAGGCGCGCCACCTGCCCGACGACCACCAGCGCCGGCGGCTGCAGGTCGCGCGCCGCGGCCAGATCGCCGATGGTCGCGACGGTGCCGAGCAGCGTCTCCTGCGCCGCGGTCGTGCCCCAGCGAATCACCGCCGCCGGCGTCTCCGGATCCATACCGTGCGCCAGCAGCTGCGCCATGTTCGCGCCCAACTGGCGCGTCGTCATGAGGAACACCAGGGTATTGCCGCGCTGCGCGACCGCGTCCCAGTGCACCGCCATCTCCGCCTTGTCGGGATACTCGTAGCCGGTCAGCACCGTGAACGACGAGGCGAGGTCGCGATGCGTCAGCGGAATGCCCGCATACGCCGGCACCGCGATCGCCGAGCTGACGCCGGGCACGACCTCGAACGGGATGCCGGCGGCGGCGAGCGCCTCGGCCTCCTCGCCGCCGCGACCGAAGACGAACGGGTCGCCGCCCTTCAGCCGCACCACCGCCCGCCCGGCCCGCGCGTGCTCGAGGAGCAGCGCGGTAATCAGCGCCTGCTCGGTGCGTTGCCCGCCGCCGTGCTTGCCGACCAGGATGCGCTCCGCCTGCGGCGGCGCGTGGTCGAGCAGACGCGGGCTGGCCAGGTAGTCGTAGATGACGACATCGGCGCGCCGCAGGGCGCGCGCCCCGTCGAGGGTCAGGAGACCCGGCGCGCCCGGCCCGGCGCCGACCAGATACACCGTGCCGGGCGTCATCCGGTCCAGCCGAGTTCGCGCAGCACCGCCGCGCCGCCGTCGGCGAGCAGGGCGCGCGCCAGGTCGGCGCCGAGGCGCGCCGCATCGGCGGCGTCGCCGCGCCGTTCGCCGCGCACCAGCCGCGTGCCGTCGGGATGGGCGATCACCGCCCGCAGCGTCAGCGCTTCGCCGTCGAGTTCCGCGTAACCGCCGAGCGGCGTCGTGCAGGTGCCGCCGATGGTCTGCAGGAAGGCGCGCTCGGCGTCGATGGCGCGGCGGCTCGGCGCGTGCTCGACGGCGCGCAGCAGCTCGACCATCGGCCCCGGCCGGCTCTCCAGTGCCAGCGCGCCCTGGCCGATGGCGGGGACGAACTGGTGCGGATCGCAGGCCGTCGCATGCGGCGGCGTCAGGCCGAGGCGATTGAGGCCGGCGGCGGCGAGCACCGTCGCGTCGACCTCGCCGCGCGCCAGCTTGGCGAGGCGGGTGTCGACGTTGCCGCGCAGATCGACCACCTGCAGCCGCGGATGGAGCGCCCGCAGCAGCGCCGCCCGGCGCGGGCTCGAGGTGCCGGCGCGCGCGCCGGGCGGCAGCGCGGCGAGGCCGCCGGCGGCGCGCGTCAGGACGACGTCGTGCGCCGCCTCGCGCTCGGGCACACAGGCGAGCACCAGGCCGTCCGCCAACTCCCCCGGCACGTCCTTGAGCGAATGCACCGCGGCGTCGATGGCGCCGTCGAGCAGCGCCGTCTCGAGTTCCTTGACGAACAGGCCCTTGCCGCCGAGCTGGTGCAGCGGCACGTCGGTGATGCGGTCGCCGGAGGTGCGGATGACGACCAGCTCGACGCGGCGCTGCGGGTGCGCCGCCGCCAGACGCCGCCGCAGCCACTCGGCCTGGGCGAGCGCCAGCTTGCTGCCACGGGTGCCGATGCGCAGCGGCTCGCTCATGACTCGTCCGGGTCCTCGAGGTCGAACAGGCGCCGCGTCGCGTCGAGGTAGAACGTCTCGGTGCGGCGGTCGTGCTGCTTCAGGCGGGCGAGCGGGGCGTGCAAGATCTTGTTGACGATCGCCGTCGTCATCGCCTCGAGCACCTGGCGCTCGCGCGGCCCGAGATCCTTGAGCTGGTTGAGCGACTTCTGCAACTCGCCCAGGCGGATCGCCTCGACCTTGTCGCGCAGCGCGATGATGGTCGGCACGACCTCGAGGTGGCCGAGCCAGCGCAGAAACGACTCCACCTCGGCGGTCACGATGTCCTCCGCCTTCTCCGCCTCGCGCACGCGCTCACCGAGGTTCCCCTCGGCCACCTGCGACAGGTCGTCGACGTCGTACAGGTAGACGTTATCGAGCTCGTTCAGGCGCGGATCGAAGTTGCGCGGCACGCTCAGGTCGATGCAGAAGATCGGCCGCCCCTTGCGCTCGCGCAGCGCCTCCTGCACCGGCCCGGGCCCGAGGACGGCCTCGCTCGCGGCGGTGGCGCCGATGACGATGTCGGCCATCGGCAGGTAGCGCGGGAACTGCTCGAACGGCACCGGCGTGGCGTTGAGCTGGCGCGCCAGCTCGACCGCCCGCTCGAAGGTGCGGTTGGTGACGATCAGGCCGCCGACGCCGTTGGCGAGCAGGTGGCGCGCCGCTAACTCGCCCATCTTGCCGGCGCCGATGAGCATCGCCGTCTTGCCCTCGAGGCGGTCGAAGATCGTCGTCGCCAGCTCGACCGCGGCCGAGCTGACGGACACCGCGCGGCCGGCGATGCCGGTCTCCGTGCGCACCCGCTTGGCGACCGAGAAGGCCTTGTGGAACCAGCGGTGCAGCACCGCGCCGGTGGCGCCGACGCTGGCGGCGCGGGCGTATGATTGCTTCAACTGGCCGAGGATCTGCGGCTCGCCGACCACCATCGAATCGAGGCTCGAGGCGACGCGGAACAAATGCCGCACGGCGTCCCGCCCCTGGTAGTTGTACAGGTGCGGTGTCAGGTCGGCGGCGCGACCGGTCTGCGCCTGGCGCAGGAAGGCGGCGATGCGCGCGACGGCGCCGCCGCCGTCGCGCGTCGTACTCACCACCTCGACGCGGTTGCAGGTGCACAGCAGCACCGCCTCGTCGACGCCCTCGAGGTCGCAGAGGGCGCGATTGACGTCGTCGAGGCGCTCGTCGGCGATCGCCACGGCCTCGCGCACGTCGAGCGACGCGGTGCGGTGGCTCAACCCGACGATGAGGACGTCTTGCTGCATCAGCCGAGCGCTCTGCCGTGCGGCAGGCCGAGGTTGAGGGCCACCAGCGAGATCAGCAGCAGCGCGAAGCCGACCAGCGTCAGCGTCGCCGCCCGCCGACCGCGCCAGCCGAGCATGCGCGCCTGCAGCAGCAGGGCGTAGAGCAGCCAGGCGAGCACGGCCACCACCTGCACCGGCTCCCAGGCCCAGAAGCTTCCCCAGGCGGCCTTGGAGAGCAGCGAGCCGGTGACGATGCCGACGGTGAACAGCGCGAACCCCCAGGCGACGCAGCGGTAGTTGAGCTCGTCGAGCCGCTCGAGCGACGGCAGCCGGCGCAGGCGACCGCGCCGCTTCGCCTTCAACTGCCGCTCCTGCACCAGGTAGACGAGGCTGACGCAGGCGGCGAGGGCGAAGACGGCGTAGCCGAGAAAGGCCGGTGCGACATGCGCCGGCAACCAGGCGGTGCGCAGCCCCTCGGGCAGCGTCTCGGCGCCGGAGAAGACGATGTACGACGACAGCGTCAGGAGAAAGGCGAGCGGGCTGACCAGCGCCCCCAGCACGGCCAGCGGCGCGCGCGCCTGCAGGGCCAGGTAGAGCCCGACGATCAGCCAGGCGAGCAGCGACAGCTGATCGTGGAACGACAGCATGATGCCGAGGCCGCGTGTGCCGACGCGCAACAGCAGGGCGATGGTCTCGAGCGCGAAGGCGGCGGAGAGGGCGACCAGCGCGACGCGATGCGGCTGCGCCCGCGTGCTCGTCAGGTGGACGACGAAGGCCGCGGCGGCGACCAGGTAGAGGCCGAGGCTGACGGCGAAGAAGACCAGGTCGATGCTCACAGGCGGGCCCCCAAACTGGCCAGCGACACGTCGGCGCCGACATGCTCGGCAAGCAGCCGGTCCACCGCTGCTGCGTCCGGCCCGCGCAGCCGTTCAAGCAGGTCCGAGGCCACCAGTTGCGCGAGGATGCGCTGGCGTTCGCTGCCCGGCAGCGGACCGTCCTGCAGGTGCCGGCGCAGACGGGCGAGGAGGTCGAGGGCGCGCTCGTACTCCGGCCCAAGGTGACGGTCGAGATCCTCGCGCAGGCGCCGCGCCAGGGCCGGACTGGCGCCGCCGGTCGAGATCGCGACGGTGAGCGGGCCGCGCCGCAGCACCGACGGGACGATGAACGAGCACCACTGCGGCCGGTCGACGACGTTGAGCGGTATCCCCGCCGCCGCCGCCGCGCGCGCCAACTCGGCGTGCAGGGCCGCGTCGTCAGTGGCCGCATACACCAGCCGGGCCCCGTCGAGGTCGCCGGCGCGATACGGCCGCTGCCGGTGCGCGATCGCCCCGGCGGCGGCGTGCGCCGTCAGGACCGCCGTGAGGCGCGGCGCCACCACCGTCACCTCCGCCCCAACGCTGAGCAACGACGCCACCTTGCGCTCCGCCACCGCGCCGCCGCCGACCACCACGCAAGGCGCTCCCGCCAGGCGCAGGAAGACCGGGTAGTACTCCATCGCCCAAACCGTACCATCGCGCGCCGTGGAACAGCCAGTGGAGGGCGCGGCGGGGCGGAGCCACCCGCTGCGAGGTTTGCCAACCCCAGGCTCAGCTGGTACTGAGCCTCTTTATCTTTCGCCTTCAAAGGAGAGCCTCGTGAAGACATATCTGCAGCGCACCGGCCTGCCCCGACTCGCCATGGCGGCCATCCTGCTCGGCGGCTTCGGCTGCGCCACGGCCGCCCTGGCCGACGACGCGACCAATCAGAAGATCGTCGACTACTACCGCCGCAAGTCGAACCTGCCCCCCGATGTGGTGGCCACCGTGGTCGAGGTCACCGACTCGAAGATCCCCGGCGCCAAGCAGGGCACCCTGAACCTCACCAAAGGCGGCCAGGTGCAGAGCGTCACGGTGCTCATGTCGGCCGACGGTCGCTACGTGGTCTTTGGCGAGGTCGAGGACGTCACCTCCGACCCGTTCAAGGCGATCGCCGCCAAGATCAAGCTCGACGGCAGCCCGGTGCGCGGCCCGAAGGACGCGCCGGTCACCATCGTCGAATATTCCGACTTCCAGTGCCCGTACTGCGCCCGCGCCCACACCACCCTCGAGGAGGTGATGAAGGCGTATGACGGCAAGGTGAAGCTGGTCTACAAAAACTACCCACTCGGCTTCCACAAGTGGGCCGAGCCGGCCGGCATCGCGGTCGAGTGCGCCTTCGCCCAGGACCAGGCGGCGTTCTGGAAGCTGTACGAGTTCATGTTCGCCAATCAGCAGCAGATCACGCCGGAGAACATCAAGGCCAAGTCGGAAGAGGCGCTCGCCGGCACCAAGGTCGACAAGGCCAAGTGGGGCGACTGCTTCGACAACAAGAAGACGCTCGAGAACGTCAAGGCCGACATGGCCGAGGGCCAGGCGATCGGCGTCACCGGCACGCCGGCGTTCATCATCAACGGCCGCAAGATCAGCGGCGCCCAGCCGCTGCCGAACTTCAAGGCGATCATCGACGACGAGCTGTCGCGCGCCGGCAAGAGCTGAGCCATCAGTTTCGGGTCAGCATGACCCGCGGGCGGGCCGGGAGGTTCCCGGCCCGCCCGCCGTTCTGGCGCCGCCGGCGGCGCCAGGGCTGGTATGATCGCGCGGTTCGAAAGTCCCAGCGGCGCGGAACGCCGCGCGACCGCGCTCGCCTTCCTCGCCGCCCTGCCATGCGACGGCGAAGCGCTGCTCGTCGGCGCCAGCCGCGGCGCCGTCGACGAGCTGGCACACGAGCACGCCGCCGCGCACGGCGCCGCCTTCGGCCTGCGCCGCCTGACGCTGACCCAGCTCGCGGCGCTCCTGGCACAACCGGCCTTCGCGGCGGCCGGGCTGGCGCACGCGACACCGCTCGCCAGCCTGGCGCTGGCGGCGCGTGCGACGTTCGACGCGCTCGCCGCCGGCGCCATTCCCTACTTCGCCCCAGTCGCCGGCAGCCCCGGCTTCGCGCGCAGCGCCGCCGCCACCCTCAGCGAGTTGCGCGGCGCCGGCGTCGCGGCCGCCACCCTCGCCGCCGGCGCCGCGCCGCTGCCCGAACTCGCCGCCCTGCTCGCCGGATACGAGGAGGCCCTTGCCGAGGCCGGCCTCGCCGACCGCGCCGCGTTGTTCGCCACCGCCGCGCGCGCTCCCCTACCCGCCCTGCCGCTGTTGCTGTTCGACGTGCCGCTCACCAGCCAGGCCGAGGCGGCGTTCGCGACGGCGCTCGCGGCGGCGGCGCCGCAGGTGCTGGTGACCGTGCCGGCTGGCGACGAGACGCTCCGCGTGTGGGGCGAGGCCCTGGCGAGCGAGCCCCTGGCGGGCGTCAACGCGCCCGGCGACCAGTCCAGCCTCGCACGTCTCCGCCTGCACCTCTTTCAGCCCGGCAACCCGCCTGTCGCGGAGCCCGACGAGTCGGTCCGTTTCTTCTCCGCGCCCGGCGAAGGGCGCGAAACCATCGAGATCGCGCGCGCCCTCCTCGACGAGGCGGCGGCAGGCACGCCCTTCGACCAGATGGCGGTGCTGCTGCGCACGCCGGCGGCATACTGCCCGCTGCTCGAAACCGCCTTCCGCCGCGCCGGCATCCCAGGCTGGTTCGCCCCCGGCACGACGCGCCCCGACCCCGCGGGCCGCGCCCTGCTCGCCCTGCTCGCCTGCGCCGCCGACGGCCTCTCGGCGCGCCGCTTCGCCGAGTACCTCGCCTTCGCCCAGGCGCCGGCCCCCGGCGCCGCGGCGCCGGACTGGACCGCCCCGTCCGACGACGCGCTCACCGCCGCGCTCGCCGCCGCGCCGACAGCGGCAACGAACGCGCCGCCGGACGACGGCGAGGGCGCCGTGCCGGCGCCGTGGCGCTGGGAGCGGCTGCTGGTCGAGGCCGCGGTGGTCGGCGGCGCGGCGCGCTGGCAGCGCCGCCTCGACGGCCTCGATGCCGAGCTCGCGACGCGCGCCGCCCGCCTCGCCGCCGAGGAGCCCGACGCGCCGCGGCTCGCCGCCCTCGCCCGCGAGCGCGAGCAGCTCGCGCATTTCAAGGACTTCGCCCTGCCGGTCATCACGGCACTCGCCGCGCTGCCGGCGGCGGCCCGCTGGGGCGAGTGGCTCGCCCACCTCACCGCCCTGGCGCCGCGCGTCCTGCGCCGGCCGCAGGGCGCGCTGGACGTCCTCGCCGAACTGGCGCCGATGGCGCGCGTCGGCCCGGTCGGCCTCGACGAAGTGCGCGCCGTACTCACCGACCGCCTGTCGGTGCTCGCCGAGGAGACGCCGCCGACGCGCCACGGCCGCGTCTTTGTCGGCGCCCTTGAACAGGCACGCGGCCGCAGCTTCGCCGTCGTCTTCGTCCCCGGCCTCGCCGAGCGCATCTTCCCGCAGCGGCCACGCGAGGATCCGTTGCTGCCCGATGCCCTGCGCGCGACGCTGCGCGCGCCCGCCGGCGTCGGGCTCGCCGACCAGCGCACGCGCGGCGGTCGCGAGCGACTGCTGCTGCGCCTCGCGGCCGGCGCCGCGACGCGGCGCCTGTGGCTCTCCTACCCGCGCGTCGACGTCGTCGAGGCCCGCCCACGCGTCACGTCCTTCTATGGTCTCGACGTCGCCCGCGCCGTACGCGGCGGCATCCCCGACGTCGAGGGCCTCGAGCGCGCCGCCGAGGCCGCCGTGCGCGCCCGCCTGGCCTGGCCGGCGCCCGTCGAGGCGGCGGCGGCGATCGACGACGCCGAGCACGACCTCGCCACGCTCGGTGCGCTACTCGAACCCGCCGCCGCCGCCACTCGGCGCGGCGCGGCGCAGTATCTGCTGCAGCTCAACCCGCACCTCGCGCGCGCCCTGCGCACGCGCTGGATGCGCTGGCACCGCGGCCCGTGGACGGCGTACGACGGCCTGGTCGCCCCCGGGGCGGCGGGACACGCGGCGCTTGCCGCACACCGCCTCGGCGCCCGCGAGTACTCCGTCTCGGCCCTGCAGCACTACGCCGCCTGCCCCTACCGCTTCTACCTGTCCGCCGTGCTGCGCCTCGCGCCGCGGGCGGCGGTGACGCGGCCGGAGCAACTCGACCCGCTGACGCGCGGCCGCCTCTTCCATCGGGTCCAGGCCGCCACCCTGCGCGCCCTCGCCGCCGCCGCCCTGCTGCCGCTCGCGGAGGCGCAGCTCGACGCGGCCGAGGGCCGCCTCGACGCCGCGCTCGATGCCGAGGCGGCGCAGCTCGCCGACGCGCTGCGGCCGCCGATCGCCCGCGTCTGGGACGACGCCATCAGCGCCCTGCGCGCCGACCTGCGCACCTGGCTGCGCCACCTCCTCGCGCCGGGCGGCAGTTGGACACCGCAGTACGTCGAGTTCGCCTTCGGCCTGCCCGGCAGCGCCGACCACGATCCCGCCAGCCAGCCGGCAGCGGTCACCCTGCCCGGCGGCGCCCGCCTGCGCGGCGCCATCGACCTCGTCGAACGCCGCACCGACGGCGCCGCCTGGCGCGTCACCGACCACAAGACCGGCGCCAACCACACCAGCCCGGGCATGGTCATCGGCGGCGGCACCGTCCTGCAGCCGGTGCTCTACGCCCTCGCCGTCGAGGCCGCGCTCGGCGTACCGGTCGCCGAGGCGCGCCTGTTCTTCTGCAGCAGCCGCGGCGGCTTCAGCGAACGTGTCGTGCGCATCGACGACCGTGCCCGCGGCGCCGCCACGGCGCTGCTGGCGACGATCGACCAGGCGCTCGCCGACGGCATGCTGCCGCCGGCGCCGGCGGCGGACGCCTGCACGTACTGCGATTTCCGCCCCATCTGTGGTCCCTACGAAGCCGAGCGCATGACGCGCAAGACGTCGCCGCCGCTGCGCGCGCTGCTCGCACTGCGAGCGCAGCCATGAGCGTGCCGCCCGACGACGCCGCCGCCCGGGCGCGCATCCGCGACGACCTCGACACGACGCTGCTGGTCGAGGCGGCCGCCGGCACCGGCAAGACCACCGAGCTGGTGCGCCGTATCATCGCCGTACTCGCCGCCGGCCGCGCCAGCGTCGAGAGCCTGGCGGCGGTGACCTTCACCGAGAAGGCCGCCGGCGAGCTCAAGCTGCGCCTGCGCGCCGGGCTCGAGGCGGCGCGCCAGCAGGCACCGGGCGGCGGCGCCGCCGCGCGCCATCTCGAGGACGCCCTGGCACGCCTCGAGGAGGCGCGCGTCAGCACCATCCACGGCTTCTGCGCCGACCTGTTGCGCGCGCGCCCGGTCGAGGCGCGCGTCGACCCGCAGTTCCGCGTCCTCACCGAGGGCGAAGCCGAGCGCCTGCACCGCGAGGCCTTCGAGCGCTGGCTGCAGGCCTGCCTGGAAGAGCCTCCCGAGGGCGTGCGGCGCGCCCTGCGCCGCCCGGGCTGGAACGACGAGCCGCCCGGCGAGCGGCTGCGACGCGCCAGCTGGGAACTGACGCAGTGGCGCGACTTCCCGACGCCCTGGGGGCGCGCCCCGTTCGCGCGCGACCAGGCGATCGACGCGCTGCTGGCGCAGATGGTTGCCTTTGCCGATCTCACCGAGCGCGGCGCGTCGAATGATCCCCTCGTGCGCTCGACGGCGGCGCTGCGCGCCCAGCGCGACGACTGGCGGCGCGCCGAGGCGGTGGCCGCGCGCGACTACGACGCGCTCGAGGGGACGCTGGTCGGCTGGGCGCAGCGGCGCGAGTTCACCACCTGGCTGAAGCACGGGCGCGGCGCCTTCTTCGCCCGCGAGATCACCCGCCAGGCGGTGCTCGCCCTGCACGCCGACCTGATCGCCGCGCTGACGGCATTCCAGCGCGCCGCCGACGCCGACCTCGCCGCCGCCCTGCACGCGGCCTTGCGCGAATCGGTGGCCGCCTACGAGGCGCGCAAGGCGGCAGCCGGGGCGCTGGACTTCGTCGACCTGCTGGCCCGCGCGCGCGACCTGGTGCGCGACGACGGGCCCGTGCGCGCTGCCCTGCAGGGACACCTGACGCATCTCTTCGTCGACGAGTTCCAGGACACCGACCCGCTGCAGGCGGAGATCCTGCTCCTGCTCGCCGCCGACGACCCGGCCCAACGCGACTGGCAGGCGGTGCGGCCGATCGCCGGCAAGTTGTTCATCGTCGGCGATCCCAAGCAGGCCATCTACCGCTTCCGCCGCGCCGACGTCGGCGTCTACAACACCGTCAAGGCACAGCTCCTCGGCGCCGGGGCGGCCTGCGTCGCGCTCACCACCAGCTTCCGCGCCACGCCGGCGCTGCAACACTTCGTCAACGCCGCCTTCGCGCCGCGCCTGACCGGCGACGCGGCGTCCCTGCAGGCGGCCTACGTGCCGCTGGCGCCGCACCGCCGCGACGGCGACGGGCAGCCGGCGCTGGTCGCGCTGCCGGTACCGGCCCCGTATGGGTACCGCGGCGTCACCATGAAACAGATCGACGCCTCGCTCCCCGATGCGGTCGGCGCCTTCGTCGCCTGGCTGGTGCACGAGAGCGGCTGGACGGTGGCGGAGCGCGAGCATCCGACGCGGCGCGTGCCGGTCGCGGCGCGCCACGTCTGCCTCCTCTTCCGCCGCTTCAGCAATTGGGGCCGCGACATCACGCGCGACTACGTGCGCGCGCTCGAGGCGCGCGGCGTGCCGCACCTGCTGGTCGGCGGCAAGTCGTTCCACGACCGCGAGGAGGTGGAGACGCTGCGCGCCGCACTCACCGCCATCGAGTGGCCGGACGACGAACTCGCCACCTTCGCCACGTTGCGCGGCTCGCTCTTCGCCCTCGGCGACGAGCGGCTCCTCTGCTGGCGCACGGCACACGGCCGCCTGCACCCGTTCCGCCTGCCGGCCGAGCCGGTCGCCGAGGCGCTCGCGCCGGTGGCCACGGCGCTGCGCGAACTCGCCGACCTGCACCGCGCCCGCAACCGGCGGCCGATCGCCGACACCATCGCCCGTCTGCTCGACGCGACGCGCGCCCATGCCGCGTTCGCGCTGCGGCCGTCAGGTGAGCAGGCGCTGGCGAACGTCCTGCACCTCGCCGAGCTGGCACGCACCTACGAGCGCGACGGCGCGGTGTCGTTCCGCGGCTTCGTCGAGCGGCTGATCGACGACGCCGAGCACGGCCAGGCGGCCGAGGCGCCGATCCTCGAGGAGGGCAGCGAAGGCGTGCGCATCATGACCGCCCACAAGGCGAAAGGGCTCGAGTTCCCGGTCGTGGTCCTGGCCGACATCACCGCCAAGCAGGCCGGCGGCGTCGGCCGCTGGATCGATGCGCCGCGCCACCTCTGTGCCGTGCGCATCGCCGGCTGGGCGCCGCGCGAGCTGCTCGACCACGAAACCGAGGAAGCGGCGCGCGATCTGGCCGAGGGCGTGCGCGTCGCCTATGTCGCGGCGACACGGGCGCGCGACCTGCTGGTCGTGCCGGCGGTCGGCGACGCGCCGTTCACCGACGGCTGGGTGTCGTGTTTGAACGACGCGCTCTACCCCGACGCCGCCGGCCGCCGCACTCCCGTCGTCGCGCCCGGCTGCCCGCCGTTCGGCGCGGATTCCGTCCTCGAGCGGCCGCCGGAGATGGACTTCGACGCCGACCCGGTGCGCCCCGGCCTGCACGCCCGCGACGGCTACGGCGTCGCGTGGTGGGACCCGCGCGCCCTCGGCCTCGGCGCCGTGCCGCGCTTCGGCATCCGCCAAGAGGAGCTGCTCGACAAGGACGCGCCGCCGGCCCTGGTCGACGCGCGCCTGGCCGCGTACCGCACCTGGGCGGCGAGCCGCGCCGCGGCGCGCGCCGCCGGCGCGCGGCCGAGCCGGCGCGTCGCGACGGTCACGGCGCGCGCCGCCGGTGGCGACCCGGGCGCTGCCGCCGTCACACTGGTCGAACTGCCCATCGACCCGGCACGGCCGTTCGGCGCACGCTTCGGCGCGCTGGTCCATGCCGTCCTCGCCAGCGCCGCGCTCGACGCGGCGCCCGACGGGATCGCCGCCGCGGCGGCGCTGCAGGGCCGCCTCCTCGGTGCACCGGCGGCGGAGATCGACGCGGCGACGGCGGCCTGCGTCGCCGCCCTCGCCCACCCGCTGTTCGACCGTGCGCGCGCCGCGGCGATCTGCCGGCGCGAAGCGCCGGTCCTGTTCGTCGCTGCCGACGGCACGCTGGTCGACGGCGTGGTCGACCTCGCCTTCCGCGAACCCGACGGCTGGGTGGTCGTCGACTTCAAGACCGACGCCACCCTCGCCGCGCGGCTCGACACCTACCGCGCCCAGGTGGCGCTGTACGCGCACGGCATCAGCGCGGCGACGCACCTGCCAGCTCGCGGCATCGTCCTGCGCGTCTGAGCGGCCAGCACGGCACCGCGCGCGCTCAGGCCGGGACGGCCGGCGTCGCGGCGTAGAACTGGCGGGCCCAGGACCGGTACTTGCCGATCGGACCGTCGCCCTGGGCCAGCGCGGGCGGGTGGACGTAGCGCTTGTGCTGCCAGATGTCGAAGTCCTGGGCGGCATCGACGGCCAGGGCGAGCAGCAGACCGCGACCGATGAGCGCGGCGCGCAGGGCGCTCGGCAACACACGCAGCCAGGGGTGAACGCCGTCGCCCCCGTCGTCGCTGGCGGCCAGGTAGAGGGCGATGCGCTCGCCGTCGATCGGCGACGGCAGCACCCACAGGCGGGCGCGGATGTCGAAGCCCTGCACGCGCACTTCGACCATGGAGTAGCCGAGCCCGTGGATGTGGGTCTCGAACTGGAAGTCGAAGTGCACCCAGCGGCCGATCAGCGGCATCGGGCGCTGGGCGGCGAAGGCGGTGTTCAGATAGGAGCCGTCGACCTGCACGTCGCGCAGCCTGCGCACCGCGCGGTAGCCGCGCACCCACGCGAAGTGGCCGAGGTCGACGCTGTTCTCGGTCGTCTCCTGTGGATGCGCCGCGATGACGAAGCGCCGGTACACCGGCGCGCTCCAGCCGCTCGCCGCGACTTCGGGAACCTCCCAGTCCGGCGCGCCCCCTGCCTCGCCGTGGTCGACGAGGAGCATGCTGTTGCGCTCGCGCAGCGGCCAGGTTCGCGCCACCGCACTGGGGGGCGGTTTGCTGTCGTAGCCGGTCGCCACGCAGCGCCCCTCGGCGTCGAACTGGAAGCCGTGGAACGGGCAGCGCTGCACCTCGCCGCAGACGCGTCCACCGCGGCCGAGATGCGCGCCCCAGGGTCCGGACAGTACGCGTCCATCGCCGCCGCGCCGCCCGACGCGGTGCGGAAGAGCAGCAGCTCATTTCCCGCCAGCGCCCGAGTCAGGGTTCCCAGACGCGGCAGCTCAGCGGCGAAGGCCACCGCGTACCAGCCACTCGGATACGGTGCGAGCGCCCGTCGCGGCGCCGCGACCGTCGTCTCCATCCTCAGCCTGCTCCGCGTTGCCCCACCCTACGCAGTGACGCCGCACCCGGATTGCCGCCGCCGGCCGCCCGAGTGCGCCCTCACAAGATGAGCACAATCTCATACATGGAGGTTGCGGCTGGGCAAGACGGCGGCGAAACCCTTCTGCGGTTGGGCGATGATGGCGACCGTCCTGGCGTTCTCCTTTGCGTCCGCAGACGGGGCGGGCCGGTAGGAGACCACGAAGGCGCCGCCCGACTCCGGGTCCAGCCGTCGCTGTACCGATCGGGCGTGGCCGCGAATCGCGCGGCGCGACAGGCGTCAGCGCGCCGCCGCGCGCACCTGCGCGAGCAGATCCGCGGCGCGCACCGCGGGCGCGCTCTCGAGGCCGCGCGGGCTGATACGGTCGGCCTGTTCGAGCGCGGCGATCCCCTCCGCCATCATCCCGCGCCGCAGATAGAACACGCCGAGGTTGAACTGCAGCGCGTCGTGATCCGCCGCCACGGCGGCGGCGCGCTCGAAGTGGCGGCGCGCGCGCGCCCAGTCGGTATCGGCCAGGGTGAGTCCCTGGGTGAAATGGACGTGGCCGATCAGGTGACGCGTCAGTACATCGGGTGCGACGATATCACCGATCCCTGGCACTTCCTCCACCACCGGCGAGGCCGGCGGCGGCGGCAGGTCGCGCTTCCACAGGCGGAACGTCAACCCGACCGGCACGGCGACCAGTCCATCGTCGGCGAGATCCGGCGGGTGCGTGAAGACCACCGGCGTCGCCTGCGGATCGAAGTCCGCCGCCGTCGGCAACGCCACCGAGTTCAACAGGGCGACGCGGACGTCGGCGCGATGCCCCTCGACGAGCGTCACATAGAGCAGCGGATAGAGCACGCTGTCGTCGGCGGCCAACAAAATGCCGCCGAGGGGCACCTGGTCGAGAATCGCGCGCGCCACCGTGTCCGCGATGCGGTCGTTGCGGCGGTCGAAGCGCGCCCACCCGGTGGCGAACAGCAGCACCGGCAGCAGCAACGGCAGCAGCCGCAACGGCCGCGGCGCGCGGCGGGTGAGGGCCTCGGCGCCGAGGCCGACGAACAGCGCCGCCGCCAGGTAGCTCGGAATGTAGTAGCGGTGCCACACGAAGAGATCGCTGCGCGATCCGTGCAGCACCATGCTGGCGAGGTTGGCGACCATCACCGCTAGCAGCAGCGCCACCGGCGCCTGCCGCCGACGCGCCGCGGCGATTGCTCCGAGCAGCGCCACCGCCGCGCCGACCCAGGTCAGTTCGCGGCCAAACGAGACGGCCCAGTCGGCGGCGACCATGGCGACGTCGGCCGGCGACGCCACCCAGGCGCGGCCCCAGAAGTCGCGCCGCAGGACGATGTCGAGAAACCCCGACAGGCTGCCCGGATCGCCCCACAACAGCGGCGGCTCGCGGCGCGCCGCCAGCGGCAGCCAGGCGTACGGCAGCAGGCCGACGACCACCGCCGCAACGACCAGCGCCAGCGTCCGCGGCCGCAGCACCAGCGCCGGCGCCTGCCACAGCGCCCAGCCGGCGAAGACGATGCCGAATACGGCCATGAACGTATGGTTACCGGCCCCGAGCGCGGCGACGAAGACCGTCAGCGGCAGGGCCCCTGCTCCGGCAGGGAGCGGGTCAGGGTGGGGGGATCGCAGACGCCACCACCAGCCGCAGGCCAGCCACAGCGCCACCGCCAGGAACAGCGCGTTGAGGGCGTACACCCGCTGGATGTTCGCCTCGCCCCAGAAGCTCGGCGCGAAGGCGAGACAGCCGGCCCCGGTCAGCGCCGCGGCGCGGCCGGCGCCGAGGCGGCGGCAGACGAGGAACAGTACGGCGCAGGCCAGTGCCGCGCAGGCGGCGCTGAACAGGCTGACGCGGAAGGCAACCGAGCCCACCGGCAGCAGCGTGCTCCACAGCCTGGCGAGCAGGATGTAGACCGGGTAGCCGGTCGGGTGCGGCACGCCGAACACCCAGGTGGCGGTGACCAGCTCGCCGCTGTCGCCGACGGCGATCGTCCGTGCGGCGCCGGCGGCATAGACGGCGAAGAGCGCCGCGGCGAGCGCCAGCGCCAGTGACAGGTCGCGACACGTCCGGGCGGGCGCGTCGATCATCGTCCCCGCCCAGGTGCGGCCGCCCGGCGGCGGCGGGCGCACTCGCTCACGCCGGCGACCACTGTTCGCGCAGGGCGCGCTTGTCGACCTTGTACATGGCGTTGGTCGGCAGCGCGGCGACCACCGTGAGTCCGTCAGGCCGCTTGTAGCTCGCCAACTCGCGGCCGACCCACTCGCGCAGCTCGTCGAGGAGCGGCGGGTCGCCGGGGTCGGTCGGCACGATGAAGGCCCAGCCCATGTGGCCGAGGACGTCGTCGGGAACGCCGAGCACCGCCGCCTGCGCCACTTTCGGATGTTGCTGCAGCGCATCCTCGACCTCGCCCGGATAGACGTTGAACGCGGCGCGGAAGTACATCTCCTTCTCGCGCCCGATCAGGTGCAGGTAGCCGTGCGCGTCGAAGAAACCCATGTCCTCGGTGTACAACCAGCCCGCGTCGCCCAGCGCCCGCGCCGTCTCCTCGGGGCGCCGCCAGTAGCCGCGCATGGTGGCCGGCGACAGGACGGCGATGCGGCCCGGCATCCCTGCCGGCAGCGCCTGGCGCTGCGCGTCGACGATGCGCACCTCGACGCCGGCGGTCGGGCGGCCGACGGTGCCGGCGCGCCGCTCGGGCGGATCGCTCGGCAGGGTGGCGCTGATGATCGCCGTCTCCGTGCACGAGTAGCCGGTGTACACCTCGACGCCGAGCTTGGCGCGGATCTCATCGACCAGATGCGGCGCCAGCGGGGCGCCGCCGAAGTTGACGCTCGTGACGAACGACCAGTCCTGCCCGGCGAACTCCGGCGCGCGCATGAGCATCATCAGCACCGGCGGGAAGCCGCCGAGACGGCCCGGGCGGCGTTGCTGGAGTTGCGCCAGGCACCAGCGCGCGTCGAAGCGATCGTGCAGCACCAGCGTCGAGGCGAGCGTCAGCTGGATATGGACGCGCGCCATGCAGCCGACGTGCGCCAGCGCCATGCCCGGCCACAGGTTCGGCTCACCCGGCTTGGGTGGCGCGGCCAGGCGGGAGACAAACAGGCGCGTCAGCGCGGACATCGCCGCGGCGTCGTACACGGCGCCCTTCGGCGTGCCGGTGGTCCCGCTGGTGTAGACGATGGCGATCGGATCGGCGGGCGTCACCGCCGCCTCGGCGGCGGCGAGATCGACGCCGGCCGCGGCGCCCACCGCCTCGAACGCGGCGAGCGATTCGGGCCCGTCGCCGTCAAGGCGCACGAGGCGCTCGAGGCTCGGCGCCCGCTCGCGCACCGACGCGATGAGCGCCGGGAAGTCGACGCCGTCCGCCTCGCCGACGCTCACCACCAGGCGCGGGTCGGCGTTGGCGAGGATCTCGCCGATCTCCTGCCGCCGGTAGCGGGTGCTGATGCCGGCGGTGATGGCGCCGATGCGCGCCGCGCCCAGATAGCAGAACAGATACTGCGGGATCGGCGGCAGCAGCAGCACGAGGCGGTCGCCGCGTCGGACGCCCGCCGCCAGCAGCGCGCGCGCGAAGCGGTCGGCGGCGGCATCCCACGTGGCGTAGGAGTGATCGCGGCCGTGGAAGTGGATCGCGATGACCGACGGATGCTCCGTCGCGGCGCGGCGCAGTGCGGCCGAGAGCGTCTCGGACATCATCACAGGAGGCACGGGCGCAGCGCCGAGTGCGGCGCGGTCAGGCCGGTTGCCGCCGCCGCCAGCGCGGCAGCGTCACGTCCTCGGTGACGTCGTCGAACCACACCTCGAGCGGCATCCCGGCGGCGAGCTCGTCGGCCGCGACATCGGACACGGTGCCAACCAGGCGCAGCGTCGGGTCGTCGTCGAGCTGCACCAGCGCCACCGCGTAGGGGGCATCGGCGGCGAAGGCGGGCAGCACCGGCGGGTGGACGACGACCCAGCTGTACAGCGTCGCTGTGCCCGACATCGCCGTCCACTCGTCGCGCTGCGAATTGCAGGCCGGGCACATCGGTCGGGGCGGAAAGCGCACCTCGCCGCAGTCGGCGCAGCGCTGCATGCGCAGCTCATGCCGTTTCGCCCACTGCCAGTATGCCGTCGTGTCGGCGTCGGGACACGGCAGCGGCTTCATATACTCAGTCATCGCAGCCCCTAGCCAAGATCTTTCACACGGAGCAACGGAGGCACGGAGGATTCCGCGCCCCCTCCGCTTCTCCGTGTCTCCGTGTGGATCAGGATTCTCATCGGCGCAAGAGCACCGCGCCGTTCGGCACGCCGGCGCCGCTGGTCACCAGCACCGCCTCGCAGTCGGGCACCTGGCAGATGGCGCTGCCGCGGATCTGCCGCACCCCCTCGCAGATGAGGTTGAAGCCGTGCACGTAGGCCTCCGACAGCGAACCGCCGGAGGTATTCGTGGGCAGCCGGCCGTGCGGCCACTGCAGGTGGCCGTCGAGGGCGAAGTCGCCCGCCTCGCCAGGCTTCACCAGGCCGAACTCCTCCAGCGAGGCGAGGATGAGCGGCGTGAAGGCATCGTAGAGCTGAGCGCAGCGCAGATCGGCGGGTTGGATGTCGGAGCGCTTCCACAGCTCGCGCGCGACGTAGGTGTTGGCGGTCGAGAGGAAGTCGCGCTTGTAGTAGTTGGTCATGATCGACGCGTTCGGCCCCATGCCCTGCGCGGCGGCGTGGATAAAGGCCGGCGGCCGGCGCAGATCGCGGGCGCGTTCGGCCGAGGTGATGACGCAGGCCAGCGAGCCGTCCGACTCGAGGCAGCAGTCGAACAGGCACATCGGGTCGGCGATCATGCGCGCCGCCAGGTACTCGTCCATGGTCAACGGCTTGCGCATCAGCGCCAGCGGATTGTGCTGCGCATGCGTGCGCACGGCGATAGCGGCGGCGCCGAAGTGCTCGCGCCGCACGCCGCCCTCGAGCATCATGCGGCGCGCCAGGAGACCGACCTGGTCGACCGGCCGGATCAGGCCGTACGGGGAGGAGAACTGCCAGTCGCCCTCGACACGGTTGCTGGTCTTCGCCCACGGCCGCCCGCCCGAACCGCGGTTGCGGCTGCGCAGGCAGACGACGACGTCGGCCTGGCCGGTCGCCACCGCCGTCGCCGCGTGCAGCAGCGTGCCGCAGCCAGCGCCGCCGCCGTACTCGACCGACCCGTAGAAACGCAGGTTCTCGATGCCCAGCGCGCGCGCGTACTTCTCCTGCGTGTTGCTCTCGATCTCGTAGCGCACCATCCCGTCGACATCGCGCGGCGAGAGACCGGCATCGTCGAGGGCGAGCTTGATCGCCTCGCAGCCGGCGTCGAGCTCCGAGCGCGCGCGCTGCTTCGCGAACGGCGTCAGCCCGATGCCGACGATGGCGGTGCGATCCTTGAACGGGTCGGTCATTGCGGTATCCGCGCAGGCGCGTAGCGCGTCGCGCGAACGGCGGCAAGGGCGCGGGGCGGGGCGCCGGAGACCGGTCGCCCCGCCCCGCGCTCGCCGGTCTACATATCGGCGATGCGGGTGATGTTCGCGACGTTGCCGCCGGCGCGCGAGTCGAACGCCACGACGCCGGTGACGAGCATGCCGACGCCGTCGCTCTGCGTCCACGCGCTGCAGTCGAAGTTCTCGCCCGGCTTGACGATCATCGCGGCGCCCTTCTTGGCGCTGAACGAGGCCGTGGTGTAAATCGCCGGGGCGTCGGCCGGGAAGGTGACGGTGGCGTCGCAGGCGGCGCTGAAGGACGCAATCTCGGCGATCGCCTGCGGCACGGTCAGCTCGGCCGCGCCCGGCCCGCTATCGGTGCCGCGACCGGTGGTCGGCGCGGGCGACGGGGCGTCGCCGCTCGGCGCCACCAGTTCGATGCCGAGCGCCGTGCCGCCGTTGCAGGCGAGGCGCCCGCTGCTGCCGGTCGCCCGCATGCGCACGCACAGCACAACCGAGGCGGGGGAGAGATTCATCTTGAAGTACGCGTCCTGCTTCAGCGTCAGCGCCGCGATCCCATTCGCATCGGGGGCGCCAGCGCTGAGGGTCAACGGACCGGCCGTGAACTTGTCGGTGATCGAGAAGCCGCCCAGGCCGCTGCTGAAGAAGCCGGTACGGGGATTCTGGCCGGGAAACTGGCTGTCCTCGCGAATCGTGAAGACTCGATCACCCAGGCCGGTGGCCGGCTTCGGCGTCGCGGTGAACGTCGGCGTCGCGGCGGCGATGGTCGGGGTCGCCGCCGGCGCCGTCGCGGTGCGCGTGGCGGTCGCCGCGGCAAGCGTCGCGGTCGCCGTGGCGGCGGGGCGGGTCGGCGTTGCCGGGACGAGTGTCGGCGTGTTGGTGCGTGCCAGGGCGGTGTTCGTTGGCGCCAGCGTGTGCGTCGCCGGCACCGTCGCGGTCTGCGTCGCGCCTGCCGGCGTCGTGGTCGGCGTCGCCGAGCGCGGCGCCGTCGTGCGCGTCGGCCGCACGGAGTGGGTGGCGGTCGGACCGATCGCCGTCGCCGTCACCGTCGGCGGGGCGCCGGTCGGCGTCGCCTGCCCGGGCGCGTCGGTCGCGGTCGGGGCCGGGCGGTTGCCGGCCTCGTCGACCGCCGTTTCCACCCGCGCATCCGCCGCGGCGAAACTGGCCGCCACCGCGTTGACCTCGGCCACCGAGGCGCCCGTCACGGTGCCGGGCGCCTCGAGCACCGCCTGGCGGATGTCGCGGATCTCGTCCGCGGAAAAGCGGCACAACTCGCCCGGTGCGATGTCGGCGAGGATGACGCTGACGGTCGCATCGCTGTAGAGGTCGACGTCGACCGGGTCCGACGTCGAGTACACGAAAGCGCGCGTGCGCGTACCGTCGGCGGACGAGCCGACCTGCAGCATGTAGCGGCAGACGTCGACGTCGGTGCCGTCGCGCAGTTCGACACAGAACTCGCCCTTGCCGTTCGTCGTGGCGCGTGCGAGCACGCCGGGCTCGCTGCCGGAGGCGAGGTCCTCGGGGCGCAGTTGCAGCAACTGCACCTCGACCCCCTTGCCAACCGGGCTGACCACGCCGGTGATCGCGTCGACCGGCGCCACCAGCAGCGCGGCGAAGCGCTCCAGCGCGTCGGTGCGCTGCGCCAGTTTGCCGTACGGCAGGCTGACGACGCCGAAGACGCGCGACCCGTTGCCGCCCAGGCACGCGGCGCGGCTGTCGATGTTGAGATTGGAATCGCTGCCGCAGCCGGCGAGCCACAGCAGGCTCGCCACCGCCAGCCCACGCGCCGCGCTTGGCACGCGCGAAGTCATGATCATGCCCCTCTCCTCCGCTCCCCCCCGCGGCGGGATGGGTGAAGTACAGCATCGCCGCGCCCGCGATTGCAATGCGGAGCGAGACGCCGCGCAAAGAAAAGGCCGGTGGCGAATCCGCCACCGGCCCGCTCCTGTCACACCGCCGCCGCGCTCAGGGCGCCACCGCGGTATAGGACCCCTGCGTCCCGATCAACGTGCTCGGCGGCGGGTTGATACGCGCACCGAGGGTGGTGAAGTTCTGGCACAGGCCGACGACGATGTTCTGCGCCGGATCGCCCTTCAGTGTTTTCGGCTCCGCTGCGAGGTTCGGAATCGGCACCGAGGGCAGCAGGCAGGCGGCCTGCCACGTACCCGCATTTGCCCGATAGGCAGGGCTATCGAGGTAGCAGGACAGGTTGCCGTTGAAATTGATCGCCGCGACGCCGCCGCAACCGATTTCGCCCAGGTTCGCCTTGAGGCCGAGGCCGCCGCTCTTGGCTTCCCCGACGACCACGATGCTGTTGCCGCCGCCAGGCGCGTTGATGCCGCCGCCCGGCGCTATGACGTCGGCACCGGCGACGCAAACGATGACGGCACCGTCGGCTACGCCGGCCAGGCCCTTCGCCTTGATCTGCAGATTGCAGCCCTTGATCTGGTAGCTGAACGCCGTGGTGGCGTTGTTGACAGTGGCGTTGCCGGCCAACGCCTGCGGCCCGATGAGGCCGCTCTTGCTCTGGTCCTTTGGACCGGCAAGGGCCGGGGCCGCGCACAACGCGGCCATGGCAGCGAGAGCGAAGAATCTCTTCATGATGTCGATCCCCCTAGTTGCGGTTGGTTAACATGATGATGCCCACACGGCATTGGATGAGCGCCGCCGCTCGCGGCCCGTCGCACCCGGTCCGGATGACGCGGATATGCCCCTCGCACTCTCGCGCCGCTTCGCCATTCCCCCCTTTCACGGGTTACTCGTGGATCAAGCGACCGAATAGACGCCGCCCGGGAAGTTTGTCAATGAATCTTCACCTCACCATGCAACGCTGCTTATACCTGAGGGCCGCCACGCGCCGCTTGCTCCTCGCCCTCCCGGCAATCCTCCTGGCCGCCGGAAGGGGTGCGGCGGCACCCGCCGCCGACTACGTGTTGCGACTCGACCTGCGTGCCGACATCCGCGCTCTCGGCGGCGACGATCCGTTCATCAGCGAGTCGTCCGCAGAACGGCTGGTCGCTCTTGGCGAGCCCGTGCTGCCCATTCTCGCGGCGGCGCTGGCGCGGGAGGACGCGTCCACTCGTGCCGGAGTGATCGACGTGCTGCGGCAGATTCCCGGTCGAGAGGCCGCCGTGTTGCTGCGCCGCGCCGCGCACGATCCAGACCCAGCGGTGCGCGCCGATGCGCTGATGGCGCTGGGGCTGCGGGGCGAGTCTGCGGGGGCCGGCGAGGTGGCAGCGGCACTGGCTGATCGCGATCCGCGCGCGCGGCGGGCCGCCGCCCTCGCCTGCAGTTCGCTCTGCGCCACGCCGGCCGCGCTGTCGCGGCTGGTCGACCTGGCGGTTGGAGATCCAGATGGAGCCGCGGCCCTCGCCAGCCTCGAAACCATCGTCGCGGACGAGCGCCGGCGCCCCGCGGCGATCGCGGCAATCGAGGCCGGCGCCCTGCCGCTGCTGGTCCTGGGCGAGCGCGCCGACGGCGACCACCTGCAGGCGGCGCTGACAGTCGCCCTGATCGGTCGAGCCGAAGCGGTCCCGCCCCTGGCGGCGGCACTTGCACCCGGCGGACCGCACGGCCGTGCGGTCCGCGCGGCCCTGGCGCTGGGTCGCATCCCCGATCCCGCGGCGGTGGCGGCGCTGGCGCAGGCGACGGACGACCCCGATAGCGGCGTGCGCGCGGCAGCCTGCGTCGGCCTGTCCCAAATGGACCGCGGCGGCGGCGCCGGCGCCGCGGCGGCGAGAACCCGCTGCCCGACCGCGCCGCCCCCAACCGCGAGCACGCCCCGCGCGATGCCGTCCCCTCAGGAGACCCGATGATCACCCGCGCCGACGACTACCCGATCCATCAGACCGCAGAGCCGATCGCCATGGCAGGCGGCGGTCAGCGCAACTTCTACGATCGCTACTTCTTCAACGGCTATGCGCGCGACGGCAGCATCTTCCTCGCCGCCGCCCTCGGCCAGTATCCGAACCGCGACGTCGTCGACGCCGCCTTCAACGTCGTGCACGACGGCCGCCAGTACGTCGTGCGCGCCTCGCGCCGGCTCGGCGTCGAGCGCATGGGGACGCGCGTCGGGCCGATCGCCGTCGAGGTGCTGGAGCCGCTGCGCACGCTGCGCCTGGTGGTGGCGCCGAACCGCTGGGACCTGAGCGCCGACCTGGTCTTCACCGCCCGCGCCGGCGTCATCGAGGAACCGCGCTTCCACCGCGCCCATCAGGGGCACGTATTCATGGACTCGACGCGCCTGACGCAGCACGTCGACGTCCGCGGCCACATCCGCATCGGGGGCACGACGATCGAGGTGACGCCGGAGCAGTTCTGGGGCTCGCGCGACCGCTCCTGGGGCATCCGCCCGGTCGGCGAGCGCGAGGCCGAGGCGCCGGGGCCGCCGCCGCAGTTCTTCTGGCTGTGGGCGCCGGTGAACTTCGAGGACCTGTGCACGCACTTCGACGTCAACGAGGACGCCAGCGGGGCGCGCTGGCACGAGGCGGGCACGATCGCGCCCGTCGGCGGCGCGCCGGTGGCGGCCGCCGGCGTCGACTGGAGCATCGACTACCGTCCCGGCACGCGCCGTGCCGCGCGCGCGGCCGTCACGCTGCGCCGCCACGACGCCGCGCCGCTGCGCATCGAGCTGCACCCGCTCTACGAGTTCGCCATGGTCGGCCTCGGCTACCAGCATCCGACCTGGGGGCACGGCATGGCGGTCGGCGACGACGTCGCCGACGGCGAGTCGTTCGCCCTGGCGGACCTCGACCCGACCGTGCCGCTCAACCTGCACGTGCAGGCGGTGTGTCAGGCCAGCTGCGGCACCCGCCGCGGCATCGGCGTGCTGGAGCAGCTGATCATCGGCCCGCACGCCCCATCGGGTTTCGTCGACCTGTTCGACGCGTAGTCCGACCGGGAGGGCGGCTCAGCTCGGCATCGCCATGTCGAGCAGGCGGCGCTGCGTCGACGCCGCCAGCTCGGCCCAGATGCGCGCGTCGAGCTCTCGCGCCGGCGGCGTGTCCTGCCCCTCGACGTGCGCGTGCAGGCGCACCAGCGCGCCGCGCAGGGTGCGGTTGCGCACCTGCAGGAGGCTGACCAGCAACGACGGCTGGCGCGCCGCCGCGAGCGCCGTCAGCTCGCCGCGCCGCGCCGGGTCGTCGGCCAGCGCCGCCGCGGCGCCGGTGAACAGCGCCTCGAGCGCCGCGTTCTCCTCCACCAGCCGGGCCGCGGCGCGGTCGAACTCCTGCGCGATCATCATCGTCAGCGCGCCCGACAACTGCAGCGTCTGCGCCGCGTAGCCTCCCTTGACCTGCGGCAAGAGCTCCATCAGCAGGGTGCGAGCGAGACCGTTGAGCACGATCGGCACGGTCGGTGTCATTACAGCTTCCCCATCGCCGCGAGCAGATAGCGGTCGTGGCTGTTGATCAGCCAGTACGACGTGAAGGCGAGCATGATCTCCTGCGCGCGGCCGTCGCCGAACGCGCGCGCACCGGTGAGCCAGATGCCCTGCGCCTTGACGCAGTTGAACAGCGCCCACCAGGCCAGCGCCGCGCGGTCGACGCGCAGGCCGCTGGCCGCCTCCCAGATACGGATCGCCTCGTCCGCCTCGACGATGCCACCCGCCCGCCCGTCGCGCGCCCACTGCCAGGAGGGCAGAAAGGACCACGCCAGATCCTCGAGCGGGTCGCCGAAATGCGCCATCTCCCAGTCGAGGATGCCGTGGATCTCGCTGCCGCGGTAGAGAAAGTTGCCGGTGCGATAGTCGCCGTGCACGACGCTCAGCCGCTGCGCCGGCGGCGGCGGCCGGCGGCGCAGGCGGCGGATGGCGGCGCGCAGAATCGGCTGCGGCTCCGGCTCGTGCCGATCGATGATGCCCTCCCAGCGCCCCAGCTCGACCGCCCAGCACTCCGCTGCCGCCGGCAGCGGGCTCGACTCGCGCGCCGGCAGGCCGTCGACCGGCGTCGCCGCGATGACCGCGAGCAGCTCGTACATGCGCCGCGCCAGGCCGTCGCGGTGCGGCGCGAAGCCCGGCTCGAGCAGGGCGGTGAACTGCGACTCGCAGCCGTCGATGCGCTCCATGACGAAGAACGGCCGCTCCAGCCAGGCGGCGTCGGTCTCGAGGAACAGCGGCCGCGGCACCGGCACCGCGGAGTCGGCGAAGGAGCGGTAGAAATCGAACTCGACGCGCCGGTCCGAGCCCTCGACCAGGCTCGCCTCCGGGTCGCGCCGGACGATGAAGCCCTGCGTGCGCCGCTTGCCGCCGCCCTCGACCCAGCGCAGGTCGACCGACCAGGTCTCGCGCGACGCGCCGCCGGGGATGCGCGCGCAGCCGGTCACCTCGACGTCGTGGGCGTCCGGCAAACGGGCCGTGAAGTAGCGCGCCAGCGCGGCGTCGAAGGACATGCAGCGCACAGACCAGAGCGGTGGGAATAAGAAAAGCCGGCGCCGCGGCACGCGCTTAATGCATGAAGAGGATGGGCCGGTCGCAGCGCTCGAGCAGTCGGTCGGTGCAGCTCCCGAAGAGGATTTCGCGACCGCGCGAGCGCCCGTAGGCCCCCATGACCAGCAGATCGGCGGCGCACTCCGCGGCGGCGGCCGCGAGCGCGTCCGGGATGCCGCGGCGGCTCGCGGCGATGAGCCGCCCCTCGGCCGCCGCGCCGGCAACCTGTCGGGCGGTGGCGCCGAGCGCATCGCTGAGCCCGTTGTCGGGTTTGGCGACGCTGACGAACACCACCCGCCGCGCCCGGGCCAGAAGCGGCGCCGCGGCGGTCACGGCGGCCGCCGCACTGCTGGAGTCCTTCCAGCAGACCATGATGGTGTCGGTGAGAGTCCGCGGCGCCGCGCTGGCGGCGACGAGGATCGGCCGTCCGCAGTGGCGCACCAGGTGCTCGAGCGTATCGGGCGCCAATCCCTGCTTCTGCCGGGCGCGGCCGATGACGACGAGATCGCCCTGCGCGGCATGCAGGTTCAGGCGCTCGTGCTCGTTGCTCGTGTCCTCGCGAAAACTCGCGGTCACGCCCTGGGCATCGCTCGGAGCGTCGCACATGGCGATCCCGGCGCTCGCACAGAAGGCGCGGACGTGCTCCGCGGCGAGCGCCGAGAAGGCGTCGGAGTTTGCCCCCAGCTGCGCGAGCGCATTGCGCAACGCCGTCCCGCTGGCGAACTCGGTGTGGGCGTAGCGCGCCGCCAGCCCGGCGGGCACGCGCGCATGCAGGCAGTCGAGATGCGCCGTCAGGGGGACGGCGGCGGCCAGCGCCGTCCGCAGGATGACATCGTCGCGCTCCCCGCCACCGACGAACGTCAGGATGGTCGTCATCGGGGCCCCGTAGCAGACCCGACCTCCGCCCCGCCATGCCGGACGCGTCGTCCGCGCCGCGGCGCTGTCCTGCGACCTGGTCGGCGCGACGCCGCTCGCGCAGGTGCTGCTGGCGCAGCGGATCGGCGCCGATCCGTCGCGGCGGGAGCCGCAGCCAGGAACGGCCACAGGACCTGCGACGGACTTTGGCGCGCGTAGCGACGCGGCGCTACCTCTGTTTCTTCGATGCAGGCCGTCGCCGTCACGGAGCTCAGGAATCGCCTCGACAGCTACCTCCGCGACGTCCGCGAAGGCGAAGTCGTGCTGGTGACCGACCGCCGTCGCGCTGCCTCGCCGAGTTGCGGCCGCCGAGCAACGGAATATCGCTCAGCGGCCGTGGACGTGCGAGCAATCTTCGCGCAGGCGGCGTCCACCTGCGCCGAGCTCGAGGTCTCCGACTTTGCGGCTGCGCTGGCGCAGCAGAACCAGGCACCGGTGTACACCGGCGACCCAGAGTTCAAGGGGGTGGCGAAGGAAGTACGAGTCGTCCGGCTGTGATTCCCGGGGTGGCGGCGTGAGCCGAGGAGCCTTGCCCCGTCACTGCTACCCCCCGGATTCGGGATCGCCGCAATCGATTTGTGTCGTACGGACGGAATGAGTATACTGTCCGTACGATGATCAAGACTCTCACGAAGACCGGCAACAGCCTTGCGCTCGTCCTCGACAAAGCGCTGCTCGAAGCGACCGGGATCGACGCTGACACGCCACTCGAGGTGTCGACCGACGGCGACGTGATCCTGATCTCGCCGCAGCGCTCGAAGAAGCGCACCGCGCGTCTGAAGCGCATCCTGGCCGACCTCGATGACGAGCACGCCGGCGCCTTCCGCCGGTTGGCGGAGTGACGTGCCGCAGTTCCTGAGGCTCGACGAGGTGCTGGCCATCCACGCGCACCAGGTGAGCCGCTACGGCGGCGCGCTCGGTATCCGAGACGCCACGCTCCTCGAGTCGGCGCTCGCAATGCCCGAGACGACCTTCGGCGGGGATCTCCTCCACCCGACGCTGTGCGAGCAGGCGGCGGCCTACTGGTTTCACCTCGCGAAGAATCACCCGTTCCTCGATGGCAACACGCGCGTCGGGCTGGCCGCCGCGCTCGCGTTCCTCCGTCTCAACGATGTCCGCATTCAGGCGACCGACGACGAGCTGGTCGAGTTGGTGCTCGGCGTCGCGGCGGGGCCGCTGTCGAAGGCGGACGTGGCGGTGTTTCTCCGCACGCACGCCATCGGATGAGGAACATGCGAGCGAGTCGACAACCCGGCCCGCCGCAGGTCTGAGTCATCAGGGGGTGACGTGCGCTGCGGCGGATGTAACCGGGACAGTCGTGAAGGGCGGAAGTTCTATGCCGGTTGTGGCGCACCCCTGGCGGTGGCGTGCCCGGCCTGTGGAGCGGCCAACGAGGCCGACGAGAACTTCTGCGGCGAGTGCGGCACGGCGATCGCGGTGGCGGCGCCGAGCCCACGTGCGGTGACCGGTGACAGGCCCGCTGCCGGGCGCGACCCGCGCGCGCCGGCGCCCAAGCACCTGGCCGAGAAGATCCGGCAATCCAAGCCGTCGCTCGAAGGCGAGCGCAAGCAGGTGACCGTGCTCTTTGCCGACGTGAAGGGCTCGATGGAGCTGGCCGAGCAGCTCGATCCCGAGGCGTGGAGCGCCATCATGCAGCGCTTCTTCACGATCCTCGCCGACGGCGTCGAGCGCTTCGAGGGTTTCGTCGACAAGTTCACCGGCGACGGCATCATGGCGCTCTTCGGCGCCCCGATCGCGCACGAGGACCACGCGCAGCGGGCGTGCTACGCGGCGCTGCACCTGCGCGACCGGCTGCGCCAGTACGCGGACGCGCTGCGCATCGATCCGGGCGTCACTTTCCCCCTCTTGCTGGGCCTCAACTCGGGCGAGGTGGTCGTCGGGCGGATCGGCGACGACCTGCGCATGGACTACACGGCGCAGGGCCACACCGTCGGCCTGGCGCAGCGCATGGAGCAGCTGGCGCCGCCGGACGGCATCGCGCTCTCGCAGCATACCCAGAAGCCGATCGAGGGCTTCTTCGCCCTGCGCGCGGTGGGGCCGGTGGCGGTGAAGGGCGCGCGCGAGCCGGTCAGCGTCTTCGTCCTCGAAGGCGTCGGCAGCCACCGCACCCGCCTCGATACCTCGCGCGCGCGCGGGCTGTCGCGCTTCGTCGGCCGCGGCGGCGAGATGGACGCGCTCGACGCGGCGCTGGCGCGCGCGCTCGACGGCACCGGACGCGTCGCCGCCGTGGTGGGCGAGGCGGGCGCCGGCAAGAGTCGCCTGTGCGCGGAGTTCGTCGAGCGCTGTCGCGCCCGCGGCCTGACCGTGTACGAGGCCCACTGTCCGGCGCACGGCAAGCTGATCCCGTACCTGCCGCGGCTGGAGTTGTTGCGGAACCTCTTCGGCATCACCGAACAGGACGGACCGCGCGAGGCGCGGCAGAAGATCGCCGGCGAGCTGGCGCTGCTCGACGACGCTTTTGCGGACGACCGCGCCCTGGTGCTCGACTTCCTCGGCGTCGGCGACCCCAGGGCCCCCGCCCTCCAGCTGGAGCCGGCCGTGCGCCAGCGGCGGCTCTTCACTTTCCTGCGGCGCCTGATCCAGCTGCGCACGGAGGCGGAGCCGCTCGTGCTGCTGATCGACGACCTGCACTGGATCGATCCGGGCAGCGACCTGTTCGTGGCGCAGATCGTCGAGGCGGTGAGCGCCACCCGCACGCTGCTGCTGGTGAACTTCCGCCCCGAGTACCAGGCCGGCTGGACGGGCAGGTCGTGGGTGCTGCAGCTGCCGATGGCGCCGCTCGGCGCGGACGCTCTGGCGGAGCTGGTGCGCGACTTGGTGGGCTCCGGTCCGTCGGTCGCCGACCTGCCCACGCTCGTCGGCGCGCGCTCGGGCGGCAACCCGTTCTTCGCGGAGGAGATCGTGCTGTCGCTGCTCGACACCGGCCGCCTGGTCGGCCGGCGCGGCGCCTACGAGCTGGTGACGCCGATCGACGCGGTCGAGGTGCCGGCCACGGTCCAGGCGCTGCTCGCGGCCCGCATCGACCGTCTCGGCGAGCGCGAGAAGCAGCTGCTCTACACCGCCGCCGTGATCGGCAAGGAGTTCCCGCGCCCGCTGCTCAAGGCGGTGCTCGCCATGCCGGCCGGCGACATCGACGCCGCGATCGCGGCCCTGCTCGCCGCCGAGCTGGTCTACGAGCGCGCCGTCTACCCGGTGGCGGATTACGCCTTCAAGCATCCGCTGACGCACGAGGTGGCGCTCGGCGCGCAGCTCACCACGGCGCGCCGGGCGCGCCACCAAGCCGTGGCGGAGGCGCTCGCGGCCGCCGACCCCGAGCGCCTCGACGAGCACGCCGGCCTGCTGGCGCACCACTGGTCGGAGGCCGGCGACGCCCTGCGCGCGAGCACGTGGCAAGTGCGGGCGGCGCGCTGGGTCTGTGCCACCGATCTGGCGGCGTCGGGGCGCCACTGGACGCAGGCGCGCCACTTGCTCGTTCCACTGCCGGACTCGTCGGAACGAACCCGGCTGCTCCTCGACGTGTACCCGGAGCTGATCCTCACGTTCGACCGCCTGGGCGCGGAGCCGGCCGAATCGGAAGCGGTGTACGCGGAGGCGATCGAGGTCGCCCGGCGGTCGGGCGACCGTCGCACGGAGGGCCTCGTCGAAGCCGCGTACGCCCATCTCAAGAGCGGCCTGAGCGATTTTTCCGGCGTGATCGAGCACGCCAGGTGTGCAGTCGCGCTCGCGGACGCGGAGGGCGATCTCCCCGTCCAGCTCCTCGCGCGCCACGCGCTGGGGCGGGCGCTCATGTGGCAGGGTCGACTCCACGACGCACTCGCGGTCTTCGACGACGCGGCCGAGATCGGTGGCAGCGACGCGGCCGTGGAGGTCGAGGTGCTGGGCTGGCGACCCCTATGTCGAGTGCCTCTCGCTCCGCGCCATTGTCTACAACTGGCTGGGCCGCTTTCGCGAAGGGCTCCTGTTCGTGGAGAAGCTGTCGGAGCTCCTGCGTGGACCCGCCGCGGATTCGGACATCTCGTCGCCCGCCGCGGACCGCATCTGGACCTGTTGGGTGCTGGGCGATGTGGAGCGGGCCCGGCAATTCTCCAGTGAGGCGCTGCGCGTGGCCGAGCGCTTCGGGGCGGATCATAGCATCGTGTACGCGTTGGCCGCCTGCGGCGTCGCGAGCTGCCTCGCGCTGCGCTGGGAGGAGGCCGACGGCTTCTTCGAGCGCGCGCGCCAGCGGATCGCTACGACCGGCGCCGGTGGCGAGTGGGGCAGCGTCATCGACGGGCACTGGGCCGTCGCCCGGGCAGGGATGGGCGACCGAGAGCGCAGTCTGGCGCTGGCACGGAGCGCCGTCGAGCACGCTCGCGCCAACGGAGTGCCTCTCGTCACCGCCATCGACGGCATCCATCGCGCACGCGTGCTGCGTGTGATCGGCGGGCCGCAGTACCAGCACGAGCTCGAGGCCCAGGTCGCCGAGGCGTTCGAACTGTTTCTACGCGCCGACATGAAGAGCTGGATCCCCTTGATCCTGCTCGAGCGCGCCGGCCTCGCCCGCCTGCGCGGCGACGCCGACGGCATGGCGCGCGACCTGGCCGAGGCGCGCCGCCTGTTCGCCGAGATGGGCGTCACCGGCTGGGACGATTACGCGAGGTCGATCGAGGCATCCTGACGCGGCCTACAGGGTGACCGGTCGCAGGCCGAAATGCGGGGCCGCGGCGACCAGGTGGCGATCGCTGCTGTAGATCTCGCGGAGTCCCGCCTCCAGCGCACAGGCCAGGTGCAGGGCATCGGCGGCGCGGAGGAACGCGCTCGCCGGCAGGACGGCCATGCATCGGGCCTGGACCTCCACGACTGCGGACGTCACGGGCAGCGACGTCCACAAGCCGGTCTCGAGATCGGCTTCGACCTGTGCCGCGAGCTGCCGGCACTCCCGCTGTGTGAGGCGCTTCTCCCGGAAGTGGCGGTGGAACGCGGCGAGCACCTCGCCACGGCCGACCGAGCAGCAGGCCAGTCCGTCGCAGGCCTCGGCCTGGATCCGCACCCGCGGGCTGTCTTGCTCCATGAGGTAAAGCTTGGCGAGATAGCAGGAGTCGAAGTAGATCATCGGCCGTCGCGCATCGACCCGATGACCTCGGCGCTGTCGGGCCCGCCGATGGGCCGCTGAATGAGCTTCGCGACACCGGGCAGCAGTACGCGGCGGCTGAAGGGGCTGCCCGTCGCCGGGCGCGCGGGGGGGAGCATGCGCGCCACCGGGGTGCCGCGCTCGGTCACGACGATCTCGCCGTCGACGCGAACGCGCCGGAGCCAGTGGCCGGTCTGATCGTGGAGCTCCTTGATGGAGATGGTCTTCATCACCCGCGCAAAGTGACACTGGAGACACTTTGCGTCAAGCGTCGCTCAGGCGCCGGCGGCGTTCCCGCGGGCGAGCGCCAACCCTGTGGCGATGATCGCCTGAAGGTCCTGGCTGCGCTCGCACCCCGAGGTCGCGACCCCGCTGGCGGATCATCTCGCCGCGTTGAGGGGAATGGTCGAGGTGTCGGTGCGCCCCTACACGGGCAGTGTCGTCTGCTGCTTCGACGCAGCCCAGCTCGAGCCGCGCCAGATCGTAGCGGCGGTTCGCAGACACACCGGCGTCGCGCTCGTCCTGGGCACGCCAGACGATGAACCGCGCCCGTCCAGCCCGATCACCGGTCAAGGCGACCTCCGGCGCAGCAGTGTGGCGCGCGCGCTGGTGGAGGGCGTACGCGGTCTCAACAGCGACGTGCTGAAGGGCAGTGACGGGCGTATGGATCTGTCGACCCTGGCTTCGCTCGGTTTCCTGAGCCTTGGCGCGCTGGAGATCGCGGTGACGCGCCAGCGCCCCGCCCCGCCCCGCCGTGGTTCAACCTCGCGTGGTGGGCCATCCGCACGCTTACGACGTTCGAGCGTGACGCCATGAGTGCTCCCGCGCCGCCGCCACGCGCGCGCGCAGTCGGACGGCGGGGTCCGCGGCGGCTGCGGGCCGTTCGCACGCCGCGTCCGACCTCGGCATAGCTGTTCGGTCCTCCCGCTGCGCCAGCACGACGACCGGAAGCGCGCGCATTCCCGACGCCAGCGGCGGGTGCCGCCCTACCACTGAATCTCGCTCATTAATAAATTTTATTGATGTTCCAAGCCAAACTGATATCTTCTGCGGCGTATTCGGATTGGGGGGAGTCAATGCGCAATCAGACGCGACCACTTGAGGTAAAGCGACTGCGGGCAATCATCGCCCTGGCCGCATTCGTCTGCGGCACTCCGGCGGTACGGGCCCAGACACTGGGCGCCGCTGAAACGTTTGCGATCGTCGGGGGGTCGTCGGTCACCGCCGGCGGAACGGGCAGCGTCGTCAACGGCGACGTCGGCGTTTCCCCGGGAACGTCGATCACCGGCTTTCCGGCGAGCGCGACCACCGTTCCACCGTTCACGACCCACGCCAACGATGGCGCCGCGATGGCGGCTCAGGCCTCGGTGACCTCGTTGTACACTACGCTGGCCAGCGCCGGACCATGCACCCCTCTGGCCATGCAGCTGAATGGGGTCACGGTCGGGCCGGGGGTCCATTGTTTCAGCTCGACTGCGGATCTGGCAGCCACCGGTACTCTGACGCTGAACGGAGCAGGGATCTACATCTTCCAGGTGGGGAGCTCGCTGACCGCCAACGTCCTGTCGAACGTGGTGCTGATCAACGGCGCCGATCCGTGTGACGTATTCTGGCAGGTCACCGACGCGGCGACGATCAATGGAACTACCTTCGTGGGCAACGTCGTCGCGCAGGCGGGCGTCACCATGAGTGCCGGCACGATGTCGGTGGGGGTGAACCTCATCGGCCGGGCGCTGGCGACGGCCGCGGGGAACGTGACGCTTGCCGGGTTCAACACCGTCGGCGGCTGCAGCCTGGCGGAGACGCCGACCGCGACTGCGACGGCGACCGGAACCGATACGCCGACCGCGACCGCGACGGCGACTGGAACCGATACGCCGAACGCGACCGTGACGGAAACGCCCACCGCGACCGCGACGGCGAC
>Ga0105044_10000243_pt1 | contig 64383 bp, 46 predicted proteins | sample MAT01_FD_78092 | JGI IMG/M metagenome (GOLD analysis project Ga0105044, IMG submission 78092) | Freshwater microbial communities from Lake Fryxell liftoff mats and glacier meltwater in Antarctica - MAT-01 | ecosystem: Environmental > Aquatic > Freshwater > Ice > Liftoff microbial mat | place...
CCGATTCCCGAAATCGCGTTGAGTGTCACGGCGCCGCCCTTGGGGCATTGCTCCGCTGTGATCCCGAGCATGGTGGGCCAAAAGAAGGTCTTGCCGATACCGTACAGGGTCGCGGCCCCAAAAATCACTGCCAGCCCCGAGCTTCCGGTCCTTGAGAGCGCCAGGAGCCCAAGGATCGCCAACACCGAGCTGGCGATCAAAAGGCCGATTGGGGAAAGGGCATGCACGATCGGCCCAGCGAAGAACCGCAGGACCATCATGATGGCCGACGTGTAAACGAGAACCCAGCCCGCGTTGAACCCGGCCTGCTCCATCGGCTTCTGCATGAGGCCGGTGATCCAGCCGTCGGTGCCGATCTCGGTCGTGGCCAGTGGCATCATGATCACGATCAGAAACGCGAGAATCGGCCGACCGAAGCTCCCGGTGAAGACCCCAAACGCCACCGCCACCACCGCCGTGAGCGCTCCGGCAATCCAGACGCTGAAATGGAATACTTCGGCGAGCTGAAGAAAGATCAGCCCGAAGCCAACCAGGGCCCCGAAGCCACCAAACTCCGCCAGCATCTCGCGATACGTAACGCCCGCCTGCTCGCGCTCGCTGCGGGGGAATTGCACGCCCGCGAGAAGCACGAGGTAGATCACGGCAGGCACGGCGACGATACCCAGCACGATCCGCCAGTCACCGGAGCGTGCCGTATCGGCAAGCATGATGGTGATGATGCCAGCGATCACGAGGCCGCCGGGCCAGCCGGCGTGGAGAATGTTGAGCCACTTCGTCTTCTCGCGAGGGAAGATCGTGGCCACAACAGGATTGATGAACGCCTCGACCGTGCCGTTTCCAAGCCCCAGCACAATGCTGCCCCAGTAGAGGAGTTGGTAACCCCGCTTCTGGGCTGCCGCCAAGTCAGCGGCGGGTACGTCCTGGATGGTGCCGTAAGCCATCCACGCCATCGCCAGGTAGACCGCATAGCAGATGAACGAGAAGACCATCGCCACCTTGTAGCCGATCCGGTCGATGACGAGGCTGAAGAGGATGATCGAGATGGCAAACGGCCAGACCCCGGCTCCCTTGAGAGCGCCAATGCCGACCTTGTCGATCCCGAAGTCGGCGGGAAACCGCTCGTCGCAGAGGTACATGCGGGTGAAGAATGCGAACGACGTGGTGATCAGGGCGACGAAGCACCCCCAGAACACGAGCTGTTGCCGGTCACCACGTTCTGCCGTTTCTTTGCCGATCATGCGGAATCGCCTCCTGCCCCCGACCGCCTCCGGCACACGATGAGCGCCACGCTGGCATCCCCTCGACCGATTCGGCTGGCGGGCGGCACTATAGCAGGGGTGGAGAAACTGGGGGAACGCCCTGCGTCACGCGGGAACGGAGGCGGTGCTTCTGCGGGTTGACCCGGTGCCTGCCAGGCCCATACCCTCCCGCCCCCCCTCATCCTGGCCACCGCTGCGCGCCGGACATGCCCCTGTGAAGCCCCTCGCCGACACGCTCTGGACGATTGTCCGATGGACGTTGCCGCTGACCGTGGCCGCCATCATCGTGGCGGCGGCGCTCGGTTCGCATCGCGTTGGCGAGGAGGTGCGCCGTCGCGTGGAGGCGAAGCTGCGAGAGCGGTTTCCGACCCTCGAGGTTCAGGTTCGGTCGGCGAGCCTGGTCGAAGGCGAGGGCATCCTCATCCGTGACCTCTCGCTTGCCGAGGCCGGCCAGCCACCGCTGCTCACGGTCGAAGAGATTCATCTCGCGTGTGGCACGTCCCTTGCCGAACTGGCAGCCGGTGAGCCACGTATTGCGGCCGTCAGGCTACGACGACCGGTCGTGCAGGTACGTCGCGATGCGACCGGCCGCTGGAATGTCGCCAAGCTCCTCGAGCCAAAGCAGGGAGGCGCAGGGCTGCCTGTGGCGATCGAGGATGCCACGCTGGCAGTCGAGGACGCGCTGCTCGGCCGCCGTTTCACGCTTCGCAACGTTGGCATCGCGCTCGAGCCGCAGGCAGTCGATGCCGCAACGAGCCGCACGGCCGTGCGCGGCCGCGTTGGCGGCGATCTTTTTGAACGGGCCGACTTCGAAGGACACATCACCGTCGATGGTGAGTTTAACTTGGCCGGCCACGTCGAGGCGCTCGATCTCTCCCCGCGCCTACGAGGGTTCCTGCCGACTGGGGGCGGGCTCGCAGACTTCGCCGCATCGGTCCGCGGACGAGTCGATCTCGATTGGACGGCGGCTGGGGCGCTCGCGTCACTCGAGCAGGTCACCTTCGGTGTCTCCGGCCGGCTCGCCGGCGGGCACTTCGAGCACGCGTCTTTGCCGATGGCCGTCAGCGATGTCGCCGCGTCGTTCACGGCGGATCGAACGGGCGTGGTCTGCGAGCAATTCGAAGGGCACTCGGGATCGACGCTCGTTCGAGGCTCAGGCCAGTTCGCCGGATGGGATGCATCGGCCGATTTCGACCTGGCTGTCGAGGTGGAGCGGCTACTCGTAGGACGGCATTGGGAGCCGTTTCTTCCCGCGCAGCTCGCGTCGCATTGGAGCAAGCTCCTGCCGACCGGCGATGTGGATCTCCAGGTGTGTCTGGCGCGATGTGCAGGGCAGACGAGCCGTGATGTCTCGATTCGATGCCGCAATCTTTCGCTCACCTACTACCGCTTTCCCTACCGGCTCGACCGCACAGTTGGCACGGTGACCTACCGCGATGGTGCCGTGAGCATGCACTTGACCGGTCTTGCCGGGGGACATCCAGTGCATGTCGAGGGGGCGCTCGACATGGCGAAACCAGGCCATCCTGGGTCGATCGAGCTCCGAGGCGAAGGGATGCGAATCGACGACGCCCTTCTGGCAGCGCTGCCACCGAACGGAGCCGATGTAGTGCGCAGGCTGCGGGCCACCGGCACGTTCGACTTTGCTTTTCGCCACGAACGTGGCCAGCAGCATCCGCGTGGTTTTCTGAACAGCCTGGGCGTCAGACTCTCGCGGTGTACCTTGGCGTACACCGGCTTCCCCTACCCGGTGTCGAACGTCAGCGGAAGCATTCATATGGAAGGGAATCGATGGGTCATTCGTGATGTCACCGGCACCAACGACACCGGCGTCATCCGGTGCTCCGGGCTGCTGGCGGCAGAAGAGGACGGTCGTGATGTTCTCACGCTCGATCTTGGGGGGAACGACGTCGTGCTCGAGCCAGAACTGCGAGATGCCCTGCCGCCTGGCATGCGGCAGATCTGGGATGAGATTGCCCCGCGCGGCAGCGCCGAATTTTCCGCGAGGATCCGGCACGAGGTGGGCACCCGGCGAACCGAGGTGGAGCTCGAGGCCACTCCACGCGGGGACACGGTGTCGATCGAACCGACCTGGTTTCCGTATCGCCTCGAGCAGCTTCAGGGACGGCTGGTTTGGAAGGACGGGATCCTCCGCTTCGAGGGAGTTCGCGGCGTTCATGCACGAACCACCGTCTCGACCGAGGGCACATGCCGGTTCGGCGCCGATGGGGGTTGGCACGTCTCCTTCACCCGGCTCGCGGCCGATCGCTTTCGCGCCGAGCACGATGTTCTGAGAGCTCTTCCGACGGGACTCCAGCAGGCGGTCTCAGACATCGGCCTCAAGGGCCTCCTCTCGGTGGATGGCGCCCTCGATATCTACTCAACGGCTCCTCGTGAAGTGACGCTTCCGGGGGGGCGCACGGAGCTCGAGCCCGGCCCTGCGGCAGCCTCATGGGACATGCAGCTCGACGTGGAGCAGGCATCGCTGGACGCCGGCGTACCGCTCGAACACGTCTGCGGGAGCATTCAACTGCGCGGCTCGAGCGATGGCCAGACCTGGCGATCCTTCGGTGATCTGGCGGTCGATTCAGCCGTGTGGCGAGGCCTCCAGCTGACCGCGATCCGTGGACCAGTCGTCCTCGACGCGGCCGGTGCCCGTCTTGGATCGCCGGCCGCGGCCGTTTCTGAACCAGGAACACCGCGACGGCTCACGGCCCGTCTGGCAGGCGGCACGCTCCAACTCGACGCCCAGGTCGCCGCCGGGCCGGTCGGGCAGTTCACGGTAGGTCTCGCCCTTGCCGACGTCGATCTCGCGAGTCTCGCGGCCGACCTCGTCGGACGAGCCACGACCTCTCGCGGTCGGGTTCAAGCCGCCATCGAGGTGAGTGGCACGCGATCGGGCACCCACTCGCTCTCGGGCCGCGGCCAAGTGCGACTCCGAGACGCCAATCTCTACGAACTGCCCGTCATCGTCTCGCTGCTCAAGATCCTGCGGGTGCGGGCTCCCGACCGAACCGCCTTTGGCAGCAGTCAGGTGGACTTCCGCATCGAGGGCCCGCGGGCCTATCTCGACACGATCGAACTCTCAGGCGATGCCATCAGCCTCGTGGGGGCTGGTGAGATTGACCTCGACTCCAACATCAGCCTCACGTTTCGACCACTCGTTGGTGAATCGGAGAATCAGCTTCCGGCGATGAAGCGGCTGCTCGGTGGTGCCGGTGGACAGTTCCTCCTGGTCCACGTAGCTGGGACATTGGCCGAACCGATCACCACAACCGAAGCCTTTCCGACCCTGGCCGCCGCGGTGCAGCGGCTCCAGGCCAGACGGCGAGACCCGCCTGCCGACCGCGCCGCGGGGCGGCAGGAGTCGCTGCAGTGAGACAAGATCCTTCGCGCATGGGCTGCGGAAGCGCTTTGGTAGAGTGGGCGGGCATTGCCGACAATCGCACCGCATGACTAGAACCGACGAGACGAAACGACGATGAATTTTGTGAAGATGCATGGTGCCGGCAACGACTATGTCTATGTCGATTGCTTCGCGGAGCCGACTCCCGCCGATCCGGCGGTGCTTGCTCCGCGGATTGCTGACCGTCATCGGGGCGTTGGAGGCGACGGCCTCATCCTCGTTGAGCCCTCGAGCCGAGCCGACGCGCGGATGCGGATGTTCAACGCCGATGGCAGCGAATCGGAGATGTGTGGCAATGGGGTGCGGTGCGTGGCCCACCTCGTGGTCGCGCGGGGCCGCGCGGCCGCCGGGACGGTGACGATCGAGACGGGCCGCGGTGTGCTCGAACTTGTGGTCAGGCCCACCGGTCCGCGGACATCCCACGTGCGAGTGGACATGGGCGAGCCGCTCCTCGACGCAGCCGATATTCCGGTTACCGGCGCCGGCACGAGCCGGGTGATAGACACCGCGTGCCCGGCCCTCGGCGCGAAGGAACCATGGTGGGATCGCGCCGGCCTCGATCCACGCATGACCTGCGTCTCGATGGGCAACCCTCACGCGATCCTGTACTGCCGTGACGTGGCCGCGGTGCCTCTGGAGCACGTTGGCCCACGGATCGAATGTCACGCCATGTTTCCGCGTCGGGTCAACGTCCACGTCGTCGAGGTTCGTTCGCCCGAGCATGTCATCATGCGGACCTGGGAGCGGGGGAGCGGCATCACGCAGGCTTGCGGGACAGGGGCATCGGCCGTCTGTGTGGCGGGTGTGCTCACCGGCCGCACAGGTCATCGGCTTGCTGCTGATCTTCCCGGGGGGCGGCTCGACCTCGAGTGGCCTGGGTCTGGCCCGGTGTTCATGACGGGGCCGGCGGAGGAGGTCTTCGCCGGGACATGGTACGGAGAATGACAGGAAAGGGGCCTCGCCGCTCGACGGCGGGGGCTCCCACGAAGAGGACTCGGGTAGAGAGAAGGACGCACGGACGTGAAGCTGACAAAACCATTTGCGATCGGCGCCTGGTCGCTTGTTTCGACTGCCGCCATCCGGCAGTGGATGGGAACGCTCGACTACCAGGCCGACTTCGGTGATCCGGAGGTCGATCCTGTCCATCCACGGTACCGCGGCGCAAAGATCTATATCTTCTGGCATGAGAACATTCTCATGCCCCTGTGCCTGCGAGGTCACTCGAATATCGCCATGCTGCTTTCGAGGCACACCGACGCCAACATCCTCGACCGCGTCGCGCGGATGATGGGTTTTGGCGTCGTGCGGGGAAGCACGTTCCGCGGTGGCTCGGTGGCGCTGCGTGAGCTTGCCGAGAAGGCTGCCGTGAGCAACCTCACGATCACCCCTGACGGGCCCCGCGGCCCTCGTCGCCGACTGGCACCAGGCTGCGTCTTTCTTGCGAGTACGCTCGGCATTCCGATCGTGGCCATGGGCATGGGCTACGACCGCCCCTGGCGGGCCGGCACCTGGGACCGGTTTGCGATCCCGCGGCCGTTCTCGCGAGCGAGGGCGGTAGTGAGCCGAGCGATCGAAGTTCCCGCCGAGCTCGACCGCGACGGCATCGAGTGGCATCGGCAGGGCATCGAACGGCTGCTCACGCATCTTTCCGATGAGGCGGAGGCCTGGGCTGCCGCGGGCTCTCGCCGGCCTGGCCAGCGACCCGTTCGCAAAGGGCGCTCGAGCGTGGCCTTCACATCGGCGGCGATCCCAGGACCGCCTGGAGTCGCGCTCGATGCGGAGCTCGAGCGGTATGGCCTCGTCGCCAATTCCTTGTGCGAAGCAGACGCCGCGTAACGTCAGCGCGGGGCCGCATCGAGCCGGCGCTCGAGCGTTTCCAAGCGGGCTTTCAGGTCGCGGACCTCTGCTTCGAGGACGGTGACAGTCGCGACCCCATGATCACTTTCGGGACGCCTCGCCGTGGACGTGGACGGCCCAAGCTCAAGTTGTGGCGGAAGCGTTGCCGACGGCGATGACGGCCCAACGAGTGCCTCCTCGAGCGGTCGCTCGAGCGACTGAAGCGTGACATCGGCTCGGTGGGCCTCGCCGCCAGGGAGAATATATTGAATCGCCACCGGGCGGCCGATCGGTCCTGCGGTGACCAGTCGGGTGAGTTCGTCTGGTGAACGCACCGGGCGGTTGTCGAGCGCCACGATCACGCTTCCTGGCGGCACGCCAGCCTTGGCAGCCGGAAGATCCTGGACGACGCCGATCACATAGGCACCAGCCGCTTCAGGAAGCTGAAATCGCAATTGAAGTCCTGAATCGATAGGCACCGTGCGAACCCCAAGCGCCGTGCGTCCAACGGCCACTGTCGCTCGCGTGGGGGCCGGAAGCTCGGCGGGCGCTGGCGGTGTCGCCTGGAAGGCCGGAGCCTGGGGAACGTTGGCAGCGACACGCGGCGCCGCGAACCGTGACGAAGGAGGGCTCGCTGGAGTGGCCGCTGGCTCCGGCGATGTGAATGGCGGGGGCGCGGTAGCAAACGCAGGGGCCTCCGGCAGGGTGGTCGCGGCCGTGCCATGGTCTGGGGAGGCCTGCCAGGTACGGGCGTTGAGGGCGACCGGCCGATCGACAGCCATCAGCACGAGATCAGTGACATGCTCGCCGCGGGCGATGGAGAGGCCGACCCGCTGGCCGGGTGCGATGGCCGTGAGTGCCTGCGAGACATCGTCGGCGCTTCGCAGGGGAATTCCGTCGATCGCCCGCACCTCGTCTCCCGTCGCGACGCCGGCTCCTGCTGCGGGGCCGCCCACAGCTACTTCGTCCACCGTCCATCGGCCCGGGGCCGCTGATTCGGCCACCACAAGGCCAAGCCAGCCCGTCCCACGTGATGGTGCAGAGGCATTGGTAGGCTCCTTCGGAGTGACGGCCAGCAGGCTTCGCGGCTCACCATTTTCCACCACCGGGAGGGGCAGAGCTGGAGGAGCATCCGAACGCGGCGATGCGGAACGAAGCGGTATGGGGTCGCCGATCGAGATGTCACCGGGTTGAAATTCGGAGGGCGTGCCGTCCCGAGGCGGGGCATCATCCGCCCACGCTGCCGGCATCGCTGCAATCGCCCACGGAATGGCGATGAAATAGGCCAACGAGAGGCCGGAGAAGACAGTGGCTGGCGACATGCGGAGCTTCATACGGGCCCGAGACTCCTTACGGGGGGGACGTGATCGACCGCCAAGTATAGCCGGTCAGCCGGTCATCGCGAGGCTGCTCGTGGTCGCTCGCGGCGAGGCCGCGATGGCGAGGTTCCGGCCGAGTGCTTGCATTGGTTTGACAGCAATGACAGCACTCCTATACTCGCGCCGGTGTGGGTCACGCGACCGCGATTGAACTGTCGGAAGCGGTGATTTTACGAACGGTTTTGAAGAGCCGCGGCCTCGCCCCACTCGAGGCCCGCACGGCGTCACGGATGTAGATGGCTCGCTGTCCTGAGCGGGTCGCGTTGAGCGTACAAGGAAGTATTCATGGGCAGAGCCGCAGCGGCTGCGTGTGCACGGACGTCAATCGACGATGTCCGAGACGCAGTGCGCGAGCGGATCGGGGAGGAGCGGTTTGCGGTCTGGTTTGGCGATGCCTCATGGGCGCCAGCCGCGAACGGCCAAGCCGGCATCATGATTCACGCCGGCGTGGGGGTGACCCACGAATGGCTCAAGCGGACGTTCCGCGCCGACGTGGAAGCAGCCGTCCAAGGGGTGTGCGGGAGCGGTGCGCGGATCACGTGGGAACCTGCGACCACCGAAGCGGTCCCGGCTCCCTTGACTGTCCTGGCGCCAGCCTCGAAAAGCTCACGCCGAAGGCCCCACCGGTCCGCCGCAGCTCTCACGGCCCCGCCGAATCCTGAGCCGTCGCGTCTGGGGTGCGAATCGGCCGCAACGCCATCGCACGCTTCGCCGCGTGTGTCCCCAGCCCGTGGCCCCGGTGCATTCATCGTGGGGCCGTGCAACCGCATGGCCTATGCGGCCGTCGAGATCGCTGCATCGAGGCCCGGCGAGATGTCGCCGCTGGTGATCCATGGCCCCAGCGGTGTCGGGAAGACGCATCTGTTGCAGGCGGCCTGTCACCGAGGCCGTGAGCTCCATCCCGGCATGCACACGGTGCTCGTCTCGGCCGAGCAGTTCACAACGTCGTTTATTCAGGCGCTCCGAGGCGGTGGACTGCCTGGGTTTCATCGGAGCATCCGATCTGCCGACATGCTTGCGATCGACGACGTTCAGTTCTTTGTTGGCAAGCGGGCGACCATCCAAGAGCTGCAGCAGACCATTGACGCTCTGCAACGACAGGGAAAGCAGATTCTTGTCGGTTGCGACCGGGATCTCGATGCCCTGGGGGATCTCGGCAACGATCTCCTGAGCCGGCTTCGCGGGGGAATGACCGCTCGCCTTCTGCCGCCCGACTACGATGTCCGCCGAGGGATCGTGGCAGGGCTCATTCAGGCTCGTGGGCTCCAAATGCCCGACGATGTGGTGCACCATGTGGCCGTCAATATGACGCGCCATGCCCGCGAGCTTGCCGGCGCGGTCAATCGTCTCGAGGCCACAAGCCACATGCTCGGCATGCCGATCACGCTCGAGCTGGCCCAGGAGGCGCTCGCGGATCTCGTGCGTTCCAGTAGCCGTTGCCTCCGGCTTGCGGATATCGACCGGGCGGTATGTGGCACCTTTGGCCTCGAAGCGGGAGGCCTCCAATCGAGCCGACGGTTGCGGGCCGTGAGCCATCCGCGGATGCTGGCCATGTATCTGGCGCGCAAGCACACCCGTGCGGCCCTCGTCGAGATCGGCAGCTACTTCGGCGGTCGCAGCCATTCCACCGTGGTCGCCGCGCAAAAGGCGGTCTCATCGTGGCTGGCCACCGCGACCCCGATCGTGTTGGGGGGCGCCGCCTGGGACGTGGCCGAAGCGATCCGTCGCGTTGAAGACACCCTGCGGGCGGTATAGCTGTTACCGGTCGGCGGTCGGCAGCGGCTTCTCCTCGAGGCTGGCCTTGTAGCGGACGCTCGACTGCGGGCCGCCAAAGCCCACCACGCGGCGGTCAATGGCGGTGTGGCGGCTCACGATCCGTCCATGCTCGATGTCGAAGCGGATGGTTCCGTCCCAGATGCGTTCGAGAAGCCGCGCTTCGAGTCGCGGATCATCGAGCGGCGTGAGGATCGTCGTATCGACGGCGATGGTGGCGACGCCGTCGCGAATGGCCTCGAGACGATACCGAAGCCTGGTGCGCACCGCCTTGCGAGGCCCCGCGGGCACCTCCACGACAATCTCATCGGGGACGGTCCAGACATGCCCCGGCTCGACCGGCTCGTCGGGGAGGGGCACGATCACGAGATCACCGGTGGCTGCCGCCGGGCAGGGTCGCAGTTCACGACGCTCGAGCACCCGCCCGTCGGTCGCAACCCGGAGACGCACGAGAGGAACGCCTAAGCTTGCTCGCACGGCTTCATAGCCTGGAGGAGGCTCGGCATCGCCATTACTTGTCCAGCGGACCTCGCCCTGAGTGCTCGACCGGGAGGTCATCGTCACGTCATCGACCGACTGCTCGAGCGTGGCGACCCCGTCTTTGTCTACCGTAACCACATGCCAGGTTCGCGTCGAGTCGGTCATGGTCTCGACTGCCTCGGTGACGCCATTCATGGTCGTCTCGGTGAGGGCGCGGTGCTCGACCCGTGAAGAGATGGCCTCGCCCGCGCGGAAGGCGTATCGCAGCAGAACGCCGGCGGCAGGTTCGGCGGGATCAGCCAGGGCCACGGCAGTCATTGCCATCGCCAGGCCGAGCGAGGCGATTCGCATGGAGAAGGTAAAGCGATTCATGATCCGTTTCCCTGGTTTGCCCGCTCGGCAGCCCTGAGGCCGCCGCCCCAGGCCAGCTTGTCTCGCAGGGTGTTGTAGTAGCCCTCACCGATCTCGACGAGGGTGAAACGCGGCTTCGCCCTTCTGATCCGCATCGCGTCTCCAGCAAGGAGCGGCATGATGACCTGACCGTCCACCATGCAGGCTGAACCGGCGTTGGGCCGGGGCACACGAATCTCGTACTCCCGTGTTGCCGAGTCGATCACGGTGCGATTGGTGAGAGTGTGGGGATTGAGTGGTGTGAAGACGAAGGCGTCCATATCTTTGCGGACGATGGGACCTCCCGCTGAAAGGTTGTAGGCCGTCGAGCCCACCGGCGTCGAAACAATGAGACCGTCGGCCCGGTAGGTGGTCGCTGGCTCTCCATCGACGACGAGGTCGATTTCGATCATCGCAAACGGCGGTCCCGCCAAGACCGTTGTCTCGTTGAGCCCGAGCTCGCGGCGGAAAACGCTCCCCGCGCGGACGATCTCGCACTCGAACATCATGTGGTCCACGAGCCGGAATCGGCCCGCCATGAAGGCATCGATAGCCCGGGCAACGTCCTGGCGAGGCGTCGCGGCAAGAAAGCCGAGCCGACCCAGGTTGACGCCGAGGGCAGGCACTTGGGCGTAGCCCATCCACCGGGCCGCGCGGAGGATCGATCCGTCTCCTCCGAGGACCACCACGAGGTCGGTGACCGCAAGCAGCGCGTGCGCAGGGCCAGAGCCAGTCTCGACGAGGCGCGTGGCTCGATGTCCTCGATCCTCAAAGAGCCCCGCGATCCGCACTGCCTCGTCGGCGCCGGCGGCCGCGCCGACGATCACGACGTCGAGCGCTGCGGGAGGTGGCTCAGAGGAACGCAGGCGTGTCATGGGCGGCATGATGGCGACGACCGCCTCCCTTGGGTCAGGCGTCGGCAGCCGCAGCCGATGTGGCCGCATGGGCCACGCGGCCCGCGAGCTGCCGGCATGACTGTGCGATGCCAGCCGCGTCGAGACCCAGCTCGGCGAGGAGCTCGCCTCGCTCGCCATGCTCCACGAATCGGTCGGGGAGACCGGTCCGACGGATCGGTCCCGCTGACATGCCTGCGTCCGACACCATTTCCAGAATCGCACTTCCGAAACCGGTCGGCAACGCGCTCTCCTCGATCGTGAGCGTCCATGGGGCCGCCTCGATCCGCTCGAGGAGCGTGGCATCGAGAGGCTTCACGAACCGCGCGTTGACGACCGTGACGTCGAGGCCTTCCTGGCGCAGGGTCGCAGCGGCAGCGAGCGCCTGTCCGAGAAGCGTGCCGCAGGCGATGACCAGGCCGTCGCCACCTTCGGCGAGTACTTCGGCCTGCCCCAGAACGATTGGCGACCGCGGGCCAGCATGCCGTTCCACGGTGGCCTTCGGGTATCGGATCGCCACGGGCCCGTCGTGCCCCAGGGCCCATTCCAGCATCCCTTCGAGGTCATGCTCATCGCCTGGCGCGAGGACCACCATGTTGGGGAAGAGCCGGAGGTAGCCCACATCAAAGGCGCCGTGGTGTGTTGGCCCATCGGGACCCGTGAGCCCGGCCCGATCGAGCATGAACGTCACCGGAAGGTTCTGGAGGCAGACCTCCTGGAAGATCTGATCAAACGACCGCTGCAGGAACGTGCTGTAGATATCCACGATCGGCCGGCAGCCGGCCTTGGCCTGCCCTGCGGCAAAAGCGACGGCGTGCGATTCACAGATCCCCACGTCGAAGAACCGGTCGGGAAACTCGGATCGCACCGCCTCGAGCTTGTTACCCTGGCACATGGCCGCGGTGATGACGGTGACTCGAGGGTCTCGCCGGAGAGAGCCAGCGATCGCCGATGATGCGGCGTCGGTGTAGCCCCGTGCCGCCGACTTCTTGAGCGTGACGATGCCGTCTTCGTCATCGCACTCGAACGGCGCCGGCGTGTGGAACAGCACGGGGTCGTCCTCTGCCGGCTTGAAGCCGTGCCCTTTTTCGGTGAGCACATGGAGGAGGATCGGCCCCTCTTCGTCCTTCACGAGCTCGAGGTAGCGCATGAGGTTGGGCAGCGAGTGTCCCTCGACGGGGCCGAAGTAGCGGACGCCCATGGCCTCGAAGAGCGCGCCGCCGTGGAGCGATGTCTTGATCGATTCCTTGACGCCGGAAAGCATCTTCTCCATCTGCTCGCCGACGACCGGCATGCCCTTGATGATCCCGCCGGCCTGCTGCTTGAACCCACGGTACCAGGGGTTCGTGCGCATGATGTCGAGGTACTCGGCGAGCGCCCCGACCCGCGGGCAGATCGACATCCTGTTGTCGTTGAGAATCACGAGCAGCCGCTTCTTGAGAAAGCCGGCATTGTTGAGCGCCTCAAACACGATTCCCGACGGCAGCGCGCCATCGCCGATGACGGCCACGCTGCGGCGGTCGTCCTCGCCACGGAGGCCGTCGCCGCTGGCCAAGCCGAGGGCGGCCGACACACTGCAGCCGGCATGGCCCGTCATGAAGAGGTCGTAGGGGCTTTCCTCAGGGTTGGGGTAGCCCATGAGGCCCCCACGTGTGCGGATCGTGCCGAACTGGGCGAACCGTCCCGTGATGAGCTTGTGCGGATAGATCTGGTGCCCGGTGTCCCAGATGAGCCGATCCCGCTGGAAATCAAAGACGCGATGGAGCGCGATGCAAAGCTCCACGACTCCAAGGTTGGACGCGAAATGGGCCGTGCGGGTGGTCGCGACCTCACAGAGCGCCTGTCGCATCTCGCCGGCAAGCTGCTCGAGCTGGTCAATCGAGAGATCGCGGAGATCCACGGGCGACGTGATCGACGGAAGGACGGGAGGCATGGTGCGTGGTTCCAAAAAATGGCGGTGTGGTGTCAGTGGTCGCGACCCACGATCCAGTGGGCGAGCGCTGCAAGATCCTCAGCCGAGCCGCTAAGCTCGCGAGCGGCACTGGCAGCTTCGGCAGCCAGCTCATGGGCCCGTTCGCGGGCAGCCTCTATACCAACAACCGTAGGAAACGTGAGCTTGCCACGGCCAGCGTCCTTGCCGACCCGCTTGCCGACGGCTGCCTCATTCCCCTCGGCGTCGAGGAGGTCGTCAGCGATCTGAAAGGCGAGGCCAAAGGCCCGACCAAACCGGTCGAGAAGAGCGAGCTGGGCCTCGGTTGCGTCCACGGCAAGCCCCCCGAGCTCGAGGGCAGCCCGAAAGAGGGCGCCGGTCTTACGCCGGTGAACCCGTTCCATCCAGGCTACCTGGTCGTCTGCGGTTGCTGAGGAGAGGTCTGCAATCCAGCCCCGCTCCAGCGCGAGGTCGTCTACCTGGCCGCCCACGAGCGCCTCAGGCCCAGCGGCGTGCGCGAGCACGAGGCAAGCCCGCCCCGCCACCGCTGCTGGGAGACCGCGGGCGAGGGTTTCGAAGGCGAGAGGCTGGAGGGCATCACCGCAGAGGATGGCCGTGGCCTCGTCAAAGGCCCGGTGGCACGTCGGCCGACCACGGCGGAGGTCGTCGTCGTCCATCGCCGGCAGGTCATCGTGCACGAGCGAGTAGGCGTGAATCATCTCCACGGCCACGGCAGCCGGGGCAGCAGCCTGCCACGCAGCGGCTTCCGTCAAGCCGTCGCCGCAAGCCCGAGCGGCCCAAAGGACGAGCGCTGGTCGGAGTCGCTTGCCGGGCGCGAGCAGGGCATGCCGAAGCGCGGCAACGAGCCGCGGGGGCGCATCGTCGGGAAGCCCCAGAGAGGCTTCGAGGAGCGGGTCTATAAAATGCCGCACCCGCCGAAGCCCATCGGCGATGGAGTCTAGGCCATCGGCGACCGATGCCACGGAACCACTGGAGTCCGGGCCGGGTGCCATTCGGGAGCCTGGGAGAACAGGGGGGCGGACGGGAAGCCGACGCCTGCCTCCTTGATACCGCCGAATACATCGGGAAGTTTAGGCTTCTTCCGCACCATCGTCCATCCCGGGAAGCGATTGGCCGCGGGATGATTTGCCGCGAGCCCTGCGGCGGGTCGGACCGCGTTCGGTGGCCGCTAGGCCGTCCGCATCGGTCTCGTGGTCCGCGAGGATCGGCTGGCCATCCTCGTCGATTCGCACAAGAAGCCTCACTCTCGCATCAGCGTTTTCGAGCTCGTTGTTGAGTTGGCGGAGGATACCCACGCCCCGCTCATACGCCTCGATCGACTCCGAGAGCCCGAGGCCTCCTGCTTCGAGGCGGGCTACCAGATCGCCAAGCGATGCGAGGCCATCTTCGAATGAGGCGATCTGCGTCGAGCTTGTCGGTTGGGTGATTGTGTTGGTCATGCTGTCGTCAGGGTGCGCTGGCATCAGGTGTCGTCCCTTCTGTTCCGAGAGGTCTTTGGTCGTGTGGCGTCACGGCACCGCCCGCGATGGTTCGATCGGTGCGAACCGTGGTGCTCCAGATCCGCCCATCAGCGAGTTGCGTCATGAGTGGCGCGCCCGGCCCGATCCCCGCGACGCTTCGCAGGGGTGTGCCCGGCTCGTCGCCGCGAGATGTCAGCGACCAGCCGCGGGCCAGGAGATGAACAGGGCTGCCTGCCTCGAGCCTGCCCGCCGCGGCCGCGAGGCGTTCGTGGCCCCGCGCGACGGCCGCCGCCCCGAGCCGTCGGAGCCGCAGCGTGTCGGCGGCGAGTCGCGCACGACGTTCCACGACGAGCCGCGATGGATCGGCAAAGATCCGCGACCGGGCAAGCCGCACGAGCCGTTCTCGGGCCAGGTCTACCCGTCGCGCGAGTGCGGAGGCCAGGCGTCCGCCCAGGCCTGTTATCGTCGCGGCGAGCTGGCGGCCATCGGGAGACACCTTCACCGCCGCGTCGGTCGGCGTGAGTGCCCGGAGGGCTGCCGCAAGGTCGGCGAGCGTGACATCGATCTCGTGGCCCACGCCGGCAACAATGGGCACGCTCGTCTTGGAGATGGCGCGGACGAGCACCTCCTCATTGAAACTCCAGAGATCCTCGAGGCTACCGCCACCACGGACCAGCGCGATCACGTCTGGCCGTGGCACGAGCCGTTCAGCGGTGGCGAGCGCCGCGGCCAGCTCGTCGGCGGCCCCGGCTCCCTGCACACGGGAGGGAATCACGATCACCTCGCTACCCCGCCATCGACCGCGGAGGGTTTCGAGGAAGTCGGCGATCGCCGCCCCCGTGGGGCTCGTGACGAGGGCGATGCGGCGCGGGAAGAGGGGGATCGCCCGCTTGCGACTGGCATCGAAAAGTCCTTCCGCTTCGAGGCTCGCATGGAGCCGTCGGAGTTGAGCCTCGAGCGTGCCGGTGCCAAGCGCATGGAGCCGGTCGATCGTGAGCTGGTACGTGCCGCGTGGGGGGTAGACCTCGACGCGGCCGTGGCACACAACCGCCATCCCATTGGCCGGCTCGATGGCGAGCGTGGCTGCGGTCGTGCGCCAGATAACCGCCCGCAGCATCGCTGCGTCGTCTTTGAGGGAGAGGTAGACGTGGCCGCTCGCGGCCCGCACGAGGTTACTCACCTCGCCAGCGACCCAGACGTCTGCGAATCGTCCCTCAACGCTTTCCTTGATCCGCGCGGTGAGGTCGGCCACGCTCGGAGGGGCATCGGGCGGACCGTCCGTATCTGTCGGTCTCCGGATGGATTCTTCCTGGGGGGGACGCGTGGACTGGTGCAAACGGCGGGCGTGCATGGCTGGGGAGTGTAGCATTCACGCACCTTCTGCCCGCCGCACCGACCCTCTCTCGCGACATGCACCCACCAATGACCACCCCTCCACTCGGATCGACACCACCGCCGGCGCCACGAGGGGCCATGCTGGTCGTGTTCCTGACGGTATTTATCGATCTGCTCGGCTTCGGGATCGTGCTCCCCGTCCTGCCACGCCAGGTCACGCCGTATCTCGAAGCCCTCGGGCTCTCGCCCCTCGAAGGGGTCGCCGGAGGCGCGGTGATTGGCCTTTTGTTCGCCGTCTTTTCGCTCATGCAGTTTGTCTTCAGTCCCATCTGGGGGCGGATCTCCGACCGGGTCGGTCGCCGTCCGATCCTCTTGATGAGCCTCTCGGGATCGGTCGTGTTCTACGCCGTGTACGGCTACGCGATGAGCGTGCCGGTGGAGCCACTGCCTACGCAGTCTGCGGCGCTTGTCGCGCTCGGGCTTGTGCTCTTGGCCCGTGTCGGTGCGGGCATCGCCGGGGCGAGCGTGGGAACCGCGGCGGCAGTGATCGCCGATTGCACGACGCCGGAAAACCGGGCCCGTGGCATGGCCCTCATCGGCATCGCCTTCGGTGGCGGCTTCACGCTCGGTCCGCTGATCGCGTACTTCGGCATGACCCTCTTCGATCAGGCCCGCTGGAGCGTCGGGGCCATCGCGTCGGTGCTCTCCGCCATCGCGCTTGTGATCGCGGCGACGGTTTTCCGAGAGACCCGCCAGCCCGGGGCGCGAGCCGCCAAGGAGTTCCCCAATGTTTCTCGGACGCTCGCGGTGCTGCGGATGCCCGCCATCGGCGTCCTGGTGCTCGTCTATTTCCTCACGATCGTGGCGATGGCAGGGTTCGAGTCGACGCTTGCCCTGTTCACCGAGAAAGCGTTCGGCATGGATGACGATTCCAACTTTCTCTTGTTTGCTGGCATTGGATTCACCCTCATGCTCGCGGGGGGCGGGTATCGCCCTCTCGCCAAACGGATCTCCGAGCGACGTCTCCTCGTCTCAGGGGTCGGGCTGATGCTCGGCGGGCTGACCATGCTTGCCGTGGTGGCTGCGCTCGTGACCGGCCGGGGCATCGTGGCCGGGGCGGGCGACTCCCTGCGGTTTGGCTTCTATGCAGCCTCGGCGCTGACGGTCGTCGGCTTTGCGTTCGTCAATCCATCGGTGTCGGCGATCATCTCCCGACGCACGGATCGCGATCGTCAGGGGGAGGTGCTCGGGGTGAACCAGTCGTTCGCGTCCCTCGGGCGGATCGTCGGGCCGCTCGCGGGCATGAGCCTCTTCTCACTCCACTCATCCCGCGCGCTGCCCTACGTCGCGTCGGTCCTTGTCCTCGTTGCCGTGGCCAACCTCATGCCGCGAATCACGGAGGAGGCGGCGCCGCCGCGATCCGCGTGAGCCCCCATGCGTCGAGCTTGCGATAGAGTGTGGCCCGGCTGATGCCGAGCGAGGCAGCCGCCTCCGGCACGCTTCCACCGGTGCGACGAAGCGCCTCGACGACGAGCGCCCGCTGCCATTCGACGATCCGCAGGGAACCCGAGCCGACCGGCACCTGGGGGGCAGCGAAGCCGCCTGGGCCGATGCCGAGTGCCTCGAGGTCCGCACCGGAGAGCGCGAGCGTTCCCTCGTAATGGTCCTCGGGGTCGTTGACAGCGAGGTCGTCATCGAGAGGATCGGTGCCGCGGGCATCCGTCTTCCCGTGGGCGATGCCCGAGGCCGCCGCGAGTCCCGCGAGCATGACGAGTACATCGAAGTCTGCCTCGCGGAAGCTACCGGGTGGAGCCCCGGCAACGAGCACGGCTCGCCCGGAAGCCCCTTGGGGGACAGGCACGGCCGCGATGTCGGCGATCTCTGATGAAACCCAGGCTGCTCGGCCAGCGAAAACCTCGCCCGCAGCGGTGCCGGCGAATAGCTCATCCAGCCCATTGCCAGGGGGCACCACGCAGACGGGCTCGATGGTGCCCGATCCAGACAGGGTGAACCAGGCGAACCTCGTCGCGGCCGTGAATTCGGTCGCGAGCTCGAGGGTCGTGCAGACGATCTGCCATGATGAACTGCTGGCGAGCAAACGGACAGCGGACTGGTAGAGCAGCATCGGCCAGCGGGCTTCGTCAGCAGACGCTGCCATCCGTGTGAGAACGATTCCCTGCAGCTCGCCCGGCGAGCCGTGCCGCACGAGGCGGCCAGCCTCCCGTGACATCACCGCCAGACCAGCGGAGAGCGTGGTTCGAAACTCAAGCTCGGTCGTTCCGATGCGGATTACCTGGCCGTCGGAGATCGTCTCTTCCTTGATGACCAACCCGTCGAGCCACGTTCCATTCCGGCTGCCGAGGTCGCGGACCGACCACGTGCCGGTCTCGGCGGTGTACGCGAGCACGGTATGGCGGCGGCTCGCCATGCGATCGGCAAGCACCACGAGCGACGTTGCACCGCGACCGATCACGTTGTCGGCCGTGGGATCAAGCTGGAACGCGGGCCCTGAGTGGCTCGCAATCCGAAGGATGATGACAGCCGAAGCCGACGGGGATGGGTCAGAAGCAGAGGTGGGCAAGGCGGGTTCCACGGGCGAGATGCGATCGCGGGCGAGCCTCTACTATAGAAGGATGCCCGGATTCCTGAACGCCTCCCCATGGATTGGTCGCCCCTCGTTATGAGCAAACCCGGTTTTCCTGCGGATGCGCCCCAGGCGATGCCGTCCGGTGCCTTTTCGCCCGGTACGGGCATCCTGGTCGTGGGGCATGGCACGGCCGATCCGGTCGGTGTCGCCGAAACCCAGGCCGTGGCCCATGGCGTGGCGGCGTTCCTCCCGGGTGTTCCAGTGACGCTTGGATTCCTCGAGGTTGTTGGCCCTGACATCGGTGAAGCGATCGGTGTGCTCGCCGCCGCCGGCTGTCGGGAGGTTGTCGTCGCGCCCCTCTTGTTGTTTGAGGCGGGCCATGCCAAACGGGATGTTCCGGAGGCGATCCGCGCGGCGGCAGTCGCGGAGGGAATGGTGGTTCGCCAAGCTGAGCCACTCGGCTCACATCCGGCCATGGTCGCCCTCTCACGCCGTCGTCGGCTCGAGGCCGTGGCCGCCATGAGTGACGTCTCTCCGGAAGAAACGACACTCGTGGTGGTGGGCCGCGGCTCCAGCGACCCTGCGGCCCCGGCACAACTGGCGGCCTTTGCTGCGGCCACCCTCGCGGCGGACCAGCCACCCCGTAGGCTCCTGTTTGGGTTCGCGGCCGCCGCCCGGCCCACGCTCGCCGAGGCAATTGATACGGCTGGCGATCCAGCGGACGATGGCGTGCGTAGGATCATCGTGCAGCCGCACCTCCTGTTTCGCGGTCATGTGGAGGACCAGGTGATTGCGGCGATCAATGCAGGAAGGGCAAGACGGCCTGACATCGAATGGGTGCGGGCGGCTAGGCTCGGGGCTGACGCGCTTGTTGTCACGGCCGTTGTGGCTCGTGCGGCTGCCGCTGCGGCCTTTGTGGGCATAAAATCGCCTCGTCAAACCGACGGCAAGTCGTCACAATGAATGATTCAGGGAAGTGATCAGGCCGCGTCGTGGAGCGGCACGGTTCCCGCGGCCCGCGCCGTGTTTTTTTTCATGATGGAGGTTCCTCGTGGCCGGCATGACAGTGACGATGGCAGGGGGAATTCGTACGATGACGTGTCTGAACGGGCATCGAACTCCGGCGTGGCGAATGGGCCAGGTTCTGGCTTGTCTCGTCGTCGCCCTTACTGCGGCCTTCGGCATCGCGGAGGAGCCCCCTCGTCCCGCAGCCGCGATCGGATCGCCCCAACCGGGGCCCAATGATCGGCACATCGCGGTGGCCGTCCGTCGGCACCTCGAGCGGGAGCATTTCCTCAAGCAGCCGATCGACGACGCGATGAGCCGCCGGTGGTTCGACGCGTCTCTCGAGGCGCTCGATCCGACCAAGGTCTATTTCACCCAAGCCGACATCGACGGATTTGCCGCCAAGCGGGACGTGCTCGACGACCTCGTCAAGCGGGGCGACGTTACCTTCGCCTACGAAATCATGGAGCGATTCCTCCAGCGGGTTGACCAGCGGCTGCCCGCAATTGAGCGGCTGATTGACGCCCCTCATGACTTCACTGTCGATGAATCGATTGTGACCGACCGGAAGTCGATGACGTGGCCGAAGAGCGATGCCGAGGCAGAGGAATCCTGGCGGAAGCGGATCAAGTACGACCTCCTTGTCCAAAAGATGGAGGAGACACCGCTGGATGACGCGAAAGACAAGCTCCACCGCCGATACCGCAGCTTTGTCAAACGGATGCACCAGATGACGGCCGACGAGCTCCTCGAGATCTATCTCTCGTCGCTCACGTCGAGCTTCGATCCGCACACGACGTTCATGTCGCCCGGAACACTCGAGAACTTCGAAATCGGCATGCGGCTTCAGCTCGATGGGATCGGAGCCCAGCTCAAGAGCGAAGACGGCTACACGACGATCGTCGAGCTCACCCCCGGCGGAGCCGCCGACCGTGATGGTCGGCTCAAGTCGAAAGACCGTGTCATAGGCGTGGGGCAGGGTGTCGGCGGGGAGATTGTCGATACGGTCGATATGAATCTCAACGAAGTGGTCAAGTACATCCGCGGCAAACGGGGGACGGTGGTTCGGCTCAAGGTCATTCCGGTGGGAGAGACGGCCCCCAAGACCTATGACATCACCCGCGACAAGATCGAGCTCAAAGACGCCGAGGCCCGCGGCGAGATCATCGAATACGGACGGAAGCCCGATGGGTCGCCCTACCGGATCGGCGTCATCAATTTGCCTAGCTTCTACATGGATATGACGGCAGCTCAGCAAGGGCAGGAAGACTTCAAGAGCAGCACGCGGGACACGCAGCGGGTGCTCGAAGACTTCTGCACCAAAGGGGTCGATTGCGTCGTACTCGACCTGCGAAACAACGGTGGCGGTTCGTTGCCGGAGTCGATCAAGCTCACGGGCCTTTTCATCGACCGGGGTTCTGTCGTGCAGATCAAAGACGCCGATCAGCAGGTTCGGTCGTATGACGACGTTGACGCCGGAGTCGTCTGGGACGGTCCGCTTGTGGTGCTCACGAACAAGTTCAGCGCCAGCGCCAGTGAGATTCTCGCCGGTGCGATCCAGGATTACCGCCGGGGCCTGATTGTCGGCGACGATGCGACGCACGGAAAGGGAACGGTCCAAAGCCTTCTCGACCTCGGCCGTCAACTCTTTCAGCGGTTCGACAATGCGCCGTCGCTCGGGGCCATCAAGATCACGATGCAGCAATTCTATCGCCCGAGTGGGGCAAGCACGCAGCTCGAGGGGGTCAAGAGCGATGTCATCCTCCCGAGCATCACCACCCACTTGCCGGTCGGCGAAGGTGATCTGGATCATGCCATTGCCTTCGACCGGGTGCCGCCTGCCCGCTTCACGCCGGAGGGGCGAGTGACCGACCCGGTAGTGGAATGGCTGCGGCGTCAATCGGCCCAACGGGTGGCCGCAAGCGATAAGTTCATCGAATTGAATGCCCAGATTGCCCGCTACAACCGGCGGAAGGACGAGAAGAGCATCTCGCTTCTCGAGACGGAGTTTGACCGCCAGTGGAACGAGGGTAAGGCGGCTGAGAATGAAGAGGAAAAACGACTCGAGGAGTCGGAATTCGCGAAGCGACCGGTCGTCAAGCGTGACTACTACTTCGACGAGGCATTGAACGTGACGATCGATTACCTGCGGTCGCTGGCCGAAGCGGGCGGCATTGCCGAGGCGGCCCAGGCAACGCCGCCTCGGAAGGAATCGGTGCCCGGGCTCCCGTAGCGCGACTGGGCGCAGGGGCCAGCCGCGCAGGGGCCAGCCGCGCGGTCAGGCGTCTACCAGGTTCGGGAGCGACGCGAGGGCGTCAGGATGCTCAAGCGTGATGCCGAGATCGGCGAGCACGAGCGATGGATCGACCCGCTTGTCGCCGCCGCGGCCGCGGGGTGCCGTAGTGTCCCAGGCCGTAGTGTCCCAGGTTGGCGGCGGGGCTCCGGCAAGCGTCGCGAGGCGGTCATACCAGTCTCGTCGCCGCACGGGCTGCCCATTGGCGACGACGTAGAGCGGTCGTGGCGAAGGGGCATCGGCCACGGCGACGACGACGGCCGCCGCATCATCCACATGGATCAGGTTGAGCCAGGAGTCGGGGTCGGCCGCGATCGCAGCGCCAGCGCGCAGGGCGGAGAGTCGAGGCACGCGGCCGGGACCATAGAGCCCCGCGAACCGCAGGGCTGTGCCCGGCCCGGCGGCATGGGCACCGAGGAGTCGCTCGGCCTCGACGAGGACCCGGCCTGCCTCGCGGGTCGGGTCGGTGGGTGTGTCTTCGTTGACGATCCCGCCCCGTTCATCGCCCCAGACGCCCGTCGAACTGGCGAATATGAGCCGGGGTTTGCTACTGAAGGGGGCGGAAGCGAGGGCATCAAGAAGCCTTGTCAGCCCGGCAGCGTGCACGTCGTGATAGCTCGCGCCGGCCGAGCGGTCGAAACCTACGGTCCAGACGACGGTAGCTGGGAAGCCGATTGCCAGGAAGAGTTTTTCCCAGCCTGGGTCGTCGGCCGTGACATCGAGGATGATCGGCTCAGCGCCAAAGGCCTCGATCGCCTCTGCCCTCGCGCGATCGCGTGTTGTGGCAACGACGCGATTGCCCCGAGCCAACCAGCGTCGAGCCACCCGCTCGCCGAGATACCCGCAGCCGACGACGAGCCTCAGGGGTGCCGCCTTCGCGCTTTCCATCCAGCCGCGCAGCACAAGCTGCGCGGCCACCGCATCGCTGCGGCTCTTCTTCTGGCCCCGCGACAGGCCAACGCCGGCGAGCATGGTCGCGGCCTCATGGGAGGTGTACCGTTCGTCCTGGTAGGCAACGGGAAGGCCGGTCGCTCGGCCGAGCCAGCCACCGAACCGCTCCACCTCGCGCGACATCGCACTCGGGGTGCCGTCGGTGTTCAGAGGAAGGCCGACCACGAAGCCGACGAGCGCCTCGTCGCGCACCAGCCCTTGGAAGAAGGCCGCGTCGGCGGCATGGTCGCCGTTGGCTTCCCGGACGCACCAAGGGCTCGCCAGGATCCTCTCGGCATCGCAGATTGCCACTCCAATCCGCTTGCGGCCATAGTCGATGCCTGCCACACGGCCGCGTGGGATCACCCGCGCCAGTGGGCCGCTCGCGGGCATCATGGGGCTGCGTCCTCGGTCGCAGGCTTGGCTGGGGCCGCGAATCTGCCAGTTTCGAGGAACGACACCGTCGCCTGCTGGACGGCCGAGTGCCTCATCATGGCGGCGTGGTGGACGGGGATGACGAGAAAGTCGCTGGCTCCCTCGAGCCGTGTCTCATCGACGCACACGATCGCGTCGTCATCGCCGGGGAGCAAGAGACTGTAGCCCGCGTCGTCTCCACGGCCGCCAGCCACGATCCCAAAATCACAAGTGGGCACGGCCAGCCGCGGGGCCACCCGCTTCCAGTCGATCACGAGGTCGCGTGCCGAACCGTCCACGCGGTCTGCTACGCCCCAGATCCCGGAGGCGAGGCGGGCCAAGTGCGAGCCCTGGTTCGGGGGGCCGAGCATCACCACCCGGTTGACACGGTCAAGGTCGCGGGCGTCGGCCAGCGCCATCCAGCGACGGACCACGAGGTTTCCGAGGCTATGGCCAACGAAGCTCACGGTGGTCGTGCCCGGCAAACCAGCCACAACCTGGGCGAGCGCCTGGCCATGGGCGTCGAGGTCGGCCTTCAGGCTCGCATACCCAAACGACATCACGGTGGCATCGAGCGCGGTTCGGAGATGCTCGGCAAGGGGCTGCATCGAACGGCGGTCTTCACCGAGGCCGTGCAGCAGGATGACGGTGGGACCGTCGTGGGGCGGGATCGCGCCATCGGCCTCGAGGGCCGTCAGCATCCGACGGCATGTGGCCTCATCACCGGCGCCGACGGAGCGATCCGTTGGGTCGAGAATCCGGCAACGGCCATCACCCGCGTGCCTTTGGAGCCGCCAGTCGTGGCGGACGGCGAGATCCGTCCACTCGATCGCCTCGCGAGACTGGCGGAACGCCTTGAGCCAGTCGGCGTCGCGAGTCGGAGTGTCTTCCGCCCGAGCGTCTGCCATCGGTCGGACCACGCCGCTGAACGAGCCGACGAGCCCGATCAGACCGCAGGCAAGGAGCCGCATGAAGGTCACGGTCGCCACGACAGAGATCACCGCTTGGGTTGGAGATCTCGCTGATCGAAAACATAACGCGGCCACAGCGCACCGACGGGGTAGACCTCCCAGGCGGTAGCCCGAGGCGATTGCGTGCGGCGGTCGGTCGTGAGGATTTGGCAGTAGACCCATGGAGCGATCGCGTCGCTGATGAATTGGGTTCTTCCATCACAGAACACCGCACTGACTCCCCCTGGGTGCCTGGAAGATGGATAACGAAACACATAGTCTGCTGGCTCAGCGATCATAGACGCCGGGGTCGGATTGACGAACCGCTTCTCCGGGGGTGGGGTCGCGGCTCCCACCAGCGCGGGTGGGTGAAGGATGAGGTGCGTGGTCACGACTGCGTTCGCAAGAAGCGGCGCCGGGAGCGGGGCATCGGCCCACGATGGAGTGAGCGGCGAGTTGGCCCCGGTGCGCTCCGTGGCCAGCAGGGTCGCAGCGGTTCCGTCGCGGGCTCCGATCATCGACAGCGATTGCGTGGTCGCCGCATAGTTGGGCGGGACGAAGGGCGCGACGCCGTTCCCGACCAGGTCGAGAAAAGCCCCGTCGCCACGGTATTGGGTTCCGCCGGCGCGGATCACTTCCGCCCCGGTCCCGCCGTTGCCCATGTACGAAAGCGGTGCCAGCGTCTTCGTCTCCGAAACAATGGTAGGGCAGGCGTACCGCGATAGCAGCTTGGTGCGCACGTCATCGAGGCTGGCTACTCCGGCAGCGTAGGTGCGAAACCAGTCAAACACGTCCAGTTCGTCAACGTATGGCAGGATGGGAATGGTCCACGAAACCTGCTGGAGCGAGATTTCGGTGTATCCCGGGAGGGTCATTCTCCAGCCCGGCATACTTCCCTGATTCGTGTCGAAGCCTGTCACGCCCTTGCCGATCTGGGCGAGGTTATTCATGCAGCCGGCGCGGCGAGCCGCCTCCCTGGCGGTGGCAAGGACAGGCAGGAGGAAGGCGAGAATGATCAACAGAATTGAGATCGTCACGAGCAGTTCCACGAGCGTAAAACCCTGCGCCTGGCGACCGAAAGCCCACGGCCGCCGCCTCGTGGCAGGAGGACAACTCCTGGTCAACTGGTGAGAAACGTCCATCTGATCCGCCTTATCCCGCACCCATGAACGCCGACCGTCGATGTGCCTTCGACAGGCTCGGTCTTTCGGGCCCCCAGGGGCGACATCCCCGTCCTATCAGTATATGTCGGCTGGCGTTCTGCGTGCTACGCGCCCCAGGTCGCTGCGCTGACGCCAGATTCCTCCCTTATACTAGAACTGGTCGTCGGCCACCGCCTTCCAGTGCCACCCCTCATCCTTCGATACCCTTCGATACCCGTGGATATCCCCTCTTTTACCAGCTTCCCTTGGCAGGGCATCCTGCTGCTGGGGGCGTTTGCGATCACGGTCGCTGCCCTCGCTGGGGTCTCCGCCTGGGTGCGGCATGCCGGGAGCAGTCTCCAGGTCGCGGGGGCTGAGTGGTGGAACCTCTTTTTTGCGGGGCTCACCCTGGCATTTCTCATGGGGATAGTCGCGGTTGGCCTCTTGGCACTGGTGGCTGTCTGGATTCTCCTTCCGTGTGCCGCGATCGGTTTCGCGACCGGGCGGGATGCCCTGGTGCCCGTAGACAGGCGGTACCTGTCGGGGAAGGGCATGGCCAACATCCTTTCCGACATCGGTGCCGCATGGCGGGCTTCCCGGGGGCCTGTCTCGGAGGAGAAAAAGCTCGATATCCGAGGACAGATCAAGGCGCTCTTTGCCAAGGTCCAGGCGGTGGCGAACAAAGGCAAGCGGGCGACGGTCACGGTAGCGCCTTCGATCAAAGACACGTTCGCCTTCCTCAAGAAGGATGGCGCGATTGCCGTGCAGTTGATGACGGAGGGCAACAAGGGAGATCAAGGAGAGATCATTTCCGAAAAGATTTGCGATGCGCGGGACGTGATGCTCGCGGCCATCCGTCTCGAGGCTACCGACCTCCACTTCGAGCCGCACGAGCGCGAGTACTTCGTGCGGGTGCGAGTCGACGGAGTGCTTCAGGATGCCAACAAATTGAAGTCCGCCGCCGCCCGCGGGGTGATCTCATCGCTCAAGGTGGTCGCCGACATGGACATCTCCGAGCGGCGGCGTCCCCAAGACGGCACCTTCGCCGTGCGCGTGGGGTCGACCAAATATGAGATTCGAGTAGCGTCCACGCCGACGAGCTACGGCGAGAAGCTCGTCATGCGACTGCTGCGGTCGTCAGGAGGCATCGTCGGGGGCGGCCTCGACAACGTCGGGCTGCGGCCACCGGTGCTCAAGCAGCTCCGCGAGATCATCCACAAGCCATACGGTCTGTTTCTCGTGGTCGGTCCGACGGGGTCGGGGAAGACGACCACCGTGTACGCATCTCTCAGCGAGATCGATGCCCATCAGCACAACATCACGACGATCGAAGACCCAGTCGAGTACCGCCTCGAGAACATCACGCAGATTGCCGTGAATTCGAAGGCGGGCGTCTCGTTTGCACAAATTCTCCGGAGTGTGCTGCGGCAAGACCCCGACGTGCTCCTCATTGGTGAGATTCGAGACCGCGAAACGGCAGAAATCGCCTGCGCGGCGGCGAATACCGGGCACTTTGTCTTCTCGACGCTGCACGCCAATGACGCCGCGTCCACGATCATCCGGCTGCTAGACCTCGGGCTCGAGCCCAGCCTCATTCAGACAGCATTGACCGCGGTCTTGGGGCAACGGCTCGTCCGCCGGCTCTGTCCGAAGTGCAAGGAGCCCTGCCAGCCTCCGGATGGCCTCCTCAAGAAGTTCAAAATGAAGCCGGGTTCGGTGCCACACATTTACTGTGAAAAAGGCTGCGACGCATGCGGCGGCACTGGATACAAAGGCCGCATGGGCATTCACGAGCTTCTCGTCGCCAATGACGCCATTCGGGCGCTCGTCACGCAGAGTCCGGGAATCAACGATCTCAAGAAAGCCGCCACCGACAGCGGCACATTGACCCTCCAGACCGACGGTCTCGTGAAGGTCATGCAAGGCGAGACGAGCGTCAACGAAGTCCTCCGTGTGACGACGAGCTGAGCACGACACAAAGGTTCATAGACCATGACGTTCCTCGACACCATCGTCGCCGCCGCCGTATTGTGGTGCGCCTACAAGGGCTGGAATTATGGCGTGCAGGATACGACGATCGAGGCCCTCGAGTTGATCGGATGCATGACCCTGGCCGTGCTCCTGCACGAAACCGTTGCCGGCTATTTGCATATGCTTCTCGCCGCGGTGTTCGGCGACTCGATCTCGCAGGGGTGGGCGATGCTGATCGCGTTTGCCAGCCTGGCGTGGGGCTCGTTGGTGGTCATACGAAGGAAGTTTCATGGTGAGGGCGGGAGCGGGGGCGAAGGGGAAGAACCCGATATGGACCCCTTGATGGATCGCATCGGCGGGGTTATTGGCGGCGCGATCGGCGGTGTCATGCTCGTTGGCGGCGTCTTGATGACGATCTCCATGGTGCCGTTTCTCGCCTGGATAAAGCCGAGCGGCGATACGATGGCCTTCGATGCGGGCAAGATGATGCTCACGGCGGCGGGGCAGTTCGTAACCGATCGCCACGAGGGCGTGCCGCTCCCGATTTGGGGCGAGCCGGCATCGGCGAGGTCAGACACCAGGGCCCTCCTCACGAGCGAGCCTTGGTTCGACGTCGATGGAGACGGCGCGGCCACCGAAGCGGACCCGTTTCGGGAGATCGATGACAGCGGCGGGTTTTCCAAGGAGCTGTACTATGTGGATGTCGACCGCGATGGGAGTCGGCGGATCGGGCTGATCGACAAATACATGGTTGGCCGCTGGGATATCGAGCTCAGATCCGACGAGCAGAAGCGGACCGACCTCAAGAAAGCCCCGCCAAAAGGCAAAACAAAGGGCGAGCCTGATCCCAAGGTTGATACAGCGCCGGTCGATGATTTTTGAGATCTCAGAGCGGGTTTCGATCGAGAGGACCATAGATGTTTGTGCCGTGCTCGGTGGTGTCTCGTCTTCGCAGTCTTGCCGTCGCCATTCTTCTTGTGGGTGGATCGTGGGGCCGGGCTGATGCCCCGAAGCCACCACCACCATCGCCCAAACAGACGGATGTGATCCCGCCGAAGGTCAAGCACGATTGGGCTGGCCTCATGGCGCACCTCAATGCGGGCGAGTATGCCAAGGCGGCGGCTGCCGCCAATGGTATCGCAGGGTTGCCGAAGCTACCCGCTCGCGACCCCGGGTTTCTGGCCCGTTCCATCGAGACCATCGACGCCCTCATGGTTCGCGGTTTTGTCGAGCTTCAGACCGCGAAGCCCGATGCGGCCGAAGCGACCTTCAGCGAAGCCGATACCATCATCAAAGATCGGGAAATCAAAAAAGTAATCGCATCATTGCCGCGGCAAGCGGTGCCCCCGGCGAAGGAGGTTTCGAATTTCCTTGACTTGCGAGCCATCGAGCTGGCCAACCTTCGGGCCGCCGTGATCCTCGAGCGGCTCCGCCGTGTGCGGATCGAAGGGGCAGGGGAGGCGGGGGCCGCCGGCCTCGAAACAACACTCACGCAGTGGCGCGAGTCCGTTGCTGCCTTGGAGGCTGCCAAAGCCACGGTTCGCGACCAGTTGATGAAGCGGATCGTGGATGACGAAGAGAAGGTCTTGGCATCGCCTCATAAGAGGGCCCTCGTGAGCGCCTTCCATCGGGAGCTGATTGCGGGGATCATGGCGCTCGAGGTCTCCCAGGTCTCAACGACTCCGGAGCCGAAGCAATCGCTCCAGCAGGCACTCGGCCACTTCGAGGCGGCCACCGCGGCGCTCGATGGGGTCTTCGAGGCTACGCTCCCGAAAGGCGTGGCCAGCGGATCGCCCGACAAGCGGATCGAGGCGACCGTTCTCCAGGCAGAGCTCGCAGCGGCTCGCTGTGACGCCCTCATTCGAGCCGGGGATATCGAGCGAGCCCGCCAGGAGCTCGCGCGGATGACCGAGCTTCACAAAGACTTGTCGACGCTGCGGAAGCTGACCGAGCCCGACCGGCACCCGGACCGCTTTCGCCCCCTGGTCTTCTCCGCTGAAATCGCACTCGCCGACGCGCGAAAACTCCTCGAGCAGAATGACGTCGACAAGGGCTTCGTCGTGGCGGCGCAGGCCACCGCCTCCCTGGCGCTGGCAGAGGCATTGCCGCTCCCAACCGACCACCCGCTGCGGGGCGTCATTTCCCCACTGGCTGCGGCCATCAGCGAACTTCGGGCTCGGCTGACTTCGTCGATCGAGATATCGGATATGTCTGATGCGGCCGCGGGACACGTGCATCGGGCGCTCGGAGCAACGGCTCCATCGGCCTACGGTTTGTAAACCGATGGCCCGCCGGCCGCGCTTCACCAGTCGACGGCCGCTTTTCCGGGTGAGGCAGCAAGCGTGTCGATGCGTTCGTGGAGCGCGATCGAGTCGCTCAATTCCATCACCAGCGCGTGTGCTTTTTGGACGGCCTCTTTGCCAGCCACAGGATCTCCAATCGCGTTGAAGACGCGGCTGGCAAGGGCCGCCGTGGCCGCCAGCCGCTGCCGCTGGAACGGGGAAAGCACGGCAGTGGTTTCCCAGCAGGGCAGCTTCATGGCCGTATGAAGTGACGTCGTCGCAGTGGCCTTGTCACTCTTTGCGGTCACCTCGGCAAGCTGCACAAGGGAGCGCGCCCGCCGCGCAGGATCGGTGATCGATTCCGCGGCGCAGAGTCGCTTCAGCGATTCGACAACGCCCTCCCGAATGCCCGCCTGGATCCTGGCCGACACCAGCACCTCGAGGGCAGCCAGTGTTCCAGGATGATTCGCACCCGCCCTTCGCTCCCAGGCAGCGACAGCTTCGGTCGCTATTCGTGCGGCTTCCGCGGCGTTTCCGCCGGCCCGCGTGGCGTGGGCAAGGAGTGCCAACTCCGCGGCAACATCCGGATGGTCGTTGCCCGAGATGGCCCGCTGGAGATCGAGCGACCGTGAGAAATAACTGGCGGCAGCGGGCCAGTCGCCAGCGGTCAGTCGGGCTTTGCCGAAGCAGCTCGAGGCGAAGGCGACGTGCGGGTGCCGCTCGCCAAACTGACGCTCCCGTGAAGCGATGTACTCGCCGCGGAGATCGTCCTGGGCGTCGCCAGCGGCCAGTCGATCGTAGGCCGCTACTACCGATTCTTCCCAGCGATCGTCGGGCCTCGCGAGACCATAGCCGAGCGATTCCTTGGCGAGCTTCGTGGCCGCTGGCGTGTCACCGGCCGCCCGGAGCGCGTCGGCAAGCACCACCCGGAGGTATCCCGTGCTGCCGTGGCCTGGGCCCAATGCCTCGGCGGCGACGGCAAGGGCCGGCTCGGCGACCTGGCGAGCCGCGGCCGCATCACCGACGGCGAGGTGGGCCGCGGCGAGGCGGCCGGCCGCTGCTGCAAGTCGTTCGCTCGCGGCTGCACTCAGGGGCGGCACCGGAACCGCTTTCGGTGCGCCCCCCGGGGCTGGCTTAGGCGGTGCCTTCGCGGGTGCCGTGGGCGATGCCGTCGTGGGTGGCGTGGGCGATGCCGTCGCAGGTGGCTTAGGCGGTGCCGTCGGGGCTGGCTTAGGCGGTGCCTTCGCGGGTGCCCTGGCCGGCCCTTTGGTCGCCCGATTCGCCGGGGAAATTTCGGCTCGTCCGGCAAGTTCAACGGCCTTGGTCAGGGGGCTGATCGCGGCGGGAGCATCGTCCATGGCCACCAGAACGTCGCCAACGACGAGGAGCGCATCAATGGTCGCCTCGTTTGCTGCGGACGAACGAATCAAGCCCGGGAGCGCCGTGCTGAATGATTCTGGAAGAGGAGCTGGCCTGCCGCGGCGGATGTCCACCAAGAGTCGTCGGAGTTGCTCAGCCATCACCACCAGCGACGTTATGCCTCGGGCGGCTTCAGAACCCGTGATGCTCGCATACGTTGCATCGGCACTCCGGAACCGATTTGCAGCCAACTGGATGTCACCCACGAGCCGGAGGTGGGACGGGCTAGGAGGCGTTGGTGTGGGCGGAAGCGATTGCAGCATGGCCAGGGCTTCGCCGGCTCGGCCAGTCATCGCCATCAGCCGCGCGAGCTGCTCCGATGCCTCGGCGACGGATTCCCCCGAGCTGCCTGCTCCGGCCGCGTACCCTGCCAGAATCTGTTGCCGCTGCGCAATCCCGCGCCCGAAGTCTCCAAGCGCTTCAAACTGCCGAGCAGCGCGCTGGCGGGCCTCGATCGTCACGGGGTGTTTGGGGCCAAGGAGGCTATCCAGCGCCTTGACAGCCGATTCGAGCAGCTCAGAGCCTTGCCGCACTTCCTCGCTGCGCGGCCCGAACCCCTTGTCGAGGAGGGGAAGCGATTCCATCGCGGAGTCGATGGCCCCCTGAGTTGCCTTGGCCGCCATTCGGATCTTCCCGAGCGCCAGGTGGTTCTTGCCGAGGCCAAGGGCATGACCCTGCTGGCCTGCCGTGACGAGGGCATTCCGTGCGTCGATGGTCCGGCCGAGGAGTGCCTCTGCTTTCTCGAGCTCACCCTGGTCGACGAGAACCTCGGCCGCCAAGTCATTGACGAGCAGCACTTTCGGCGACTCTTCCCCCTCGATCTTGCGAATTTCACGGCTTTCGTTGCGCAGAACCTCGAGGGCGGCGTCGAATTTTCTGGCGGCCCGCATGGCCGCAGCCTCCGCGAGCGCGGGGCCAGGATTCCGCTCGGGAGGGGCCACCTGAGCGGGCTTGGTTGGCTTCTTGGCGGGCGGGGCCGCCCCGGCGATTCCGCCGAGGGAAAGCAGAATTCCGAGCGACCACACCGCCGCTGGGATGGCAGCGCATGGGCCACACAAGTGTCCGGCACCAGGCATTCTGGAGGGGTTCATCAGATTATTCGCTAGGTCCAAGTGGCAAAATCCTTCTCCAACCCTTGCAATTATGTCTGGGGCGGGTTAAAGTTGCTACTCATGGGGTTGGGCCGAGGGGCTGCCCCGGGGGATTTCCAGTTTGTTTTTTGATGGTTGGTTTCTCTCTTCTTTTCTTTCCTTTTTTCTCTCTTCTCAGGAGTTTCTCATCATGTCTACGACATCTCTTCGTCGACGAGGCTTCACGCTCGTCGAACTGCTGGTCGTCATAGGAATTATCGGAACGCTGGTCGCCCTGCTGCTGCCAGCGCTCTCTCAGGCTCGTTCGGCAGCGAATGCTTCGGGGAGCCTGAATAATCTCTCCGGGTTTGGCCGCGGCTGCACGCTGTACGCGAACGGCAACGATGGCGCTTTCAGCTCCGGTGCGTTTGATCACTTTCGGGACGGCGACGTCCGCGAATCTGGATGGGTTGGCGACTTGATCGGCATCAAGGCAGCGACTCCGGGCAAGGCGATTGATCCGGCGCATAAATCGAAGGTGAGCGTGACGGTTGGGCAAATGTCAACCGACGTGGCTATGCCTATGGGCGCCGATGCCGCTGGTGTGGCCGCCGGTCGCTGGGCTGCCGTAGCCGATGCTGCTGTAGCAACGGTCTACCCTGTCGCAACGGGTGCCCCCCAGACGCTCTGGGACGAAGGCTACAACACCAATTACGTGTCGACGTGGCATTTCAGCCGTGCCGACCCGGTGGTTATTGCTGGTGCCGCCATTGCCGCGCCAGGCGATGGGTATGTTCCAGGCGATCTCGGGCTTGCTAGTGCTGATGGACCGCTTTCCGAGAACATCATCTCGACCAAGGGAGGTACCTCGGCTGCCAAGATTGCGCTCTTGTCAACTGGCCGTTCAATTTCGCCTGTCACGACCGCACTTACGCTGAATACTTTTGCGGGCCGAACGATCGGAAAAGTGAATGATCCGTACGCCGAATCCATGACGGGAGGCATGACGGTTGCTTCCAACGCGGTGGTGAACTTGGGCGGAGCTGTGGGAACTGCTTTTGTCCACGACATGACGTCGGTTGACCCGTTCCATCAGCCGAAGTCAGCGGACGGGTCGGGTGGATTTGCACCCACGCTTTTTGCCGACCTGCACGCCGCCAAAGTGTTCGACAAGGTTGACGACGCAGCTCCGTTGGTAAAAGGGGATGGTTACCTCGGAAGCAAAGACGGAGCGACCATCAGCGACGAGGGATATACAGAGGTTTCTGAGCAGATCTGGGTCCGGCGGCTCCGGATTCCGGTTGGTTACACGAACTGAGAACGATCATCGCCTCAGTCACCTGATGGCATGATTTTCGAAGCGGCCACCCCTCGGGGTGGCCGCTTTTTTTGTGCCCTCGCCTCACCCAACGCGTGAACGGTTCCCATAGAAGCCCCTCACGATAGTGAGGGGGCGGCGGGCTGTTGGGCGAGCCTGTCTGCAATTGCCAACGGGCCGGCGTTCCACCCGCAGCCCCACGGCTGGCGCCGTGGGCTTCTATTCGGACGAGGCCATCGGATGGACTCCACACGTCGGGACGTGACCCTCCGTTGGAATCACTCGCGATCACCCAACGTCCCGGCTTTGAAACAAGGCCACGGCGAGGCCCAAGAGGGCGACGACCATCGAGCCGGCATACAGCGTGACAAAGCCCATGTGCGACAAGGAGATGGCGTTGCCTTGGGTGAGGGCATCGGCCGTCCAGAAGAACTGCATGTTTGGGATGCCGGCGTACAACGGCCAGGCGAGCCAGCGGGCCCAGCCTGGGGCGGGCGTTGCTCCGGTCACGAGCGAACCAAGGAAATACTCGCTCACAAGACCGGCCAGAAGGACGAAGGCACAGGTCATGAGCGTCATGATATTGCCGAGTCGCGTCGATGCTGCGATGGCCACGGCCGCCAGGACGAGGGCAGCCTCGAGAACGAGCGCGACCGCAATCATCAACTGCGGATCGAAGTCCACCAAGGGGTTTTGGAACTGCCAGTCTCGATCCACACACGAGACGATCGCCACCGCCGCGGTGGCCGTCACGGCCTGAACAATGGCGAATGTGCTGCCAAACGGGCGGCCCCGGAGGTAGTTTGCCGCCGCCGCAATGGCGACGGCGCCGGCGACCGCCAGCAAGCCGAAGACGATCACAGGGGCATCGGCGCCGGTGACGTCTTGATCACTCGATGGCACCCGGTGCCGCACTGTGAGGAGAAAAACGGCGGCGAGCGACCAGAGACCCACCGTCAGGGCCGCAGCAACCCCCAAATATTTTCCGATGACAAGGGAGGGGCGAGGTAGCGGTTTGCTGACGACCGTCAGGACCGTTCGGTTCTCGATCTCGCGGGTGAGCACGGTGGTGGCCGTCGAGGCAGCCAGGAGCAGGCCGCCGAGGAGAAGCGTGCTGAGGCCGAGATCGACCAGGATCTTGTTGTCGTCCTCGAACGTGAATGCGGCAAGGTTGACGTTCAGCACGAGTGCCAGCATGCCGACGAGGATGAGGACCGCGAATACCGGCTGGCGAATCGACTCGAGGAAGGCGTGGCGGGCGATGGTGAGCATGGCAGGGTGTCCAGGTGCGGTGTCACCACGGTACACTCGATGAACGCGAGAAACCAAATCCATGGAAGCATCGGTGGAAGCATCGGTCCAAATACCACCAGGCACCCGGGGGGATCCCGCCGATCCGCGGCCCGTTGATGTGGCGTGCGCCGGTGTCTCGAAGTGGTTTCGAGACTTTTGGATGCGGCCCCGCGTGCGGGCTGTCGAGTCGCTCGATCTCGAGATTCGCCGCGGTGAAATCCATGGGCTGCTCGGCCCGAACGGTTCCGGGAAAAGCACCACGATCAAGATGATCCTGGGGCTGGTCACGCCGACTCGGGGCCGCATCGCCGTGCTCGGCCGCCGCCCTCGTGACGTGGCCACCAAGCGGTATATCGGCTATCTCCCCGAGGAGAGCTACCTCCATGGCTTTCTCTCAGCACGGGAGACGCTCGACTTCTACGGCCGGCTGTTTCGACTTCCGGCAAGGATTCGCGGCGAACGGATCGATCGTCTGCTCGCGATGGTCGGCCTCGACGCGGTCGGCGATCGGCCCGTGCGGGAGTTTTCCAAAGGCATGCAGCGGCGGGTGGGGCTGGCCCAGAGTCTCATCAACGACCCCCAGCTCCTGATTCTCGATGAGCCGACCAGCGGGATGGACCCGGTCGGCGCCTGGCAGATCCGCGATCTCATCCGTGAGCTCGGGGCTCGGGGCAAAACAATCCTCCTCTGTACGCACCAGTTGTCGGATGTCGAGGATCTCTGCGATCGGATCTCCATCATGTTTGGCGGACGGATCAGGTCCCAAGGGACATGCGACGAGCTGCTCGCGGGTGAATCGGCCTCCCTGATCCGAACCCCTCCGCTCGACCCCGTAGTCGAGGGGGAGGTGCGAGAGGTTCTCGCCCGGCATGGAATCCAGCCCGTGGTGATGGAACGGCCCCGACGGAAGCTCGAAACACTCTTTCTCGAGGTTGTGGAACAGGCGCGTGCCGAAGGTCTGACAACGAGCGGCGCCAAGAGTGGTGGGGCCGTTCCGACGTTCCTCCGAAGTGATGGCGGGAAAGGTCAGCCGGATGATTCGTCGTCGCCGGCAGTCGTCAACACGGCCCTGCTCGATAGCCTTGTGCGGAATCCGTCCGATGCCAACGGATCGTAACCGCCGCCGCATCCCTCGGCGAATGTGGCTTCAGGCCGCGGCTGTCGTCGTGCTCGCCAGCGTTGGGCTTGTCGCCCTTTTTGGCTCACCGGTGGCCCGCGCTGCTGCTCTCGGTGGCATCGCTATGGCAGGGGGGTATGGGGTGGGCCTGACGGCGCTCCGCCGCCTCCTCGCGGTGCCTCACGGGATCACCAGCACGGCTCGGGCCGTGCTGGATGAGGCGATTCGAATGCGATCGACGCTCGTGCTCCTCATGCTCCTCGTGGCGTGCGTGCCGATCCTTCCGCTCCTGCTCGATCCTGCGGAGCGGCTCACGTATCGGGTTCAGTTCCTCGTCATGTGGAACCTCGGTGGAGCCTCCCTCATCCTGAGTCTTCTGACGATTTTTCTGGCCTGCGGGAGCATCTGTGGCGATATCACGTCGGGCCGGATTCACATGAGCCTGACCAAGCCACTCGATCGCCAGGAGTATCTCGTCGGCAAGTGGCTTGGGATCGTTCTCTACAACCTGCTGTTGGTCGCACTCGTTGGCATCGGTTCCTACACGCTGATTCGCATGCTTGCCGCCGGGCCGGCAGCCGACCAGGCAGACCGTGACGCCGTGGAACGGCAGGTGCTCGTCGCCCGGCGGGCCGTGTCTCCGACGCGGGACGATCCGGAGGCCTACGCTGCCGCCGTGAACTCTGCGATCGAGCAGCGAGAGAAGGACGACTCCGAGGGCTTTGCCGCTGACCACGCGGGTGCGCGTAGGCGGATCCGTCGAGAGTTCGACCGAGAGTGGCTCACGGTGACGTCCGACATGGTATCGACCTATGTCTTCCGCGATTTGCGAACCAAGGGAAACACCTCGGCCGATGTCCAGCTCCAGATGAACCCGCGGGCCCTCAATGTGGACATCGATTTTTCCGACGTCTCGTTTGCGATGTGGTTCAACGATCGCCCCTGGCCGGTGCGTGATGGAGAGGCAGTCGCGCAGATCATCCCGAGCCAGGCACGGCACGTTTTCGACCTTCCTGCGTCAATCGTCTCGGAATCGGATGACCTGCGGCTTCGGATTGCCAACAGAAACTTGGTTCCCGCAGGGGAGACGCGGGCGACGTCCATCACGTTTCCCCCCGGCGATGGTCTTCAGGTTTTGGTCCGAACGGGTGGCTTCGAATCCAACTTCCTGCGGTGCTTGATGATCATGTGGTTCAAGCTGGCCGTGGTCGCCGCTGTCAGCGTGGCGGCGGGTGCGATGTTTGAATTCCCGTCCGCCGTGCTGGCGGCCCTCGTGATCTACGCGGCCTCGCTCGGAAGCGACTTCTTTCGTGATGCCCTCGGGATCTACAACGTCGCTTCGGAAACCGCCTGGGGCCAGGTCGCAGAGCGGATGTCGTATGCTGCCCAGTATGCCGCCGAAGGGCGTGGGTATGACGTATTCCGTATGCTGCTGGGATTCCTGACCGACGCCGTGCTCTGGATCCTGCCGTCGTTTTCCTCCGACGCGGCGATCACGCGGCTCGCGACCGGGATTGCGATTCCGTGGTCGGCCGTGGCGACACGGTTCGTTCTGTTCGGTGCGGTCTATCCGGCAGCCTTTGGCTTCCTCGGCTGGTTCGTGTTCGACCGACGCGACCTCGTCAAAAGCGGTTCGTGAGGTTCTCAATGCATGATCGCTTGATCCAACTCATCGCCATGTCGGTGTGTGGGGCCGCCCTGGCAGGGGCCGGAACACTTGCGGTCTTGATCAGCCGGGAGCGGCAGGAGAGCGAACTGGTCGTGTCTCTCGAGGACACCCGCGGCATGCCGCCGCATGTGGCCCTCGTCACGGCGGCCTTGGGGACATTTCGAGGCCTGGCGGTGGACGCGCTCTGGATCCGGGCTGGCCGTCTTCAGGACGCAGGGCAGTATTTCGAGGCCCAGACGCTCAGCCAATGGATCACGGCGCTCCAGCCGCGGTTTCCGCGGGTCTGGGCATTCCAAGCATGGAACCTCGCCTACAACATTTCGGTCACCACCAGTGTTCCAGAAGAGCGATGGAGCTGGGTGAACCGCGGGATGGAGCTGCTCCGCTCGCGGGCCATTCCGCTCAACCCACGAGACGCCAATCTTCCGATGGAGCTCGGTTGGATCTATTTCCACAAGATCGGCGGCAAGACAGACCGGGAGCACTGGTACTACAAGGCGAAGTTGGCCCGCGAGTTTCGAGAGCTGTACGGCGATCCGGCTGGCGGGGGGACGACGCAGCAGGTGATCGAACGGTTCCGCGTGATCGTGAATGCGGCTGATTCGCTCGACGAATTGAGACGTGATCCTGACGTGGCCGATGCGATCGAGCTCCTCGAGGCCCATGGCGCGGCCCCGGATGAAGCGTTTGTTCGCATGCTGGGACGGGCGATCCTCTACGGGGCTTCGGTCGATGTGAGGATTCGCCTTGGCACAGGGCTCCCAGAAGGCACCAATCAACCGCTCGTGGCTGCTCTCCAGGCCGACGAAAGACTCCAGAAGGCGGTCTTTCAAAAGATCGTGCCCTGCCTCCAGAAGCGGGTGCTTGTCGAGCGGTATCGGATGCAGCCCGCATTCATGCTCGAGCTCATGGAGAGGTTTGGCCCTCTCGATTGGGCGCATCCCCATGCCCATGGCATCTATTGGTCTGAGCAGAGTATTGCGATCGCGCGCATGAGTCGACACCGGGAGCGAATCAATGAGCTCACACTCATCCGCACTCGGCTCGGGAACATCCAGCACCTCATGCGGAGCGGCAGGGTCGAGTTCGATCCGCTCGGCAATCGGATCGACATCCTGCCAGACCCCCGCTTCATCGATGCCTACGAGCAGGGGATGCGGGATGCCATCGAGATGATCGAGTCCGACGAGGGACTCTCTGCTGCCGAGTTTGGCCGGGCTACGGTCGAGGACCTCTTGGTTGGGTACGAGTCATTTCTGAATCAGGCGACAGTGTTTGCGTATCTGTATGGTGACGAGCAGAAAGCGACCGAGTGCTTCCTGAAAATCTGCAAGATCGCCAGTGAATCGGGCCGAGGCAGCGACCCGATCTTCGCCGGGGGGCTCGAACAGTTCTTGGCCGTGAAGATGGCGGACGTGATGGAGATCGACGTCGCGAACCGCCGGCAGTTTCTCGACGCGATGATTCAGCGAGCGCTGCTCGATGGTCTGGCCAAGGGGCGGCGGGATACGTTCAACCGGTTCGTGCGGCTAGCCAAGAGCGTGTACGACCGGGAATACGGGCCAAAAGGTGGTCGCGAGGTGCATGTGAACCGGGAAGGACGCCTGCTGCCGTTTCCCCAGCTCGTGGACAATTCCTTTGCCAATGTGATGCGCAAGGAGTCGGTGTCACTCCTGGTGCGGGCCCGCATCTGGGCCTGGGCGCCTGAAGAGTTGCAGGAACGGGCGTGGCCGACCCTGGGAGAGAAGCTCACCCTCCAGGCAGAGGGGGCCGGATTCGATCCCGCGAGGGCCTTTCCTGCACCCCCAGGAGCGAAGGCGAAGGAAGACGAGGATGCGACCGTCTCGGAACCTGAGCCAGCGGCCGCCTCTCCGTCGGAAGCTCCCTAAAGCACGTCTTGCCAGCCGCGGTTTTCGAGCTCCACCACGACCTTCCGTACTTCCTCTTCACGGCTGCGGTGTGCGACGAGCGTGGCATTCGGTGTATGCACCACCAGGAGATCATCGAGCCCGAGCGTGACAACGAGGTGCTCGCCATCGGTATGCACGATCGTGCCGCGTGAGTCGATATCGAGGGTACGACCGACGAACGTATTGCCAGAGGCGTCGGCACCCCGCTGCCGGGCCACCGCCGACCAGCCACCCAGATCGTCCCATGAGAAAGGGGCCTCGATGACCGCGACGTCGCGGGCATGCTCGAGGACGGCGTAGTCGATCGAGATGCCCTTGATGGCGGCGAACTCGTGGGCGAAGACGGCGTCGCGCTGGGGCGTGTCCCACGCAGCCGCGATCCGCGAAAGTCGCGCGAGGCACTCGGGCTGCCGCTCGGCCAGCGCCGTCAGGATGGTTGCAGCCTTCCAGACGAAGATGCCAGCGTTCCAGAGGTAGTTGCCCGCGGCAAGGTATTCCGCCGCGACCGCGGCCGGTGGCTTCTCACGAAAACTCGCAACCCTATGCGCGGGGGCTTCGCCCTGGGCGACGGCGAGCGGCTCTCCTTGCTGGATGTAGCCAAAGCTCTCGGCTGGGTACGTCGGGCGGATCCCGAAGGTCACGAGCCTGCTTGGCGATGCCGCCACAAGGCTCTCAGCCTGGCGGAGGGCATCATGGAACTTCTCCGTTGGGTGAATGACATGGTCGGAGGGCATGACGGCCATCGTGGCGTCGGGGTCGTCGCGCGAGACCAGCAAGGCCGCCAGACCGATACAGGGGGCGGTGTCTCGCTTGCAGGGCTCTCCGACCAAGCCCGCTTCGGCAAGACTCGGCGCCTGCTGCCGGACGGCATCGAGCAGCCTCGCGGCGGTCACGACCATCGTTCGATTCGGTGGCACGAGACCCTCGAGCCGAGCGATCGTGTCCTCGAGGAGCGTGCGGTCGCCGGCGAGCGGCAGAAGCTGTTTGGGTAGCGCAGCTCGGCTGGCGGGCCAGAAGCGTGTGCCTGATCCACCGGCCATCACGATCGCATGCAGCATGGTGTCATGTCCTCCTGTGCAGATTCATGCTGACCATCTCCCGCGAGGCCCCATGTCATCCGCGAACCCATCTCCAAAAAACGAAGCACAACAGCGGAAACCCTACGAAGATGACCCCGTAGGTGAAAACAGTCGTCCAAAGGCGGTGGGGCCAGCGGGCCATCAGAGGGGGCGTCCGTGCTTAGAAGGGGTATCGGGCGATGACATGCACAGGGATCGCCAGGGATTCCTCGGCAGGCTCAGAGAGACGGCACTCAACCCGCACGCCCCAAGGAACAACCTCGGCAGCCGACACAACAGCCTCGATACCGTCGTCCTCGCTGGTGACCTCCACCGTTGGCGTGGCCGCGAACGGTGGGCAGAAGCCGATGTGGCCATGCCCTGTCCTGCTCCCGGCAGCCACATCGACAAGCACGCGGCCAACGACATGATCGACGCCGTCAGTCGATTGGAATCGCTCGAGCCGTTGCCGCAGGCCGCCTGGCATGAGGGGGACGGCTCCCGGGCCGCCCTGCCACTCCGTGAGACCGGCCGGCGGGAGTACCGACCGCATCCTGCCGAGCGGAGCATGGTCGCGTGTCGTGTTTTCGTCGCGCCGGCACGTGTCCCGCAGCGGAAGAAGTGCTGCGGTGGTCACGAGACCCAGGGCAACCATGCCCGCTATCAAGCTCCCAACAGGTAGACCAAGTGGAATCATGGCGGCCACCGAAAGCACCACGCCGAGCCGCGTGATCGTGCCAGCCCACCGGCCCACGCCCCCCGCATGAACCACGGCATCGATCACGGCGACAATCGCCATTCCTGCAGCCGCGATTCCCCAGGCCAGGGAGGCAGCAGGGACCGAGGCGAAGCCCCCGGAAACCCGCCGAAACAGCACGATGGCCGCGCCGCTGGCCAGGGCCACGGCGACGGTGCCGGCCGTCGCCGACACGATCGCAGTCATGGGATCAACAGCGACAGCAAGACGGCGCGACATGGTGGCCATGCCGCCGACAGGCTGCCGGGAAAGTGATGCCGCCATGGCAATCGCCTCAGGCCACGGCACCAGCGCCAGCCGCCTCGGCAAGAGCCGCCGCTTTGTCGGTCTTCTCCCAGCTGAATCCTTCGCGGCCGAAGTGGCCGCCGGCTGCCGTCTGTCGGAAAATTGGCCGCCGGAGATCGAGGTACTCGATGATGCCTCGGGGCGTGAGTGGGAATGTCTCGCGAACCAGTTCGCAGAGCCGCTCGTCATCCACCTTGCCCGTGCCCTCGGTGTCGACGTAGATGCTCACCGGCTCACTCACGCCGATCGCATAGGCGAGCTGGACTTCGCAGCGGTCGGCAAGCCCGGAGGCCACGATGTTCTTGGCGACATGCCGGGCCATGTAGGCCGCAGAGCGATCGACCTTCGTCGGATCCTTGCCCGAGAAAGCACCGCCGCCGTGACGGCCCCAGCCGCCGTAGGTATCGACGATGATCTTGCGACCGGTAAGGCCACAGTCGCCGTGCGGGCCGCCCACCACAAACCGCCCCGTGGGGTTGATGTGGTAGGTGATGTCGCTCGTGTCGAGATCCTTCGGCAGGAGCGGTTTGACGATCTTTTCGATAACGAACTTTTGAATCTCGTCGTTCGTGACATGAGGGGCATGCTGGGTGGAGACGACGACCGTGTCGATCCGCACGGGCTTTGGACCGTCGTATTCAACGGTGACCTGGCTCTTCGAATCTGGTCGGAGCCAGTCGACTTCCTTCTTCTTTCGAGCCTCGGTGAGCCGGTTGAGAATGCGGTGCGAGAGCGAGATCGGCAGTGGCATGAGCTCGGGCGTGTCGTTGCAGGCGTACCCGAACATGAGGCCCTGGTCACCGGCACCGACATCCTTGCCCGCGGTGGCATCGTCGTCGACGCCTCGGGCAATGTCGACGCTCTGCTTGCCAACGGCCACCAGGACTGCGCAGGTATCGGCAGCAATCCCCATCTCATCGTCGGTGTAGCCAACATCGCGAATCACGTCGCGGACGACCTGCTGGTAGTCGATGATCCCCTTGGAGGTGATCTCGCCCGCAATCACCGCCAGGCCAGTAGTCACCATTGTCTCGCAGGCGACGCGGCTGTTGGGATCCTGGGCGAGGTAGGCGTCGAGCACGCCGTCCGAGATCTGATCGGCCAGCTTGTCGGGATGGCCCATGGAAACGGATTCACTGGTGAACAGATACTTACCTTGTGCCACGGCGGAAGCCTCATAAGTGGAGGGGATGCAGGCGGCGAGGGCGCCGCCAAAGACATGGGGATTATGCGGGATTATGCGGCAGGTCGGCAACCGCGCCCGGAAGCTGTCCGAGGATGAGGCGGGCGGTAGCGGCTGTGGACCCACGCTCGCCAGCCACGAGGGCCGTGGCGCGTGCGCCGAGGGCGGCGGCCCACGCACGGTCGCCGAGGCACCGGCCGAGGAAAGCCGTGAGGCCCGGGCCGTTCTCCACGACCACCGCCGCATCGGCTTGAAGGAGTCGGGCCACCTCATTGCGGAAGTTGCGGGTGTGTGGGCCGAACGACACGGCTGCCCCGTACGCTGCCGGCTCGATCATGTTCTGCCCGCCGCGGCTGCCATCGAGGCTACCCCCAACGAACGCGACCGTCGCCGTGCCCCACCACCAGGCCAGCTCCCCGGTCGTATCGACCAAAAGCACGCGGGCGGTCGGGTCGGGGCCATCCGTTTCGAGTCGACTGCGGGCCTGCCAACGAAGTCCGAGCCTGTCGAGGGTAGCGGCGACGTCCGCGGTTCGCTCAACGTGCCGCGGCACGATCACGAGCCGGAGCGACGGGTGAGCGCCGCGCAGGGCGAGAAATGCCTCGCCTGCAAGCTGCTCTTCGGGAGCCTGCGTGCTGCCGGCCAGGAATATGACATCGCTCGAACCGATCCCTGCCAGCGATCGAAGCTGCTGCACCTCAGGAGCATCGCGGTCGCCGCGCACGCCGTCGAACTTCATCGATCCAGTAACTCGCACATCCCGGGCACCGAGCGCCGTGAAACGCTCGGCGTCTTCCGTCGCGCGGGCGCTGACCGTGGTCACGCGGCGAAGCATCCGTCGCACGAGCGGCCCGATGCGAGCGTAGCCCCGAAAGCTCCGCTCGCTCATCCTGGCATTGGCGATCAGGACTGGGATTCCGCGACGGTCCGCAGCGGCCAGCAGATGAGGCCAGAGCTCGAGCTCTCCAAGCACAAGAAGCGATGGCCGCACCTGGTTGAATGCCCGGTTCACGGCCCATGAGAAATCGAGTGGGCAGGGGAAGATCCGATCCGTGCCAAAACGCTTCGCAGCGACCTCGAGCCCGGTTGTTGTGGAGCTCGAGACAACGAGATCGACGGAATGTCCCGATCCGTTGGCCTGCCGTTGGAGCTCGGCGGCCAGCGAGGCGAGCAACTGCACTTCGCCCACGCTGACGCCGTGCATCCAGATACGATGGGCCCCGGGGGCCGCGGCGGTCACGGCCACGCGTCCCATGAACCGTTGCCAGGGTGCCGCCACCGGGCGTCCGCCCGAGAGTCGTCGCCAGAGGACCCACGGCAAGGCGGCGATCACGACGATCAGGTAGAGGATATTGAAGAGCATCGTGGCCTGTCAGCCTGCCGCGACACCGCTCGACTTTCCGCAGCAGTTCTTGAACTTCTTCCCGCTTCCGCATGGGCAGGGGTCGTTGCGACCCACCCGCTGGCCGAGGTTTCGGATCGGCTCCACGGCAGCGGGCTCGGAGCGGTTCATGTCAGCCTGGGAGGCGTCATCGCCGGCGAGTGCCGTGGCGCTCGACGCCTCGGCGTGGACCGCCGCGGTCTCGTGCCATGTGCTTCGCAAGGCCGACTCCTCGACCTGCTCGATCCGGTAGACGACGTCTACGACGCGTTCGGCGATGCCTTTCCACATGAGGTCGAAGGTCCGCATGCCCTCCCGCTTGAACTCGACTTTCGGATCGACCTGGGCGTAGCCGCGGAGGCCGACGCTGCTGCGGAGGTGATCCATCGCCAGGAGATGGTCCTTCCAGGCGTTGTCGAGAATCTGGATGAGCACGGCCCGCTCCATCCGTTTCATTTCATCGCGCGGGTCGTTGCCGTTGTCATGCCGCCGGCGACTGGCCGCGACGAGCTTCTTCCGGAGATCGTCGAGGTCGTTGGTTGCGAGCTCAGCCTCGGACAGGTTTGGGTCGAACCGTGTGCGGGCCCAGGCCAGAAGCCCTTCGCGGTCAAGCCGTCGCGAGCCGTCTTGCTGGCGGCCCGAGAAGTGGGCGAGGCCGACGAGCACCGGGTACTCGACGTCCCGCTCGGCGTAGGCGGCCCGGGCTTTCGCACGGACGACCTCCTGAAATACCTTCGCGTCGAGCCCACTCTGTTCGAGGTGCGCGATCTCGGCATCGTCAATGGCCACGCCGAATCGCCATTCGGTCCATCCGCGCGCGGTCCGGACGCCAAAGTCGGGGTCTAGGAATCGCCGACCTTCGCCGAGGTCAACCTTCTGGATCGCCTCGCGAGCCCGGTCGCGGAGGTAGTCAACGATGTCATGGCGACCGGCTCGCTTCAGGTCGCGGTCGTTGGCCGAGAGCTTCCAGCGAGCATTGGCAAACGCTGCAAGTGCTGACCAGTTCCATTCGCTCTCGTCGTCGCCCTGCGGCAGGTTCTCCTCGACCGCCTCGAAGATTTGCGTCGCCGACTGCCGCGTGGCCTCATCACCCGCCAACTGCTCGGCCTCGTCGATGGTCATGCCACGGAAGTCGCTGGCGTCGAGATCACACGAGAGCTGGCCGGCTGCCCAGGCCGCGTAGGTCTGCGGGCCGTAGTCCTTATCAAGGAACGCGACGATGTTGTCAGCGATCTGGCTATCGACCATCTCCAGGATCATCTCGCGGCAGTCGGCATCGCCGTCGGTGAAGTCGAGGATCCGTTGGCGAAAGCCGTAGACCCGCTTTCGCTGTTCGTCCATCACCTCGTCGTATTCGAGAAGGTTCTTGCGGACTTCAAAATTCCGCTCTTCCACCTTTTTCTGGGCGGCCTCGACGCGACGGGTGACCATACGGCTCTCGATCGCCTCGCCATCTTGCATGCCGAGCCGGGTGAGCACGTTCTTGACCCACTCGCCGGCGAAGATCCGCATGAGGTCGTCTTCAAGCGAGAGGAAGAACCGGCTGCTTCCGGGATCACCTTGCCGGCCGCAGCGTCCGCGGAGCTGGAGATCGATCCGACGGGCCTCATGCCGCTCGGTGCCGATGATCTGAAGGCCGCCCATGGCGCGGACCTGGTCACCTTCGGCTTTCATGTTTTCGCGGGTGGCGATCTCGGAGATGATCGCGTCCCACTCGGCCCTTGGCACGTCGAGCCGGGTGGGGTACGTGTCTTGGAGTTTGGCCCACGCCAGCGTCTCGGCGTTGCCGCCCAGGATGATGTCGGTGCCACGGCCAGCCATGTTGGTGGCAATCGTGACGGCCCCGAGTCGCCCCGCCTGGGCGATGATCTCGGCCTCGCGCTTGTGGTGCTTGGCGTTCAGCACGGCATGGTCAACGCCCCGCTTTTCCAGCAGCGATGAAAGCCGTTCGCTCTTCTCGATGGACACGGTGCCGACGAGGACAGGCAGCCCGCGACGCTGAATCTCCTTGACCTTCGGCCGGAGGATCGTCTCGGTGTCGCGACCCCCCTTGTCCTCGAAAACCAGTTCGGCATCACTCTCGCGAACGATCCGGCCAGTCCGCCACGAGCCATCGGTCAGGGCAAGGGTGTCCCAGCGGTGAGCCCGTTCCACCTCGTCGGCCACCGCGATCCATTTTTCCTTCTCGGTGCGGTAGATGACGTCGGGGTGGTTGGTCCGCTGGAGTCCTCGATTCGGCGGAATGGCGATGACATCCAGTTTGTAGATCTTCCAGAACTCGGTGGCCTCGGTCATGGCCGTGCCGGTCATGCCGGCGAGCTTCTTGTAGAGCTTGAAGAAATTCTGGAGCGTGACGGTGGCGAGCGTCTGCGACTCCTCCTTGATCCGCACCCCTTCCCTGGCCTCGACCGACTGGTGGAGTCCATCCGACCACTGCCGGCCCGGCATGAGCCGTCCAGTGAACTCATCGACGATCACCACCTCGCCGTCCTGGACGACGTAGTTCACATCCCGTTTGTAGAGATAGTGGGCCTTGAGGGCATTGTCGATGAGGTGGGGCCATTCCATGTTCCCCACGGTGTAGAAGCTCTCGACACCGGCGAGCTTCTCGGCGGTCCGCACGCCCTCTTCGGTGAGCGAGACGGTGTGTTCCTTCTCCTTGATCTCGAAGTGCTGATCGGCCTTGAGTTGCCGGGCAATTCCGTCGGCGCGGGCGTATTTCGTGACATCGTCGTGGGCCGGGCCCGAGATGATCAGCGGCGTGCGGGCTTCGTCGATGAGGATGTTGTCGACCTCATCGACGATCGCATAGTGGAGCGGCCCCTGGGATTGCTGCATGTGCTTTGGGAAGCGGTCGTCCCCGCGGGCTGCCATCCGCATGTTGTCGCGGAGGTAGTCGAAGCCGAACTCGTTGTTCGTGCCGTAGGTGATGTTGCAGGCATACGACTTCTGGCGCTGGCCAGAGTCCATGCCCGATTGAATCGTCCCGACGGTGAGACCGAGGCCGAGGTAGAGCGGCCCCATCCACTCCATGTCGCGGCGGGCGAGGTAGTCGTTGACGGTGACAACGTGAACACCATTGCCATCGAGCGCGTTGAGGTAGGCGGGAAGTGTGGCAACGAGGGTCTTGCCTTCGCCGGTGATCATTTCGGCGATCGCGCCGGAGTGAAGCACCATGCCGCCGATGAGCTGCACGTCGTAGTGCCGCATTCCGAGGAACCGCCGCCCCCCCTCGCGGCAGACGGCAAACGCTTCCACGAGGATGTCGTCGAGGGTTTCCCCAGCGGCAAGCCGCCGCTTGAACTCGACAGTCTGGCCGGCGAGCTCGGTTTCGCTCATCGCCTGGTAGCGGGGCTCGAGGAGATTGATGGCCTCGATCCGGGGTTCGAGCTTGCGGATGTAGCGGGCGTTGGAGGAGCCGAAGAGGCCGGTGATGAATCGTTCGGCGCGGCTGCTGAGGGCCGAAGCGCTACCCGTCACCCCGTCCCAGAGGCGTTCGAGAATTTCCATGGAGCGTGTGTCTGTGCGATGGCCCGCCGGAAGGCGGGAGGAATTCGGATTCGGCCGGCCGTGGAGGGCCGGTCGAGCGGGCAGGGGGCCGGCAGTGGATCGCCGGCCTGGTCCGCAAAAATGCGTACCAACCGACGATTCTCGCGGGGGAACGCCTCAGGGGTCAAGGCGACCGCTACGGATCGACCGGGGCCTCGATCGGCTGCCGGAGTTCCGGGGTTTCGAAGCAACCTGTTTTCAGGAAGTGAAGCGTCAGGATGATCACCTCGTCGTTCTCGGGCATGAAGGTGTGGCCGGCCCCAACGTGTCGGAAATCACTCGCTCCGGGGAGACGCGTCTCCTCGACACTCACGATCAGGTCATTCTCGCCGTCGATGAGCGGATTGGTCACTGCCAGGTCTGCCCCACCGGCCAACACACCAAACTCGAAATCGGGCGTCGCCAGATGCGGCTCGACATCGCGCCAGCGATCCGACAACTGCTCGCCCGCGGCGCCCGCAACAAGACCAAACAGCCGACTGCCCTTCATTCGCCGAGCCATCTGCGCACCGAGGTTCGGCGGACCGAGCATCACCATCCGCTCTCGCTTCGGCTCGCCAGGGAGCAGCGCGGAATGCTCGTCGAGAGAGCGGCGCACCACGAGGTTCCCGAGGCTGTGCCCGACGAACGACACCCTCTCGCACCGCTCGAGATGCCGCAGCACATGGTCGAGCGCGAACGCGTGATCGCTCAGCGTGCCTCGTGTGCTCGCGTAGCCGAAGGGCACCACACGATAGCCGTCGCGCTCCAGGCGCGGTGCGAGGGCATCCCAACAGGTGCGAGACCGCCCGAGTCCATGGAGGAGCACTACCACATGACGACGGTCGGCTGCCTGCGGATCAGTCGGCATCAGGCGATCGAGCTCCCGCAAGCAGAACGCGTAGTTGCCCCATCCCTGGCGAATATTCTTTTCGTCGAGGAGCCGGTAGTGCCCGGTCATTTCGTTGCGCTGGATTCGCCATCCGCCGCGAATCACGAAGTCGGTCCAGAACTGCGTGCCGCCGGTCGTGTCGCGGGGGATGTTGAACGATCCCTCCGGCTTCTCCGTTGGATCAGGGTCTGGGTAGTTCGAGGCACGCGCCGTGCCGGGCGAGTCGGCTGCCTCGCCCGCGGATGCCGTGCCAGCGCAGGCGATGAGCACCGTGGCGAAGATGGCCACGGCGCCATGCACGAAAGCAATCCACAATCCGGTCATGTGATTGGCCATCTCATACACTTCTACGGCGATCGTGCCCTTGCGGCCAAGGAATTGTGGCCGATGCGATTCATCTGTTCTACCTTCGGGAACGCCGGAGACGTGTTTCCGATGCTCGGGCTCGCCCTCGAGCTGAACGATCGCGGTCACGAGGTGACGCTTGCGACCAACGAGCACTTTGCAGACGTCGTGACGGAAAGTGGTGTGCCATTCGAGCCGCTGGGCAGTGCGGAGGCGTTTCACGCAACCCTCCGCGGTCCGGATCGGTGGCATCCCCAGCGAGGGTTTCGCCATGTCTTCGGCTCCCTGAGTCCTGCCCTTCGCGACCAGTACGCCCTCCATGCGAGATGGGCTGGCAACTCCGGCGTCGTTGGCATCACGAACTGCTTCGGATTCGGTGCGCTCATGGCCCAGGAGAAGCTGGGGATGCCGGTCATCGCGCTTTACCTGCAGCCAGCGGTGCTGTGGAGCCGCTTCTCGCCGCCCAGGGTGCCGGGCGGCTCCAGACGACGTGCTCGAGCGGTTCCTCGGGGCAGGCGATGCTGGCAGGAGTTCCCCAGGTGCTCATGCCACTGGCTCACGATCAGTTTGACAACGCCGCCCGCGTGCGGCGGCTGGGCATCGGCGGATCAGTGGCATCTCGCGGACTTACCGCGGCCACGCTTGCAGCCACGCTTGAGGCCGCTTCTTGCATCACACGCCGTAACCAAGGCCTGCCACGACGTCGCGGAACGTTTGGCTCCGCGCGACGGGCTCCGACGCTCGGCGATCGCGATTGAAGATCATGTGACCCGCTTCACGAAGTGATTGCACGGTGTGGGTACCTCGCCGCATAATTCACGCTCACGGTCATGCCTTGCTGTCGAGCCCTGGAGACCCCTTCGATGCCGCCCACTGACGGACAGGGGCCGATCTTTCTGAGCGGCACCGACTACGCGCTGCCGGAGACGCTCCCGCACGGCCTAGCCAAATACACGAACTTCCACGAAATGGCCCGCGGCGGTTCGGCCGTCCTTCGCACGTGCTTCGATCAGATCACCGGCCGAACGGTCGTGATGAAAACGCTTCTGCCGGAGTCCAGGCACGACGAGAAAGAGAATCGGCGGCTCCTGCGCGAGGCCCGCGTGACGGCCCAGCTCCAGCACCCCAACACGGTGCCCGTCTACGAGATCGGCCAGGATGAGGCCGAGGGGCTGTACTTCACGATGAAGCGGGTCTCGGGGGAAAACCTCTTTGAGATCCTCAAGCGGATTGCCCGAGGCGACTCTGCCGCGATCACCGCCTTTCCGCTTCGCCGCCGGCTCGAGATCGTCGAGGGGGCAGCCTTGGCGCTCATGTATGCCCATGCCCGAGGTGTGATTCATCGCGACGTGAAGCCCGAGAACATCTGGGTGGGCAACTTCGGCGAGGTCATTCTCCTCGACTGGGGCGTGGCCAAAGTCTGGGGGCAGTCAGACGACCAGCCGCAGCATCCCTCGATTGCGCGAAAGCCATCGGATTCCCTTCAGTCGATCACGATGGCCGGGGAACGTCCGGGCACGCCTCTCTATATGTCGCCCGAGCAAGTGAACGTGAACCGAGCCGTGGTCGATGAGCGATCCGACATCTTCAGCACGGGCATCGTGCTCTACGAGATGGCGGCGCTCCGGGAGCCCTTTCGAGGCCGGGTGATCCAGGAAACCTTCGAGAACATCATCCATGACAACCCACCTCCCCCGTCGAAGGCCAGTCCTGGTCGGGGGATTCCCCCACGGCTCGACGAGGTCGTCATGAAGGCCATCGCCAAGAGCCCATCGGACCGCTACCAGACAATGCGGCACATGATCGAAGCGATTCGCGAGGTCGAGTTTGGCGAGTAGCCTCACGCTCGCCGGGCCATCCATAGCCCCGCCGTGCTTGCCCGGCCTCCGCCGGGAAGTCGGCGACGCATCCGGCGTCGCAGCGGATGCGTTGGCGACCTTGCGTGACGGGGGGCGCTAGAGAACCACACCGCCCAAATAAAAACCTCCCTCGGCGGTAAAGCCGAGGGAGGTCTGTGAACAACGCAGGTGGACGAAACGATGGGACTCAGGCAACGCCGGCGGCAGCCGTCGCTTCCTTGACCGTCTTGATGATTGCAGCGGCGACCTTGTAGGGGTCGGCATTGGAGGCCGGCCGCCGGTCCTCGAGCCGTCCCTTCCAGCCGGCTTCGATCGTGCCGACGGGAATCCGGATCGAGGCACCGCGGTCAGACACGCCGTAGGTGAACTGATCGATCCGGGCCGTCTCATGCTTTCCGGTGAGCCGCTGATCGTTGTCAGCACCATACACGCTGATGTGACGATCGATCACGCCACCGAAACCCTCGCAAATGCTCGTGAAGACCTGCTTGTCACCGGAGGTCCGCATGAGGCCGTTGGAAAAATTGGCGTGCATGCCAGAGCCATTCCAGTCGAGCTTGCCGAGCGGCTTCGGATGCCACTCGATGGCGTAGCCATACTCCTCGCCGATCCGCTCGAGCAGGTAGCGAGCCATCCAAATCTCGTCACCGGCACGCTTGGCACCCTTGGCGAAGATCTGAAACTCCCACTGGCCCGCCGCCACTTCGGCATTGATGCCCTCGATGTTGAGGCCTGCCTCGATGCAGGCGTCGAGGTGCTCTTCTACGCAGTCGCGGCCGTGGGCATTCGCAGCCCCCACCGAGCAGTAGTAGGGGCCCTGTGGGGCGGGATATCCGCCCGCAGGAAAACCAGGAGGATTGTTGTTGAGCGTGTTCCACAGGAAGTATTCCTGCTCGAAGCCGAACCAGAAGTCGTCGTCGTCATCGTCAATCTTGGCCCGGCCATTGGAATCGTGCGGCGTGCCATCGGCGTTGAGCACTTCGGTCATCACGAGGTAGGCATTCTTCCGGCACGGGTCGGGGAAGATCGCGACCGGCTTGAGGAGGCAGTCGGAGTCGCCGCCCGAGGCCTGCTCGGTGCTCGAGCCGTCGAAGCACCACATCGGGCACTCCTCGAGAGAACCTCCGAAGTTCCGCTCAACGCGGGTCTTTGACCGAAGGCTCTGGGTGGGCTTGTAACCGTCGAGCCAGATGTATTCCAGCTTCGTCTTCGTGCTCATCGCTGAAGTCGTCCTTGCTGAGGATGGGATGGAAAAGGAAAGCACCTTGTCGATCAGAGGACGACGCGACATCGATCTGCCCAGCGACGACCTTCAAGGCCGACGGGGGACAGCCGCCGTATCGGTGTCTGGCTGGCGACAAGGAGCCCACGCGGAAGTTAGCAAAACCCGTGCCAGGATGGCCATGACCCAGCGCAAAGCCGAGAAATTGGAACTCTCGGGCGTTTCTGCCCTCGGTGGGCCGCCCGCCAGCGCGGCACTTCGGGCGACATCGTGCTGCAAAAGGCGGCAGATGCGGGGACTGGGGCGACCTGGGCAGCGACCGAGGCCAGGCTCGCGAAGGGGGCTGTTTGCGGTCTCGCGGCGGTGGGCTCAGCGGCTTCGCCATGCGGCGTAGTCGCCGTGGTCAATCCTCGTCGCGTCCGCGACTTCGCGCGCATAGACGTAGACCCATGCCATGCACTCGCTCCCGTCCCTCGAGCGGGCTGTTGTCACGATCCGGTGGAAGAGCGGGGCTGGTCCGTCGCACTCCTCGTAGGTGTCGAGGGCCGCAAGTTGCTCCATGCTCTTCACGCGAAGCACGTCCCCGTGGACGAGCCCATCGCCGACGACCATGCCGGGATAGTCACCTAGGTCATAGAGCACGCCACGGACCGTGGCTTCCCCGAGCGATTCGAGGTCACGCACGAGGCGGCTTCCTTCGCTCGAGAGTCCCGGCCGAAGCGTGCCGTACACAAAAAGCAGGTCAGGCTCGGCTGCCATTCGAACACGCTCGACGGTACCGGGCCGAGCCCTGCACGAGAGGGCTCGATTCATCGCCCGGATGGGCACATGACAGCATTGTATCGGTTGCCAAACACATCTCGGTGGTGCCGCTGTCGTGTTTGGCCAATAATCCCGACCATGACATCGAACACCACTCCGGATCAGCGTGCCGCGCGGGAGGGCCGGCCCCCGTGGCACCAAGGAAGAGATCTTTCTGGCCGGCTGCTTTTCCTCGGCACCGGGACGAGCGTGGGAGTGCCAATGGTCGGCTGCGGATGCAATACGTGTCTGATGGGTGGCCCTCGCGATCGTCGCACGCGAACGAGCGTTCTCATTGGCCTGCCTGACGGGCATCTTCTCATCGACACAACTCCGGATCTACGGACGCAGCTTCTTCGCGAGGGCATCGGGCGAGTGGATGCCGTGCTCTACACGCACGACCACGTCGATCATGTCTACGGCCTCGATGATGTGCGACCGCTTTGTTTCCACGCAGGCCGCTCGATGCCCGTGCTCTGTGAAGAGGCGGTCGAAGCTCGTATCCGAAAGGCCTTTGATTACGCGTTTGCCTCGGCCCCGCCCGCGGGCGGGGGCGTCCCCAAGCTCACGTTCGAGCGAGTTGGCACGACTCCGTTCGAGGTGCTCGGCGCGAAAGTTATCCCGATGCGGCTCGAGCATGGCCCCTTTGATGTGCTTGGCTTCCGGTTCGGGAACCTCGCCTACTGCACCGACACGAGCGGCATTCCGGAGGCCACGTGGCCTCTTCTGGAAGGGCTCGACGTCCTCATTCTCGATTGCCTGCGGCACACCCGTCACCCCACGCACTTCTCGCTCACCGAAGCGATTGCCGTCGCGACTCGTACGCGGGCCAAGCGAACCATCCTGACACACCTCTCCCACGAACTACCCCATGAGGAGACCAGCGGCTCGCTGCCCGCCGGCGTCGAGCTCGCCTACGACGGCCTCGAGGTGCCGCTGAGGTAGCGGAACGTGTCAATGGCTTTGAGACACCTGCTGAACGAATTTACTGTCGCAAGGTAGCTCGAGTGTGCGGACGTACGGGCGGTTTTCCGGCAGATTGCTCCTGCCCTACCGCCCGTCCCGTTCACGTTCCTCGGCGTTGCCATTGGAGCAGACCGGGCGTTCAAAGCCACTTTCGCGCAGGGCGCGGTCGATAACTTCCTCGTCGCAGACGATGTCCTCACTCTCGTTGACGCCAATACTGACGTGGTTCCCGACGGGTGGAACGTGGGGCCGTTGGTCGCCCCCTTGAATGAAGTGCTTGGCGAACAGCCGCATCACATGGGCCACTCCTCGTGGCGTTACCTGTCGGAGGTCATCTGCGAAAAAACCCGTCCCGCTCGTCGGGCTGGTGACGATCTCGTACGCAGGGAAATACAGGACGTTCTCGAATCGCCGTTCCACCTCGTCGGCAGCCACTCTGAGCACAGCCTTGCTGACGGTGGTCGAGACCCACACATGCCTTGGCTCGTAGGTAGCGATGAGCGGGACCGGCGACACAGTCAGGAGGATCTGAATCTTCGGGTTCACCTCAGACAGCCGCTTCACCAGGCATTCGAGATCGCTACAGACTTCTTGCACCGTGAAGTTCACGAACTCGTATTTCTCGGCGTCGAAGCTGCCGCCGCAGACGCCTGGGGCCAGTGGATAGACGGCACCGTCCATTCGCGATCGCCACCCTTCCGTCAGGCCCAGCGTCAACACCAGCCAGTCGCAACAGGTGAAGACGTCCCGCACGTACTGCAGATGTGTGTGAGCCGCCTCGGTAACCTCGGAAGGCGAACGATGCACGTCGGGCTCGATGGTCGGGCGGAAGGCGTCGACAAAACCGCCGTCCCGTGCCCAAACAGCGTCGATTGGCGAGAAACGACCAAGACTGCGCTCGAGCAGCTGGAGGGCTTGTCGCACGGTGTAGACGTTCCCATAGCGTGCCGAGAAGACGCCGTAGTTTCGGCGTGTTGATTCCTCGGCGCTCATGCCTCGCGGAGCAGCCTCAGCGACATAATAAGTGAGGCCCGCAGACCGGATGGACGCGGACAAATGCTGGGCGAAACAGCTGCCGATGGTGGCGACCTTGTCGGCAGGTGTGATCACGCGGGATCGCATGACGGGATCGACATGGCCCGGTGCAGGGCCGAGCATCGCCCTCGACCAGAAGCATGCGTCACTCAGGCTGTCGTAGGGGTTGTTCACGCGGCGCCTCGAAGGTGCGAGCCGAGCACGCGGTTGAAGAGTATGTCGTCAATTGGGGGTGCCGTTTTCACCGCGACGGCCTCGAGATCGTCGGGGGCGATGCCGAGCGTGCGGTAGGTGTGATAGGAGCTCTCCACGAACGCGAGTGGGCCTCGGATGACCTTGCCCCCCTCCAGTTTCCATGCGTAGCTTGAGGGAAGCGCCAGGCTCTCGCCAATGCCAGGGTAGATTGGCCAGATCACGTGATTCAGGGCGTCATTGATATCGATTGTCTGATTCAGGACGTCGGCATCGGCTCCCAGTTTCTGGGCGACGAGTGTGGCTACGCTCGCGAGGGCGATCGCCTTGGGGTGGTTGGGAGTGTGCATGAACACGCCCTGCCGCCGCATTGCAAGGTAGAAGCTGCGAAAGTCCAAGTCGGACTCTCGAAAGAGAACTTCCAGTGCCCTCGTGCTGTCGTTCCATCGATCGAGGTAGCCGAGCTCGTGGAACGTGGTTTCGTTGAAGAGGGCCGCCGCGTCCCTCGCCGCGACGTTGTTTCGGTATGCCCACACAACGATCGCGGAGTTGTAATGCGGTGTGACCAGCGTGCCAGTGGAAGGCCGTCTGGCATAGACAAGGTCCGGGTGAAACGCCGTGAAGATCAGTTTGGGGATGCGCACAAGGTGGATCGACGTCAGCTGGTATCTCTCGATAAGACTGAAACGGCCGATGCTCACCCAGGCATCTGCGTCTCGGAGCTGTTCGGCAAGGTGCGACCCATGCTCATCGATGGCAGGCATGGGGACCGGGACAACCTGGTCGTCGGGAAAAAATGCCTGGAGCGCAGCCGCGATTCCACCGGTCTGGCAGTTGCTGGAGACCACGATCCGCCGTGATGTGCCGGTGGCTGCACGTGTACTCGATTCCACCGCGATTGCCCCTTCCCTGGAGACGGAGTCGATGCCTGGTGCCTGCGCGACACAAACTCCGCGACGAGCATACCGGGCATCGCGAAACCGATGAACCTGACGGAGGCGAACCAGACAAACCGCTTACGGTTCCTGCGGAGGACAGCGTTCTTTTGCCTGTCAGGCCGGCTGCGACATCGTGATGAACCGATCGAGGAGGGTCGCAGCGTCGCCGGAATCGATCGCGTGTTCGGCATGCTCACACGCGGCAACGAGAGTCGTCGCTCGCCCGGCCGCGAAGAGCACCGCCGCGGCGTTGAGCACGACGACATCCCTCCGCGGGCCCGGGACACCCGCGAGTACATCGCGAATCGCGGCCGCACTCTCCGGTGGACCGGCGACGTCGAGGTCGGCCATGCGTTCGGGAGATAGCGTCGTCAGCCCAAAATCCTCTGGCATCCAGCGATACCGCACGACGCGACTGGGTGAGACATTGATCACATCCGTCGGCCCAAAGAGGCTCACCTCGTCGAATGGCTTGAGGGATGGGTCACCAGCCGGACTGGCGAGGGAGCCCGACACGACAAGCGTCCGCGTGGCCCCGAGTCGCCTCGCCGCCTCAGCCATCGGTGCGACGGCTGCGGCGCGGCCCACGCCGATCACCTGCACGTTCGCACCAGCGGGATTGCAGAGCGGGCCGACGAGGTTGAATACGGTTGGCCGGCCGAGGGATCGGCGCAGCGGTCCCACACGAGCCATCGCGGGATGGTGGGCGGGGGCAAAACAAAAGCAGAGACCGATTTCACGAAGGCAGCGGGCAGCGATTTCCACCGGCGCGTCGGTTCGCACTCCCAGGGCCGCGAGCACATCGGCCGAGCCAGTCCTGCTCGATACGGCGCGATTGCCATGCTTGGCCACCGGCTGGCCAGCCGCTGCAACCACGATCGCCGACGCGGTCGAGATATTGAACGAGCCCGAGCCGTCGCCACCGGTACCACAGGTATCGGCCACGATGGTGCCCTCAGGCAGGCCGGCGTCGAGCGGCAGCATCCGGCCGCGAAGGGCCGCCGCGACCCCGGCGATCTCCACGGATGTTTCGCCCACGTCAGCAAGCGCCACCAGCCAACAACCGAATGCATCGAGGTCAATCTCGCCTGCGAGAACCCCATCGACGAGCGAACAAACCTCGTCTTCCGACATCCGCTCACCGTGCTTCAGGGCGACGATGCGGTCTGCAAGATCGGGGAAGAGGGGCATGGTGTACGGCACATCCGGCGGACGAAGGCTCACGATTCTACAGCCCACTCGCAAAAGACTTGCCGGGCGCCAGCCTCGGCGCGGTCGGGTAGGATCATGGCTCCCCTGTGGGATCCCATCCGGTCCAGAAAGTCTATTGCCGTGGCACTTGCCGCTCCTCGCAAGCTCATTATCGATTGCGACCCTGGGATCGACGATGCCATTGCCCTGGCGATGGCACTCTTTGACCCGCGGCTCGAGGTGCTGGCGGTCACGGCGGTCGCGGGCAACGTTTCAGCCGAGCAGGCGACAGCCAACCTCCAGGCCCTCGTCACGTTTCTCGATCCTCCGCGTCTGCCCAGGATCGGGGACGCGTCGCCCGAGTCGTTGTGGATACCGCGTCGGGCGAGCGTGCATGGCGTTGATGGCTTAGGCGGCCTCGACCTGCCTCGAGTGCCGCTCCATGGTGGGCATCCGTCCGAGAAGGTGATATGGGAGACGATCAAGGCACATCCACGCGACGTCACGATCCTCGCCCTCGGGCCGCTGACGAACATTTCACGCGTCCTCCAGCGGGATCCCGGGATTACCGAGATTATCGGCGGGATCGTCATCAGCGGGGGCACGAGTCAGGGGAGCGGAGATGCGACCGCGACTGCCGATTTCAATTTTGCCTCTGATCCGGTCGCCGCGCGGCATGTTGTCCGAGAGCCGGTCACCAAGACGATCGTGCCGCTCGAGACAACGGGGCAGGTCATTTATGGCTTTGACCTCCTTGATTGCCTGCCGCGAGAGTTCACGCGGGTTGGCAAGATGCTCAGGCCCATGCTCGCGAGCAGTTTTCGGGCGTGGCGTCAGCTTCTTGGCAGCGAAGGAATCCGGCTTCACGACGTCGCGGCGCTGGTAGCCGTCACCAACCCCGAGCTCTTCGAACGTGAGACTGTTGTGGCGGATGTCGAGACAGCCGGTGAACTGACGGCCGGGATGCTTGTCATCGATCGGCGCACCACCCGCAGCAAGCATCCCAATGCCGATCTCCTCGTGGCATGCGAAGCAGCAGCCGTGCAGGACTGCGTCTTGCGGGGCCTTGCAGCGTCGGGTGACGCCACCTGACCTGGCAATGGTGTTCGGCCGCCATCCTGCATTCGCCGTGCCGAACAGTATTGCCTGACCTGGTCGAGGCTTTACTCGAAATCACTCCGCCGTGCGACGGGAACTTCGATGTCCATTCGCTCGCGGTCTCGGAAGATCACGACCTTCACGGACTGATCCACGGTGGTCATGCCCACGACGGTCATGAGGTGGTCGTCATCATCGATGGCCGTGCCGTCAAACTCGAGAATGACGTCATTGAATCGAATGTCGGCCTTCGCAGCGGGCCCTCCGGCGGTGACGCTCTCCACGCGGGCCCCCACGGGCCGCACCATGCCCAGGCGATGGGCCTCCGGCTGCGTGAACTCACGGTCGAGAGCAACGCCCAAGTAGGCGCGGGTTACCGTCCCGTTCTCGACGAGCTGCTCAGCCACGAACCGCACGATCGTGACGGGAATGGCGAAGCCAATCCCTTCGCTGCCGCCGGAGTTACTGGCGATGGCCGTGTTGACGCCGACCACCTCACCGCGGAGGTTGACGAGGGGGCCGCCACTATTGCCCGGGTTGATCGCGGCGTCGGTCTGGATGAAGTCCTGAAAGCGGACGGCCCCGGCACCGAGCTCGAGGTCGCGGCGGCCCTTGGCCGACACGATTCCGAGCGTGACCGAGTGGGAGAGGCCGAACGGACTGCCAATCGCCAGGACGGTGTCACCGATCTTCAGGGTGTCTCCGCGGGCGAGCCGAGCCGGCTCGAGGTTATCGGCCACCAGTTCGAGCACCGCCAGATCGGTGCCGACATCAGACCAGGACCGGCGCGGCCGAAGCTCCCTCCCGTCGTCCAGTCGGATCGCGATGGCCTCGAGCTCGGCGCCGTCGATGACATGGCGGTTGGTGATGACGACGATACGGCCTTGGACCTCGGCGATCACACCAGAGCCAGCTTCGCTTTCGGTCGTGCGGCCACCTCGCGGCCGAGGGAGACGCTTCGTCGCGTCGATGTGGACGACCGACGGGCGAAGAAGGTCCGAGAGTCGCCGCAGTTGCATCGCCTGCCGCTCGAGCGGCGCCGCTTCGCGCGCGGCCTGATCAAAGAGCCGCTCTCGCTCCGCCGCGGTGAGTCGCGCGGGGCGCATGGGATCAACCCGGTCATCCGGGCCGCTCGTCGCCTCGATCGGGGTCAGCCGCGACGACGAATCCTGGGCCTGGAGAGGACCATGAACCACGATGAGTGCGAAGGCAAAACAGAGACAAACACGGACGGTCGGCAAGACCATGCGACACCCCGCAGAAGGAAGAACCACATCCTGCGAGGATACCCAGAAAACCAGTCAATATTCCAGATCGCCGCCGATGATCTCCTCGGCGGCCCGTCGGCCGAAGGCCGCGTCACCAGACCGCTCTACGTCCCGCTGGCAGCCGATACACATGGTGGCGTATGGGAGGGCATCCAGCCTTGCCATCGGGATCCGGCCGTTGCACACCTCGCACTGCCCGTAGGCGCCATCTTTCATGCGCTGGAGCGCGTTCTCGATCGAGGCGAGCTCCCGGCTCTCGACCTCGGCCAACTGCGAACTGATCTCGTCCTGGGCCGAGTCATAGGCGGCGTCGATGACGTCGCCGGGAGACTCGCTCCTCAGCTCCTTGAGGAGCGTCAGATCACCGGCGAGGGCGCTGCGGAGCGCGTCCCTCCGCTTGACGAGGATCGCCCGCATATTGGTCAGCGAGTCTTTTCGAGGCATGATTGCAGCTCCTTTCACCCGCGTGGGCAGCCATCCCCTGGGCTGGGCTGCCGTGTCAGGTTGCAGCGAATACTACGGCCCTGACCGTAAAATGGTTCTCGCAGGCTCAATCGGCATGCTGGCCCCCCAAAATGCAGGGAAAGGACGCATTGACAGTTGGCGGAGCCGGGGAGACTTTTCCGCCGTTCGGTCAGTTGTCATCCTGAAAACACCAGATCGTGCCGTCTTCCGTAGCAATGACGACCCGTCCGGAGGCGACGGCCGGACCAGCTGCGAAGCTCCCGCCGGCATCAAAATGCCAGGCGGGCTCGCCACTGGTCAGTTCAATTGCCGCGAGTGTGCCCCGGGCATCGGCAACGAGGACGACGTCCCGCGCTGGCGTTCCCGGATTGGCTTCGCTTCCCGTGGCGCGGACCACGATAGGAGAGGCATCGACACGCCCAGGCATGGGCCGCCGCCAGTCCTGCTTGCCGTCTGCGGCTCGAAACGCTTGGACGGCACGTCCGCGAGTGCCCACGATCACGAGCCCTGCGGCGACGGCCGCACTCGAGCGGTATGCCTGGCCGCCAGTTTTTGGCTGATGCTGCCATGCGATCGCTGGTTTCATGAAGTCGATCGCGAAGAAGCCTCCTCCCTCCGTGCCGAAGAACGTGAGATTGTCGGCAACCGCCGGCGTGGTCCCGGTCGGTCCGCCGATCTCGACCGAGCCCTTTTCTGTACCGGTCGCTGCGTCGATCACATGAAGCCGTCCGTCACAGCCGGCGAGAAAGACGCGGTCGCCGTCTGCTCGCCGGGCGACCGTGGGCCCGCAGCGAATCTGGTCGGCGATCGAGTGTTTCCAGAGGAGTTTGCCCGTGGCGAGATCGAGGCAGGAGAGCGATGCGTCTTGCGAGCCGACGAGCGCCTGCGGCCCGTCGGGCGTGGGAAGGATGGTCGGGCCGCCTGAGATTTCGCCCTCGGTCGCGTATTCCCAACGCACTTCTCCCGTCTGCCGGTCGAGCCCTCGGACGAGGCCCATATCGTCGCCGACGACAAGCGGCAGCGCCGGGTCATCAGTAAGGGCCGCCGCCGATGCAAACCCCGACTCCTTTGTCTCGAAGGTCCAGACCGTTTTTCCGGTGGCGAGCTCGAGTGCATGAAAATGCCCATCGAGATCGCCCAGGTAGACGATGCCGCCAGCGATGATGGGAACCGTGGCGAACGATGTCTTCTCGAAATCCCGTCGCCAGGATTCTTTGAGCGGCAGGGCGATCAGCGCAGCCGACCGGCCGGTGCCGGCAAGGCAGCCACGGGCGGTTGGCCAGGCGTCGGCCGGGGCGATGTCAGCGGCCGGCTCTGCCGAGAGCCCGCGAGGCGCCGTCAGCAGAATCGTCGCAAAGCCTGCTGCGAGGATCATGCGGTTCATCATGCGACCTCGTAGAGCCGTTGCCAGTCAGCGTTGGTGAGGGGGCGCGGATTGAATCCGCCCGTCCACTGGGTGGCCGCCATGCTTGCCAGCGCCGGCACGTCGGGATGGTCGATGCCGAGTGGAGATATCGACCGAGACAATCCCGCCACACTGAGGAGGTCCTCAAGCCACCCGGCGAGCCGTTCGCCTGCGGTCAGCGAGTCGGCATTGATACCGATGACGGTCAAGAGCTCGGCATAGGCATCGGCACAGACCTCGGCGTTGAATCGCACGACATGCGGCAGCGCCAGGCCAACTGCCTGACCGTGCACGATGCCGTAGGCGGCGGTGAGAGGATTGGCCATGGCATGCGCGGCACCGAGCATTGCGTTTTCGATCGCGAGGCCGGCCCAGGCGGCCCCAAGTTGAACAGCTGCTCGGTCGTGCTCGTCGCCGCTGCCCGTCAGCACAGGAGGCAGCCCCCGAGCCAGCAGTCGCCAGGCCTCTATGGAAAACATTCGCGATGCTGCGGTAGCGGCCGTGCTCACAAAACTCTCGACGGCGTGCGTGACCGCGTCGATGCCCGTGACCGCTGCGACCCGCGGGGGTTGCGTAAGCGTGAGCCGCACATCGAGGATTGCGGCGCGGAAGGCCGCCGCGGGATCGCCGCAGGCCATCTTCATGCCGGTCTCGGCGTCGGTAATGAGGGCGAACGACTGCGTTTCGCTACCGGTGCCCGCCGTCGTGGGGACGGCGATCGAGGGGAGCATCGGCTGAGCACCGGTGCCGCGGCCTAGGTAGTCCTGCATGCGTCCCCCGCGAGACAGGAGAAAATTGATTCCTTTGGCCAGATCCATCGAGCTGCCACCACCCAGTCCGACGAGCAGGTCGGGGCGAAACTCGCGGGCGGCGGCCGTGCCAGCCTCGACGTCCGTCGAGGAGGGGTTCTCGCCGAAGCCTGAAAACACGGTGGTCTCGATGCCGGTGGCCTTGAGCGAGTCCACGCCCGCAGCGGCATGGCCAGCCGCCACGATGCCGGGATCGCTTGTGATGAGCGCCCGAGTTCCGCCAATCGCACGGGCAATTTCACCGAGCCGGCCGAGCGTGCCAGGACCGACAACGAGCCGCGGCCCGGGGCGAAACTCAAAGGAGGAAGTCATCGGACGGACCCAGTGGCCGCCGTCGCAGTCCCGCTACGCAGCGACGATCCATCCGCCACTTGGAACGCCCGCGACCGGTACAGGAATTCGATGATGTTGCCCTCGTGTGGCTGGAGCCAGTCGAGTTTCGTCGTCGGGATCGGTCCAATGTTGAGCCGGTCGATCTGCGTACACGCGATGAGGCGGCCGCGGAACGCGGTGTCGTGGGTGATTGCCGAGCAGACAAGCGTCGGCCCGATTGCATCGAGCATTTTTGTCTCGGGGCACTCGACCACCGTCACGAAGGGAAACATGTACTCGGCTCGTGTGATTTCGGGCTCCGGGCTCGTCGCGTGCGCCACGACCGGTCGCAGCCAACCGCATCGGTCATGCTCCACGAGCCGCGAGCCATACGACTCCGTCGCATGCGTAACACCAGGGGCCGTCAGCAATCCTTCGATCTGTCCCCAGATCGCCTTGGCAGCACCGGGCACGGTAAAGGCAGCGAGCTTCGCGTCAGGATCATCTGGCATTTTTGCGTCGATGGGCCCGAGTCGTTCGGCGAGTGCCGCCGCGATGGCCTTCGTATGGCGGCTGGCGTAGATAGCCGACGCGTTAATGCAGCCGCGGCCACTGTTCATGGCCACGCTGTCGGCCATCATGTCGAGATGCTGCTCCCAGTCGTCTACACAGTCGTCGCCGAGAATGATCTTGGAGAAGCCGGGGCCATGCACCTGGACGCGAGGGTCGCCTCGATACTGCTCGACGGTCTTGGCGGACCCAAAAATCATGCTGCGGCCGCAGGTGGCGAGGACGGCCGCGCCCACATCAGTTGCCCCGGGATACAGTCCGATGGCCTCGGCCGGAATGCCCGCCTCGATCATGCACGCAGCCATGCGATAGGGCGTCCACGGTTCCTGGCTTCCTGGCTTCATCACAAGGCCCACGCCGAGGGCCACCACCGGCAGCCAGAGCGTATGCACACCCGGTGAGTTGGATGGCAGCACGAGGCCAAGCACGGGGGAGCAGGCCTGGTAGCTCACGGTCACGCCACGGTGTTCGGTCCCGTAGCCCTGCCACAGAATTTTCGGGTCGAGGCCGCGGGAAAGGGCGTCGAGGATGCGGTCCATGTTCGAGAGCACGAACATGTTCTTGTCCATGTTGGCCCTGCAGAGGCTCTCGGGAAGCCCCGTCGTGGCCGATTGCTGTTTCACGAAGTCAGACGGTGACTGCGGCGTGTCACCGACGGTGACGGTGCCGTGGGCGTAGAGGTTGCCCGCGGTCTGGAGTCGCTCGACGATCTCCTCAGGGTCGATCGCAAGGAGAGCCTGTCGGGCTATCGTCGCCTTCTGGAGATCGCGGGCGAGCATCGCGCCGCCAATCTGACTCACTTCGGCGACGGTCTCGCCGGTGAGAAAGTGAACGAGCGTCTCACGCTCGAGCGACTCGTAGGGCTTTCCAAAACGCCAGGCGGGCAGATGCATGGGGACTCCTCATTGCGCCGTGTAGCGTAAGGATAGCAGTGAGACCGTACTGTGGCTCGGGGTTGCCCGTGCCACGTCGCCGGACGTTCGCTTCGGGCATCGTGCCCTTCGCTCACTGCATGCGGGCCGCGCTTTCGCCATCCTGGCTTCGCTTGCCCGCAAGCCCGGCTCCATGGCACGGGCAACCCCTCGCGGAACGCGTAGTGGGGTTGCACTCGCACGGCCGGGCAAGCGAGCCGGGGCCATGGATGGGCAATCGTGTTCGGCACGGCGAATGCAGGATGGCGGCCGCAAGCCGCATTGGTTCGCCGGCGGTGACATGCTCGCGAGCCTTCGGATTTTGCGAGTGTGCTCTCGTGGATGATGGTGCGCCTTTTGGCCGCGCAAAAGTCCTCGGC
>Ga0105044_10000244_pt1 | contig 64297 bp, 49 predicted proteins | sample MAT01_FD_78092 | JGI IMG/M metagenome (GOLD analysis project Ga0105044, IMG submission 78092) | Freshwater microbial communities from Lake Fryxell liftoff mats and glacier meltwater in Antarctica - MAT-01 | ecosystem: Environmental > Aquatic > Freshwater > Ice > Liftoff microbial mat | place...
TAAATATCATTTCCAATTTGATTTACAAATGTACCATTTCCAACTTCAGTTCCAATTTCCCATAATTTTCGAACAATATTAGGTGCTGAGCGATTAGAATTTCCTTCAATTGAAAACTGTGCTTCTTTGTCACCAACTAAATCTAAAATGATAACTGCAGTTGGGCGATGTAAAGGAGATAAATGTTGAGCATAATATTTTGAACCTCTACAAAAATATTCATAACTTCCGTGAAGTCCTAAATCTTCTCCGTCAAACAATACTATGTCAATCGTAGTAGGTGGTTTTTCGGCTTTTAATGATTTTGCCAAAGAAACTAATACACCAACTCCAGATCCACCATCGTTTGCAGCATCGAAAGATTTTGAAGCTTTTGCAGGAATGGGGTCTTCATCTGCTAAAGGTCGTGAATCCCAATGAGCTCCTAAGAGTAATACTTTTGACTGATCATCACCGTTAAACCGAGCGATAATATTAAACAATTGTACTTTTTCATCTTCAATATTATCTTCAAAAGATTGAATAATAATTGTGTCTGCATATAAACTTAACTCCGCAATTAAATACTCTTTACATTGTAAATGAGATTTAGTATTTGGTACTCTTGGACCAAAGGAAACTTGCTTTTCAACTACAGAAAAAGCATATTTCCCATCGAAAGGAGGAATAGTTTTTAAAGTATTGGACTTTCCAGGTTTGGTAACCTTACTTAATATGGGTTTTTCCTCAGTACAAGCAGAACTTGCTACCAAAAAGGAAAGAAATAGGGCAAACAATCGTAAATTCATTATATTAACTTTCTTTTTTATATTTTTACAAAAATAGGAGAATTTCTATGAATGATGCTAACTTACATCAAAAACTGCAAAAAATCAAATGTTTAGTTATGGATGTAGACGGAACAATGACGGATAGTGGTGTCTACTATTCTGCGGAAGGAGAACAATTAAAAAGATTTTCTATTAGAGACGGTATGGGAATAAACCTTTGGCATCGTGCAGGACATATTTCAGCAATTCTAACGAGCGAAAATTCTCCCATTGTAACTGCTCGAGCAAAGAAGTTAACAATTCAACATGTTTTATTAGGATCGAGACACAAAACAGAATCAGTAAAAAAGTTAGCCCTTGATTTAAACCTTGATTTGTCAGAAATTGCCTATATCGGAGATGATATTAATGATCTTCAAGCAATGAAATTAGTAGGAGTAAGTGCTTGTCCTTCTGATGCAGTAGATTCGATTAAGAATGTAGCATTGTATACATTATCAGTACTTGGTGGGCATGGAGCAGTTCGAGAAATAATAGATATAATACTTTTAGCACAAAATAAACCGATAATTTTACCTGAATCTTGGTAATAAATAATTTACAAATATTTAAACATATAAATGAAAATTGTAACAGTTACGTATATTAACATAGATACGATATAATTAAAAGTTTATTCAAGATTTAAAATGGAAGTTGAAATGTCAAATAATATTGATACTTACTCAAAAGGATTTATTGTCGGTGCTTTAGTTGGTGGAGCAATGGGTGCTATTACGGCACTATTGTTTGCCCCTAAAAGCGGTGAAGAATTACGTAGAGATATTTCTGATAAATCAACTGAACTTTATCTAAAAGCGGGAAATTTATCTCAAGACGCATCGTACGAAATCTCCAATGCAATTAATATTGGCAAAAAGAAGGCAGATGATATTATTTACTCTGCACGTGAAAAAGCAGATGAGTTAATTGCTAACGCAGAACAAACCTTGAAAGATGCTCGTTCAAAAATTAACTCTGCTAAAAATGCAGTTTCTGACGGAATGTCAACATTGAAAAATGCTGCTAATTTTGGTATCGACACTTTCAAAGAAGAAATACATATTGGAAACAAACCTTCGTAGTTTCCATTAATTTTATTATATTTGTAATTGTATAATTTTTTACACACTTTCTGAAATAGGAGTTCTATGAATTCGACATATGTTGTAAATCCCGTTGAAGTTCGTATGAAAGAATCTTCGAATGGAAGTATTTATAAATCTATTGTTGTTATGGGAATCCGTTCACGTCAAGTAAACGATAAAATTAAAACCCAGTTAACTCAACGAATGATTCATATAGTAGACGATATCGATGATACTGAAACTACGAATCTAGACAAATTAGCTATTTCTAAAGAGTTTGATCGCTTACCAAAGCCTACATTTATAGCAATGAAAGAAATTTTTACCGATAGATTAGATATTCGTACGGTAGAAAAATAGTACAAAACAATTTTGTTTTAATCTCTTACCGCTTTTAGCAGTAAGGGATTTTTTTTATCTATCTGTTTGTTTCTTTATTATCACTACTTTCAGTATCTTTGTAGCAATACAATATTACCACATCAATTTTAAACACTTTATGTATACAATTAAAGAACATCTTTTAAAAGAATTACAAGAAATCGAATCGAATGGGTTATATAAGCGAGAAAGAATCATTACTACAGAACAAGCTACAGAAATTGGAGTAGCAGGTAGGGAAGAAAAAGTTTTGAACTTTTGTGCGAATAACTATTTAGGACTTTCTTCGAATAAAAATGTTATTGAAGCTTCAAAAAAAGCTTTAGATTCTCACGGATATGGTATGTCTTCAGTCCGTTTTATTTGTGGAACTCAAGACATTCACAAAGAGTTAGAACAAAAAATATCTACATTTTGCAAAACAGATGACACCATATTATATGCTGCTTGTTTTGATGCAAACGGTGGAGTATTTGAACCATTATTAGGTGAAGAAGATGCTATAGTTTCTGATTCATTAAATCATGCTTCAATTATAGATGGTATTCGCCTTTGTAAGGCAAAACGTTATAGATACGCAAGTTGTGATATGCAAGATTTAGAAGCACAGTTACAATCAGCTCGAGAAAATGGTGCTCGCTATATTATGATTGCAACAGACGCTGTTTTTTCTATGGATGGAACAATTGCACCTTTAGATGAAATATGCGCCTTAGCAGAAAAATATGAAGCATTGGTTATGGTAGATGAGTGCCATTCTATGGGTTTTATGGGCAAAACGGGCAGAGGAGTGGTTGAACATTGTGGAGTTACCGAAAAAGTAGATATTATCACAGGAACTTTAGGAAAAGCTCTTGGAGGTGGAATCGGTGGTTTTACTACTGGAAGAAAAGAGATTATCGATATTCTGCGTCAAAAATCTCGTCCCTACTTGTTTAGTAATTCACTTCCTCCTTCAATAGTTGGATCTTCAATAGAAGTATTTAATTTATTGAGTTCTACTACACAATTAAGAGATACCTTAGAAGAAAATACTATGTATTTCCGTTCTAAAATTAGTGCGTTAGGTTTTGATATTAAAGGTGAAACACATCCTATTGTTCCAGTAATGCTCTACGATGCTCCATTGGCTCAACAGATGGCAGATTTACTTTTAAAAGAAAACATATATGTTATTGGTTTCTTCTACCCTGTAGTTCCAAAAGGTCAAGCGAGGATTCGAGTACAAATTTCTGCTGCACATACAAAAGCTCAATTAGATCACGCTATAAGTTCATTTGAAAAAATTGGAAAGAGCCTTGGCGTCATACAATAATCTAATTTTTGTTTATAATTCAGTCATTTCAATCAGAGTAATATGACTTTGTATTACTCTGATTTGTATACAATTGACCTTCCAGAAGGTCACCGTTTCCCTATGTCTAAGTATTCGAAACTTCGTCACAATTTGTTAGAAAAAGGAATAGTTTCAGAAACAGATCTTCATTCTGTGGTTCCTTGTAACCGAGAAACAGTACAATTAGCCCATTCTAAAAGTTACGTGGATTCTATTTTTAACGGAACTATTGAATATCTACCAATGAGGAAAATTGGTTTCCCTTGGTCTGCTTCATTAGTAAAAAGGTCTTGTGCAACTGTGGGTGGAGCAATTTCTTCTGCATTAACAGCTTTAGAAAATGGTGTTTCTGGAAACCTTGCAGGTGGAACTCATCATGCTATGACTTCTTCTGGTGAAGGATTTTGTGTGTTCAATGACTTTGCCGTTGTTTCGAGATTACTAACTCAACAAAAAAATGTAAATAAAATTGCTATTATTGATTTAGATGTTCATCAAGGTAATGGAAATTCTGAAATCCTTCGAAACGATGAAAATGTATGTATTTTCAGTATGCACGGTGAAAAGAACTATCCCTTTGCAAAAATTCCCTCTACTATTGATATTGCTTTAAAAGATGATACAACTGATGATGAATATTTAGAAAAACTTACCTCAATTTTACCAACAGTAATGGAATTTTCTCCTGACTTAATTTTGTATCAAGCTGGTGTAGATCCCTTAAAAGAGGATACTCTTGGAAGACTTTCTTTAACTTTGAACGGATTAAAAGAACGAGATAAATTAGTATTTGAGTCCGCATATAAGAAAGGAATTCCAGTTTCGATAGCGATAGGTGGTGGATATTGTAAAGATATTTCTATCACAGTAGATGCATACTCTCAAATATTTTCAACAGCGATTAGTGTTTTCGAATAAATTGAATTACATAGTTTTAAACAGTTATTCGTCTTTTTTTTTCGATTATTGTATAAAAAATATACAAAATTCAACTCGATAAAACATATATGAATTTCGAAAAATTTACCTTACTAGCACAACAAATATTAGAAACTTCAAATGAAATAGCTACGAGTTATTCCCATACTTCCATTGAACCAATTCATATTTTTGCTTCCCTTTTACAATCTACTAATCAAATCATTGATTCTATTCTCAACAAAATAGGTCTCAATAAATCATATATACTTTTAAAAACAACAGAATCACTTTCAAAAATACCAACTTCCACTCTTTTGGGAAATGGACAGTTAAATCTCACGATGGATACAATAACTGTACTGCAACTTGCTCAAAAGAATGCAAAGGAAATTGGAGATGAATATGTAACTACTGAACATTTATTTTTAGCTATTGTAGAAGATACTTCTAAAAATGGTTCTTTTGTTCGAGGTTTAGGAATTTCGAAAGAATCAATTTTAAAAATAATTCCTGAACTTCGTGGCTCTCAGAAAAAAGCTTCAAGTGCTTCTGCAGAAGATCAATACAGATCATTATATAAGTATGGCAAAGTTCTGAATGATCTTGCATTAAAAGGAAAAATTGATCCTGTAATTGGAAGAGAAGACGAAATTAGACGTGTGTTGCAAGTTCTTTCAAGACGAACAAAAAACAATCCAGTATTAATTGGAGAACCTGGGGTTGGGAAAACTGCTATTGTAGAAGGAATAGCTCAAAGGATAGTAGATGGTGATGTTCCAGAAGGTTTAAAAAGTAAAAAAATAATTACTTTAGATATGGCTACTTTGATTGCAGGTGCATCCTACCGTGGACAGTTTGAAGAACGATTAAAGGCTGTTATCGATGAGGTGATTCAATCTGATGGGGAAGTTGTACTTTTTATAGATGAACTTCACACTGTTGTTGGAGCAGGTGCAATTAGTGGAACTGTTGACGCAGCAAACATTCTTAAACCAGCATTAGCCAGAGGAGAACTACGAGCAATTGGAGCTACTACTTTAAATGAATATCAAAAGTATATCGAAAAAGATCCTGCATTAGAACGAAGATTCCAAAAAGTTCTCGTTGAAGAACCAAGTATTGAATCATCAATTTCAATACTTCGTGGTATAAAAGAAAAATACGAACTTCACCATGGTGTTAGAATCACTGATGGAGCTTTAGTAGCGGCAGTTCAGTTGTCAGATCGATATATAAATGAACGTTTTTTACCTGATAAGGCAATAGATTTAATAGATGAGGCAGCTTCGAAATTACGAATTGAAATTGACTCAATGCCTGAAGAACTTGATTTATTAGAACGTAGAATTCGGCAATTAGAGATTGAAAAATTGGCTTTAGAAAACGAGTTAAAAAAGTATGAAAAGTCTTAAAGTGAAAGTAGTATTGTTTCTTCGAATTTTTTCATAGTTATAATTTTCTCTTTTTCTAATTTTTGACATAGTTCATAAAACCATTGATGATGGTCTGTAACTAAAAGTGATTCGAGTAATTTCTGAAAAGTAATTTGACTATTTTCTGTTAAAATTTTTACTATTCTTCCTCTCCATATTCTTCTTGGTATTCCTAAATACATAGGTTCAATTTTTTTTTCAAAGGGGCGATAAAGAAGTTTTCCTGCTGATTTACAGTTTTGCTTTAGTGGACATTGAGAACAATGAGGAGAAGTTTTTTTACAAAATTCTCTTGCTATATCCATTATCCCTTGAAAAAATTCAGATTCGTACTTTTGGGGCATTATATCCGATAATATTTCTCGAATTTCAGAATCACTTCTAACTTCATTTGTTCCAAAACAAATATAAAAATATCTAGAAATAACTCGATGTACATTGACATCTATTACGTGAATTGATTTTCGAAATGAAAAACAAAGTATTGCCGATGCTGTATAATCGCCAATTCCGGGCAAGGCTCTCAACTTCTTGTAATCAGAAGGAATGATTGAATTATAATCAGAGCAGACAATTTCACAAGCTTTTTTTAATCTTAAGGCACGTGAATTGTACCCTAAACCACTCCACAATTGTAATAAATTTACGTTAGAAACCATTGCAAGAGAACCAACAGTCGGTAACTGAGAAATGAATTGTTCAAATTTTGGAACAACTCGAGAAACTTGGGTTTGTTGTAACATAACTTCTGAGACTAATACAAAGTATGGATCAGGTTTGAATGCTCTCCAAGGTAGTTTATAATTTCTATCTTTAAAGAAACCTATTATGATTTTAGTGAAGGTACTTTTCAATTGTTTTAGAAAGTATAAACAATGTCATCAACAGTAATTACTGCATAAGGAAAATCTCCTGATTCTAAATTCCATAAAAACTCAACAGTTGTAGGAACTCTTATCTGATCTATGGATTTGTAATTTGAACATCGTAAAGTAAATCTTTCGTTAGAATAGACTGCTTTAAAGTCTCTAAATTTATCATCAGTTTCAAATTGGACAATATCACCTTCATTATTAAAAGTAACTAAAGCAGAAGCTAGATTTCTACCATCACGAATTATAACTTTTGCCGTTAATTCTGATACTTCAACCCATTGAATTGTTTTACTCGGTAATAATGCTGTAGGAAACCAAATACTCTCTGTTAAGTATCGTACTAACATAGAAATTGACGTTTCGTTTCCTTTAGGTTCGTTTAAAACTACGGACCCCCAAAATCGTATTTGACCTTGACCTTTTCGTTGAAAATAGGATAAAATTGCTGTTTTACGTACAATCATTGAATTTGATAATAATGCTTTCCACACAAAACCGGGTTCTTTCGTCGTAAAGTATTGTTTTGCTCTAAGACGTGACCATCGATGTTCTTCTCGCGATCTAAATTCTCCTCGTTGATACACCATTGCCGATGAAATATATTTTTTTTGATCAGGAACAGTTTTTAAAAAGTATTTTTGTACTATGGTAGGTAAATTTCTAATAGAATGTTCAGAAAACATTTTCGTTTCTGATTCTACTTGAGATTGAAGACTTGTTAGAATTTGCTTGTAGTATCGGATTCCACTTATTAAAGTAATAAAATGGAGTAATAGAATTGTTACTATTGATGTAATTAGAATTATCTCTTGATGCATATAGATTCTTTAGATGCTGAACTGTTTTTTCTTCAATTTACTACTTTTTTTTAAAATAGCCACTATTCTGGAATAGGAAATAATGTCACAACATAAAATAAAATCATATACTCTTTCAAATGGATTGAGAGTTAATCTCAATCAAATCAAAAGAACTCCTACAGTTTGTGTTACCGTTGGGTATCACGTTGGTTCTAAAAATGAAGTAAAAGGAATGACCGGAATAGCTCATTTATTTGAACATTTAATGTTCGACAATGTGAATTCAAACAAATTTGATAAAGTGTACGATCTTTGTGGACTCTATTCTGGATCTGAGAACAATGCATATACTACCTACGACCAAACTGTGTATTATATCTCCTTACCGAATCATCAGTTAGAACTAGGTTTATGGCTTGAAGCTCAAAGAATGAATTCATTCACTATTCAAGAAGAGTCTTTAAAAACTCAAAAAAGTGTTGTAACAGAAGAGATTAACCAAAACGTATTCAATCAACCGTATGGACAAATGTCAACAGCAATTAATGCAATGATGTATGATACAAATTGTTTTTATAATTGGGAAGTATATGGTTCTATCGAAGATGTAAATTCATTTTCAATAGTTAAAGCTCAAGAGTTTTTTAATTCATATTATTCTCCTTCAAATTCTGTTTTAACAATTGTCGGCGATTTCGAATTAGAATCAGCTATGAAATTTGTTGAGAAGTATTTTGGATCTATCACTGAGAAAAATGGTACTATGAAGCCTTATTCCTTTGATAGTACTTTGTGTAAAACAAATCAACGTTCTTTTTATACTGACGATATTCCCTTAGAAGGTGCAAGCATTAGTTTCCACATACCAAAAAAATATTCTAATGACTACACTGTTTCCCAATTTGTAAGTTCTATACTTGGAAGAGGAAAAAGTACTGTACTGTACAATGAATTAGTTCGAGAAAAACAACTTTGTTCTGAAGTATATTCTTATATTGATTCTCGCGAAGAAAGTTCAATCTTAACTATTCAAGCAATTGCCTCAGATGAATCTAATACTGCAGAACAGATTGAAGAATCTTTAGTTTCGACTCTAAAAACCGTAATTTCAAATGGGTATACTCCTAAAGAATTACAAAAAGTTTCTACAAAATCCTTAACTTCTTTTGCATATCAAACCCAATTGGTTGAAGGAGTTGCTGATTATATTACAACTTCAACTATGTTGATTAACACTCCAGAATACATTAATTCCTTAGAAGACAATTTTAAGAAAGTTACTTTGGAAGAATGTACTGTATTTACACAAGAGTATTTACAGTTCGATAAATCTAATACTTTATTGATAAAGAAACAGTAATTATGATTATAAAAAAGTCTACTGATATTGATAGTTATTTAATTGATGCATCCAACTATACTGGATCGGCTGAAGCAGTTTATATTCCTGAATCTATTGATGAAGTTCAAGTACTTATAAAATCGTTGTTCGAAGAAGGAATTCCAATAACCGTTAGTGGGTCCGGTACTGGTCTTACTGGCTCTCGAGTTCCAAATGAAGGTGTTATAATTTCAACTGAACGATTAAAAAAAATCAGTTTCGATACAACTACAAAACTTCTTACCGTAGAACCGGGAGTGTTGTTAGAAGAAATTTCAATATTCTTAGATGAATACAACAGATTTTTACCTCCCAATCCAACAGAATGGTTATGTTCTATTGGCGGAGCCGTTTCAACCAATGCATCTGGTTCTAGAACATTTAAATATGGTGCTATGAGAAGTTGGGTACATTCTTTAGAGGTAGTTTTGCCTAATGGTGATATAGTTCACATACCAAGTGATGTAATTGAAAATAACGAATTTTCTGTAACAACGAATTCTGAAAAAGTTATTACTTTTACAATTGAATCAGTCTCGATTCCAAAAACTAAACATGCTGCTGGGTACTATGTTAGCCCTTCAATGAAGAAAACTGATTTATTTGTAGGGTCGGAAGGAACTTTAGGATTTATTCAATCAATAACATTAGAAACATACCCGAAACCAGAAGTGCTGTTGGGTGGTGTAATCTTCTTTCAAGAATATCAACAACTTTTAGATTTTGTATCAAATCTTAGAAGCACTTCTAAGTTAGAAGACGTTCATCTACAAACTGTTGATGCACGTTTATTAGAGTTTTTTGACGAATATTCCTTAGAATTACTTCGAAAATATTACCCTGAGATTCCTTCAAATGCGATAGGAGCTATTTGGTTTGAACAAGAATCTTCAGAAGACAAAATGGATATCCACATTGATGAATGGTGGAAAGTTGTTGCAGAATTTTCTAATCTAGCCGATGAAACTTGGTTTGCACAAAATGAAATTGAACATAGAAAATTTTCCGAGTTTAGACATAAACTTCCTTCTGAGGTTTATGAAGTTATTGGAAAAGGAAGTACTTCAAAAATTGGAACTGATATGGCAGTTCCAGCAGAATGTTTTAATGAATATTTTTGGGAATATCAAAAGGTTCTGAAAGAGTCTCAAATTAAGTACGTATTATTTGGACACATTGGGGATTGTCATTTACATGCTAATTTATTTCCAAGTTCAGAAGAAGAAATTCTTTTAGCTAAGAATATCTATGAATACATGATTACAAAAACATTGCTCTTCAATGGAACTATTTCAGCAGAACACGGAGTTGGAAAATTAAAGAAAAAGTATTTCCATACAATGTATTCTAAAGATATAATTGAATATTTTTACTCTATAAAATTACTTTTTGATCCTAAAAATCAATTTGGAAAGGGTAATTTGTTTTGAGCTCAATAAAAATTTGGATTGAAGCTGGAAGACTAAGAACTATTCCTGCATCAATTGTTCCGGTTCTAATTGGTAGCAGTTTAGCATATTCAGATAACTATTTTCGCTTAGATGTATTTCTTGTTGCAATGATTTGCTCAATGTTGTTTCAATTAACCTCTAATTTCTCTAACGATGTTTATGATAACAAACGAGGAGCAGATTCTGAAAGAGTTGGACCTAAACGAGTAATTGCGAGTGGTTTGATTTCCGAAAAATCGATGATAATCGCAATTATAATTACAGCAACCATATCATTTATACTTGGAATGTATTTAGTATATCTACATGGAATTCCCGTATTATTGATAGGCATTTTTTCTATATTTTTTGCTTGGGCTTATACAGGAGGTCCATATCCATTAGCGTACAATGGATTAGGAGATGTATTTGTATTTATATTCTTTGGAATTGTTGCCGTTTGTGGCACTTACTATGTACATTCTGGACAGTTTTCATATTATGCATTATTAAGTTCAATTAGTCCTGGTTTATTGGCAACAAATATACTTTCAGCAAATAATATTAGAGATAGAATTGGTGATGCTAAAATTAGAAAAAATACTTTAGCCGTTTTAATAGGAGACAAGGCCTCTAGAATACTCTATAGAATACTTCTGCTTGTATCGTATTTATGTATTATTGTTTTATTTCTATTGACTATGAATCCATATCATCTATTGCCTTTGATAACATTCCCATTTGCAAGAAAATTGTGGAAGAGCATTTACATATCACAAGGTTCAGAATTAACTTCTGTATTAATACAATCTGCTACATTATTACTAATTTTTGGAATTCTACAAAGTATTGGGTTTATAGTTTAATATGTTTATTCAACGTTTTTTTTCAAGCAATAGAATGAATGGTTTTAATTGTAAAAATACATCAAACTTATTGATGTTATTGATAGTATTTATAGCTTGTTCAAGTTTCTTTTTAGATAAAGGCAAAACTGTAAAGAATCAAAAGGAAATTGGAGATTTCCCAAAATTCAAGTTTACAGATAAGGAAGTAAATTTTTTGATAATTGGAGATTGGGGTGCAGGTGGAAGCATACAACGAAATGTTGCAAAGGGGATGGAATCTATTTTTAAAACAGATAATATTCAATTTATAATTTCTACTGGTGATAACTTTTACCCATCTGGTGTTACATCAACAACAGATAACCAATGGAAAACAAAATTTCATTCCGTCTACAAAGGTGATTTGCAAACTTTAGACTGGTATCCTGTTTTAGGGAATCACGACTACAAATTAAACCCTGAAGCTCAAATTGAATATTCTTCGGTCTTCCATCATTGGAAAATGCCTAGTAACTATTATAAGTATTCTAAAACTAAAGATGAAAATTCTATAGACTTTTTTGCAATAGACACTCAACTGTTAATTTCAGGCACTAAAGATCAGAAAAAAGCTCAATTAGATTGGTTAGATAAAGAATTGTCACAATCAACGGCAAAATGGAAAGTTTGTATTGGACATCACATGATACGTTCTCATGGAGTTTATGGTGATCAATCGTTTATGCTAAAAACTGTAAAACCTACACTTGATAAATACAACGTTAAAATGTACTTATCTGGTCATGATCACGATTTGCAACTTATAAAATCAAGTGAAGATTCTTTCTATCAATTAATCTCAGGTGCCGGTGGAGGAGCAAGAGACACTGGCTATGGAAAAAACACACTTTTTGCTCATACAAATGGTGGTTTTGTATCTTGTAGTATTTCCAATAAAAACATACGATGTAAGTTCTATAATCAATACGGCAGTATTGTTTTTTCACAAATTCTAGAATAACTTATGAAACATTTACTTTTGTTAGTCATTTTGTTAGTCATTTTGTTAACTACAATGAATTCCAATCTCTTTGGACAATTAGAAGGACCAGATAGTAAAGGTAGAGATTTTTGGTTGACCTTTATGCCAAATATCCATAGAGGTTTAGTTGATAGAAATGAAGCAATTATAAATTCAGATTCCTTACATATTTTTATTGTATCGGAAAAAGCAACAACTGGGGTTATAACTTACAAGGATATTTTCAACCAAGTTTATACTCATAATTTTTCAATTCCAGACCCCTCTAAAATACATCAATTTTCATTAGTATTTAGAAATTTTGAATTAGTAGGATTAAATGTTACAACCGATATAGATTTTGAAAATGGACAGAACGAAAAAATTGCAAAACAATCGTTTAATATTACCTCTAAAGAAGAAATTACCGTTTATGCAATTAATCAAGCAATAACTACATCTGATGCATTTTTAGTTTTACCTGTGGATATTTTAGATAATGAATATTTTATTATGTCTTATAACTCCGATGGGTCTTTTAGGAATAATTTTAATCCACCTTTAGATAATGCTTCAACTCCTTCACAGTTTGCAGTTGTTGCTACAGAAGATAATACAACAATAACAATTCGTCCTACAGTCGCCACCGCAAGAAACAACCTAAACGTACAAAGTGTGAATTTAAGCCGTGGAGATGTATATTTAGTTCAAGCTAATATGCTTTCCAATTTAAGAGCTGACTTAACAGGAACACAAGTTGTTTCAAATAAACCTATTGCTGTTTTTTCAGGTCATCAACGAGCTACAGTTCCCGTAAATATAGGAAATTTAACTTCTCGAGACATACTTATTGAACAAATACCTCCTCTTTCTACATGGGGATTTTCTGCATTTATTACTCCTTACCCAATACCTTCTACAATTACAGAAAGTGGTAATGATATATATAGGGTTTTAGCAGGCTACGATAATACAATTGTCACTGTTGATAAATTTCAAGTAGCATTATTAGACAAAGGTGAATTTTTCGAAGCACCTATTCCTAATAGTGCAAAATTAGTAGAAGCAAACAACCCTGTTTTAGTTGCTCAATTTAAGCAAACTTCAGGTTCAGGAAATTTTTCTATTCAAATCGGTGATCCATTTATGATGTTGATTCCTCCAGCGGAACAATTTATGAAATCATATAGGTTTATTAATGTTCAAGTTGGAGAAAATAGTATAGAAAACGGTAGTATTATTCCTGTTCCGAATGTTTATGTAGAGCAATATGTAACAATTGTTTCTCCAACTTTGTACCTAGATAGAGTTAGGTTTGATGGTGGACAAATGAACGCTGCAGAATTTACTCAAATAACAAATACTACATATTCTTATGTAAATAAAAGAGTTTCTGGAGGAGTTCATACAGTCGATTCAGATACAATATGTGGAATTTATGTTTATGGATATGGTAGAGCAAATTCTTATGGTTATGTAGGAGGAATGAACTTTAAGAAAATTGATTTTAGAGCTCCACAGATTTTTTCTGAGAATGATTGTGGTACTTTTACAGGTACTATTCTCGATACAGGTGATGCAGACACTAAAATTGATCAAGTTTTTTTCGATCAAGATTCTATAAAGAATGTAACTGTTAATTATAATTTTGTTAAAGCCGATAGTAGTGTCTTTTCAGGAAGATTAATTAATCCTTATATAGATGGTAAATTTACCATTATTGCTACGGATTCTTCTCGATTACGAAATAGAAAATCCCTTGATGTTCCTGGTTTCACATTGCATACTTCTGTTACAGCGACTGATCCTCCAAAAGAAATCGTAGAAAGAATAGTAATCACCAAACGCTATTGCTTTGAAGTAACTATTTTTAATTACGGTAAATTTCCTCAAAAAATTGATGGAATTGGATTTAAGAATTCTAGTCCAGAATTTAGTTTTTTAAATTCTACTTTACCAGATTCAATTGCCCCAGGGAAATCTGTAAATATTACGATTTGTTTCCAAGGATTTAGCGAAAAAGAAGTAATAGATTCTTTGATTATTCTCAATAAATGTATCAATAGAACTGTTGCAGGATTTAAGATTCTAGTTCGTGTTGATAATATTCCTCCTCGTATTAACAAGGTAGATAATCAATGCGATACTACTTATACAATTCAATTAGATGACGATACACCTGCAGATATTGGTTTAGAATACGTTAGAATTTTAGACTCCTTATTGGTAAATGCTACTGTTGAAATAATCAGCGATGATTTACCGAATTCTATTAAATTCAGAGTAAAGTTAATCGATATCCAAAAAGATGCAATTGTAGGGTTTGAAGCAATGGATTCAGCTTCTAATGTTACAGTGAGAATTGACACCATTAAAGGCTATACATTAGCTTTTACTGGAAAAGACACTGTACATTCAATTAATTATGGAAAACGAACTATTTCTACTATGTTCTGCGATACTTTGTATTTCCTTAATGAAGGAAATTATCCTATCGAATTTGATTATATTCATTTGAAACATAATATTCTTTATAGCATACCACAATATCAATTTCCATTTATTATTGAACCATCACAACAAAGATCATTAATAATTTGTTTTGCACCTTTAGAAGAAAATCCTAGATTTATTCCAGAATGGACAGATTCGCTACTATTTGGTTTCAGATGCTATTCTCATGTTATTCCTTTACGAGGTATAGGTGAATCCTACATTCAAAGTTCTAATACTCGATGCGATGTCCCATTGATTGTTACAACTCAAAAGTTCCCTATTCAAACAGAGATAAAATCTTTTCCAAATCCTCCTTCTGGTTCAAATGTAACTGTTGAGTTTTCGTTATCATCATTTGATAATGTTTCGATTTCCCTTTCGAATATGTTAGGAGAAATTATATCAATTCCTATAGAAGGTGAATTAAAAGCTGGTGAATATATGTTTCAATTACCAACTTCAAAACTTTCTAAAGGATTGTACTTCTTACAATTATCTACTACGAAACAGAAAGTAGGTACAATTATATCTATTGTTCAATAATAAGAATCTATGACACACAACGAAAAAATTATCATTTTAGATTTTGGTTCTCAATACACACAATTAATTGTTAGAAAAATTAGAGAATTAGGGGTATACGCTGAAGTATACCCTTTTTCTATAGATCAAAATACGTTTCAGTCCTTATGTTCAGATGCGAAAGGTATTATTCTTTCTGGTGGTCCCTCAAGTGTATATTCTAAAGATGCACCAATTCCGACTGTTGATGTTTTTAGTCTTAAAATTCCTGTTTTAGGCATATGTTACGGACTTCAATTGATTGCACATAAAAATGGTGGAATTGTAGATAAGGCAGCTCGAAGAGAATTTGGAAGAGCAAGTATAACAATTGAAGATTCAAATGATTTATTTAGAGGAATTAACCTTAATTCTGAAGTTTGGATGTCACACGGAGATCATTTAACGAAAATTCCTGAAGGTTTTGAAATCATCGCATATTCTCAAAATTCACCAATTTGTGCTATTCGTTCAACTGAAAAGAAAATTTGGGGAGTGCAATTCCATCCTGAAGTACATCATACTCAAGATGGTCAAAATATTCTCAAAAATTTTGTATTTATAATTTGTAAATGTGAAGGTAATTGGTCAATGGGGTCTTTTATAGAAAATTCTATTGAAGAAATTAAAAATACTGTGTGTAATGATGGAGTAATTTGTGCTTTAAGTGGTGGTGTTGATTCAACAGTAGCTGCAATTCTATTACATAAAGCAATTGGAAATAAGCTTCATTGTATTCATATCGATACTGGGTTAATGAGAAAAGATGAAAGTCGAGCAATAGTTCAACTTTTTAAAGAACATTTTGAGATTTCAATTGATTTAATTGATGCTAAAGATATTTTTTATTCTCGTTTAGACGGAGTTTCAGATCCTGAAACTAAACGAAAAATTATTGGTAAAACATTCATTGACCTTTTCGAAGTTGAAGCAAAAAAATTCCAAGATGCACGATTTTTAGCCCAGGGTACTTTATATCCAGATGTGATTGAATCTGTTTCTGTAAAAGGTCCTTCTGCTACTATAAAATCGCATCATAATGTTGGTGGTTTACCAGAAAAAATGAATTTACAACTTATTGAACCGTTCAGAGAGTTATTCAAAGATGAAGTTCGAAATGTTGGAAAATTGTTAGGAATTCCAAATTGGTTTGTGGAAAGACACCCTTTTCCAGGACCTGGTCTTGCGATTAGAATACCGGGCGAAATAACAATAGAGAAAATTTTAATTCTTCAAGAAGCTGATGAAATTTATATTGAAGAAATAAAAAATGCAGGATTATATAATGAAATTTGGCAAGCATTTGCAGTGTTGTTACCAGTAAAAACTGTAGGAGTTATGGGTGACGAACGAACCTATCAATACGTATGTGCATTACGAGCTGTTACCTCAACAGACGGAATGACTGCAGATTGGTATCCAATGCCATATCAACTACTTTCGAAAATCTCAAACCGAATTTCAAATGAAGTTGTTGGTATCAATCGAGTTGTCTATGACATCTCTTCAAAACCTCCTTCTACAATTGAATGGGAATAATAATTCTATCCACAAATTCTTAATCACTAAAAAAAGCTCTTATATAAAACATAAGAGCTTTTCCAATAAATGGTATAATATTCATATTCCTACAAAATTATACAGATTGGTGCTTAGAGATAATTTCGATACTTCGTAACATATCAAAAAGAGAGTCTCTTGAAATAGGTTTTACTAAATAGCCATTGCAATCTAATTTAAAAGATGCTTGAATATTTTTAAAATCACTTAATGCTGTTAACATAACAACTTTTACCGATTGAGTTGTCTGTAACTCACTTTCAATTTGACGTATTCTCTTTAAAACTTCGTGACCATTTGAATCAGGAACCATTATATCTAAAATTAATAAATCAAAAGGTTCTGAATCTGAAATAGCACTAGTAAATTGAAAAATCGCTTCTTTTCCAGAAGAAACAAGTATTAATTCACCAACATTTTCAAGCATTTCTTTTAATACTATTCTATTTAAAAGTTCGTCATCAAGAATTAGGATTTTCATTTTTTACCTTCAAATTATTTATTAATGTAATATTTTAAACGAAATATCTGTTGCTTTAACAGAGTGAGTAATTGCACCAACAGATATGTAATTTACATTACTTTTAGCAATTTGACAAATATTTTTTAAAGTTATTCCACCAGAAACTTCCACTTCTATAGTTTTAGGTATGAATGTAATAGCTTCCTTGATTTTTTCTATTGAAAAATTATCTAACATAATTCTATCTACTTTACCTGTTTTCACAGCAATTTTGACATCTTCAATAGTACGAGTTTCCACTTCGATTTTTACTGAGTTATTAGCATAAATAAAGGCTTTTTCTATCGCCTTTTCGATTCCACCACAAGCATCAATATGATTATCTTTAATTAGAATCATATCCCATAATCCAAATCGATGATTTAGACCTCCTCCACAGAATACTGCATATTTATCCAATGCTCTCCATCCTGGTATAGTTTTACGAGTATCTAAAATTTTCGTTGTAGAGTTTTTTAATTCTTTTGTGTATTCAAATGTAGTTGTTGCAACTCCAGACATCCGTTGTAAAAAGTTTAGTAGTGTTCTTTCTACTTCTAATAACGCTCTAACATTCCCTTTAAACACTCCCAGGATAGTTCCACTTTCGTGAAACTGCTTATCTTGAACATATAGCTCATAGGTAAGTTTTGCTTTAAACACATCTAATACTAACTGAATTATTGGCAAACCACAAATAACTGCATCTTCTTTTAAAAGTAATTTAGCAGAACCCTCTAAATTCTCAGGTATAGTACTGATAGAAGTTATGTCTCCAATTCTGACATCTTCATTGTATGCTAATTGAATTAATGAAGAAATTTCGTCTTTATAATCTAATATGTTCATTGAATTTATTTTCTCAAATCGACTACAGTATAAGTATTAGATGGTTGATATGTATAATCTGAGACTAATAATGCTTTTTCTTTAATATTGAAAATTTTAAAGTAATCATCTTGTCCATTTGATTGAATTATGATTCCTATAATTTTGTTATTTTTCAATTCTAAGGTTATCTTAGAAACACCTTGTTCCATAGATGATTCGTTCTTTGGTTGCAAAACTAACAAGGTAGATTTATTCAAACTTCCACCTGAGGTTAATGAAATAGGTTTATAATTAACAAGTATACTAAAAAAAACGGCATCAATTGAAAATTGATTTTTGTTTTGTTTCGCTATGGAAATTACTACATTTTTTTTCTCATCATCTACATTCCAAATGTTTTCGCCATCACAAAGTAATTTTCTCCCTGGAAATGTAATTGAATATTTATTCCCCTTTGTAGCAAGAATAGTTCCTTTCCCGTTAAAATTATCATTTGAAAATTGAATTGAAATTCCTTTATAATTTACGAATTGTTTTACTAATTGTTCGTGTAATTCTTCTTTTGAAGAACTACCAAAAAGTATAAAAGGGATAAGAAAAAGAATGGCTCCAATTTGTAGTTTCATTAAAATGGTGTTTTGTAAATTTCTACTTCAGTATGTTTTTTCAATGCATCAAGTATAACAGATGAATCTCCGCAAATTCCAAGTGTTAACTGATCAGGATGTAGAAATTGAGATTTTTTTTCATTGATTTCATCTAATGTAATACTGCCAAAAGATGAAATTAGTTCCATCGGGAAATCTAATGGTAAACTTTGTTGAACAGTTTTTACAAAAAGGGATAAAAGCTTTTGAGGTGTTTCCATTAGTCTTGAATAAGAACCAAGTAAATATTGTTTTGTTCTTAAGAGTTCTTCTTTTTCTATTGGTTCAATTTTTAAACGTTCCCATTCCGAAAATATTGAAATAATTGTGTCTTCAAAATATTCATTTCCAACAGATGTAAATGCAATAATTTCAGATGCTGCAGGTTTGGCAGACAAACTCGAAAAAGCTCCATAAGTGTATCCTTTTTTCTCACGAAGCAACATAGAAAGTCTTCCTAATATACTTCCACCAAAAAGTGAAAGAACTATCATTAAAAGAGGCGTATCCTTGTTCGTTGGAAATATTCCATTCTGACCTACTTTTATCACAGCTTGTTTTGATTTTTCCTTATGTGCTACTATAGATTGTCTACTTATTGCGGTGTTATAGAAGCTCTCAATTTCTCTATATTTTTTCGATTCTAATTTTGAAAAATATTTACTTTCTAAATGAGATAATCTCTCTTCGGATAAGGGACCTGTTAAAAAGATATCAATTTTTGAGTTTTCCAATATTGAAGTGTATACATGTAGTATTTGATTTCTTGTCATATCAGAAATAGATGACAAAAATCCTGAAAAAGGATATTGATAATAATGCCCTTTGTAAAATAACGAACTGAATGCTATTCCACAAAGAGAATCAGGATCAGAATCTCTAAACAACAATTCAGATTCCATTTCTTTTTTTACTTTTTGAATTTCTTTATCTGAAAAAGTTGAATTGAAAAGAGAATCGAATAGAATTTCAATAGCTTTTTCAAAGTTAAAAGATAAACAAGTCAAATTTACTCCGAAAGTTTCAAAACTCGAAGTAAATGAATACGAAGCTCCTAAGAAATCGAATTGTTCAGATATTTCAGAAGCAGTTCTTAATGCTGTACCTCTACCAATTAGTTTTGTAGTAAGTTTTTTAAGACCAGGAGAAGTTGTTATGTTGTTATTCCTGAATAGAATTGTCATACTTACTAAAGATTGAGAATCTTCATTCATTATGTACAAATCTTTATTATTACCTGAAGACCTAATCTCTGGTAAAGGGATATGAATGGTAGGGGTTAAATCTGAAATTGGAGAAATTTCTAAAAGGTCTTGAAACGTTAAGTCAGTCATATATTTATATTATCTAATTTCTATTTTTACTGTTCTTGAATAAAATCTACCTTCAGGTAAATTATTATCAAAAGTTGTGGTGTCTACTCCGAATCCGAATATGCTATTATTTCCGTTAAATATTTTCGAAACTGACAAAGCTCTTTTATAGGATAGTTCTTTGTTGTACTGTTCAGAACCCATAATATCGGTCGATCCCCTAAATTCAATTTTTCGTTTAGAAAAATCCTTTTCTGAATAATCCTTTAACTGATCTTTCATTATTTGAGTAAGTTCTGACGAATCAAAATCAAAAAGTAATACTGAAAGAACTTCGTTCTCCTGTGCAATTGTATCAATTACTACAACCTTTACTTTTTTAGTAGTTTGAAAAATAGTATCAGAACTAAATGAGCGTAGTTCAATCGTAATATCAGATTGTGTTAATTCTTTCAATTCTTCCGGTGACTTTGGTACTAATGAAACTGGAAATGAATAATATTTTTCTACTGTTTTATCTGAAACAACTTTTAAATTTTTCAAAGGAAATGTTTGTTTGTTACTTCCAATGGTTATCTCAAATTCTTGAGATATTATTGATTTATCACGAGGTTCTGGGACTAAAAAGAGGGGCGTTTCATCATATTGTTCACTTGAATTTACTATCGTAACTGGAGAAAGTATGGAATTATTAGAAGACCATATTTCAACCCTTCTATTTTCTTCATTTCCTTCTTTTGTTTCAGAACGAGAAGGTTTTGTAGGTAACAATCCATTTGAAAGAAGTATTTGTTTAGGATTAACTCCCAACTGTACAAGTAAATTTTTCACAGATATTGCACGAGCATTCGCAAGCTCTTTACTTTGTTCTAACCCATTTTCATTTGAAACGTAACCAATAACTGTAATTGTAGACGTAAGATTTTCTTTTAGTCGTCTTGCTACTATTGGTAAAATCGAATAATATATATCAATTGTTTTTTCTGGTAATAGTTTGTGTTCAATTTGTAAATACTTATTCGGAACATCAGTTGAACCAAAATCGAAGAATATATATGGCAAAAGTGGAACAGTAGTTTTTTGAATCTTTTTATAAAGTGGGATTGATGATTCTACGACATCAAAACCTTGGATATCCTTAGTGATTTTGAATTTAGGAACAACTGTATGTAGTTTTTCAACTTTCTTATTTTCGGTGTATTTATACGTAATATACTGTTGCTTTATAGTTGTTAACAGAGTTTCAATAAATGTTTTTTCATTTATAGTAATCAAATTTGGTTCTAAGATTTGTTCTTTAACTAAGACTGTATTTGGAGAGTCTAACGGATTAGTTGTTGTTTTAACGATAGTGTCCCTAATGTATAAAGTGTCAAACAACAAAATTGGTTGAATTGGTAAAACGTTCGGTTCATTTTTTAAAATTCGTCCTATTGAAATACTTAATCGAATTGAAGAATAATTCCAATTTACCGATTCTGAAATATTTTGAAGAGGATAATAATAACTAATTTCTGGTCCTATGATTAGGTTATTGGATGCAAAAGAATACTTTGCACCTCCTATTACAAAACTTTGTAAAGTTACATTTGGAATTTCTCCTGAACGTGGGTTTCGAGTTATAACTCCGGGAAGAAAACGTACACTATCTGGTGTAAATACTTCTTCAGTTTGATTAAAATTATTACCTATATAATAACCAATAGAAGATCCTGCAAACAGATCAAAGGTAGAAAACAATCTATATCCAAATAATGCTTCAAACGAAACAGTTGCTAATTGAGCTGAAATAGTATGTTTAAATACACCTGGAGTTGGAACCCCAAAAACAATGAAAGTAGTTGGTTCAAATGCTTCTAATTGAGAAGGAGATTGAAAGTAAGAAATTCTAGGGAGTAAAAATACTTTTTCCGTTATAGGAATTTGAAAAAAAGCACCAAAATGAATTCCAATTTCATTGGAAGCAGAAAATGTTGCGGGAGGTTTTGAAAAACCTGGAATTTCTGAAAAAGAAGCATTGTATATGTTGTAATTCATTCCACCAAAAAAACCATAAGCAGTTTCTACTGCTTGGGACTTTGCTTCTATAAAACATAAAAATACGAAAAAAATTAGAATCAGATTTTTCAAATATGTAAACTTTATTATTCAAACTTAGTAAAAACCCCTTATCTAAAGAATGTTAAGGGGTTTTATTGTAATGTATACCTAATTGTACTTACTTTACTATTACAAATGGTTCAGATATAATAGCTTCTTTAGTAGTTAAAACAATCCTGTACCCACCAGAACTAAATTCTTTAAGGTTATATTGAAGTTTATACGACCCAATACTTAATATTTCATTCGAAATCAAAGTAACTATTTTTTCGCCAGAGTTTGAAAATATTGAAATATTAATTAGTTGTTTTTCTGAAGTACTAAACTCAACATTTAAAATATCACTCGTAGGAGTAGGATAAATTGATAATGCACTCGGTCCTGATTTTAAAAACTTCAAGGTAGTTAAATTACACATTCCATCAACGGAAAAATACGAAGGTCCTTCAAATATAGTTACTTCTAAGAATTTCAAAGAATCAGTATCAAAACCCCAAGGCACAGAGCGTAGTTGACTTACCGTAGAATCAGGTACCATAACCACAAACCTCATCAAAGCTAATTGACCTGCTTTCAGTGAGTCTATATCTCTAAAGTTATATCTAATCATTCCATTTTGAGCATCTACTGTAGGTTCAGGTATTATGGTAGTAGAATAATCCAAAAACTTTAAAACACGTGGATTATAAGAAAAATCAACATTAAATCGAACTTTTTGCATCCAGAATGTTGTATCTCTTAAAAACAAAGACACATCAGTATCTATAGATAACGGAATAGTAACTGTATCAGTCATCATTCCTCTGCTCGGAGTTATTGGAGTAAATGAAATAGATGGAGAATATTGCAAATCTAATGGTGTAGGATATCCAATTCCAGCAATTGTTGTCGAATCTCCAAATGAACATTCCGAAATTTTCCCTAATGGACTTAACGATACCCCACCGGCATACGCTATAGTATCAAAAGTTTGTTTGGATTTTGGACAAAATTGAACTAATGCTGAAATGGTATCTCCGGGTAAAAGAAAAGTATTTAAAAGCAAAGGATCTAAAATCATTTGAACATCACCATTTTGCAATTGAGTTAGTGAACGAACTTGAATTGGTACATCTCCAGTATTTCGAAATACTATTTGTCGAGTTACACAATCTAAAATTCTTACTGAATCAAATTGAATAGGTGTTTCAATAGCAAGATCAGCTTTTAATACCTGTACGAACCCAAAACTATTACCTGCAACAATTTGGAAGTACAGTATACCCTCGGTGTCAAATTGAACTGAATCTATATCCAAACGAACAACTGCTCTGTTTCCATTATTTGATACAAATCTGAAAACTGCTAAAGGAGTTGTTGAATCAAATTGACAATAGTTTTTTAACTGAATGGATTTTCCAATTCCAGCTGGTAAATCTTTAATATTATAACTTGGTTGCAAAACAATTCCCGATTGAGAATCAGCAACACATCCTGACCTTTGTAGATATTTAGAATCTATATCCAACAATCTAATAGCAAGTGTATCATATCTCATTCTAAATGATATATCTGCTAAATTTGCTGGGATTTCTCGTGTTGAATAAAAAGGTATCAAAATAGTATCGCATGTCGTCATTTTAAAAGTATCTAGAGTAGCATTTGTCAAAGTAGAATCAAAAGTCATTGATAAACCAAATGCAGGAGCAAAACCTCTTCCTGATACTAAAATAGTAGTATCTTTGTCAACACAAGGTTCAGAAAAATGCATTATCATTTTTGCTCTATATTGTCTTGGGGCTCTTGGATTAAACACAACAACAAAGTCATTGCCTGTTAAAGAATCTAAGGTAATTGGAAATGGTAGGTTATTTCTTTCTTTAACAGTGAAAACACGTTCATTTGGTTCGAAAGTAATGGAATCAATTACAATTTTAGGTTGATCTGGATTTACAGCTACACTTGGTATAGTTACTGCTACAGTTATAGGGTTTGCAGAAGTGTCTACACGAGTGTCTGGAAAACCAACTAAAGTTGGGTTTGGTTGCATAAGCAACATTCTTTTTCCTGCTAAAAATACTTCATATTTTGAATTCCATCCAGAACCAGAAGCTTGTATATGCAAACGGGCTGCTGAATTCAAAAATTGAGGTAATGAAGGTGTATTTGGACAATAAACAATTCGTAAGGTATCTCTTCCTAATGGTGGTATTTGAAATGGAAATGTTCCATTTGGAGAGAAAGTTGAATACCAAGAAAATAATTCCGCTGTCCCATTTGTAACTCTTGTATTATCTATCCAGATACTATCGACAGTCATTGGATGAACAAGTGACTGATTTAGTAAAGGTATTTCTCGAATTTTACATTCACAAGGTTTTGTAAACCCAAAATTTATAAGTGAAATTGGTGCGTCAAGTTGAATAATAATTCCTTTTCCTATTACCTGTCCAGAATCTACTCTCGCACAAGGTGAGTCGGATTGAACAACTGCTCTTCCAGAAAAAGTTTGAACAGCATTTGGAGAAAACTGAACAAATGCTTGAATCGAATCTCTTGGTTGTAATAAAGTCGGAATAGGTCTTGATGTTCCAACAACTGTATATCCATTTGGAACTAATATATTCGTTACCATTGCTGCAATTGCAGAAGTATTTTCTATAAGAATTGTATCAATTTTAGAATCACCAACTTCTAAAGTCCCAAACTGTGTAAAATCTGAAACTAAAAAACGTGGAGATTGCGACAACCCAATCATACTCGCTGCCCAGTTTACCGGAGGTGAACCAGCAGTTTGATAACGTATGTATGCCCTGTCTGCCCTGTCTCGAGTTACATCATTTGGAACATATCGGAATATAAATCTCGCAATTTCATTATCAGCTAACGAAATACTTGTAGGCATTACTGCCGGAGTAACTAATTGATATCGATTTGTAGGATTGTCAAAAACTATATTTGACATTACTTGATTAGAACCTGATATATTTCGAATGTCAATAGTATCTAATTCACTTGAACATCCAAGAACATTTTCTGTTCTCAAAACAATTGGTTCAAATTGATAAATTTGCTTAATTCCTGTTCCGGTTATCGGAATACATTGTGTTACAAAACAACGTTGTTCGTAAAAGCAAATTTCGTCAGGATATGTTGAATCGACTAATGGAGTAAATGTTATTGGAATAGAGCGGGTTTGACCTGGCAACAATGTTGTTCCTTGAGCTCCCGTTAAAAAGTATGCTTCCCCGCGTCGTAAGAAAAATGATAAAAGCAGGGTGTCAACGCCACTATTTGTTACAACAACAGATTGCGTTGCAGACTGACCAACTATTACATTACCAAAATTTACTGTTTGTGTTGACCAAGTTACTTCTGGTTGAAATCCTCTTCCTTTCACTATAATTTTTTTACGAATTGTACATCCTCCAACCCTTGTTGTAAATACTACAGAATCACGAATATTGCCACTTACTGTTGGAATCATTCGAATCCAATTTGGTCTATACCCTGTTGCAGGATCTAATGTTAAAGGATACGCAAATTGTTTAGCAATAAAGTTTACTGGTACCGAAACAGATTCAATTACAATTGGCTCACCTATTAAGTTTTGCCAAGTATATTCTTGAACATCACTTGCCCAATCAACACACGTAACTCCAAAATTCATAGAGTCTATTCGAGATGTTAATGAGCTAGGACTTCTCAGTGCCAAAACTTCTTGAACTCTACCTGTTAAATTAATTTGTGTAAAACCAGGTGGGCACTGATCGGTGGAAATAACTCGAATTGAATCCACATAGGATCCAGAAGAATCTCTCGAAAAAAAGCGAACAGTTACATCTATACATTGCCCTGGGGCTAATGTAATTGGTAATGAACTTGGAGGAATTATTTGGAATATTCCTGGTAATGAATTTTGAAGAGCTGATATGGTTATTGGGCGTGGTGTACCTATTAATGCAGAATTATTACAAATTCTGAATACTGAATCATCAAAAGGTTTTTCAACACAATTTGCATATAAAGTATCAAAATCAATAGATGAACGAGAAAAACTTAATTCAGTTATTCTTGTCATTATTAGTGGAATTGTTACGGTATTTCCACATCTATTTGTTGGACGAACTTGCAAATTTGCTCGTAAATTTCCTACTGTAGATCCGTTGTAGGTAACAGTAACAGTTAAAGGGACTCCTGGTGTTAAATTTGCATTGGGCTGTGAAACTCTAAAACTTGAACCATCCACTCCAGTTATAACAAAATTTACGGTACTTCCACAAATAGTGGTATCTAATATAGTAAATTGCCAAGATTTTGTATCCACACATCGAATTGTATCTCGAACTTGAGTAGGAAGTACAGTTACTCGTAGTAAACTTGAACGGTTATTATTTTGACAAGAAGCTCCACTTCTTGCTCTACCAGTGCTATTTCCATTTGATGCATCACATAAAGAAAAATTCGATGGTTGTTCGTTGAATCGATAATATAATATCAATCCTGCTTCATTTCCATTTAAAGATAAATCTCTGTTACATAATATTTGAGATGGGGTACGAGCTGTATTCCACATTCTGAATTCATCTAATTGGCCTCGAAATGTTCTATTTGAAGCCAAATCGGATAGACTATTCGTACTTGCTATTTGCGTTAGTAAATTAGTTCGTTCTAAAGGTCGAAGATACGAAGTAGGATATGTAGAATTTCTCGCACTATCTACTGCAACTCCATCAATATAGAGATATATTTTTTGAGTTTGACCATTAAAAACTGCAGCAACGTGTGACCATTTATTATACAATCCACTTGCTGGTATTGATAATATAGTATTGTCAGCAGAACGAAGTTTTGTACCATCACCGTTGACTTCAAAAACTAAATTATCACTTGCATCAAAATATAACACCCATTGATCGTTGTCATCATTTCCAGGACCCCATAAACCAGCAACATATACTTTTGATCCCGCTTGTCTTGTCGGGTTCATCCACATTTCTACGGTTAAGAAGTCACGTAATTGAAGTTGTCTAGCAGTTTTGTCTATATCAACGTAATGAGCACCTCTGCCAGAATTTACTGTTAAGGATAAGGCTCTTCCTATACAATCTCTTGGAGAATCACAACTTGCAACTTGTGATTGGAGGGTAGAAACTGATGTTACTAATATTAATAGAAGAAGTAGAATTGTTTTCAAGAATAGTCCTTACCTTTATCGAGTAACAGAAAAATTTGAAGTATAATTATAACCATTAGCTTCTAAAACCATTATAAATGATCCACTTGAAGTTACAGTTAATGGTATGGTATGGAAACCTCTATCCAAAGTTCCATTATACACTTTTTGTATTGCTACTCCTCTTGTATCATAAACCGTAATCGAAACTGGTGTTTGGTGTTTTAAAACAAACGAACAAACAGAATTTCCACGCGATGGGTTTGGATATAAATCAAATGGAGTTCCATTTATTGGTTCAATTGTTTCAGGTACTGAAGTAACTCTCTTTTTAATTGTTCCAAGTCTGTTTACTTTAGCTCCCAAAATTTGTTCTATTGTTTCAGGTGTTTCTTCGAACCATGATTCTAAAATATCAACATACACTCTTCGGTAATCATTTTGGTAAATTATATCGCCATTATTAGTGAAATTCGTTAAATCAGGAGGGTTTCCATATACTGCTGCATTGACATTTCTGCCAAATACAAATTGTACTGAAGCTGCACCATGGTCAGTTCCTCGTGAGCCGTTTTCAAACGGACGTCTCCCAAATTCAGAAACGGTCATTCCGACTACTCTTTCGCCAAAACCTTGTTGAATAGCATCGTCCATAAATTGGCATATACCATTTGAAAGTCTGTTTAAAAGTGTTGGGTGTAAACCTTGGTTGTCTGCTTGTTGTTGTTGAACGTGTGTGTCGAATCCACCTAAGAAACACATATAGACTTTCGATTTTAGACCACCCGAAATTAACCTAGAAATTAAACGTAATTGTTGTGCAAATCCATCGCTATATATAACATTGTTTTTACCTTTGTCAAATGCTGCTTTTACTTTTTGTGAGTATACATCTGATTGTTTAGCAATAGTACGTATAAAATTAAATTCTTCTTGATAATTATTTTCTGTGGGATTGAAATAATCTTCATCTGGGGTTAATCCTGAACCATTTTTGAAAAAGGAATCAGGGTCTCGTAGTGCAATTCCCATATCGCCACTTTGAGATTTTAATAACATTGAAAGCGAACCGCCAATTTGAATTGCTAACGGATCTTCAGGGATTGTCAATGGAAAGTTTGTGAGGTTTTTTTCAAAGTATCGTCCTACCCATCCAGTATCCAAACGGACATCAGGATTTGAAGAATTAATTCCAGATAACCAAATATCTGTTGAACGGAAATGGGATAAATTCGGATTTTCGTAGCCAACATTTTCAACTACTGCTAAGTTACCTTGTTCTAATAGGTTTAACATTCCACCGTTGTGTACATTCGTTACCATTGAAGGGTGTAAATATACATCCGAACCTAATATTCGGACTGCAGTTTCCTTCGTTACAGATATTCCTGGTCTAAGGTTGAAATAGTTGGCATCATCTGCTGGAATTACAGTATTCAAACCATCATTTCCACCGAATAACTGTATAATAATTACTATGTTATCATTATTATTAAAATTAGCACCTATTGCTGTCGAGGGCGAAGAAGCAAGTAAGGGAATTCCACCAAGAATGGTAGGAGCAGCTGCTGTTGCAATTGCTGATTTTTTTAAAAAGGATCTTCTATTCATTGGTATACTTTCTTAACTTAATTGGAAATCTGGTGCTTTAGACAAAGAAATTAACAGATTACGAACCCCAGTAGCAGTTCGAGAAGGGTTATTCAGAATGGTTGGCCATTCATAATCAAAATCGATTGTTGTTCCTAAGAGTTCTTCTGTGTAATACAACTCTCTTGTTGTAGAAACTGGTACTGGTAAGAAATAGGATATTAGATCTTTTGCCAATACACGTACATCAGTATAATCAGGAAATTTTCGGATGAAGTCATTTAATACTGTATCGGAGAGTCCTCTAAAATAGGTATCAGCCGTGCTTCTACGTAATGGAAATGTTGCTGTGCTTATCCACGTTCTGTAACCCGGCCATCCACTGACATCAGGCGGATCCATTAATTCTTGATTAATTTGTCCCATTAACGATTGTGTATCTGATAAAGGTGTACCAACATATCGCTGAAGTCCAATCAAATATTCTGATGGTGTTTTAATTTGTACACCCAAAATTTCTTCTGAATAAAAGTGGTTCGATGTCAATAATTTTACTATCAATGGTCGAATAATAAAATTATTTTCTATAAACGTTGTAGACATTTCAGTTAAGGCATTTTCATTCGATAATGCACCATTACTATAGACAAAGAATTTATACAGTTTTTTGGAAATAAATCGAGCTATTGCATTAGCACGATTTGTGAAAAGTATTTCTATTAATTTTCTTACTTCTTGTTCTCGAACTTGTTCTTGGTTATTACTGTCCGGTGTTCGAGAAGGAATAGTCTCACCCATAAATTGCTTTGCTTCAGTATCGTGCGATTGAGGGAAGAAAAACGTTTTAAAATAACCATTTGGAAATGGTTCATATAAAAAGCCATTTGCTCTCCAACCTGTCAAAACTCGAGCAGCTTCTTTTATATCACCTTCGGTATAGTTTCCTAAACCACATGTATATAGCTCTAACAACTCCCGCGCATAATTTTCATTAGGTTTGCCTTTTGTATTTTGCACACCACCTAAGTAAAATAACATTGCTGGGTCTAATGTAATATCTTCTACAAATGATTTAAAATCTAATAATCTATCTTTTCTGACTAATAGATTTTGTCTGTACAATAATTGAGGAGGTAAAAAGTATTCATCGAATACAAATTCTGAAGTAAAATGTCCAGACCAAAACAACGTGATTTTTTCCGTTGCCGGTACCGTTTCTACTCTCATTTGCTCTATCCACCATCCAACTAATAAACGGTAATTACCTTGCATTTGTCCTTCTATTTGATTCTTTAATTCAGCAGAACCAATTCCTTCGGGGTTTTCGTTGGGGATATCTACCCAAGGACCCGGGTTCGTTGTCGGAACAACAGAATCTTGTCCTAAGAGTAATTCTACGGCTTCACGTGGAGTTTTACCCGTCATTTGATTTACCAATTCTGGGGTAGGACCAAAGGTAACTCTCCGGAGCAAATGTGTTGCCTCAGATCTTGTAAGTGGAGAAGTTTTCTCCGACATATCTACAATTTTAGTAGAACCTTGTTGTGAAGGTAAGTCAAAATTTGGTTCTTTTGAAACCCCCAAAAGAGATTGAAAAAGTCCTCTTCTATTCATAATATTATTCTTTCAAAAGATAATGAGAAAGTTTAAATAGTATTCTAACGATTTAACGAGTATTATTATGTACTAATATATAAAAAATAACACCTAAAAACTCAAAAGGATACATTTAAATGTAAATACTCTTTTAAAACAGAATAAACCCGTAAAAAGTTACAATACATTTGAAGTTAATATTCGAAAGATTATTCACTGTTCTAGTGAATGGAGGAGGGGGTTGAGGGGAAAGAGTTGAAAGTGTGAAATAGACTAATTCTATAAATTTTTAGTTTTGTTCATTTTTTACCATTAAAGCAAAAATTCCTGAATAAAAGTTACTGGAATAATTTCATTTTCGTTTAGTTATTAACCAAGGTTTTTCACTTTGGGTCATTTTAGTTAGTTTGTACCTAGAGTATTGCCCATATACTTCGAATACTTCTTCCATAAAATTATATAGATAATCATTTAAACAATCTTTTGTTTCTGAAGTAAAATCCTGCGGAATTCCCAATGCACCCTTTAATTTAAAATTATCATAAACCGTTTTTACAACTAGTCTATGTCTCCAACGATAATTTCCATCAGAAAACAACATTTTGTCATAAAATGCTAGATAATATCGTTTTCTTTTTCTTAGCAGATTGAAGTAATACTGAACCATTTAAGCGTTCAACTTTTATAAGATTTTTTAAGTTTAGTTTCGGTAACTTTAGTACTTTTTGCTCAGGTTGCAATTTTTAAACCTTTCTTTTAACTCAAAAACGTAGGAAATTTTGAATACATGTAAAAAAAATATACCTTATAATATTATAAAAATGACTTTTCTGGTCTTAAGTCGACTTTGAATGGAAAATAAGTATACAAACGTATTTTCATTTCGTAATATTCGAGAAATTCATTCAAAACACGGATATTATAACTTTCAGAGTTAAAGTAGTTGTTCAATTTTAGTCAAAAAAAAAAGGATACTTTATTTCTAAAGTATCCAATTATTCGGGAGCCACCTGACAGATTCGAACTCTCGACCTGCTGATTACAAATCAGCTGCTCTGACCAACTGAGCTAAGGTGGCGTCTTGCTTGTTGTGAATACAAATATAATGGTTTCTTCTTTTATTTCCAAATATTTTTACTGTTTAGTTAAATTTTTCTGGAAATAATGCTTCTTCAATTAATTCACACCAAATATGACCAATCATGATATGCGATTCTTGGATTCGTGCGGTTACCGAAGATGGGACTATCAGTGTGTGGTCGCACTCGGTTCGTAGCGTTCCACCACTACCACCCAAAAGCCCAATTGAGATAACTCCTCGTTGTTTTGCTTTCTGCACTGCTTTTAACACATTTGGCGAATTTCCACTCGTTGTAATACCAACAAGTACATCACCTTTTTTACCATATGCTTCTACACTTCGTGCAAATACTTCGTCGTACCCATAATCGTTCCCACAGGCTGTAAGGATAGAAGAATCGGTCGTTAATGCAATGGCAGGAATTGCAGGGCGTTCAATATTGCCACGCAACCGAACAACTAATTCCGCTGCAATATGTTGGCAATCGGCGGCACTACCACCGTTACCACAAAAAAGAATCGTTCCGCCTTTTTTTAATGAATCGATTAATACATTTGCAGTAGAAAGTATAGTAGCAATTTCGAATTGAATTAAACGCTGTTTAGTTTCAATAGAATCTTGAATTACGGATTGAATATATTCTTTTGTTATCATTGTGATTTTCTTTTTTTCGGAATTTTCATTAAAAAAACAGTACCTTCATCTGGTTTGGAACTCACTGTAGTAATTGATTCGTGACCTTCTAAAATCCACTTTACGATAGCTAAGCCAATTCCGGTTCCATGAATAATAGACGAACGAGATATATCTGCTCTATAAAAACGGTCAAAAATATATGGAATTTCTTCTTCAGACATCCCCACACCATTATCTTTTACTTGAATAACAACATATTGTTGATCCGTAGTTAGCGAAATTGCAACTTGACCTTCTTTGTCAGTATATTTAATAGAATTTTCAATAATATTTAAAAGTGCTTGATGCATTTTAGAAGAATCGATATCGATCAATACATCTTTTTCTACCGTATGCGTCAGAGTAATCTTCTTTGCTTCGGAAAGGATTTCAGCATCTTCAATAATATCGAGTAACAAATCTGAAATATTCGTATTTTCAAATTGAAGAATCAACTTACCAGACTCTGCTTTCGAAAGTTCTAACAGAGAAGAAACAACTTTTGACAATCGAATAACTTCATCTAAAGCAGACAAAATAACTTCTTGAAAATCTTGTTTGGATTTAGAAGTATGAAGCCCAATTTCTAATTCACCCATCATAATTGCCAATGGAGTTCGAAGTTCGTGAGAGGCATCGGAAGTAAACTGTTGAATTTGCTTAAAGGAGTGTTCAATACGCTGAATCATAGTATTGATAGAGGTAACAAGCTGAATAATATCTTTCGACTTGTTACGAACAACTAAACGCGTAGAAAGGTTGTTTGCGTTGATATCGTCTAAAGTAATAGTAATAATTTCTAAGGGTTCAAGCAAACGGGATATCAAAAAATACCCTAGGATACTCAGTACCAATAACAAGTAGATAATCGAAAGTCCATTTAGTGGAAACAAATGAGACCACTTATGCTTTTCAATTGCAATCTTTATGGAAACATCAATTGAGTCAACCTTCTTCTTTTTAAAGAGAATAAATTCATTATTCGTTTCAAAAATAATTGATTCTTCAAAATATGGAATTTGAGAATTCTGGAAGAATTTTCCAGATTCTTGAGAGTAAAGAATTTCATTCTTACTATTTTTGATAACAAGTAGAACGGATTTAAGATTAACTGAAAGAAGATTCAGCGTTGTAGTTACTGATTCTTTCGTCAGTGAATCGAACAGTTGAGATTGAGAACACTGACTAATTTCTTTAGACTGAATCAGCATTGTGAGAATTTGTTCTGACCGATTTTGAAGACTATTTTGTATGTTTCTGTTTTCTTGAACGTTAAAAATCAGACAAGAAATAATTGCAGTAAGAATAATTAAAAGAGTGCTTACTACTACAATTTTCCACTTTAAAGAAAGGCTATAAAGTTGATTTACCAGAAACATTTACCATTACTTTTTTTTGTATTTATAAAAACCTTGTCCACTTTTTCGACCGTACATACCAGCGTCGGCATATAATTGTTGAAGAGTGGAAGGACTAAAACGTGGTTCGTAAAAAAATTGAGTCCAAACAGATTTTGATACATGAAAATTAACATCGTTCCCAATCAAATCCATAAGTTCAAACGGACCCATTTTAAAACCAATACCTTTTAAAATTCTATCAATTTGTTCAATTGATCCAACACCTTCGGTTACTAATCGCAACGATTCATTGTAATAGTTACGTGCAACTCGGTTGACAATAAAACCGGGTACATCAACTGCAATAGCAGGAGTTTTCCCTAAGGACAAAACAAATTCCGTAGAAACGGTAACTGTTTCTTGATTCGTAACAGTTCCTTTAATGACTTCAACTAACTTCATAATATGTGCAGGGTTGAAGAAATGGAGACCAATAAACCGTTCTGGAAACTGTAAATCTTTTGCTAAAGATGAAATTGAAAAAGAAGAAGTATTTGTAGCAATAATTGCTTTCTCATTTTCTAAGATAGATTCAATATCAGCAAAGAGTTGCTTTTTGATATCTAAACTTTCAATAATAGCTTCAATAACTAATTCGCAATTTGCTAATCCCTGAACTGAAGAGACAAAAGTACATTTTGAAACAGTTTCAGGATACAATTCTTGAGTTAATTTTCCACGTTCAACAGATTTGGTTAACTCACTTTTAATGGTTTCCACAGCAAGATTTCTTTTTTCTTCAGAAGTATCAAAAAGTACAATAGTATGACCTGCTAAGGCTGATGAAATAGCAATTCCACAACCCATAGTACCACTTCCAATTATTCCAATATTCATATATTATAGTGTGCAGTTTGTAAGAATTGAGTTATTAATAGTAAACAAAGGTTTTCCAAATACAGTCATACCATTAAAAGGAGTATTTAACGATTTTGATTTATGATTTTCAATTTGGATATTCCATTCTTGATGTTCGTCAACAATGGTTACATTTGCTTTTGAACCTACTTTAAATGAAATAGGAGAAAGGCCTAAAATAGAACGTGGATTAGTAGACATAAGATCTACAAGTACAGGAAGTGAAACTAATCCAGTTTTAACTAAATGAGTGTACGATAATGCAAAAGAAGTTTCTAAACCAGTAATTCCATTAGCACCAGAAGAAAAATCAACATTTTTTTCGTGAGGTGCGTGAGGTGCGTGGTCGGTTGCAATACAGTCTATGACTCCATCAGAAAGACCTTTTAGAATTGCATCCTTATGTTCGGAAGTTCTAAGTGGAGGATTCATTTTAGCACTCGTACCGTATAGTTCAACCGCATCGTCTGTCAAAACAAAATGGTGAGGAGTTACTTCGCACGTAATTCTTTGACCACGTTCTTTGGCTTCCTTCACTAATTGAACTCCACCTTTAGTAGACATGTGCGAGACGTGGTAGCGTCTGTTTCCACAATAGTTAGCAAGTTGGATATCACGAGCAATAATAATTTCTTCAGCAACAGCTGGATACCCTTTTAAACCTAATTTTTCAGAGACAGTTCCTTCATTCATCGCAAAATTTTTCGTTAATTGATGGTCTTCGCAATGTTGAGAAAGTAAACCATCAAAATCCGAAGAATAATCAAAAGCATTACGCATCATTTGAGAATCCATCAAAGAAGATCCATCGTCAGTAAAGAGTAAAACACCTGAATCGTGAAGTTGTTTCATAGGAGATAAAGTAATTCCTTCCCTTTTAACTGTAATTGCAGCAGAAGAATATACATCGACGCTAAATCCTTTTGTTTTGGAGGCAATATACTCAACAACAGTAGGATGGTCAATAGTTGGAACTGTGTTTGGCATGCATAAAACACCAGTAAAACCGCCATTTGCTGCACTTTTGCAACCAGTTTCTAAAGTTTCTTTGTATTCTTGACCGGGTTCACGGAAATGCACGTGCATATCGAATAACCCTGGCAAACAAGTATAGGAACTTGAATCAATAACTTGCGTTTCATCATTTAACAAAGAAGATTCATCTTTAGAATTATGGACAATCGTTCCGTCAATAATATGAAGATTTACTCTTTCGTTTTTAGAATGAGAAACAATACTAATATTTTTAAAATAAACGTTCATTTTCTCTTTGTTGAAGTATTTTTTTGCAGAATGAAATTCTATGGATAGGACAAATACCATTTTCGAGAATAGCATTCCTATGTTCTAAAGTTGCATATCCTTTGTTTCTATTCCAGTTATAGATAGGAAATTGACGATGAAGTAAATCAATCATCATAAGATCTCTTGTAACTTTTGCAAGTATAGAAGCCGCAGCAACAGTAATATTAGAAGAATCTGCTTTCACTTGTGTAGTAACATCATAGCCAACAATGGTAGAATAATTTCCATCAATAAGCACAGAATCTGGTTTAACATTTAAATCATCTAAAGAAAGTTGCATACCTTTCATTGTGGCTTTAAGAATATTAATTTCTTCTATAACATCTACAGAAACCGACTGAATACTATAAGCAATAGCTACACTTTTAATATGTTCAAACAAAAGTAATCTTTTTTGATGGGTTAGCGCTTTAGAATCCTTAATACCTAAAGGATTTTTGTAATTTTCAGGAAGAATCACTGCAGCAGTAGTAACCGGACCTGCTAAAGCACCTCTTCCAACTTCATCAACACCAGCAAGTAACATATTGTAAGAAAACCCAAGTACTGCTACTTGGGTTTTAAAAAATTAAGATAAAGAACTAAGGGTTCGTTTTACTTCAGTTATTTTGTAACCTTCAATAACATCGTTTTCTTGAAAGTCATTAAATCCGTTAATAACAATACCACATTCATAATTCGTATCAACTTCTCGAACATCATCCTTAATACGTTTCAAGGAATGAATTGTACCTTTGTATATTGGTAGTCCATCTCGAAGAATTCTTATTTTATCGTTTCGAGTAATTTTTCCAGATTGTACGTAACAACCAGCAACTGAACCAACTTTAGAAATTCTAAATACTTGACGAACAAGAATTGTAGCAATAACTTCTTCTTTCATATCAGGATCTAAAAGACCTTCTAAAGCTAATTGAATTTCGTTAATACAGTCATAGATAATGTTATAAAGACGTACATCAACAGATTCAGAATTTGCAAGTTGCGAAGCTGCAGTGTTCACATTTACTTGGAAACCAATAATAATCGCCTCGGATGCTGAAGCAAGCATAATATCAGATTCAGTAATAGTACCCACACCTTTATGCAAAATTCTTACATTTAATTCAACTCGAGAAAGTTTAAGAAGTGAATCTGAAAGTGCTTCAACAGAACCACCAAAATCACCTTTAATAATCAATCGAAGTTCTTTAACTCCACCAACTTGAATTTGTTTCGAAATATCATCAAGAGTCATGTGACGAACTTGACGGAATTGTTGTTCTCTTTGATGAAGTTGACGTTCAGAAGAAATTTGTTTGGCTTCTGATTCAGATTGAGTAACAGAAATTATATCGCCAGCATTCGGTAACAAATCAAATCCAGTTATCTGAACTGGAATTGAAGGACCAGCTTGGTCAACCATTCTACCACGTTCATCGTACATTGCACGAACTCTACCTGAACACATTCCAGCGATAAATGGATCACCAATACGTAAGGTACCTTTTTGAACGATAATCGTAGCAATGTTACCTTTACCTTTATCAACATGAGATTCAATAACAGTACCACGAGCTCTACGAGAAGGATCTGCTTTTAATTCTAACAATTCAGATTCAAGAACAATAGTTTCTAGCAATAAATCAACATTTAGCCCAGTTTTTGCAGAAATAGGGACACATTGGTATTTACCACCCCACTCTTCAATGAGAACTCCGTGATCGCTCAATTGTTGTTTTATTCTATCAGGATTCGCATCTGGCTTATCCATTTTATTCATTGCAACAATTATAGGAGAATTCGCAGCTTTAGCATGAGCGATTGCTTCTATAGTTTGAGGCATCACTGAATCATCAGCAGCAACAACTAATATTACTATATCAGTAACAATAGCTCCACGAGCTCTCATTGCAGTAAAAGCCTCATGACCAGGAGTATCTAAGAAAGTAATTCTACCTCTTTTAGGTAAATCTACATGATATGCTCCGATATGTTGTGTAATTCCACCAGCTTCACCTGCAACGACGTTTTCTGTACGGATAAAGTCCAAAAGTGATGTTTTACCATGATCTACGTGACCCATAATTGTAACAATTGGAGGTCTTCCAACAAGATTTTCTAGTATATCCTCTTCTTCGTCTAGTAACTGAACAGCTTTTTCATCTAAAAATTCAGCATCAAAACCGTAATCATTAACAATTAACTGAACAGTATCTTTGTCTAATCTTTGGTTCATGCTAACCATTAACCCTAATTGCATACACTTTACAATTACTTGCGAAGGTGGTACATTCAATAGATTAGCTAATTGAGAAACAGTAACGAATTCAGAAATTTTGATAATCTGTGATTCTCTTTCGATTTCTTCCTGACGTTTGACCTCCTTTTCATCGCGGATCATCTTCTTCTTCATTTTAATTTTATTTCTTGAAGAAGTTCCAGATGAAGAATCATCCATATCCGCTAAGGTCTTACGTATAGCCTTATCAACAGCATCAACATTGACTTGCTGCTTAATAGGTACACGTTTTTTCTTCGCTTTTTTGTCAAAAGCTCCTTTTTCCTTATCAGCACCTAAATTAGGGGCAACCTTACCGAGTGCATTTTTTAATACAACCACTGGAGGGTTTGGATTTGGACGGAAATCAGGACGCGGATTTCTAGGATCATTCGGACGTTGAGGATCTTGTCCTCTATTTTGAGAATCATTATTTCTTTTTTGTTGGTAATTACCAGCTTGATGTGATCTATTCTGGTTACCTGCAGTACCTTGACCAACCGTCATTTGCATACGTGGTTTTGGTTGTTGTTTTGCTTTTAGTTCTAAACGACCAACAATTTTCAAACCTTTATTTGGTTCATTGCCAACCCTAGCATCGGCAGTTTTTACTTTTTGCTGTTGAGGTTGTTGAGTTCTTTGTTGTTGTGGTTGATGCTGTTGAGGTCTAGAATCTTCTGTTCTTTTAGGACGCTGTTTGTCCTTAGAATCAAATTTGACTGCTACTTTGGGAGTATTCTTCAAAACAACCAATTGAGAGTCATCTGGTTCTTCAGATAAAATTTCCTGCACAGATGGAGCTACTTTCTCAGGCTCATTTTTTATTTCAACAGTTTTGGGTACGGAAACTTCTTGAACAGAAGGAATAACCTTCGGTTCAACAATTTCTTCTACTTTTTTAGGAGTTTCAGGAACAGAAGGAATTGTTTCTTGAACGACAACTTGTTCTTCAGACTTTTTAACTTCTTCAATTTTTTCAATGGGAGAAGGCTCAATGTGTTGCACTGGAACATCTACTACAAATTCATTAGTTTTAATTTCTTCATCAGAAGTCTTTTCATCTGCTAATGGTTTTTTTATTTGTTTTTGATTTTCAACTTTTTTGCGTTGAGTTTCAACAGCTTTTACCTCGCGAGAATACTTATCGTACACAGCTTCTTGCATTTCATCCGAAATGAGAGAAGTTGCTTTATTCTCAACTTCAAAGCCTTTAGAAACAAGAAACTCTACAATAGTATCTTTACCGATATTTATTTGAGAGGCAAGTTGAAACAATCTAATTTTTGATCCAGCCATAAATCCTAGTTAAAAATGAAAAATGTTACTCAGGTAATTGAGTTTCATTGTTTTCTTCAGTCAGAAGAGTAGAAATCTCATTATCTTCAGTTTCATCAATTTGTTGATCTTCTGATGATAATCCTAATAATTTGTCAGAAATTTGGGGTGATTCTTGTTCTTCAAATTCATCAAGGATAATAATCCTTAATTCAGAAAGAAGTTCAGATGTCATACCATTTAATTCTAACAGTGTGTCGATATTGGTTTCTAAGAAACCACGTGCAGATTCAATTCCTAAAGAAACTACTTCTGCATATAATTCTGATCCAAATTCAGCTTCAAATTCTGATATGTGGATGTCTTCTCCGCCTTCTTTTACTAATGTGATATTAAACCCAATTAGCATAGAAGCTAAACGAACATTTTGACCAGATCTACCAATTGCTAATGAAACATACTCATCAGGAACAATTACTGTAATTGATTTCGTTTCATAGTCAACATTTACATCTCTAATTTTCGCTGGTGATAATGCACGAGCAGTTAAAGTAGCAAGATCTTGAGAATAGGTTACTACGTCGATATTTTCGTTATTTAATTCACGAACAATTGAATGGATTCTCATACCTTTAACACCAACACAAGCTCCAACTGGATCAATACGCTCGTCATTAGAAATAACTGCTATTTTAGCTCTTTCACCCGGTTCACGAGCAATTGCTTTAATTTGAATAATTCCATCATAAATTTCAGGAATTTCAATTTCAAACAATTTTGCTAAAAATTCATTAGAAGAACGAGATAAAATTACTTCAGGAGTTCCAGAAGAAGATCTTCGTACTTCTTTTATAATAGCTTTAATAGTTTGGTTTTTACGGTATCGTTCGTTTAATATTTGTTCTTCACGGGGTAAACGCATTTCAACTTTATTATGAACTACTAATATATCATTTTTTCGCATTTGATACACTTCACCAACAATAACTTCACCAATCTTATCAGCAAATTCTCCAAAAATAATATCTTTTTCTGCATCTCTAATTCGTTGTGATAGCGTTTGAGTCGCTAGAGCAATTAGTCTTCTACCAAAATTTTCAGCAATATTGTCAAGCGTGATTTCTTCAATATAACTATCACCAACTTCTAAATCTTTTGTTTCAACTTCTTCTTCTTTCAATTCTTGAATTGAAACTTCTAGAACAGCATCAACTATATCCTCTTTAGATTGGACTATAGTTCTCATACGGTAAATTTCAATGTCACCTTTTTCAAGGTTTACAATTATTTCGAAATCAACTTCTAAACCGTAACGCTTACGTACTAGTAGTGAGAGAGTTTCTTCAACCATTCCTTGGAGTAGATCACGATCAATATTTTTTTCTCTTGCCATTTCGGCAAAGGCATCAATAATTACCTTTTTGTCAAATTTTGGTTTTACTTTACGTCTTGGCATAATGTTTTATATTAAGTATCAACGAATTTCTGGAATAATAGTAATCGATTGTATTTCGGAAAATTGGAAAGATTTTTTTTCCAATTCTGAAGTTTGTTTCACACCTTTTCTGTAAGGAAGTTGAATTTCGACAGTAAATTCACCATTTTCACCCGTTGAAAATATTCTTCCTTTTACTTCTTGAGAATCTACGTTTATAAGACAAACTCGAGTTATATGATTTGACAACTGCCAATCATACGTTAAGGGCTTGTCAAATCCTGGAGAAGAAACTTCTATAGATGAAATTGAACTTGAAAGTTCGAAATTTTCAAAATGTTCATCAATCAACCGCTGTAGAGTGCTACAATCTTCTATTGATATACCATTAGGTTTATCAATATAGACACCTAAAATACGGTGTTTCATTGTACCTTTTAACGATACATCAACAACAAACAGTTCAAGACTTGTAGCTAAAGGCTGCAAAAATTCCAAAACGATATCTTTGGTTAACTCTTTGTTCATAGTCAAAAAAATAAAAAATGGGCTTCTCTGAGCCCAGTTCAATAACGATTACAAATATACAATTATTTTGACTGAGAACAAAGAAAATTTCACTTTACTTTCGAGAATGTATACTTTTAACCTATAAATTCGTATTTTTGTTAAAATTTTTCATGAGAAAGCTATATGAACTACATACCTGTTGATTACTATAATTTAGATGATTTATTATCATCAGAAGAAAAACTCGTTAGAGATACTGTCGGTAATTTTGTAAATGAAGAAGTAATTCCTATCATTGACAAACATTTTATGGCAGGGACATTTCCAGAAGAACTAGTTGAAAAAATGGCGTCTATTGGCGTTTTTGGGGTAACCTTACCTCAAGAATACGGTTGTGCTGGAATGAATAATATCTGTTATGGATTGGCAATGCAAGAATTAGAACGAGCAGATTCAGCAATTCGTTCTTTTGCTTCTGTTCAAAGTTCGTTAGTTATGTATCCGATTTATAAATACGGTTCAGAAGAACAACGAATGAAATGGCTTCCAAAATTAGCTGCTGGAAAAGCAATTGGTTGTTTTGGCTTAACTGAACCAGATTATGGGTCTAACCCAACAGATATGATAACCACTGCAGTTAGAACTGAAGGTGGGTTTCTTCTAAATGGTGCAAAAATGTGGATTACGAATGGCTCAGTGGCTGATGTTTGTGTTGTTTGGGCAAAATTAGATGGAAAAGTTCGCGGATTCCTTGTAGAAAAAGGTTTTAAAGGATTTACTGCTCCTGAAATGAAAGGTAAACATTCCTTGCGTGCTTCTGTAACTTCAGAATTAGTGTTTCAAGATTGTGAAATTCCTGTAGAAAATATTTTAGATGTAGAAGGTTTGCGAGGACCATTAAGTTGTTTAACTCAAGCAAGATATGGAATTTCTTGGGGTGCATTAGGTGCTTCTATGGGTTTATATGATTCGTCATTAAAGTATGCAAAATCTAGAATTCAGTTTAACAAACCTATTGCATCTTTTCAGTTAGTTCAACAGAAACTTGTTTGGATGTTATCTGAAATTACTAAAGGTCAATTGCTATGTTACCATTTGGGTAAGTTAAAGGATAGTGGCAAAATGAATCCTCAACAAGTTTCTTTGGCAAAAAGAAACAATGTTTCTATTGCTCGAGAAATTGCTTCTGTTGCAAGAGATATTCATGGAGCAAATGGTATATTAGATGAGTATCCTATTATGAGACACATGGCAAATCTAGAATCTGTTTATACCTATGAAGGAACTCACGATATTCATACATTAATTCTTGGTGCTGATATTACTGGGATTCAAGCCTTCAATTAAATATTTCTCCATACTCAAGATTTTAGAAAACTAATGATTAATGAATTTTATTCCCTCCTAACAAATGTTGTAATGTCTTCAACTTTTGAAGAAGCTTTTCGGTTATTCAAAAGTTCTGATTTATATCTAAAATGTAAAACAAATTGTTTGCAGAAATCTAATATAGATTTTGGGAGTACTGAAGTTGAAGAGAATATAATTTTAATTGAATCAAAATATTTCATACTTACGTATTTAAAAAGTTCTACAGTTGATTCAAATGAACTTACTTCATTTTTCAACTCAATTCTCATCGTTTTAGATAATAAAAAAGATTCAAATTCTGAGACACTTCAAACGAAGAGATCTAAACAAGAATTAGATATTTTTACAATTTTTGCTCATGAGTTTAGAACTCCCTTAACAGTAATTCAATCTTCGGTTGAATTACTGTTAGAATTTTTTGATCAATGGGATAAAGAAAAAATAAACATTTTTCTTAAATCAATTCAAGAACAGACTACTTCAATAGGGACATTGTTAGAAAAAATTGCAGAACTCTACGATGCTCGAACCTATACACAAGAAGTTGTTACTGTCAATAATTCTACATTTGAAGAATTCTTAAAACAAATTGAAAGTATCCTTTTAAAAAGATTTGATTTTAAAATTAAAAATTCTGCAACCTTTATTGGTGAATCTTATTTAAAAGTGCCAATGAGAGCAATTTTGTATGTACTCAGTATTTTTTTAGACTCACTCCAAGTAATAGATACTAAAACTGAAATGGGAATTTTCACTCTACAGGAAAGTAATACTATAGTCATCCAACTATCAAATGCTAGTTTTCATTTTAAAGAAGAAGAAGTGAGACTATTAAATACACTTTTTTCTTCTAAAATCATTGAAGATGTTTCTGGTAAAAGTTTGAACTTTTTATTAGTTACTTTTTGTATAGAGTATATAAATTCAACAGTAAAAGTTGCAAATAGTCCAAATGATGGAGGAACAATTTCTATATTCCTTTCTGTTAATCTAAATCAGTCAAATTAAAATAATCGTTAAATTATAAATGAAAAAGATCTTAGTTATTGAGGATGAAATAGCCGTAAGAATGACAATAAGTGAAATACTTAAAGCAGCAAAATTCATTGTTTTTCAAGCTGAAAATGGTAAAATTGGAGTTGAAAAAGCAATAGAGAATTTACCAGATCTCATAGTTTGTGATATAATGATGCCTATTTTAGATGGTTTTGGAGTTTTGGAAGAATTGAAGAAACTACCCCATACCGCAATGATTCCGTTTATATTTCTTACTGCCAAAACTACACGAGTTGATTTACGTCAAGGAATGGAATTAGGGGCAGATGATTATTTGACTAAACCTTTTTCTCGAGTAGAACTATTAGCTTCTATTGAAACTCGATTAGCAAAATCTGAGACGTTAAAAACAATAACTGAATCGAATATGACAAACCTTCGTAAGAATTTGTCAATGGCTATACCTCATGAATTATTGACACCTTTAACAGGCATAACAAGTGCCTCTAAAATATTCTTAGAAAATCCTGATTTATTAGAAACTGAAGATATTGTAGAATTAGGTACTCAAATTTATTCTTCTGCAACAAGGATGCAAACGATTGTCAATAAATTTATAGAATTCAGTAGACTTCTTGTCATTGCAAATGACGAAAGTAGCCTAACAGAACATCAATCGTCAGTTTTGGAAGAAAGCCAAGCACAATTACATGAGATACTTGTTCACAAATGTAGCAAATGGAATAGGTTAAATGATTTGAAGGAAGATTTACAGTCTTGTAATATACATATTAAGGCAGACCACCTTTGGTCATTACTTCTAGAAATAGTTGACAATGCTTGTAAGTATTCTAAAGATGGTTCACCTATCACAGTTCTTGGTTTGGTAGAAAATGACACATATTCAATTTCTGTTAAAAGTATTGGTATTGAATTTCCTAAAGAACAAATTGCATTTATAGGTGCATTTTCTCAATTTGAACGAGAGAAAAATGAGCAGCAAGGTGCTGGGTTAGGTTTAGCAATTGCCATGTTTATTACTTCAATTTACAAAGGTCAATTACAAATAGATTGTATACCAAAAAATGAAGAATTCGAAACTACCCTATCAATAATTTTACCAAATTCTTTAAGTGCTATTTAATACTGAGTGGGCTACTTAAAATTGGAGGTTTAGAGAAATCTTCTTGATTAGGTTTGATTTCAATTTCTTCTATTAAAACTGTTTCAGGGTAGTATAATGTAGTAGCTAAGAATTGAGATCCACCAGTTATAAATGGTGATATCACCGCAGATGCTAAGTAACTATATGTTGCAGTTTTGTTTGATGATCCTATTATTTCTTTAAAAATAGAAACTCCCAATCCACTTATTTCTGGAGAAGTAATTAGTTCTTCTTTACCATTAAGATACACTTTATAAACCTCAATGGCATTCACTTTCGTTTCGCCACGAGCTATAGGATATTCACCTTCGGTAAGTCTATAAATAGTTGTAAATAAAAGGTTTTGATTTAAAATCTTTTTAACGACTAAACCAAATGGTAAATCCCTTTTTTTACATAACTCTATCATTTTTAGCTTCAAACTTTCATAAGTATCTTTTGTGTTCGAAGAAGTAATTTCCAAAATCCCGGGTGCGGTTCCACCAGAACGATGATGTCCATTTGAAAGTGTGATTTTTTTAGTTATAGTTCGATCATTTAACAAGGTTACCAAATATCCATCTTTGACTAATTCAATTTTTTCTGGTGTTTGAATTCCTTGATCATCATATTGAAATGCTCCAACTACAGAATCTTGATACTTTTTTGATCCAGTTGTAGCGTACATAGATAAAAACGTTGGAAAGACTCTTCCACCAACTTTGTTTTGGAAAGCAAGGTTTCTGGAAGCATCAAATCCTTGATCAGATAATGCTTGACGCTGAAGAACTAAATTCGGTGCAAAGAATTGGCCAAAAAGCTCTCCTGTTGCTTGTGAAGTAAACATAACAGGTCCTGAATACGAATCATCTAATGGTTTTGCTTTTTTCAATAGAACTACAGCATTTGCAAGCGAGTCTAATGCTTTTTCAAAAGGATGATTATTTGAACCAATTTGTTCCAGTTGGAATTTTTTTGGGTTTGTAGTGTAAGATGTATGTGTATTTGTTAGCAACATCCCATCTTCACGTTGGGTCATTGCTACTGCTTCAAAACCACATAAAACATCCGATTTTGCAAACTCTCTACCTTCAGAATTACTAAACAACAATCTTTTATCAATAAATTCAAAATTCACTTGAGAATTGACGATATCTGGATAGTTTAAAAACTTTTTAGAAAGTGATGCAATTGCAAAAGTTATCGTAGACTCATCTTGTAAACTTATATATGCAGTTGAAAGGGGTAAAGAAATGGAAATACTCGGCAATTGATAGAAATCAGGTGTAGAATCTTTTCGAATTTTATTTTGAAGAAATGATAACTTCTTAGCATATATTTCTGTTGCTTGTTTATATGCTACGTCGGTAGCTAACCATAATTCATTTCTAAATATAGAATAATCTAATTCAAATGGAACTAATCTATTTTCAAAACTTTCTTCTTCATCTGATGAACCAAAGAAATTTAAACTGACATCAAAAAAGTTTGTATTATCTAATTGAGGAGAACCAACTCTTGCTTGAACAGAAAGAGTAGCAAATGGTTTTTTTGTTACTTTGACTATTCCACCCATACTTGCTTTTACTTCAAAAATTGTATGAGTTTGTAGTTGATATTGTAGATAATACAATGAATCAACTCCTGCTAAACGAAGTTTCGATAACGATCGATTCATTTCATCTTTCATAGCATTTAAGAGCTGTTTCTCATCGTTTTTTTGATACTGCAAACTATTTGTTTGTTCAATATCAGAATTGTTTGCAAATGATTGAATGAAATTTGAAGAGAAAATGGAACTAAATGTTACAATGGTAAGTACTATTTTAAGTAGATTCACGTTATTTCGATTAGATTTTAAAAACAATGATAAATAGACAATTAGATTGTCAAGTTATTATAATATGTATATAGAGGTAAAAGTAGCAAAGATATTCCCTACAATTGTTCAATCTGGGATAACCTTAACACAAACACAGAATGAACGAAGTGGTGTCTCGTTTTCTATTTCTAAAATTGGTGTAAAATATTCAATTGATTCAATTAGAAATGCTCAGATTGATTTTGCAAATTCTTTAAATGTTTCGAGAGAGAAATTACAATTCATTGAACAAATTCATTCTGATAAAATTGAAATTGTTAGAGAAAAAACTATTGGTATTAATGGTGATGCATTAATTACTAAATCAAAAGAATTAGTTTTATGTATATCAGTTGCCGATTGTGTTGGAATAACAATTTTTGATCCTTTAAATGAAGTGATTGCAGGAGTTCATTCAGGTTGGAAGGGTACTTTAGAAAATATTGTTGGAAAAACTATTCAAAAAATGACAATAGAATTTGGGTCAAAACCAGCTTCATTATTAGCATACATAAGTCCTTCAGCCTCACAAAAAATGTACGAAGTTCAAGAAGATGTATGTTCTTTATTTAATCCTCAGTATGTTTGTAAAATTAATTCAAAATATTTTCTCGATGTCCATGAAAATGTTCTTCAGCAAATGCTAGAATGCGGTTTAAATATTCAGAATATTGAGCAAGATAAATCTTGTACTGTCTCCGATAGGAATTTTCATTCTTATAGAAGAGATGGTAAAAATTTTGGTTTAAATGTAGTTTATATTCATCAAATAGAATTGATACAACAATTTATATGAAAAATTTAAAACCCTTAGAAATTTCAACTTTACGAAGAAATTATAAACTTGCTTCGTTATCTGAAACTGATGTAGAAAAGAATCCTTTTTTACAATTTGAAAAATGGTTTCAACAAGCTATTGTTGCAGACCTTTTAGAACCAAATGCTTTTTCATTAGCAACTTCAACTATTGACGGTTTTCCTTCAGTCCGAATAGTTCTTTTAAAAGAAATTACTCAAGATGGATTTGTATTCTTCACAAATTATTCAAGTAGAAAAGGAAAGGAATTAATTGAAAATCCAAAATGTTCAATGGCATTTTTTTGGGGCGAAATTGAACGTCAAGTAAGAATTCAAGGAATTGCTACAAAAATATCTCCTGAAGAATCATTTGCTTATTTCAAAACTCGACCAAAAGAAAGTCAGATTGGTGCTTCAATTTCTCCACAAAGTAGTATTATTCCCTCTCGAGAATTTTTAGAAACTTTATACGAAAAAAGTGCCGTTCAATTCAAGAATTTAGACCTACCTTTGCCAGATAACTGGGGTGGTTTTTTAATCAAACCAATAAACATTGAATTTTGGCAAGGAAGAGAAAGTCGTTTACACGATAGGATATTATTTCAATTAATGCCGCATACGAAAGAATGGCAAATAATTCGATTAGCTCCTTAATTCTCAATGAAATGAATATAGCTTTCAATTTTTTATATAGTGTTGGTTTATGGAGTAAAATCTGTTTTGGAATTCTTTTCTTTTGATACAATTCTTCAATCTATTTATAAATACTTTTCTTCTATTACAGTTATACCGGAAGAAGAATGGGCTTCTTTTGTATCTATTTTAGAATTTAAAATCGTTGAGAAGAATGAACATATTCAACACGAGGGACAGTTATTAGGTGATCAATTTTTTATAGCAAAAGGATTCTTTCTGTGTTATTACGAAAATGGAGACAAACTATTCATTAAAGATTTTTTTTCAGAAAACACCCCAATATATTCTACTATGAATCCAATAATGCGACTTCCTGCATTATACAATATCGTAGCAATTCAGAAATCTGAAATTCTTTATATTCCTTCTAAAAAATCAATTGAGCTATTTTGTTCTCATATCTGTTGGCAAGAAATAAGTCGTTCTGCTGCCGAACAACGATTTTCATATAGTGAACAAAAAGATTTAATTATTAGAACGAAAACTATAGAAGAACGTTATTCTTACCTTTTGGAAAACGAACCTGAAGTTTTTGAAAGAGCTAAACATTACCAAATTGCTTCCTATTTAGGTATTACTCCTGAAAGTTTTAGTAGACTTAGAAAAAAGTTAGGGTAATTAAGAATATTTACCATTTCTATTGATTTCAATCAAGAATATAATATACCCATTCTTCGTATATTTGTAAAAAATATGAACAAAACTATCGTACAATTTTTACTGTGTTGGTTTGCATGCCTTTTTGGAGGTATGAATTCTACAATTGTATCTGCTAATTTATCCCAAATTTTAACTGACTTTTTACCAAGTGATTCCGAGAGTCATAGACTTTTGGTCGCAAGCATTTTCAACGGAATTGTACTAATTGGTTGGTCAATTGGAGGAGTCCTTTCTGGAATTTTAGCAGATTCAATTGGAAGAAAAAAAACTATAATCATTCTTTCTATTTTGTTACTTCTTGTAACCTTGGGTTGCACTTTAACTGCGAATTGGCAACTTTTTGCGGCACTACGATTTTTATCAGGGGCAATGGTTGGTGGTTTGATGGTGGTTACTACAACTCATATTGCAGAGATAGTTTCGCCTAAAAAACGTGCAATTTCATTAGGTATTCTCGCAAACTCATTTGCTGTTGGAATACTTACTGCAGGAATTCTTTCAGCATTGTTGCCTTCTTGGAAAATGTTGTTTTTGATAAATGCAGCGATAGTATTCTTTATTCCATTTATGTATTGGTTTTTAAAAGATTCAGATTTGTTTGAAAATAGGTCCATAAAAATTCTTAACATTGAAACGGAAGTTAAATCCTTTAAAACTTTGGTAATGGCTTCCTTAATTTTTGGAACTATGTTAATAGGTTTATGGGCTATGTTTTCTTGGATGCCAACGTGGGCAGAAGAATCCGTTTCAAAAGAAGGTGCAAAGCAAGCTCGTGGAATTATACTTATGTGTTTAGCACTTGGTGGTATTATTGGAGCATTTTTATCTGGTTTTATTGCTAATAAAATTGGTCGAAAACCAGTGATTCAATACGCCTTCTTTTCACTGTTTATCCTTTCTTTTGTTGTTTTTTATTATATTCAAACTTACAACATAGCATCAATAATTTCAACAGGGTTGATGGGAATTAGTATCGGTTTAGGGCAAGGTTCACTTTCAAGTTTTATACCTGAAATGTTTTCTACAAAAAATAGAGCATCTTCTACAGGATTATCTTTCAACTTAGGAAGAGTCATAACTGGAATTTGTGTTTTCTTTGTAGGAATACTCGTACCATTTTTTGGTGGTTTTGGAAACTCGATTTTAGCATTTTCAACCTTATTTATAGTTGGCTTATTTTTAACATTCTTTGTAAAAGAAACAAAGGATACTCAATTAACATAAATTTATAATGGCTCACATATCTACCCAAGCAGATTTACCTGGGATAAGAAGTTTATTTACATTTCGTCCTGAAACAGCAAAACCAATGCAAGAATTAGCACATGTTTTGCTACATTCTGATTCTACACTTACTCCGGGAGAACGAGAAATTATTGCAACATTTGTTTCTTCAAGAAATGAATGTGTGTTTTGTACTTTATCACATGCAGCGGCGGCACGAGCTCATTTAAAAGATGATGCTTCAATTGTTGATGATGTGTTACAAAGTGGTTCAAGTGCATTGTTAAGTGACAAGTTAAAAGCATTATTAATAATTGCAGGTAAAGTTCAAAAGGGTGGAAGAATTGTAACTGATGAAGATGTAGCTGCCGCTAAAAACTTAGGTGCTACTGATATGGAAATTCATGATACAGTTTTAATTGCTGCAGCTTTTAGTATGTTTAATCGCTATGTTGATGGATTGGCATCATTCACACCACAGAACCCTTCTGACTATGTAGAAATGGGTGAAAAAATGGCTTTGATGGGGTATTTTTCTCCTTCTAAATAACACTATTCCTAAAGAAAATATGGCACATATTCCAATTCGAGAAGGCTTAGCAGGTATTACTGGACTGTTAGAATATCGATTAGATTCTGCAAAACCAATTCGTGAGCTTACTCAAACATTAATGCGTGGCGATTCACCCCTTTCTTTTGCAGAAAGAGAATTGATTGCTACTTATGTTTCATTTTTAAATGAATGTACTTTTTGTACAAAAGCACACGAAGCAACTGCTCAAGTACTTTTTGAAGACGACACAATTATTGATTCAGTAAAATGGAATTTTAACAAAGCACCCATTTCTGATAAATTGAAATCTTTATTGATTATTGCTCAGAAGATTCAACAAAGTGGAAAATCTGTAACTGTAAATGATATTGAGTTATCTAAGAATTTCGGTGCTACGGATATTGAAATTCACGATACTGTTCTAATTTCTTCTTTGTTTTGTTTGTACAATCGTTATGTAGACGGATTAGCAAGTTGGACACCAGAAGACGATGGGTTCTATAAAAAACTAGCTGAACGGTTAGTTTCTCAAGGTTATACTGGAACAACAGAACCTATAGTACATTCTGAATAACTACTTTTTTTACATTTCTTTACTTTTTATATGTCATACATATCTGTTCCTGAAGGACAACCTGGTATTCGTGGACTGATGATGTTTCGTCCTGAAACAGCAAAAGCTTTAAATCTTTTAGTTGAAGAATTGTTACAAATTGACAATGGACTTTCAAAAGGTGAAAGAGAAATCATAGCAACCTACATTTCTACATTGAACGATTGTTTGTATTGCAGATCAGTACATGGTGCAATTGCAAAATATCACTGCGAGGGCGATGAAAAATTTGTTTTAGATGCAGTTACTGCTCCCGAAAATTCTCAACTTTCTGCTAAAATGAAATCACTTTTAGCAATTGCAAAAGAAGTTCAAAAACATGGTCAGAATGTAAAACAATCACACATTGATGAAGCAAGAAACAATGGTGCAACAGATTTAGAATTACACGATACAGTTTTGATAGCTGCAGCATTTTGTATGTTCAATCGGTATGTCGATGGGTTAGGGACTATTCAACCTACTGACAAATCGATATATGATTCTATTGGAAAACAGAGATCAGAAGAAGGATATCTAACAAAACCTGTTGTTATTAAACTATAAATACCAAAAATCAGATTTTTTAAACTCTTCCTAAAACTCTTTACTATGAAAACTGTTTTTATACTAATTTTTAGTTTCATTTCTTTTACTCAGTTACTTTCTCAAAGTGCAATAAAAGGTTTTACAAAAGATAAACTTACTAAAACTCCAATTGAAGGGGTTAGAATTGCATTGTCGAATTCAAACAAAGGTACAATTTCTCAAAAGAATGGTGAATTTATAATTCCTAACCTAAAACCTGGGAATTACAACCTTTCTATATCATATTTAGGATATAAAAAAATTGATATTCCAAATGTTTTAGTAATTGATGGACAGAATCTTAATTTGACAATTGAGTTAGAAGAATTGGTTTCAAAACTAACTGAAGAAGTAGTAGTTTATGGAGCCTCAAAACGTAAAGAATTGGCAAAGAATACTCCAGCAGCTGTTACTGCATTAAATCAATTGGAAATTCAAAAAGCTTCTCGAACCAATCAAATTGGGAATGCTCTTGAAGGACAAATAGGAGTTGATATTACACGTAGTGGTAATTCGGATTTTCAAGTAAATTCTCGTGGTTTTAATAATTCTACAAATAGAAGAATTCTTATTTTAATTGATGGACGAGATGTTGCTCTGCAACAAATTGGCGCACCTGAATGGAATTCATTTGCATATCCTATTGAAGATTTTCAGAACATTGAGTTAATTCGTGGACCTTCTGCAGCACTTTATGGACCCAACGCCTTCAATGGCGTACTAAATCTTCGAACTTTTGCACCTAAGGATGTTGTTGGTACTAAAGTCTCAGTTTTAGGTGGTGATTATAACACGTATAGAGCTGATGTTCGCCATGCTGGAGTAATTGACGATTTTTCGTATCGAATAAATGTTGGGACAATGGGTTCTAAAAATTTGAATAAAGATAGAAAAAGTACTTCGTCTGATTCATTACAACGATTATCAGATAGCATTAGAATAGTGAATGAAGGTTATGAGTCATTATGGCCAAATAGTATAGAACAAAATGGAATTTCAGACAATCAACGAAATTCATTTTCACATTACGGTGTAGTGAGATTAGATTATCAAATACAGAATAACACTCATATTGAATCAGAATTTGGATATACATTGTTTGGTAATGAAATTATGTTAGCCGGTGCTGGAAGAATTTATGTTCCAAAAACTAGTAAAAAGTTTGGAAGAGTAAAGTTTGTATCGGAAAAATTCCAAGCAAATGCTACTTATAATGACAGAAATACCATTGATACAATGAGAATACTTGCGGCACCTCCCGGAACTATTATTCTCGATCATGCTTTTGACGTTAATGTAGATCTTCAATATAATGAAACAATTTTCGATGAGTTGTTACTCACAAGCGGCGTTCAAGGACAGTATTTGAGTGTAGATTCTAAAAATACAGTCTTCCAAAATACAATTGATGCAAATTTTTTAGGTGCTTATGCACAATTAGATTACAAACCTTCTTCAATGTTTCGTTTAATCGGATCTGCAAGAGTGGATTATGCGTCTATTCATACAACTCAATTTTCACCTAGAATTTCTGCAATTTTTACTCCCGATGCTAACCATTCAATTCGTTTAACGGGTGGTAGAGCTTTTCAACGACCAAATTTTTCAGAATTATTCCGAAGATATAATTTCAGACCAGCCTTTGGTGCAATGGGTCCAGTTAATTTTAGACCGATTCAAGCTTCTGTTAATCAATATCTTTCTGAGCTAACTGGAACTCAACAAAATGTTGATTTGCAATTGTTTTCAAATTCTGCTCCACAAGGTTCAATATCAGGAATCCAACCAATATCATTAGGTTTAGGAAATTCTTCGTTATCGGTTGAATCTGTTAACTCATATGAATTTGGATATAAAGGAGTAATTTCAAATCAACTTTCAATAACAGTTGAAGCATATTATTCTCGTTTACAAAATTTTATTTCAGGCTTTTTACCTGGAGCAAATGAACAATTTACTAGTTGGAGTTCATCAAGTTCATTATCACCTGAACTTAAACAGTATGCTTCAGTTATTGATTCAATAGTGTATAGTGTTTTACCAACTGATTTTGATAAATCACGTTTGTCCACTGTTGATGGTAAACCTACTTTTGTAATTTCAAATGCAAATATTGGTTTAATTGAAAACTTTGGAATTGATGCAGGAGTATCGTATTTTTTGACAAGAAACATTGAATTACAAGCTAACTATTCTTATTTTGGATATAATTTGATAGATGCAAAAACAACAAATCCCTTTTTACAATCAGGATTTCAACTCATTTCTCCAAACACTTCTCCAAATAGAGTTAACTTATCTGCATCATACACAGAACCTCGATTATTTGATATTTCAGTTCAATATCGATATGTTGATTCATTCATTTGGTTAGCAGGAGATTTTCGTGGAGAAGTACCTTCGTATGGAATTGTAAATATTAATGGTGGTTATCAAGTCTTAGATAATATGAAAGTTGGTTTTTCTATCTATAATTTGTTTAACGTTAAACACTTTCAAATACTAGGTGGAACCTTAATTCCAAGATTAACAAATGTTTCAGCAACCTATACGTTTTAATAATTTTAAGTGAATTTTAATCTCTATTCAAAATCCTAATACTCAAGCTTGGTATTTCTCACTCTGGAGTATACCAAGTTTTTTTATATTTGAAACTTTTAACTATGTTACTAAATCTAATTTTCCTTTTCCTTGTTGGTTTATTTTCAATTCCTAGTTTATTAATTTCACAGCCACTTTTTCAAACAATGTCTCCGGAACAAACTGGAATTTCTGTTAGAAACGATGTAATAGAATCGCAACGTTATAATTATGGAAATGCTATGCAACTCTATATGGGTGGTGGTGTAGCAATTGGAGATTTGAACAACGATGGACTACCAGATATTGTAATTGCTAATACGTTTAACCCAAATTCTATTTATTTAAATAAAGGGAACTTTCGTTTTGAAGATGTTACAGAAAAATCTGGATTAATTCAAAATGATTCCCTTCTTTTTATGGGAGTTTCACTTTTCGATATAGATGGAGATTCTGATTTAGATATCTATTTTAGTACGATTGCAGGAAAGAACCAATTGTATTTAAACAACGGAGATGCTACTTTTACAGAAGTTAGTGAAAAATTTGGTTTAAAAGGTGTAAATCTTAGTATTCATATTGCACTAATAGATTATGATCTTGATGGAGATTTAGATATTTATCTTGTTGTAAACGGGACAACTAGAATTTCAGCATATATAAACCCTGGAAATACGGATAAATTTTATAGAAATGATGGTGGTGGGACTTTCACAGACGTTTCTACTGAAGTTGGTGTTGCAGATAAAGGTTATTCTTTAAGTGCATCTGTAAGTGACTTAAATTTAGATGGATATCCAGATATTTTTGTTGCAAATGATTTTGAAGAACCCGATATAATATACATCAACAATCGAAACGGGACATTTTCTCGTAGAGAAAAAACTATGCTTCGTAATTCAGCAATATTTGCAATGGGTTCAGATATAGCAGATTTTAATAACGATTTACTCCCTGATATTATTAGTGTTGATATGTTAATGGAATCACATCAACGTAGAACTACGCAAATTACAACTCTATCTCAATACGGACCATATTTCGATTCAACCCAATTAATGAGAAACTGTCTTAACCTGAACCGTGGGAATGGAAAATTTAGCGATGTATGTTTTATAGCCGGAATTGCTGCTACGGATTGGAGTTGGGCATCCTTTTTTTGTGACTTTAATAACGATGCACGTAAAGATCTGATAATTGTAAATGGTTACAAAAGAGATGTAAATGATTTAGATGCAAATAGGTATGTCAAACAAGGTGAATCCTTTTTTAACATCTACGACAAATTACCTGTTGTACAAATGCAAAATTTTGTTTTTGAAAATTTAGGTGGATTACGTTTTCAAAACCGAATTGAAGACTGGGGATTAACGCAAAGAGTGAACTCTAATGGAGCTGCTGTAGGAGATTTAGATTTAGATGGTGATCTTGATTTGGTTATTATGGTTATTGACTCTTTTCCATTAGTTTATAAAAACACTTCAATTGAAAGAAAAATTGGTGGTAATTTCTTACGACTGAAATTTAAGGGATATAATCAAAATACTCAAGGAGTTGGAACCAAGGTAACTATTTTTCATAATGGAAACCACCAAATGCAGGAACATTATCAGAATAGAGGTTATATTTCTTGTTCTGAAAATATTATGCATTTTGGAACTGGTAAAGATGAAAAAATAGATTCAATGTATGTTCTTTGGCAGACCGGAAAAAGACAAAGATTATATAATGTAGCTGTTAATACAGTTCACACACTGTTACAATCAGATGCAAATGAAGACAATCCAATTATACCAAAATACAACACACCTTTACTTCGCGAATTACCTCCTTCTATATTATCTTACAAACACAAAGAAAACTTTTTTGATGATTTTAAAAGAGAACGATTACTTCCAAACCGTTTATCTATGAATGGACCATCAGTTGCTGTTGGAGATATAAATGGTGATGGTTTAGATGATGTCTATATTGGAGGACCTCGCTATAAAAGTGGAGAATTATTTACACAGTCGAAAAATGGAAATTTTGTTTCTTCAGAACAAATAGTTTTTGAAAACGACAAAGATGCTGAAGATCAAGGAGCAATATTTTTTGATGCAGACGGAGATGGTGACCTCGATTTATATGTCGCTAGTGGCGGTAATGAAGCAAGTATAGACGATGAATTTTTTCAAGATAGATTATATATCAATAATGGAAAAGGTCAGTTTAGGAAGTCAAATTCACTACCAAAATATTTAACAGCAACTTCAACAGTAATAGCTGCTGATTATGATATGGATGGTGATTTGGACTTATTTGTTGGTGGACGTTTGGTACCTGGAAGATACCCAATGGCACCCAAAAGTTATATTTTAGAAAATAATAAGGGTGTATTTAAAGATGTAACATCAAAAGTTTGTCCTGTACTTTCAGATGTAGGTATGATTACCTCAGCCCTTTGGTCAGATTACGATAATGATGGTATTCTGGATTTGATTATTACGGGTGAATGGTCGACAATTCGCTTCTTTAAAAATAATGGGAAGTCCTTTACAGAAACTACAAAAAAAACAGGAACTCAGAATTTGAATGGTTGGTGGAATTCAATTACGGGAACTGATTTAGATAATGATGGAGATATAGATTACATTGTTGGAAATCTTGGTTTAAATACTTGGTATCATGCTTCTGAAAAAGAACCTTTAGAATGTTTTACTAAGGATTTTGACAATAATACAAGTTTAGATATTTTTCTTACATACTATCAAAATGGAAAAAGATATCCAGTAGTGGGAAAACAAGAATTCACATTACAAATACCTTCTTATAACAAAATATATACAACATTCCATAAGTATTCAAAAGAAACAATTGAAGATATTTTCACAAAAGAGCAATTAGAAAGTGCTTATCATTTGAAAGCAACAACTTTGGAATCAATCATTCTTAGAAATAATGGGAATGGTACTTTCACAAAAGAAATATTACCTGAAATTGCTCAAATTTCTCCTATTTATGGAATTGTAACAGAAGATTTTAACGAAGATGGGTACCAAGATATACTTTTAGCAGGTAATTTTAGTGGTCCTTCCCCTGATATGGTTCACTATAATGCCGGTTTAGGTTTGCTTTTATTAAATGATGGAAAGGGTAAATTTATTCCTTTAGAACCTAATGAATCTGGCGTTAATTTAGGTGGCAATGTAAAAGGGATGGCTTTAATGCCTTCTATTCCTACGAATTCTTTAATTTGTATTGTTGGAAATAATTCTATAAGTGCTCAAATATTAGAAAAGAATTTTCTTAGTTCTTCGTCTAAGGTATTTCAAATAGCTCATTCTTTAAAAGCTACGAAAGCAATTCTTACCTTCAAGAATGGTACTAAGAGAATTCAAGAATTCTATTATGGAAACGGCTTTTTATCACAACAAGCTTCCTATGTATTCGCAACATCTGAATGCTTACAGATAGATTTGTTTTCTGGCTCTAAATTACTTCAAACTATAAAAACAAAATAATTATGAAATTTGTGATATCCTTCCTTATAGGAATAATGTTCATTTCCAATGTAGTCATTGCATCGGAATCAAAACACACAGGTAACGAAAATCCGAAATTCCTCCACGATTGGAATGCTGTTACAATTGAAATTAATATTGATGATGGGTTTTTACCACCAGTAGCTGCTAGAAACCACGCTTATACTAATATTGCTGCTTATGAAGCAGGTAGACATTATAATCCTAATAAATATCCAAGTTTCGAAAAGAAATTAAATGGATTATCAGGAGTTCCAATTCCACAAAAGAAAATAAAATACAACTATCATTTTGCTTCTGCTTATGCATTTCATACAGTCGCTAAAGCATTAATGTATAGAACAACTTCTTGTGATAGTCTTATAAAAGCACAACACGAATTTTTAAGTTCTACAAATTCAAATGATGTATTAGAAATGTCTAAGGAATATGGGATATCAGTGGGTAAACATATTCTTCAATGGGCAAGAAAAGATAATTATGTTGAAATGCTTGCCAAAAAAGATTTCGAATGGCCCAAAGGTGAAGGTAATTGGGTACCTACTCCCCCAAGTTTTTTGGAACCTGTACTGCCTTATTTATCTACTATGAGAACATTTGTTTTAAAAGAACCTTCTCAATTTAAACCTGCTCCTCCACTAACGTTTAGTAAAGACAAAAATTCTGAATTTTATAAACAAATGATTGAAGTTTATGAATTGTCAAAAACTGTAGATGAAGAAAAAAAGATGGTTGCCTGGTATTGGAACTGTTTACCTGTTTCAAACAAATGGGATGGACATAGAATGTACAATAATCGCCAAATGAATCCTGGTGGACATTGGGTTGCAATTACTAGAGTAGTAGCTATAGAGCAAGATATTGACTTCCTTTCCTCTGCAATTGCATATTGTGCTGTCAGTTGTGCTCAATTTGATAGTTTTCTTTCTTGCTGGGCTGAAAAATATCGTTCAAATACTATTAGACCTATAACTTTTATTAAACGCCACATAGACCCAACGTGGGAAGGTGTTTTAGAAACTCCATCTTTCCCTGAACATACGTCTGCACACAGCACAATTTCAGCTGCAAATGCTGAAGTGCTAACTACTTTGTTTGGAAATATTCCATTTACAGACAATTCCGAAATGCCATTTGGCTTGCCTTCGAGAAATTTTAAATCTTTTTTAGATGCTGCTAATGAAGTTTCAATTTCGAGAATGTACGGTGGAATTCATTTGACTCATGGCTGTGAAGAAGGTCAAAAAGTAGGAACTTCTATTGGGAAATATATAGTGAAAAAATTGAATTTGAAGAAATTTTGATTTTCTTTCAATCTAAAATACACAAAGAAAAAGCCTTTCAATGAAGGGCTTTTTCTTTGATAACTAACCGTTCTGTGTTAACGAGGAATTTCAATTCTAGCAACAATTTCTTTCACTATATCCGTTGCGCTTATTCCTTCCATTTCCTTTTCTGGGGAAACTATAATTCTATGTCGTAAAACTGCAGGAGTTAAATCAATTATATCTTCAGGGGTAACAAAGTCTCTTCCACGTATTCCAGCTAAGGCTCTTGAACCGTTTAACAATGCTAACGATGCACGAGGTGAAGCTCCCAGAGTAATTGAAGGGTGGTTCCTTGTAGTTTGAACAATGGTAGTAATGAAGTCTAACAATTTTTCTTCAATAATAATTTTTCCGACAGTTTCTTGAGCATTTTGTAGTTCAGCAGGAGTTACAACAGGTTTTACTGATTCTATAGAAGTATGAGCAATTCCTTTTAAAACATTTGACAAAATTGTTATCTCATCTTCTTTTGAAGGATATGTTGGTTCAATTTTAACAAAAAAGCGGTCCAACTGTGCCTCTGGTAATCTATACGTTCCTTCTTGATCGATTGGGTTTTGAGTTGCCACAATAAAGAAAGGATTTCCTAGTAAATAAGTTTCACCATCAAATGAAACTTGACGTTCTTCCATTACTTCAAATAGTGCAGCCTGAGTTTTTGCAGGAGCTCTATTTACTTCATCAATGAGAACAATATTTGAAAATATAGGACCTTTTCTATATGAAAAAGTTGCATCCTTAGGATTATATATTGAAGTACCTAAAACATCTGAAGGCATTAAATCTGGTGTAAACTGAATTCTTGAAAAGTCTGTGTCAATTGATTTTGATAACAATTTTGCAGTTAAAGTTTTTGCTATTCCGGGTACTCCTTCAATAAGGATATGTCCTTTCGACAAAACTGCTACTATCATTAACTCAACCATTTGTTCTTGACCAATAACAATAGTCGCAATTTGTTTTTTAATTGCATCTGCAAATGATTTTACATTTTGTAGGTCTAATCGAGTCGTAAATTGATCCATTTATTTATCCTTTATTCTACTTCGTAGGCAAATCGTAATTTTTTTGAAATTTCATCTGGAAGTGACGGAATGGTGTCTCTTGGTACTAAAAACGATGCAAGTGAACCAAAATCATCAAATATTCTTTGTGCAGATACTGTACGTAAAAGGTAATCAGAACCACTTGAACCACCAGTGCCAATTTTTTTACCTATCATTTTAGAAACCATTTTAAAATGATTAAACCTCCAAACTGACAATGCATTATCTACTTCTATAACGGTTTGAAGTAACAAAAATGGAAGTTGTAATAAAGGATAATCTGAATACAAACTGATAAACAAAAATGCTTGAGTTGCTTTAAAAGATAAACGTCTTGAACCATCATCAATGTGTTTTTGATACAATGGTTCTTCAAACAGCGAAAGAAAACTTTCTTTTAGTTCGTCAATTTGTTTAATTCGTTTTGTATATTCTTCTTCATTATCATTGAGTTCTCGTGCATTCACTCTATCTTTTTCAATCATTGTTAAAAGAGTTTCTTTATACTCTTGGCTAAACGAATACGTATTTAATTGAAGGAATGGCATATTTTCTAACCATTGTTCAACACAACTAAACATTGAGTGCGAATTTCTTGCATTTTCTAACAGTTGAAGATCATCTTGTTTAAGTGCATTTTCGAAATGTTTATTTATTCTTGCATCGAATTTTAAACCAAGTTTTGTTTCTAATAGACGAAATTGAAATGATTGAAACCCACTCGCAGGATTTAGAAAATTTCTAAAATCTGTAAAATTCAAAGGTGTCATCGTTTCTAAAATTTCAAATTGACCAGTAACAAAAGTGATAATCTGTTTAACACGTCCCATTCTTTGATAGCAAATACTAATATCCTGTTCAGGAACATACTTTTTTGAAAGCAATGAAATAACAGAATCTACATCAAACAATACTTGTTTAAACCACAATTCAAAAGCTTGATGAGTAATAATAAATAACATCTCATCGTGAGCATGTTTATTAAACTTATCACTTTCTAATTCTTGCGCTGAGAGTAATTTATCTAAACCAAGATAATCAAAATAATGAAGTCCTTTTTGCATAGTAAGTCCTATAATTGTTCAAGAATTTCTACCGCCATTGAATACCGTTTAAATGGTGGCATCATGTAAATTCCACTTACGGAATTTTTAACTTTCTTAACGAAATCTACCGCTAAATCAACACCAATTTTAGATGCTAATTCTGTAGAATCTCCTGCAGTGGCTAACTTTTTTCTAACCCATTCTGGAACAGTCATTCCTGGAACTTCATAGTGTAAAAATTCAGCGTGTCGAACTGTACGAAGTGGAATAACTCCCAAAATAACTTTAATGGGAATAGATTCAATTTTTTTCAAAAATACTTCTAACAAATCTTGGTCGAATAAAGGTTGAGTAAATGTTACTGTAGCACCAGATTCTGCCTTTTTCCACAATCTATCAACTTCTCTATCTAAATCTTCTGCAACTGGGTTAGCTCCACAGGATATAAGGAAAGTCGTTTTCTTTCCAATTGGATTACCCATCAAATCATTTGCATGATTCATATTATTCAACGATTTAATCAAACCAATAGAATCAACATCATATACAGAAGTTGCATTAGGATAATCTCCAATTTGAGCTGGATCGCCTGTTACTGCAAGAATGTTTTTAACATTCATTGCATAAGCACCAAGCAATTCTGATTGTAAACCAATCATATTTCGGTCACGACAGGCTAAATGTGTAATACATTCCATTGAAGTTTCAGATTGAACTATATGCGAAATAGCAATAGAACTCATTCGTAATCGCGCTCTTGCACCATCGGAAATATTTACTGCATCTATTCCCTTGCCTTTAAGGTATTTTGCTCCTTCAAGGACCGAGGACATATCTAAACCACGAGGAATATCGAGTTCTACAGTGGAAAGAAACTTTTTATCTATGTTTTTGAGAAATTCTGAACGATTATCTTCTAAAGAATCGTTTAATTCTTCTTTTATAGTAGGCTTAACTTTTATCTCAGTTGTACCAATTGAACAATTTTTAACACTGTCTACAATTGCTTTAATATGTTCAACAGAAGCTCCACCATCTGCACCAACAATGCAAGCTCCATTTTGTACTATCTTCTTCACAACAGAAGCAACGTAGGTAGGGTCAGCATTATAGGTTGGTTGTCCATCGACCAAGGTTGGAATTCCAACATCAGGTAAAGATGCAAGTAACTGGTCTTTTGTACGGATTGATTGAATAATTGACAACATTCGTTGGGGACCAACTGTAGAGTTTGCTCCGAAGGCAGTTAAATCGTATTTTTTAAATCTATTAACAACATCTATTGGAAAAGAAGTTGACAGTAAAGCACCATCTTCGGGAAATGCCTTCATAGCAACTAATGGAGTATCTTTTGTTACAAACCGAACCGCTTCTATTGCAATTTCTAATTCAAATACATCTATAAATGACTTAAGAAATAGAACATCGACACCACCATCTAATAGAGGGACAACCTGTTCTAAAACAGATCGCCGAACGTCTTCGTGTTGTAAAGTTCCAATAGGTGCTAAAAAACGTCCGGTTGGTCCAATTACACCAGCTACATATTTATGTTTCCTTGCTATTGAACGAGCTAACCAAACACCTTTTCGATTTAACTCGTAGACTTTATCGGAAAATCCGATCCGTTCTAATCCATATTTATTTGAAAAAAGGGTATTCGTTTGAAGAATATCTGAACCAGCATCTACAAATTCTTGATAGATTTGTTCAATGACGACTGGTTGCTTTAGATTGTAAATATCAGGAGGAGTTTCTGAAAATCCTCTTTGTTGTAACATTACTAATATGGAACCATCTGTTACTAAAACAGAGGTTCCAATTTTATCATTAAAATCGATTTTATGCATTTAAATTGTATCTGAATAAACAGAACTGGAAGAAGTAAAAGAAGGAGTTTCTTGATTTGGTTGTTCAACAAATGATTCAAATGAAAATTTGTTTCCATTAGAAAATATAAGGGCTATAGTTAGTACTAATAACCCAGCATCTTCGGCAATTTTACCCCATCCAACCTTTGTAGGTGCAATACCTTCTTGTGCAAAACAACCGCAATTTATATCCAAACCACGAAACATTGCAGATAGTATAGCCGCGATAAATACCACTAACATTCCAGAAGCTAAAAAAGCAGTTGCTTTAACTCTAATTCCAGAAATTAGAAATATACTACAAAGTAATTCTAACCAAGGTAATAACAATGCAGAAAAATTTACCAAATACACAGGTACTAAATGGTAATTGTTAATTGACTTTGCAAAAGCGTCTGGCATAGCAATTTTGTCAATTGCTGCTACTAAAAATACTCCACCTACAACTAATCTTGCAATAAGTTGTAACAATGGATTATGAAGAAAAGCTTTCATTTTTTTACTTTTATATTGAACTAATTTACATAGCGTATCTGTAAAAATACGGATTATTTATTAAACTTCTCTAAACACTCTCTCAAAGCAGTCATAAATTCATCAGCTTCAAGTGTTGATAAGGTTAGTGGAGGCAGAATTCTAAGGACAGTTTGTGAAGTTGCATTTGAAATAACTCTTTTAGACAACAACATTTCAACTAATTTTTTGGCTTCAAAGGATAATTCTAAACCTAACATTAACCCTCTACCACGAATAGAAAGAATATGCGATGAAAATTCTATTTTTAAGGATTCTAATTTATTATAAAGGTACGAACCCACATATTGTACATTTGCCAAAACTTCCGATTGCAATTCATCTAAAACTACTAAACCTGCACTGCAAGAAACAGCGTTTCCACCGAAAGTAGTCCCATGAGTTCCTGTTTTCCATTCATTGCCTAATGCTTCAGTAACTGAAATTGCACCTA
>Ga0105044_10000246_pt1 | contig 64283 bp, 36 predicted proteins | sample MAT01_FD_78092 | JGI IMG/M metagenome (GOLD analysis project Ga0105044, IMG submission 78092) | Freshwater microbial communities from Lake Fryxell liftoff mats and glacier meltwater in Antarctica - MAT-01 | ecosystem: Environmental > Aquatic > Freshwater > Ice > Liftoff microbial mat | place...
ACAAAAGGGTGTGGCTCGAGGATAGCAACATTGTCAATGGTGTACAAGCTAGCTTTATCAGCTGAGAAATCGTGGCGAAAACTTAAAGGTCATGAATTGATAAAAAAGATGATAGATGGTGTAAAATTCAAAGATGGTGAAGAGAAAATTAATTTAGAAAATATTGCTTAAAAAATCGAAAATAAGATGTGCAAAAAGACTTCATACACAACATTTGACAATATCTCAAGAGAATACCGCTCAAACTTTAATAGACAAAACTAGCCTCCTTGATGACTAGCCTTTGGTGAACTTTTGAGGAGGCACATCAAAATCCTACTTTCTACCACTCGTTCAAAAAAAAAGCCCTGCTGAAACTAGTCAAGAATTATCCTACGGGTAAATGACTTCCTGTCTTATTTACAAATATTTGAATATTTTTTTATTGAGATCTATTGATCATGGATTTATATTACGCAACAAACTGTATAAACCAGCGTTTTAATTTAAATAAAAGAGTTTGTTTTGAGTATTAATAGTGACTTTAGTAGTAATCTTGGAAAGCAGTCTTTGCCGGATCAGCAAGCTATACATCCATTGCCATCAGCAACAGATCAACATCCTGTGACTTTTTCCGATTCATCCTTTTTAGAGAATTTGCAATCTCCACCGTTCAGAATTATTTCTCGACAAACTATTCCAGCACCAACTTCCTCTTTTGTTGGCATTATGCCTAAAAAAAGAAAGGTCTATTCTTGTACTCCTCAAGCAATAGCACCTTCAGACGAGAAGGGACAACCAAGTGTTAAAAGACAAAAGTTAAAAGAAGAAGATGAAGATGAAAAATTGATAAACCAAGCGCATAGGACGATTCTTATCGGAGGGGAGGTCTTAGAACTAACCGAGGAGCAAGAATTTAATTTAGCGAAACATTCAGTTAAATATGCGTTGATGATGAAATTTGGTACTGATAGCGATGAAGAAAAAATCTTTATAAGTGTCGAAGAATCAAAAATAGATCCAGAGGTTTGTCTTCAGCTTGTAGATTTTGCTTCTCATCATCGACCTCTAAATTTATATGCTTCTTTCGAAGAATGGTCGGAAGTAGTGAAAGGTGAGAACTATGCCAGAGTGGAGCTTACTTTTGAATGCCCGCCCAGCTCAGAGGTCTTCGAAAGGTATTTCAATCGATGGGAACAAGGATCTGGTGATTATCAAGAATGCTTGGAATTCCGTAAGTTCTATCGATTGTATCAAGGAGCTATATTTCTTGGCATGGATCACTATGCGACTGAAGCTATATCAATATGTTTGGGCATATTCCAAAAGTGCTTAGAAGAAGGAAATCAAGAATTAGTCAATAAATCAAAAGAGGGCTTATCTAAAGGATTAAAAATTTTAAAGTGGTGGCTAGAAGCAGGTTCACACTCACAAGAAGACTATGTTCGTATTTATCAAGCCGTCTTAAGTTGGGGTAAATTTCCAGAGCTTGCTTCTGCGTATTTGTTTGAAGGATTACCTACTAAATATGATTTTGTACTCAAATGGCTTAACACAAATAAATCCCAAAATACGACTGTAGGTCGTTACTTTAGTTTATACGATTATCGTGGAATAAAACTTGTAAATGCACTGATGCAAACTTATGCTCTATGTCCTAGATTAGAAGATTTATTTTTTTATGGTTTTGAAGAATTAGGAATGAAGGAAGTTTTTGATTGTTTCAAATTTACTAATAGTCTTAGTAAAAGTGTGAATAGTCTAAAACGGTTGTGTTTTTTCGATTTTGTGGAAAATTCAATTCAAGATCAGATCAAGCCGATAGATATTCTGGTAAATTGTCCGAATCTAGAAGAGTTTGCGATTGTGTCTTTTGAGGTTTTGAATATAGAAAGTTTCTTAGAAACTTTGGGCGAGAGTGGTAAAAGTTTGAAACGCATTTTTTTTGTTCAACGTCCAGCAAAGATCTTGATTTATGAAAGAATCGATGCTTCTCAGCCTTTTCTAGAAGTAAAATTTAATGGTGTTTTTCCTGCTTGGCTTGGCAGACAACAAGATTTTCATGTCATAAAAAACGCTTTTTTAAAGTATGGAACATAGGTGTTAGTGAATCGTGTTTTTGACCTATATTAACTTTTAGAAAATTCAAGTTGGAATAAAAACAGTCCTACTTTTGCTGGTAACCCTTTCCCCACTTGCTTTATTCTTTTTCTTTGGTAAAATGACCTTAAAAGCCCTGATTGCAGGATCTTTTTCCTTCTCTTAGGTTATAATGACAACTCCAAAGGTCACAGTGGAAAAAAATCAATACAACTTCTTTCCTTCTAATCAAGAAGAGCTGATCGCGAAATTGGGTAAAGATGTGTTGCTCAAAACGATCACCCAAATGCTTTTGATTCGCAATTTTGAAATTCGCGCCGAATCAGCTTATCAGCAAGGAAAGATTGGCGGTTTTTTTCATTCTTACATGGGTCAAGAAGCGATACAAGTCGCTGCTGTTGAAGCTTTAGGACAAGAAAACTGGTACGTTACTTCTTATCGATGCCATGCCTTAGCCCTTTTGCTTGGTGACACACAGGATGAAATTATGGCTGAGTTATATGGAAAAGCGACAGGGAACGCCCGTGGCCGCGGGGGATCGATGCATCTCTATGCCAAAAGATTGCTTGGAGGTTTTGGAATCGTGGCAGGTCAGGTACCGATCGCGATTGGAGCGGCCTTTCAAATTAAATACAAAGACATTAAGAATGAAGTGGCTATTTGTTTTCTAGGGGATGGAGCTGTCGCTCAAGGAGCGGTGCATGAGTCATTTAATCTAGCCTCATTGTGGAACCTTCCGTGTATCTTTGTCATTGAAAACAATCAATGGGGAATGGGAACTGCCGTGCAGAGAGCTCTTAGTATGACTAAACTGGCTGAGAATATAGCCCCGACATACAATATGAAAGGGTATACCTTTGATGGGATGGACTTCTTCAATTGCTACGCGGGTTTCTCTCATGTTTACCAAGAAGTTTTAAAAACCAATCGTCCAGTCGTCATCGAAGTTTTAACTGAGCGTTTTAGAGGCCACTCCATTTCCGACCCTGGACTTTATCGCACGAAAGAATCGTTAAAAGAGTCGATGCAGAGCGATCCTATTTTACGACTGCAGCAAGTTCTAGAGGAACATCAAATTCTGGATATAGAGGCCTACAAGAAAATCGATAAAGAATGCCGTGAAAAAACTCTTGCTGCCATGAAGTATGCCGATGAAAGCCCATGGCCTAATCCATTAACAATTGAAGAAGATGTTTTTGCCCCAAATCCTAGTTCACTTACTGACAAAAGATAGAGGAAATTAGTATAATGGGTCTTCCCGAAATGCAAACGATAGAAATGAGAGAGGCTTTACGGCAAGCTCTCGATGAAGAAATGAATCGAGATCCCAACGTCTTTGTCATGGGAGAAGAAGTCGGAGAATATAATGGGGCGTACAAAATAACCAAAGGTCTTTTAGATAAATGGGGACCAAAACGGATTATTGATACTCCAATTTCAGAATTAGGGTTTGTAGGACTTGGAGTAGGTGCTGCCATGACGGGTTTGCGCCCTGTGATTGAATTCATGAGCTTTAACTTTTCTTTCGTAGCAGCTGATCAAATTATCTCCAATGCTGTAAAAATGTATTATATGTCGGGAAATCGCTTTAGCGTACCCATTGTATTCCGTGGACCAAATGGAGCTGCAGCTCAAGTTTCTTCTCAACATTCCCACTGTGTCGAAGCTATTTATGGAAATTTCCCGGGGCTTATCATTATTGCTCCCAGTAACCCATACGATGCTAAAGGATTGCTAAAGTCCGCCATTCGTTGCAATAATCCTGTCCTATTTTTGGAAAGCGAGCTTGACTATGGCGATAAAATGGAAATTCCCGTAGCAGAATTCCTAGTTCCCATCGGGAAAGGTAGAATCGATCAAGTGGGAAAAGATTTAACTATTGTCTCGCATAGCCACTCATTGAAGCTCTGCCGTCAAGCTGTACAAGCATTAGCCAAGAAAGGGGTTCATGCTGAATTGATTGATTTAAGAACCATTAAACCCCTCGACATTGGCTTAATCGCTGAATCTGTTAAAAAAACCGGGCGCTGTGTTTTAGTTGAGGAAGGACATATATTCTCAGGAATAGCAGCTGAGGTAGGATTTCAAATCATGGAACATTGCTTTGATTTCCTCGATGCACCTATCGAACGGGTTTGTCAAAAGGAAACGCCAATGCCCTACTCTAAAGTTTTAGAGAAAGAAACACTCCCATCTGTGGAAAGAATTTTAGCTGCGTCTTACAAAGTGATGAATCTTTAAATATGAGTCAATTATGCCTTTTACTTTAACTATGCCGAAACTTTCTCCTACGATGGAAGAAGGAACTATTGTGAAATGGCATAAAAAAGCTGGAGATCAAGTGCAAGCTAATGATCTTTTAATCGAAGTTGCTACAGATAAAGCTACGGTAGAATATTCAGCTTTAGATGAAGGTTGGCTAAGAAAGATTTTAGTTAACGAGGGGGAATCTGCTCAAATCAACCAAGCGATTGCAATTTTAACTGAAAACGCTGATGAAAGCATTGAAGGGTATCAACCTGAAGGTGTGCCTAAAGCTTTTTCTGAGAAAATCGCTCCTCAAACGGAGAAAACATCTGAAGCGCAGGAGCCAGCGGCAGTTGCCTCTGCAGGAGCTCCGCGGCAACCCGTTTTTATCCCCGAACCCCCTTTAACAAATTATACCTTTGAAAAACCTATCGAAGGATCAGCGGCAAGAGTGCTAGCTTCTCCCTTAGCTCGCAAACTTGCTAAAGAGAAAGGATTGGATTTAACTACTGTGAAAGGCAGCGGTCCGAATCAACGCATTATGAGTAAAGATTTAGAAAGAGCGCAACCTTCCGGAGTGGCAGCTTTTGGCCAACGTCATCATCCTGCTGAAATTCCAGGATCTTACGAAGAAGAAGTATTGACGCCTATGCGCAAAGTCATTGCGCAAAGACTTCAAGATTCTAAAGCCTATATTCCACATTTTTATGTTGAACAAACTATTAATGCGACCCCTCTAGATCAAATAAGAGAGCAGCTCAGAAATATTGATGTCAAAGTATCGTTTAATGATTTTGTGATTAAAGCTTGCGCATTGGCTTTAAATGATCATCCGACTGTCAATAGCGGTTTTAATTCATCGAATCAAACGCTTGTACGTTTCAAAACAATAGATATTTCAATTGCTGTCAGTCTGGCGAATGGTTTAATTACGCCGATTATTAGAAATGCAAATTTTAAAAATCTAGGGGAAATATCGCTGGAAGTCCGGCATTTAGCTAAAAAAGCCAAAGAGGGTAAGTTGGAGACTACTGAGTATAAAGGAGGCTCGTTTACGATCTCGAATCTAGGAATGTACGGAATTACTGCCTTCAAAGCGATTATTAATCCACCGCAATCTGCTATTTTAGCTGTAAGCGGCATCCAAAATGTTCCTGTGGTAGAAAAAGGAGCTGTCGTCCCTGGTAAAACGATGAATATTTGTCTTTCTGTCGATCATCGAGTTGTGGATGGAGTAGCGGCAGCAGAATTTATTAAAACTGTCCAAAAGTATTTAGAAAATCCAGCTGTGCTCCTTTTATAAAGCAAACCTTCTGCTAAGCTGTTTTCAAAACAATCACTAATTAGGAAACTTATGCGATTATCATCAATATTTTGGCTGATCATTTTGCTAGGTATGGTGGGCTTACGATGGAATGGGATTTGCGAAACAGCTCCTCTTTCTTCTGAAATTCCAGCAACTGCTTCTTCTTCTGAAAAACTCGATCCCTTTCCCCCTGCTGTAATTCCGTCAGATGCTGCCGATCGGAAAAAAAGCAATGAACGAAGTGACCCCCTAGATGAAATGTTAAAAGAAGATCTCTTGAAAGAAGGGGAACAAATTGAGGCCCCTTTTTGGAAAAATTTTCTTTACATGCTCTTTATCTTAAGCTTTATCGTAGGCTTGATTTTCTTTCTTTCTTTGATGATGAAAAAAATGGTCACTACGCGTCTTTTGCAAGAAAACCTAGCCAGTATCATCAAAGTCCTGGATAAGCGTTCTCTCAGCCAAAAATCAATGCTCTATTTGATTGAAATCGAAGGAAAGCAAGTTCTTGTTGGAGAATCTATCAATGGAATTACAAAATTAACCGAGAAATCCCTTTTGGGTGATTTTTCAATGGCTGATGAAGAAACTCAGGCTTCAATGCAAAAAATTATCAACGCCAGAAAAGAAAATACCGCGGGTTGACCCCGCGGATTAGTTAATTAACAAACAAGAAAACTAATATTTGTTTGGTATTAGCTTAGTTGCTCGACTGCTCGCTTTAAGAAGTAAACGCTAGAACCGCCGACAGCAAATGTACTTAAGCCTAATCCGGCACTTAATACAATCAAAGCAATTCCTAATGGAACTCCTACCCCAGTAGCACAAGAAAAAACACCAGCTTTAAAGCAGGAAATAGTAGCACCAGCTAAAATTAAAGCACCCAATCCTGTAATCACTCCGATGCTTCCATTCATAAAAGCGTTTTTTTGGTGTCCAGCGCCTAACACGCGATCATGTGAGCAAGCTCCAGGCACTGATGCAATTATCGGTTTTGGCATAAATACTCCTTTAAATTAAATGAATAATAATAAAAGTAATATTATACTGTAGTATCAATTTTTTTTGCAATAGTTCATTAAAGCGTTAATTAGTTGCTTTAGTTGCAAATTTTTTAAGCTTTAATTGGTGCGTCAGTTATAACTTGATAGACATGACTGATAGTTCGAACAATTGCATAGGTTAAAGCGAATATAGAGAGGCAGTAAAGAACCAAGCAACTTATCACAGCAATGGTTAAAGGAATTCCAATTAGCATTGAAGTAGTAATCGGAGAAAAAAGCACTGAACCGGCTGTAATAAAACCTGCACAAAAAACGACGTAAGCAATAGCAGAAACAGCCGCCATGGTTCCCCAAAAGAGCGCTTTCTTACCTTGACCATGACCTGCTTCACCAAGTGTTCTGCTGCAATCTTGCGGATTTAAATTCAGATTTATTTTCGGAAGAAATGTCGGAAATTTCATACTTGCCCCAGGGGGTATTTGCTGTTTGTATTAATCGTCGCATCCCTATCGACTATTTTGCAATTTTATGTAGGTTGATTAAATTTAGCAAGTGTAAGATTCTCAAAAAGTCCTCACCCTATTCACAAACTATTCAAAAGATAATCATTTATCTTTTTCCTTTTTTCTTGACATTTAAGCAGTTTCTGATAGTGTAATTGTACATAAAATATACCTGTTAAAAACAATGCAACCCAAGAAATTATGCCAAAAGAAGATACCCTCAAGTTAGATGGCACTGTTGAAGAACTATTGCCCAATATGACGTTTCGCGTGACTTTAGAAAATGGTCTAGTCGTTATTGCGCACTTATGCGGAAAAATGCGAATGAAAAACATTCGAGTCTTAGTTGGGGATAAAGTCAATGTCGAAATGTCGCCTTATGACCTGACTAAAGGGCGAATTGTCTTTCGGCAAAAATAAAACAAATCATGAAGCAAGAAATGGTGTTGATTTTTTTTAGACAAAGCCTTAAACTCACAAGCTTTCGAGTTACAGAGACCAAAACTTGTTAAAGCTTGCCCAGATAGCTCAGTGGTAGAGCACTTGCATGGTAAGCAAGCGGTCGTAGGTTCAATTCCTATTCTGGGCAGAAAATTACAGAATTATATTAAATAAGTATCGAAGCCAAACGGAGGAAATCAAATGGCAAAAGAATCCTTTAAACGTACCAAGCCCCATGTCAATATAGGGACAATTGGCCACGTTGACCATGGAAAAACGACGCTAACTGCGGCAATCACTAAAGTTTTATCAACGAAAGGTGGGGCTGTATTTAGAAGCTATGATTCGATCGATAAAACACCTGAAGAACAAGAGCGCGGAATTACTATTAATTCCACTCACGTTGAATATGAGACAGACAAGAGACACTACGCTCACGTAGATTGCCCTGGACACGCCGACTATGTAAAAAACATGATCACAGGTGCTGCACAAATGGATGGAGCAATCCTCGTTGTGGCTGCCACAGATGGTGCGATGCCGCAAACACGTGAACACATCTTGCTAGCTCACCAAATGCAAGTTCCTGCGATTATCGTGTTTCTTAACAAAGTGGATATGCTCGGTGAAGGCGATGAAGAATTGCTTGACCTAGTTGAGATGGAACTTCATGAACTTCTCGAAGCTAAAGGCTATAAAGACTCTCCAATCATTCGTGGTTCAGGTCTAAAAGCTCTAGAAGGCGACGAAAAGTATGTAGAAGCTATCAACAAACTTATGGACACTGTTGATTCCTACATTCCTGAGCCAGCTCGCGAAATCGATAAGCCTTTCTTAATGCCTATTGAAGACGTATTCTCCATCTCAGGTCGTGGAACAGTTGCAACAGGTCGTGTTGAGCGCGGAACAGTAAAAATAAACGATAAGATGCAAATCGTTGGACTTGGCGAGACGCGCGATGTCGTGGCTACTGGTCTAGAAATGTTTAACAAAACACTTGATGAAGCTCGTGCAGGCGAAAACGTCGGCGTTCTAATTCGCGGTGTAGATAAAGATCACGTACAGCGTGGAATGGTTCTTGCGGCTCCAGGCACATGCAAACCGCATACAAAGTTTAAAGGACCTGTTTATATCCAAACTAAAGAAGAAGGTGGTCGTCATAAGCCATTCTTTACTGGATATCGTCCTCAGCTTTATATCCGTACAACAGACGTGACTGGAACAGTTGAACTCCCTGCCGATGTAGAAATGGTGATGCCAGGTGATAACGTCGAAATGACGATTGAACTGATCGAACCAGTTGCGATCGAAAAAGGGATGCGTTTTGCGATTCGTGAAGGTGGCCGTACTATTGGCGCCGGAACTGTTTCCGAAATCATTAAATAAGTGCTTCTGATTTATTTAGGGATTTAGTAAGCTAATCCCTAATCTGGATCGATAAAGGGATTATTCTTAGGAATAATCCCTATGATCTGGGTGTGTAGCTCAGCTGGTAGAGCAGCGGTCTCCAAAGCCGCCGGTCGGGGGTTCGAATCCCTCCGCACTCGTTTAGTTAGTTTCAAGCCAACTTTTAGTTGAAGTAAGGAAGAAATAAAATCCTTGATTTTTTCTTCTCGATTGCTTAAACTTTGAGCCTGTTTGAACCCAGGAAAAAAACAGAATTGCAACTCATAGCGAAAATTTTTCGGGGGTAAATGTGAACACCATGGAAGTCAAAAAAACGCAACATGTGTCTGAGGTCTCGCCGAAAGAAGTTCCCATAAGTAGCAAGAAAGCTCTTAGTTTTTTAGATGATATCAAATCCGAATTTCGGAAGATCACTTGGACAACTCAGAGCGAGCTACTTACCTATGCCAAAATAGTAGTAGGAGCGACTTTCGTCTTTGGAATGGGAATTTATGTAATGGATATTATGATACAAAGTTTTCTAGCCGGTTTAAGCTACTTTGTACGACTAATCGCAGGTTAGTCTGTCTATCAATTTGAATACTCCAACCGGCAAGGATTAAGGTAAAGCAATGCATAAATGGTACGTCGTTCAAGCAATTTCATCGCAAGAAAAAAAAGCGAAGAAAAACCTTGAGGAACATCGTGAACATAAGGGAATGACCGATCTGATTGAGCGAGTTGTCTTGCCGATTGAGAAAGTGTCTGAAGTCAAAAATGGACAGCAGCGCATCGTCGAAAAAAGACTCTGGCCCGGATACTTGTTAGTCAAAATGACTTTGACTGATGAGTCATGGACTTATGTGAAAAATACAATTGGAGTTGTCGACTTTCTTGGGGGTGATCAACCAAGTGCCCTAACCGAAAAAGAAGTCGAAGAGATTCTAAAAGACTTAGAAGATAAAAAGCAAACTGTCACCCAGCGTCATAAAATCAATGTTGGGGATCGTGTCAAGATCGTCGATGGAGTGTTTGTCAATTTTATCGGAACCGTAACAGAAGTATTTCATGATAAAGGGCGCTTAAGTGTGCTCGTGTCAATTTTTGGAAGAGATACTCGTGTGGATGACTTGGAATTTATTCAAGTCGAAGAAATTTCTGCTGAAGCAGAAAGTTTGTAAGAACTGCGATTGCGGTTGCCTCGCTGCAAGCGCCTAATATCGATCATTTATTAGAGGGTCTATGGCTAAAAAAGTTATTAAAGTTATTAAGCTGCAAATCCCTGCAGGAAAAGCAAACCCAGCGCCGCCAATTGGTCCAGCTTTGGGTTCCGCCGGTGTTAACATCATGGCGTTCTGCAAAGAGTTTAATGCGAAAACACAAGCAATGATGGGAGATATTCTCCCTGTAGTGATTAACGTTTATGGTGATAAAACGTTTACATTCATTATGAAAAAACCTCCTGTGGCAGAAATGCTTAAAAAAGCAGCAGGTGTTGAAAAAGGATCCGCAATTCCTAACCGTAATAAAGTCGCTAAAATTACACGCGCACAAGCAAAAACAATTGCAGAAGCAAAGCTGCAAGACATGAATGCTAACAGTGTAGATGCAGCTATTAATTGTGTTCTGGGAACTGCACGTTCTATGGGAATTGAACTCGATAACGAGTAAAGTAGGTAAAATGGGCCGTCCAAGTAAAAGAATTCGGGAGATTGCAAAAACATTTGATGTCAACAAGACATTTAGTGTTTCAGAAGCAATCGAACTATTAAAGAAATGTCCAACTGTCAAATTTGATCAGTCAATTGACATCTCTTTAAAACTAGGCGTTGACCCTCGCAAATCAGATCAAAGCGTTCGCGGAACTGTGTCACTACCGAATGGCACAGGCAAGGTAATGAGAATTGTCGTCTTCACAAAAGGTGACAAAGTTAAAGAAGCCTTAGCTGCTGGAGCTGAATACGCGGGTAACGAAGAACTTTTTGAAAAAGTTAGTGGGGGCTGGACTGATTTTAATGCAGTTATTGCCACACCAGACATGATGCGAGATGTCGGTAAATTGGGTAAAGTGCTCGGCCCTCGTGGCTTGATGCCAACCCCCAAAGCCGGTACTGTCACCAATGATATTGTGAAAGCAATTCAAGAACTCAAAACTGGTAAAATTGAGTTTAAAATTGATCGCCATGGCGTGGTCAATTGTATGGTTGGCAAAATGTCGTTCGGATCAAAGGAACTCGAACAAAATATTCAGAGTTTCTTAAATGCTGTCCAAAAAGCTAAACCTGCTGCAGCAAAAGGTGATTTTTTTGCATCCATGGTCATTTCTTCCACAATGGGACCTGGACTTAAAATAGATCTCCGCAAAGCTGTCGGTTCATCATAAAAGGAGTGAGCGCACATGAGAAAAGAAAAACAACTTCTTTTAGATGAAATCAAAGAAAATTTTGAGGATTTTGACTCCTTCGTCATCTTCAATTATTTAGGTTTAACCGCAAATGCTGTAGGCCAATTTCGACGTCAAGTATCCTTACTAGGCGGAAACTTAGAAATGGTCCGGAAACGTGTTCTGATTAAAGCTGCTGAGAACATCGGGATCAAACTCGACCTCGAAGCTCTTCCAGGACATATTGGGATTGTTTTTGCCGGTAATGATCCAATCGAAACAGCCAAAGTTCTCTTTAAATTCAAAAGTGATAATGCAACCAAGACTCTCGAAGTCCTTGGAGGCCGCTTTGATGGAAAGATGTACGACGGCGGCGATGTTGAAAAACTATCGAAATTGCCATCTAAGGATGAGATGAGAGCACAGTTACTTAGTGTCTTCGAAGCACCACTGTCGCAAACCTTATCGGTGATGGAAGCCATAGTAACTAGCGTTGTGTATTGTTTAGATAACAAAAGCAAACAAGAAAACGCTGAAAGTAATTCATTAACAGAAGTTTTAGCAAGTAGTGAGGTAATATCGTGAGCAACAAAAAAGAACAACTAGTGGAAACGCTCAGCCAATTGACCGTTTTAGAAATGGCTGAGTTAAAAACTGCCCTTGAAGAAAAGTGGGGAGTTAAGGCATCTGCAGCTGCGGCTGTTATGATGGCTGCTCCAGCGGCTGCCTCTGCAGCAGCTGTTGAGTCAACAGATTTCCAAGTTACATTAGAAAAAGTCCCTGATGATAAAAAAATCGGCGGCATTAAGTTCGTCCGTGAAATCACAGGCCTTGGTTTAAAAGAAGCGAAAGAATTAGTTGAATCAACTCCAAAAGTTTTGAAAGAAACTTCTCCTAAGTCAGAAGCTGATGAAATCAAGAAAAAAGCTGAAGCAGCTGGCTGCAAAGTGACTTTAAAAGGTCTGTAGGATTTTAAAATCCTTTTTAGTGACCCAGGATTACGACTTAGCAATAAGTCGTATTCTGGGATTACGCATTTAATAAATTTGTCAATTGGAAGACAGACATTCAATAGTATATCCATTAAGATTTTCTTCAATCCGAAGACAGTCTCAATTGTTATAGTATTTTCCTTGCAGATGCGACAATCTTTGAATATAAGGCAGCGTAGGCCCACAGCTTCACGCACAATTCCCTTCTCACTGGTTGGCGATTCACAAGGTTAGTTGTCCAAATCCAAGCTATACCAGGGAGTCCTTCATCATGTTGCAAAGGCCGCCGCATCGGATGAGTTTTGTTGATAAGGAAGAAATTATTGATCTTCCTAACCTCATTGAAATTCAAGTCAAATCGTATCATCAGTTCCTCCAAGCAAACCTCTTCCCCAATGAAAGGGATAGTATCGGTTTGCAAGAAGTGTTCAACGAAATTTTCCCGATTAAATCATATGACGAAAAAACCACCCTGGAGTTTTTGTCTTATAGCTTAGGAGTTCCTAAGTATATACCTGATGAATGCATCAGAAGGGGAATTTCTTACAATGTCACGCTGAAAGTTAAATTTAGGCTGACAGATGAAACAGGAATTAAAGAGGAAGAGGTCTATATGGGGACTATCCCTATTATGACCGATAAAGGTACCTTTATCATCAATGGAGCTGAACGCGTCGTTGTTTCTCAGCTGCATCGCTCCCCAGGGATTTGTTTTGAACAAGAACGGCACTTACGTGGAAATTGGATCTACTCATTCCGGATTATTCCATACCGCGGAAGCTGGCTAGAAGGTGCTTTTGACTCTAACGATCTTATTCATATTTATATCGATCGCAAAAAACGTCGTCGCAAAATTCTTGCGACAACTTTTATTCGCGCACTTGGATATTCCTCAAACGCAGATATTATTGAAGAGTTTTTCAGCACGCGCAAAATTAAACTTAAACTCGATAAAGATCTATCCGATCTGGTTGGAAAAATTCTTGCTCAGGATGTTCTTGATGAAGAAAGCGGCACAGTCTTTGGCAAAGCTGGTGAAAAATTAACCACAGCAATGCTAAAACGCATGATGGATGCAGGTGTGGATGTTATCCGCATTGCCGAAGATGCTGACGAAAGCAGCCCTGTCATCAAAATGCTCTCGAAAGATCCTACCGATTCTTATGAAAGTGCACTTAAAGATTTTTATCGAAAAATACGACCAGGTGAACCTGCAACTTTATCGAATGCACGTTCAGCCATTATGCGCCTTTTCTTCGATCCAAAACGCTATAATTTAGGGCGTGTAGGCCGCTATAAGCTTAATTCTAAATTAGGTTGTGAACTTACTGATGAACAGCTTAAAACGGTAACTTTGACTAAAGAAGATGTCATCGGAGCCCTAAAATACCTGATCAGTCTAAAGCAAAATAAAGAAGATGCTTATGTCGATGATATCGATCATTTAGGTAATCGTCGCGTACGTTCTGTTGGAGAACTTATCCAAAACCAATGCCGTATTGGCTTGGCACGTATGGAGAAGATTATCCGTGAACGGATGAACCTTTTTGATTTTTCTTCAGACACTTTGACACCGGGCAAAATTGTTTCTGCAAAAGGACTCTCAGGAGTTCTCAAAGACTTCTTTGGCCGTTCTCAGCTTTCGCAATTTATGGATCAAACCAATCCTATTGCCGAATTGACGCATAAACGCCGTCTTTCTTCGCTTGGACCAGGCGGTTTAAATCGTGATCGTGCCGGCTTCGAAGTGCGTGACGTTCACCCCAGCCACTATGGTCGGATTTGCCCAATTGAAACTCCTGAAGGACCAAACATTGGGTTGATCACCTCGCTTTCCTCTTTCGCGAAGATCAACGAATTTGGTTTTATCGAAACTCCTTATCTGATTGTACGCGAAGGAGTTGTCACTGCTGAAATTGAGTACATGACAGCTGACCAAGAAGAGCGTTGCGTGATTGCTCAGGCTTCTGCGCCGCTTGATGAATTCAGAATGTTTAAAGAACCCATTTGCTGGGCCCGTAGTCGCTTAGAGCCGCTTGAAATTGAATCAAGCAAAGTTACGCACATGGACGTTTCAGCAAAACAGCTAGTTTCCATTGTCACAGGATTGATTCCATTCCTTGAGCATGACGATGCGAACCGTGCTTTGATGGGTTCCAACATGCAACGCCAGGGTGTTCCTCTATTAAAGCCGCAGGCACCGATCGTCGGGACTGGCTTAGAAGCACGCGCTGCTCGCGATTCAGGTGCGGTGGTTATTGCACAGGAAGATGGCGTTGTCGATTATGTCGATGGTTTAAAAATTGTCATTTCTCCTAAAGATAACCAACTCGATAAAAAAACCTATTATCTGAAGAAGTTTTTACGTTCCAATGCCGGAACCTGTATCAACCAACAACCTTTATGCAGCATCGGCGACGAAATCAAGGCTGGTGATGTGATTGCTGACGGACCTGCCACAGATAAAGGCGAAGTCGCCCTTGGACGTAACGTCTTAGTGGCGTTCATGCCTTGGTTCGGTTACAACTACGAAGATGCGATCATTATCTCAGAAAAACTTCTCAGAGAAGACGCTTACACTTCCATCTACATCGAAGAGTTCGAATTAACTGCTCGGGATACCAAGCTGGGTAAAGAAGAAATCACACGAGACATCCCAAATGTCTCAGACGAAGCTTTACTAAACTTAGGTGAAGATGGGATTATCCGCATCGGTGCCGAAGTTAAGCCAGGGGATATCCTAGTTGGGAAAATTACGCCAAAATCGGAAACCGAACTCGCTCCAGAAGAGCGACTCCTTCGCGCTATTTTTGGTGAAAAAGCCGCCGATGTCAAAGACGCTTCTTTGAATGTTCCTCCAGGAACCGAAGGTGTGGTCATGGATGTTAAAGTCTTTAGCCGACGCGATCGCCTCTCAAAAACCGATGATGAATTGGTTGAAGAAGCTTCCCGCCTGAAGGACATTCAGAAAGAATACAAGTCCAAGCAGGCCGAACTTCGCACAGAACGCCGTGAAAAAATTGGAGCCCTGTTACTCAATGAAACAGCCTCAGGCACAATTGTACACCGTAAAACTGCCGAAGTTATTATCGAAGAAGGCATGATCATTTCACAAGATTTGATTGAAGAACTCGAAAAAGAAAATGTTGAAGACTTGCTAATGCCGGATAACCAAATCTACGGCGCCCTAAAGCAATTCTTGCATGATTATGAAATTGCAATGCAAACGCTAGAGATTCAGTATAAAACTGAAATCGAGTTTATGCGCAAAGGAGATACCGATCTTGATCCAGGCATTATCCGTCAGGTCAAAGTCTATGTCGCCTCAAAGCGTAAATTGCAAGTAGGCGATAAAATGGCAGGACGTCACGGTAACAAAGGGGTCGTTTCAAAAATTGTCCCTGAAGCTGATATGCCATTCCTAGCTGGCGGACAGTCCATCGAGATTATTTTAAATCCTCTTGGTGTACCTTCTCGTATGAACATGGGACAGCTCTTTGAAACACATCTGGGATTTGCCGCAAAGCGTCAAGGTATCTGGGTTAAGAGTCCTGTTTTTGAAGGATTCCCTGAAGATAAAATCTGGGAAATGATGAAGGCGCAAGGAATGCCTGCCGACGGAAAGTTTTATTTGTATGATGGATGTACAGGCGATCGCTTCGATAGTTCTGTAGTCGTTGGCTATATCTACATTCTGAAACTAAGCCACCTTGTCGCCGATAAGATCCACGCTAGAGCTGTAGGCCCTTATTCACTTGTTACTCAACAACCTCTTGGCGGTAAAGCGCAAATGGGTGGTCAGCGTTTCGGGGAGATGGAGGTCTGGGCCGCTGAAGCTTATGGCGCAGCGCACCTATTGCAAGAATTACTAACGGTAAAATCTGATGACGTAGCTGGACGAACTCGTATCTATGAATCGATCGTGAAAGGAGAGAATCTACTCCAATCCGGAACTCCAGAGTCCTTTAATGTTTTAATTAAGGAAATGCAAGGCCTAGGTCTTGATATCCGTACTGAATCAGTTTAATATTCAATGCCTCTTTAATCGGGAAAAAGCGAAGCACAAGCTTTTTCCCTTTGTATGCTTATGCATATGCTAAATTTATATAGGAGACATGCATGTCAGAAAATAATCAGCATGATGGGCAATTTGATAAGTTGACGATTAAAATTGCCTCCGATGAGGTAATTCGTAATCAATGGTCCCATGGTGAAATTAAGAAGCCTGAGACCATCAACTATCGAACGTTCAAGCCTGAAAAAGGTGGTCTTTTTTGTGAAAAAATTTTTGGGCCAACACGCGATTGGGAGTGTGCTTGCGGAAAATATAAGAAAATTAAGCACAAAGGAATTGTCTGTGATCGTTGCGGCGTTGAAGTTACCCTTTCGAAAGTACGCCGCGAAAGAATGGCCCACATCGATTTAGCTGTACCAGTTGTTCACATCTGGTTTTTTAAAACGATGCCATCGCGTATTGGTAATGTCCTTGGAATGTCTTCAACCGACCTTGAGCGTATTATCTACTACGAAGAGTATGTAGTTGTTGATCCAGGTCAAACCGATCTTGAGAAAAAACAACTACTGACTGACGCCGAATTGCGCCAAGCTCAAGAAAAATGGGGACGGGATGCTTTTGTCACACTAATGGGTGGTGAAGCTATTCGCGAACTATTGCGCACCGAAGATCTCCAAAGCCTGCTTTTCGAATTAAAAGAAAAATTGCGCAAATCAAAATCTTTGCAAGCTCGAATGAAGCTAGCAAAACGTTTGAAAATTGTGGAAAGTTTCCTTTCTTCGGATAACAAGCCCGAATGGATGGTCATGTCCTGCATTCCTGTCATCCCACCTGAATTACGACCTTTGGTCCCTCTTGATGGCGGACGTTTTGCAACTTCAGACTTAAACGACTTGTATCGCAGGGTGATTAACCGTAATAACCGTTTAAAAGCTATTCTAAAACTTAAAACACCTGAAGTCATTGTTCGCAATGAAAAAAGGATGTTGCAAGAGTCTGTAGATGCGCTATTTGATAACGGTCGCCACGGGCATCCAGTGATGGGTGCGGGAAATCGACCTTTAAAATCTCTCTCAGAAATGTTGAAAGGTAAGCAAGGACGTTTCCGTCAGAACTTATTAGGAAAACGGGTTGACTACTCGGGCCGTTCCGTCATTATCGTCGGTCCAGAACTTAAGTTTAACCAGTGCGGTCTACCTAAATTAATGGCTCTTGAGCTTTTTGAACCTTTCATTGTAAAGCGTTTAAAAGATCTAGGTTATGTCTACACCATTCGTTCAGCTAAAAAAATGATTCAAAGACATGCTCCGGAAGTCTGGGACGTATTGGAAGATATCATTAAGGGACACCCAGTTCTGCTTAACCGAGCTCCAACGCTTCATAGACTTGGAATCCAAGCCTTTGAACCTGTTTTGATCGAAGGTAAAGCGATTCGGATTCACCCGCTCGTTTGTTCAGCTTTCAATGCGGACTTCGATGGTGACCAAATGGCCGTATATGTACCTTTATCCGTCGAAGCTCAGCTCGAAGCTAAATTGTTGATGATGGCTCCAGACAATATTTTCTTGCCTTCATCAGGAAGACCAGCTGCAGTGCCTTCTCAAGATATGACTCTTGGGCTTTACTATTTGATGTGCGATCCGTTGTACATTCCAGAAGATCACGGCTTTAAAACACGTATTTTCCGCGATTCCGAAGAAGTATTAATGGCGTTAGCCTCCTCTGAAGCTCAACAGGATTTTGATATCTTTGGCAAGAAAACTAACGTGCAAAAATTGCGCGGTCTGCATATCCATGAAAAGATAAAGCTGCGAACTGAAAATGGAATTATTGAAACCACGCCAGGTCGTGTGGTATTTAATACCATAGTGCCGCAAGAATTGGGATTTCAAAACTATAGTATGCCTAAGAAAAAAATGGGCGACTTAGTGATGCGTTGTTATAAAAAGGTTGGGCTCGAAGCCACTGTACGCTTTTTAGATAACTTAAAAAATCTTGGGTTCTTAGAAGCTACAAAAGCTGCTCTTTCGATGGGCGTATGCGATGTACGGATTCCTGCTAACAAGCAAAAAGTACTAGATGAAGCGCATGAACGTGTAGCTTTAGTCAAGAAACAGTACGAAGACGGGATTATTACGGATGGTGAGCGCAAATCTAAGACGATTAGCATCTGGACAGAAGTTTCAGAAGTATTGTCTGAAGAGCTCTTCAAATTAGTGAGTGAAATCAATGATTCACAGCTAAACCCTCTCTATATGATGATGGATTCCGGCGCTCGGGGTAATAAATCACAAATTAAGCAGCTCGGTGCTCTCCGCGGCTTGATGGCAAAACCTTCGGGGGAAATTATTGAATCTCCAATTACTTCAAACTTTAGAGAAGGTTTGACTGTTCTTGAGTACTATGTTTCCTCCCACGGTGCGCGTAAAGGTCTAGCGGATACCGCTTTGAAAACTGCCGACTCTGGTTACCTAACACGTCGTCTAGTTGACGTTGCTTCTGATGTGATTATCACCGAAGAAGATTGCGGCACGCTAAACGGCATTGAGGTTTCTCCTATTAAACAAGGGCAAGAGGAACTGCTTCCTTTGAAAGATCGGATTTTCGGACGTACTGTCTGCGATGATGTTTACCTTCCTGGTGACAGCACCAAACTTCTTGCAAAAAATGGTGATACGCTCACGATTCTGCAAGCCGAAGCGGTGGATGACTCAGGGATCGAAAGTGTCAAAATCCGTTCTGTGTTAACTTGTGAAACCCGTCGAGGGGTTTGCGCTAAGTGCTATGGAATTAACCTAGCCAATGGTCGCCATGTTAGCATGGGTGAAGCGGTCGGAATTATTGCCGCACAGTCCATTGGTGAACCTGGTACTCAGTTGACGATGAGAACGTTCCACTTAGGTGGTATCGCCTCAGCAAGCCTTAGCCCTGAGATTGTCTCTGAGTTCGAAGGTATTGTCGTCTATTCCGATTTGCGTACGGTACGCAATGATGATGGTCAGTGGATTGTTCTGAATAAAAATGGTTCCTTGAACATTGTTCGGGATGAGAATCGTTCGCTTGAGGAATATAAAAAACTCCTATCGACCAAATCCATTGAACCTCTTCAAACGTTTACGTTGGAATTAGGAACCCGTATTTTGGTCGCTGATGGTAGTCGAATTAAACCACACACGAAGATTGCTCAGTGGGAACAACATAATATCCCAATTATTTGCGACCGCCCTGGTTATGTGAAGTATGAAGATCTTGTGGAAGGAATTTCTACAGAGCGTGATACGAATAAGCAGACGGGTCAGGTTGAGTTAATTGTGAAGCAGCATCGCGGTGAGTTACATCCTCAGATTGTCATTTTTGCTGATCAAGAGTGTAAAGAACTCATTGGAACTTATCCAATTCCATCTGGTGCAATTATCTCTGTAGTCGAAGGACAATTTGCCACAGCCGGTACATTGTTAGCTCGTCTACCACGTGGAGCTTTGAAGACAAAGGATATTACTGGAGGTCTCCCTCGAGTTGCCGAGTTATTTGAAGCACGTAAACCTAAAGACTCTGCTGAAATTGCTAAGATGAATGGGGTCGTTGACTTCCGCTTGCATAAGAACAAGCGTATCTTAGTCGTTCGCGATGAATCGACAGGTATGGAAGAAGAGCATATGATTCCGCAAACGAAACACTTAATTGTGCAGCGTGGCGATCATGTCATTAAAGGACAGCAATTGACTGATGGGGTAGTTATCCCTCACGAAATTCTCGAAATTTGCGGTGTGCGCGAACTTCAGAAATATCTCGTTAACCAAGTTCAAGAAGTTTATCGTTTACAGGGTGTAGACATTAACGATAAGCACATTGAAATTATTGTGCGGCAGATGTTGAAGAAAGTGCGCATTGTCGATCCAGGTGATACAAGCTTGTTGTATGGCGAAGAAGTTGATAAGAAAGATTTTGAAAACGAAAACATCAAAGTTGCTAAAGAAGGCGGAAAAGCAGCCCAAGCAGCACCAGTGTTGTTGGGGATTACTAAAGCTTCCTTGGGAACTGAATCTTTCATATCGGCAGCCTCTTTCCAAGATACCACACGGGTCTTGACAGAAGCGGCTTGTGCAGGAAAAACAGATTATCTGTTAGGCTTTAAGGAGAATGTCATCATGGGACATATCATTCCAGCAGGAACAGGATTTGAAAGACACAAGCGAGTTAAAAAGTTTGTCGATAAAGATCATGGCGAAGATTTAGTCTTCGACTTTGAACCATTGATCGTTCTGTAAATAAAGCTTAAAAGCTATGAAACAAAAAAACCGGGAAATCCCGGTTTTTTTGTTTTATGAAATATCTAAAAGCAAAGGCTTCTAGCTCAATAAAGTTTTGATCTCTTTTTTAAGACTTGAGCTAGGTAGGCTGATTAAGTCTTGCGGCATATGACCTTCCATATTTTGGATAAATCGATTCGCTTTATTATCTAAGAGAAATTTTACAATTTGAACTACGTTTTCTTTTCGCTGTTTTTCACTATGATAAACGCGACGGTTTAAAAGATTAACGGCATCATGTAAAGGTGTATTTCCTAGAGAATTTCGGAAATCGCAAGGCTGAGGTTTTAGACCAAGAGGCGCCATGCCTGCATAAACCATTTTAACAATCTCAAAAGAACCACTTTGAACGGCCAAGTTTAAATAGTTATTTCTTTCCGAATCAGTAAGACTTAGGTTAGCGTGTGGAAGTAACTGAGCTGTAATTTTTGGGTTTCTTGATTTAATAGCCATCATCATAGGAGAGCGACCAGCTGTGTTTTTTTTATCCACAGAAACTTGAGCGCCATTATCCAAAAGAAGCTTAATGACGAGATGATTTTTGTTCTTAAAAGCAAAGTGCAAAGGGGTATTCATACCAAGTGTCGATGGTGCATTGACATTAGCACCTAACTTCACGAGTTCAGTAGCCACTTTGGTTTTTCCATTTAAGATAGCTAAATGAAGAGGTTGCTGACCTTTCTTATTTGTTAACTCTAGAGCCGAAGGATTTGCCTTTACGATTTCACGAATGAGGTTGATATTACCCTTCATTACAGCAAGATGCAATGCGGTAGATCCATTTTCGGAGTAGGCGCTAATAGGGTATGTTTTATTCTGTATGATTTCTAAAGCCCTGGGGAAATCTCCTTTTTGGATGGCATAATGTAAAGGATTTGTTTTTTTATCGACTTCAAGATCAAAAAGGGGAAGGGGTTCGATAACGGGACCCATTTTTGTTTTAGCAACATCCCAATAGGCTTCGCTTTGTGTGTACAACTGTCCCATGAGTTTTTGATGTTGGCTAATCTGTGCGTCAGTAATTTTTCTCCGGAAATTCAATTGCTGGTTAAGTTTTTCCAAATTCAGGTAGGTGTTTGAAATAGTATTATAAAGCTTAGCTTCAGGTTTTTTGAGGGCAATACTTTTTAATTTTAAACCCACAGCAGCAGCCAATCCTAAAGGAACAACTAGGACAGGAGCAAGTAAAAGTCCAGCCAAGCGGCCAATAAAGGCTAAATCGCAATTATAAGTTTTATCTTGTCGACTAAGGTTGACGCGATGTGAAGAAGTGCAAAGAGCTTTTAAAGATTTGCCTCCATAAATTCCTGAAACCTTAGGTTTAAATAAGGCTCTTGGTCCAGTTAATAAAAAATCAGCAGTCTTTTCTAAGCCAGAAGCATTAGCAGCACCTGCAATTAATAAATTTTCTCCAGTCATATAAAACCTTTCGTTATTAATTAATAAACATATAAGTAAAGATAATTATACGTTATTATTTAGTTATTGTAAATATTATTTTTTCTTTAAAAACAAATATTAATTTACCAAACATGTATTTAGCTTTTATTAAGATATAATTAAAAAAACAGTCATTTTTTTGTTAATAAAGTGTATTCCGAGGCTGAGAAGAATTTAGTGTTAAATAATAAATTTTTATTATAAATGAGAAATAAGGGACATCGGAAAAGCGGAAAGTAACCCAAAGGTCGTTGACAATGAAGAGCAGAGTGTTAGATCCATTGAAAAATACGATTAATAAAAAAATGACGGTTTTACTTATTGATGATCAAGAAATTGTGGCGGAAGCGATTCATAGCATGTTGAAGGATGAGCCAGATATTGTTTTTCATTATTGTGCGGTATCGACTGAAGCTTTAAAAAAAGCGGATGAAATTCATCCGACTGTGATTCTTCAAGATCTAGTGATGCCTGAAATCGATGGATTAATGCTAGTGCGGTACTTTAGAGCAAATCCTTCCACCAGCCAGGTGCCCATGATTGTTTTGTCAGCCAAAGAAGATCCGAAAATTAAAGCTGAAGCTTTTGCTTCTGGAGCTAATGACTATATCGTCAAACTTCCTGATAAAATCGAATTATTGGCACGCCTCCGCTATCACTCCAATAACTATATTCGTTTGCTGGAAAGAGATGAGGCTTATGAACGGCTAGAGGAAAGTCGCAATCTATTAAACGCAGAATTGGCAGAAGCTGCTCAATATGTGAGATCGCTTCTTCCCGAGCCTTATCATAATTCCGTTACGACCTCCTGGAAATTCCTCCCTTCTATTGGTCTAGGGGGAGATGCATTTGGGTATTATTGGCTAGATGATGACCATTTTGTGATGTATTTATTAGATGTATGCGGGCATGGAGTGGGGGCGGCTTTATTGTCGATCTCGATTATGAATGTCCTGCAATATCAATCATTAGCAAATATTGATTTCCAAGATCCTGTAGCAGTCCTGCGTTCTTTAAATGATACATTTCAAATGGAAAAACATAATAATATGTTTTTTAGTATTTGGTATGGTATTTATTGCAAATCGAAGCGAGAGATTGTATATGCATCAGGAGGGCATCCTCCAGCTATTTTATTCGAACGCGACGGAAAATTGACGCGTACTCCAAAAGAACTTAAGACCCCTGGGCTTGTGATTGGAGGAATGCCAGCAAGCGAGTATCAAAGTTCAGTTTGTCCCATTGCGCCAAATAGTGTTTTGTATATTTTTAGTGATGGGATTTATGAAATTTTCAAACGCAATGGTAAAGGGTTACTTCACCTGCATGAATTTATTGAAATCTTGCAAGTGGCTGAAAATCAAGGAGAAAATCTTGATTTTGTCCTTTCTAAAGTTAGAGAATTGAATAATGAAGAGAATTTTATAGACGATGTTTCGGTAATAAAGCTTGTCTTTCAGTAATTATTGACATTCAAAACTATTCTGAAAGCCATTTTTATTGAAGAATGTTAATCATTTGTTCTATACTATGTTTTCTTTACCAAATTCCTAATACTTCAAGGAGAAGTGTGTGGATATCACAGAAAAAAAAATTAATCGCCAGATCCAATTTTGGGCCCTTGTAGGCCCATTGATCACTTTATTAACTTTTGTTGTGCTTTTAAAAAAGACAACAACAGGTTCACTATACCTTCCAATTCTGATTTTGATTGGATTTCCTATTTGTTGGAAATGGAAGATACGTGGTTTTGCGATCTCTTTAGGGGCTCTTTTTGCCTTTTTTGTTTTTTCATATGGAAATATTCCAATTGAAGATCGATTCTGGCAATTCGGCATGGGGATGGCGGTTACGCTTTCCTTTGCTGTGACAGCGCTATCCTTTGAAGAAGTAGACGCGCTGATACGTTCTTTGCAAGTCGAATCCACCAGTCGATTGACAAATCTTTTGCATTTAGATGAAAAATTTAAAGCATCTGAAGAAAAGTTGCATGAAGATTGCGAGATTCTAAAAGAACAGGTTGAAGCTTTTACAGTAAAGCTACATGAAAAAGAGATTTTAACACAGCGACAAGAAAAATTGATTCAAATCGTCAGAAATGAGTTATTAGCTTTTCAGGTTCAGCATGAAGGATTGCTCAATGAACTTTTTCAGAGAAGAGAGGAAGTTAAACGACTGCAAGAACAAGAATCTGTTTCATCTTCGGCTGAAGTTGCTGAAATCACGCAGTTGTTAAACCTTAAGGAAGTCGCCTTCACAAAGCTACAAGAGGAATATAAGCATCTACAGGAAGAAACTGTTTCATCGTCGGCTGAAGTCGCTGAAATCACGCAGTTGTTAAACCTTAAGGAAGTCGCCTTCACAAAGCTACAAGAGGAATATAAGCATCTACAGGAAGAAACTGTTTCATCGTCAGCTGAAGTTGCTGAAATCACCGAGCTGCAAGCGGAATTGCATCAACTCCGTAAAAACTTAGAAACTCAGTCTGAATTGCGAAATCAGCAAGACTTTTTAATCGAGGACTTAAGACAATTGCTAAGTCTTAGAGAAGCATCTCTTAAGCAAAATGAAGCAGACTTAACTCATGCTCAACTGCATGCACAAGAGAAACAGCTTCTGGAAGCTAATTTATTGAATCTTCAAAAAGAATTTGAAACTGTTCAGTTCGAAAATCTGGAATTAGTAGAAACCCATAAAAATAAAGTTCTGCTGCTAACTCAAGCTTTTGAAAAAACAGAAAAAGAACTTTCAATGCATAAAGCATTCATTGAAGAGATGAAAGTGCGCTTGTCCATTCAAGAAGGTGATTTATCTGAATCAAAAGCCAAGGTTCTATCTTTGGAGGTAAGTAAATCTCAAGAAATAGATGGTCTCCAAGCTCAGCTTAAAGAGAAATCAGAATTGGTGGCTATCACGAATGTTCAAATTCAGCAATTAAGTAATGAAAAAGATGCTTTAGCAGAAAAGCTTCATCAATTTTCTCATGCTATTCCGCAAGATAGACCGATTGATTCCACTGTTGAATTAGTGGAAGCAGATCGCGCCTTGAGACGTATTAAAGGGATGTATGAACAGCTTAAAAGTCAGTTTCATGAAAAATCAACGATTTTGGATGAAACGCGCCGGCAGTTATTCCTTGTAGAAGAAAAACTGCTCTTATGTCAAATCGAGAGTCAAGAGAAGGAGAGATATGAGTATTCTGAGCTTGAAGCTGAACTTCAAAAGCAATTGATTGCCACTCACCAAGACTCCAAAAAAATGTATCAGGAAGCTTGCCACGAGATCGAAGCCTTACATGAAATCATCGCCAATCTTTTGCAACCTGCTTAATTGCGCTTATAAGCACTTCCTTTCTTAGCCAAGGAAGTGCTTTTCATTCTATTTTTCAACTTTATAGCTATATTTATCATCTTTCCAAGTCAGCATCAGCTTTGATTCACTTGGAATTTTGCCTTCCAAGATAGCTTTTGAAAGTATATTCACAATATCTTGCTGAATCAATCTTTTGAGCGGACGCGCACCATAGAATGGATCATAGCCTTCTTCGGCCAAGTGTAAGACAACTTCGTCTTCCCATTTTAAAGTGACTTGCCTTTCGGCTAAACGTTTGGCTAGCCGATGCAGCTGGATGGTGACAATTTTATGCATATCTTCCTTCCGGAGGGGAGGAAAAGGTATGATGTCATCAAGGCGATTAATAAATTCTGGTCTGAAGTGGGCTTTTATAACAGGTTCTAAAATCGCAAGGATCATTTCCTTATTTAAAGCGACCCCAGCATGTTCCATTTTTTCAAGCAGTTGAGCGGAACCGAGGTTTGAGGTCATAATAAAGAGAGCATTTTTACAGTTGACCACCCGCCCTTTACTGTCGGTAATCCTTCCATCATCAAATATTTGCAGAAGAATATTAAAAACATCGGGATGAGCTTTTTCAATTTCATCCAGGAGGACTACAGCATAAGGTCTTCTGCGCAATGCTTCTGTCAGCTGTCCTCCCTCATCATAGCCTACATATCCAGGTGGAGATCCAATTAGCTTTGAGACACTATGTTTTTCCATGTATTCAGACATATCTAAACGGATGAGGGCTTCTTCTTGATTAAAAAGCTGCTCAGCTAGTGCTTTGGCAAGTTCAGTTTTTCCGACACCTGTGGGCCCTAAAAAGAGAAAAGCTCCCATGGGTCTAGCCGGATCGCTTAAACCGGACCTGGAACGTCTAATGGCATCGCTGATAGTTTGTACAGCAATATCTTGGCCGACTACTCTTTTTTCGAGCTCTTTTTCAAGATGCAATAGACGAGAAGCCTCTCCTTCAAGCATTTTATTGACAGGTATGCCAGTCCATTTGGAGACAACTTGGGCAATTAAAGGTTCATCGACTTCTTCTTGTAAAAGACGATTGGGTTTCTGATTAAGTTTGTGTTCTGCTTCTTCGATTTCTTTTTGCAGTTTGGGAATTAGGTTGTAGCGTATTTCTGCGACTTTATTGTAATCCGCTTTTCTTTCAGCTTCTTCTTCTTCAAAACGCAGTTGCTCAAAAGCATTTTTCTTTTCTTTGAGAGTTTCAATTAACTTTTTTTCCTCTTCCCATTGCTGCCGTAAATGAGAAAGCTCTTCTTTAATTTGAGCAATTCTTAAATTCATTTTTTCAGCTTCAGCGTGGGCTAGAGGTGTATCTTCGCGTTTGATTCCCTCTTGTTTTACGATTAAACCGGCTAATTCTCTTTCTTTGGTATCGATGGGTAAAGGGCGGCTGCCTAATTGCATGCGGATCAAGCTGGCTGCTTCATCAATAAGGTCGATAGCTTTGTCGGGGAGTCTGCGGTCGGGAATATAGCGATAGGATAGGTAGACGGCAGCGTGAATGGCGGACTCTGTAATCCTGACACCATGAAAAATTTCATATTTTTCACGCAAACCGCGCAAAATGGCAATGGAGTCTTCGAGACTGGGTTCATTGATCATCACCGGCTGAAAACGTCTTTCTAAGGCGGCATCTTTCTCAATATATTTTTGGTATTCATTAAGAGTTGTGGCTCCAATGCAATGCAAAGATCCGCGCGCCAAAGCATGTTTAAGTAGATTTGCGGCATCCATAGCGCCTTCCGTAGCTCCTCCACCAATTAAAGTGTGCACTTCATCGATGAAAAGAATGATTTTGCCTTCACTTTTTTCTACATCATGCAGAATTCCCTTGAGCCGTTCTTCAAACTCTCCCCGATATTTCGTGCCAGCAATTAACGTTCCCATATCTAGCGCCACAAGTTGTTTGCCCTTGAGGGAATCTGGCACATCTCCTTGTACAATTCTTTGGGCTAAACCTTCTGCAATGGCTGTCTTACCGACGCCCGGGTCTCCAATCAGCATAGGGTTATTCTTGGTCCTTCGGCTGAGTACTTGCATCGTGCGTCTAATTTCGTCATCTCTGCCAATCACAGGATCTAATTTGCCTGATTTGGCCAGGGCGGTCAGATTTTTACAATATTTTTCCAGCGTCTGTAGGCTTGCTTCTGAGGTGGGGGAATCCATGCGGCGCTCTCCTCGAATTTTCTTAATTTGATTTTCTAAGTCTTTTAAAGAAATCCCTGCATTTTTTTTCCAAGTCGAAAAGGGTTCGCCTCCATTTTTCCAATAGGAAAGCAGGAAGTGGTCGGCACTAGTATAGGTATCATTCCAGTTTTTAGCAATATTTTGAGCATCTAAAATGCGATTCTGCAAGCTTTGAGAGGCTTTTGGGGGTTGTTCGTTGCCCCCGCTGTATTTTGCCAAACCATTTAGATTCTCTTCTAAAGCTTTGTCAAGAGGTTCTAGGTTTGCGTTTAAATGCGTCAAAATCGACTTGAAATAACTATTGTGGTCAGAAAGAAAAGCCAATAATAAATGATTTTCCGTCACTTCAGTATTGTGCCGTTGCTGAGCATCAGCAAAGGCTTCTTGGAGGGCTTCTGTGACAGATTCTGTAAAATTTTGATTCATGCTTTTTTCTCCTATCAGAGCTGATTTTAAGCGTTATAACTTCCGGCACTCACATCTCCTCCCTCGCCGGTCCAATTGGTATGGAAAAACTTTTGGCGAGGTTGATCAATGCGTTCATAGGTATGGGCGCCAAAAAAATCCCTTTGAGCTTGCAAAAGATTGGCGGGGAGGCGGCCAGCTCTGTAACCATCATAAAAAGCTAGGGCTGTACTAAAGCATGGGGCGGGGATGCCCATTTCGGCTGATGCTGCAATAACTTTTCTCCAGCCGGTTTGTGCTTTATGAATAGCCTCATAAAAGAAGGGATCAAGCAATAAATTTTTGAGGGTGGGGTTTTTGGCATAGGCTTCTTTGATTTTTCCTAAGAAGCTACTGCGGATAATGCACCCGCCGCGCCACATTAAGGCGATGCTTCCATAGTTGAGATCCCATTTAAAATCTTGCGTTGCTTGACGCAAGAGCATGAATCCTTGCGCATAACTGATAATTTTGGAGGCATAGAGGGCATTGCGAACATTTTCGATAAATTCTTTTTGATTTCCAGAGAAAGAAGGTGAGGGTCCTTTTAAAATTTTGCTAGCTTCAATGCGTTCCTCTTTTAAGGCTGACAGACACCGTGCAAAAACGGCTTCACTGATAAGTGTTAATGGAATTCCCATGTCTAGGGCATTGATAACAGTCCATTTGCCCGTGCCTTTTTGGCCGGCTACGTCCAAAATGTTTTCGACTAATGGGGAGCCATCTTTATCTTTATATGAAAAGATTTGGGCTGTGATTTCAATGAGATAGCTGTTGAGTTCAGATTTATTCCATTCATTAAAAATATCGTGTAATTGCTCTGAACTTAATCCTAAGCCTGTTTTTAAAAGATTATAGGCTTCGCAAATAAGCTGCATGTCTCCATATTCAATCCCATTGTGTACCATTTTAACATAATGGCCAGCTCCATCTTCACCTACCCAATCGCAGCAGGGTTCATTGTTATCTACTTTAGCGCTGATGGCTTGGAAGATATTTTTTAGGTGAGGCCAACCTTCAGGATTACCTCCTGGCATAATTGAAGGGCCGAAACGTGCGCCTTCTTCGCCGCCTGAAATTCCAGCCCCTACAAAAATAATCCCTTTTTCTTTTAAAGACTGCGTACGTCGATTGGTATCTGTATAAAGACTGTTACCGCCATCAATGATCACATCGCCTTTATCAAGAAAGGGCAGGGCGAGATCAATAAAATGGTCCACGGCTTCACCAGCTTTGACCATGAGCATGACGCGTTTCGGTTTTTTTAAATGCGCAAAAAAGTCTTCTAAAGAGTGAGCTCCATAAATTTGGGTGCCTTTCGCCGGTCCTTCTAAGAAGTCATCAACTTTTGAAACTGTGCGATTGAATACGGCTACTTTAAAGCCATGATCATTCATATTCAGGGCAAGATTTTGCCCCATCACTGCTAAGCCTATAAGTCCGATATCTGCTGTTTCTGACATTTTTCCCTTCCTTTGCATATGAGTCGCTTAGTAACCTGAACTTAGGATTTTTCCTAAGAGAAAACTCAAAGTTTAAGTTAGCAGTGCTGTACAACAATTTTTTGTTTAAGTTTTTATCATAGCAAAAGTGAATTATCTTCACCAATACTTAAGAATCACTCTGTGAGTGTCATGGATGCAACTGTGTAGTGAAGTCTGAATTTAAAGGCTTTGTAAATTCAAAAGCATGTATTTATTATGCTTCGAATTTTTTGAAATCCCCATGGATTTTGTAGGCTTGCTTTGTATCTACATCCATGCTTTTATGCTATGAAGGGAAAAAAATATAGGAAAGATTTCGCCTAAAATTTTTTGGAACGATAAGCCTTGTTGCTAGAGGTTTTTTAATAGGTGGGAACATTTTTTATTCGCGAAGTTAAAACATTTTTTAATAAATATTGCATTAATTCAAACTAACATTGATAAAAACATCTGTTTTATAAAAATAACTTGTGAAAAAATAAAATTCTTAATTAAACTATATCCTTCATTGTTCTCGTAGCTCAGTTGGATAGAGCGGTTGCCTCCTAAGCAACAGGTCGCGCGTTCGAATCGCGCCGAGGACAACTTTTACATTCTTAGCTGAAATTATACTTTTAGCTAAAATTTTTAAAAATGTTTCAAGGAGTGGTTTATAATGGACGCGTTTTCAGGCTGGCTTTTGCAGGAATCTTCAAAATTTCCCTCGCCCCCAGGTGTTTCTACTACAGATAGTACTTTTAAATTCCTTACGCCTGTTAGATCCACTTCACCCTCTCAGATTTCAACAAATATTTTTACCTCTCGTTCCAGCCTTCCCAGCGACCCCATAGAAGAAAGGCGGCAGCTTTCTCCCAAATTTAAACAGCGCAAATATGAAAAAATTTCCGAAGAATTGCTGAGAATGGGTTATGAGAAGGAAAAAGAGGCTAAAAAGTCTTCACCCAGCATTTCTGAGCTGAATAAAAAATTCGATGTCGCCACATTATCTCAAGAAAAATCTGAATTTTTAGCAAAAGCCTATTTTACAGCCCTTACTTCTCCAAATCCAGTGTATGCATTTGTGGTCGACTATTTTATGGGACCACTCAACGACAAAGATAAAAATTTTCTAAACAGAAAGAATCAGCTTTCGCCAGAACATTTCATGGGAATTTCCAATGAAGGACCTTCCCTTATTCCTGTGATATTGTTTGGGATTTTACATAGTCTCAAAGTAGATTTAAATGAAGATAATCAGCAAAAAAGGATCAGGTATTTTTTAACAAATTTATTTGGTTACAGCTTAAAAACGGGTTTGCCGATTTTCCAGACATGGCATGAAATAGGTGTAATTGATTTGCTTGGATCTATCCCAAATACTGCCGAATGTATCGATTTATTTAAGCAATTTTATTTAAAAGGGCAAAAGGCAGCAAAATTATTAGAGGATGGCATTTCTAAGGATGCTGAGCTAATAAATTCCACAACTATTAATCCATTGGATTTGCGTCAAAATTTATGGAAATTATGTTTAACTGAAGATCATGAGATTTTGAAAAATCTTTACAACCTCTGTGAACAGATTAAGGTCAGTGCTAAAAAATCTTCTATTCTATTTTCCGAGTTGGCTTTGGATTTTCCTCTCTTAAAATACTTTGTTATTTTTAAATCGAGATCTTCTTCAAAGATTCGCCACCTAGAGCTATTGGTTAATTTAGAAGAAAGTCTAGCTACACAGACTGCCATTTTGGGAAATAGAAATGGGGAGTTGAGTGAGCACATTTTTTATCTTCAAACAAAAAAACATAATAACCCTGAAAGTTATTTAAGATCTGTTTTGGCAACAAGGGAAGTGTCGCCCTATGTTTTAAAAGTTTTACGCGGGTGGAGTCATAACCTTCTTTTTATAGAGCAAACGTGTGTCTCCTTGCTACCTAAACTCTCTGAAGTGGCAAGAGAGCATTTTCGCTGTTATCTTTTCGATAGTAACAAAGTGGATTTAACTGTTGTTGAACAAGGGACCCGCACTTACAAAAATCATCTGCATCTTGTATTTATTTACATCCAAGCCTTGCTGTCTTGTACGAAAGAGCAGGAAAAAATTTTTTTAAAAAAAATTGAAGATCAAATCACTTTTTTTCCACACCTTCTTCACGGGGCTGTTTTTGGAGTGACTGCAAAATCTTTTTTCAAATACTTACAAGCTAAACATGGAGATTTTTCTAAATTGGCTAGCTTATTTGCTAATCTAGAAGATCACCCTGATCAGAAAGATTTTAGTCCTAAAAACTCAGAGGAAAACAATCCTTACCTCAAAGAAATAAATGCCTTAATTGAAAGTGCTAAGGCAAAGAAAATTTCGAACAAAAAATTATTGAGTTCTTCTTTAGAAGTATCGCCAGAACTAGAGCCTGAAATAATGCCGGAAATACCTTTTGAAGCACCTAAGACCCCTTTACTGCAACGTTCAATTGCACCTGCCATGCCTGCTACGAGACCTCCTGAACCCCCTGCGATTCAACCTGCAATGGTTTCTAGGATACCATCGATACCTCGATCAATAGCACCAACAACGCTTGCTACGATTCCGCCTTTACAGAAAATGGTTTATACTACCTCTAAAATTCATTCGACAGCAAAAGTGGAGGCGCCTCACAACACAACACATGTGGTCCCACCTCCTGTAATCTTCATCCCTAGAGAATCTAAATTTGACGAGTCTTGGGACCAATTTTATCAACAGACTGCAGAAGTGGTGCTACGGCTCTTCAAATTTGAAAGTTTTTCTTACACCTTACAATTAGCTTTAAAGGGGAATTTTAAAACGCCAACCCCCCTATTGAAAGTTCAAATTGAAAGAAGTTTAGATGTAATTTTGGAAAACTATCAAACCTATAGGAAGCTTTCCGAAGAAAAAGCCAAAGAGGCATTATTCGATTTTTTTGCAAATGAACTCCCGAGTCAATCTGTGAGGTTATTTGTAGCAAGTGAAGCTTCTCTAGATCCTATTAGAAATGAATTCAATGCGATCATTCTTAAGGCATCGCAAGCAAGTTCAGCAGAAAATGCGCCGACAAACGATATCATAATTAAGGCTTTCATCCATCAACTCGCCAAGACTATCGAATGGAAGAAAGAACATATTGCGTTATGTCGAAAAGGAGAACAGGAGAAAGGGGGTAGCAAAGAAATTTTAGTTTTAATTTCCATCAAAAATTCCAATGATTCGTTGACTGTAGTGCCGGCAGTTTTTGACTTTTCTAACACATTTTCTCTCAAAGGTTTCAGACAGGACCAGCTACAAACTGCCGAAGGTTTTTTAAGGTCAATTTTTTCGGATCCTTTACAAAGATCTGAAGATGGAAAATTCGATTTAACAAAAAAACAATTCCAAGAATTTTATAAATATTTAGAGAAAACTGGTCCTTACTATTCTTCTGAGGATACGAAAAAAGAATTTCTACTTATTTCTCAAGGAAAAGTAATTAACCATCAAAAAATTGAAGCTGAAAAACCCCTCATAATCAATGATAAGGGCCAAGCACAGAAAAGTGAATCTATCTCCACTCAAAAAGAAACAAAATCTCCTAATACTTCGCTGGTATGGTCTTTGCCGAGTTTAAAATCTCAAAGAACTTTCGCAGAAGCGCAAAATCCTTTGGACGACTATCTCCGGCTGGATGGATTGAAAGTTTTAGATGGACTGTGGCGGAAAATGAATAGACAGCGTATTTTCCAGAAGAGTAAAAAAGTTACACACTTACCCACCGATCTTTCTGTTTTTTTGAGTCAATCCTCTGTTAAGCATGCTTCTGAAATTTCTTTTTGCTTTTCAGGACTAAAACCCTATCAACAAGATGCGGTGCGTTTGCTGGTCAAGCTTAAGGCAATGGGCTTGCATGGCGGATTGCTGGGCTTAGATACAGGCCTTGGTAAGACACCTACAATGATTGAATTTTGTGCGCAATTATTCAAGAATGAATCCGCTCCTGTTTTCTATACAGGGACCAAGTCGACCATTTTACAATCCGAAGACTCTTTCCGAGTTTTCATGGGAAAAATGATTCTGGAAGAGTTAAATAAATATTTTATTCAGTTCATGAGAGAGTACGTGGATAAAAATTTAACTCTAGAGAAAATTCAACGTTACTATGTCATATTCTCTGCTTTTAAAATTTCACTAGAAAATGCAAAGAAAAATATTCCCACAAAGCGTGGTAATGAAGAAATTTTAGAACAAAGGCAAAACCAAAGAAAGTTAATCGAAGGATTTTTGCAAGAATGGGATGAAGCTTTTAAAGAATTTGAAGCATGTGCTGAGAAACAAGCGAGGATCTCAACATTTTGCTATGAAGACTTATTAAAATCGCATCAAGGGAATTTACCGCAAGGGTTATGGAATTTTGATATTTTTAAAGATATCATTGGAGCGATGTCCTGGGAGAAAATGGATGTAGAGATTACTGGTCAGAAAAAAATTGTGGTGGCCACTTTAGAGCTGCTGGCTAAGCATCATGAACGAGTGATTAGCTCTTCGCCCCAGTGCTTTTTAGTGGATGAAGCCCATGTGATTGATAATCCTGACACAGTTGCTTTTCGAAATCTAGAACTTATTGCTTCAAACCTGCAACAGAAACAACATCCAGCCTTTATGGTGTTTGCTTCAGCCACACTTTTTGAACATCGAATCAGTAACCTTTTAGCTTATCTTAAGCTGATCACTCCTCAATTTGATTTAGCCCAACTCAAGCAGGAAGTAATCCCAATCGCTGATTTGGCGTTAATTATTCCAAAGAGATTGAATGATTTAGCTAAATATCTTTCTAAGTTGAGTATGAGCAAAAAAAAACTTGAAGAAACAGTTTTGATTAAGCTCTACAAGGAAGTAAAGAATTTATTTTGGCAGATGGAGGTTTTTAAAGAGACATTGAGTGAAGTCTCAGTCAGGGCGAAGAAAACAGATCCTGCTATTCGAGAGCAATGGAATTTTCGTATTCCTATTACAGAGCATGTGACGCATTCATTAATTCCGAGTGAGCGGCAAAAAACACGCTTAACTGAAATCGATCAAAAATATACTACCGATTCTGATACCGGTAAATTTTTAGCTTATCATAAAAGCATTTATAAAACGCTGTTTTATCCAAACATTCTTGAAACTCAGAACAATACTGAAAGGGGAAGTATAATCGATCAATTGAGCAAGATGTCAGTTGAGGAAATTATCGAATGGGCCAAACCTTCTCCTATGCTGACCTATTTTTTAACAAATCCTGAATTTCTATCTCAATCTAAGACAGGTGTTTTAATCTATGTCAATGAAACAATGAATGGCAAAATTTTACAGGTTTGCTTATCCAAGATCTATGGAGTCAAAGTTCCTTATTTAACGGGGGAAACAAGTAATCTTCGCAGAAGAACTATGGCGCAAAATTTTGAAAAACCATTAGATGGAAAACCACTCTTTTTTCTTTCCAATTCGAAAGCCGGTTCTGCGGGAGTGGATTTAAAAGTTAATGGTTTTCATGTGTATTTCACTTTCTGGGATTTCAATCCTAAAGAAAAGGAACAAAGTGAAAATCGTATCTCTCGTGTCGATTCCGATAAACAAGTGGTCTATGTTCACACGTTTCGCTTTGGCATTCCTCTCGAAAAAATCTTAGATTGGCATACTGAAAAGAAAAATAGTTCAGAAATTTACTATTTTGATCGACTCCTTCCTGATCAATCAAATCTTTATAAACTTTTCGAAAATATGAATCGTCTCATGCACTTTGAAATTTCTGTCAGCAATTACAGTGAAAAATTAGCGATAAGCATGAAAAATTTGCAGAACTGGATGTTAGAATTTGCATCTGAAGATAAAACCTTTGGAGCCCGTCCAACAGGTGATGCTAAAAGGGGAGAGCTGAAACGAAAACAAACCTGTTTAGCGCATGAAAAAGGCAAAGAAAAAATTGATGAATCTGAAAAGTATCCTTCTCACAAACGAGCAAAATTAGGTTTGGAAGAATCATCTTCTGCTGAAGCGAGTGCTGAAATGCATTTTGAAAAAACTCAAGAAAAAACCTATTTAGCGCATGAAAAAGGTAAAGAAAAAATTGATGATTCCAAAAAGCATCCTTCTCACAAACGAGCAAAATTAGGTTTGGTAGAATCAGCTTCTTCTGAAGCGGGTGCTGAAATGCATTTTGAAAAAACTCAAGAAAAAACCTATTTAGCACGTGAAAAGGGCAAAGAAAAAATTGATGATTCCAAAAAGCATCGTGCTCCCAAACAAGGAAAATTAGGTTTGGAAGAATCATCTCCTTCTGAAGCGGGTGTTGAAATGCGTTTTGAAAAAACTTCAGAACAGGGGAAGGCTACCCGTGGTGTGAAGAGAGTGCTCCCGATAGATGAAATCCCGGTTTTAGAAATAGGGGATAATCCCAAAGAAAAAGAACAGACTTCTTTGAAAAAGCAAAGGGTAGAACCCGATCATAGAGAATCCACACAGTTTAGCCAGTCATTTCAAGGCGGGGATGTCAAGTATGAAATAATGAGTAAGTTCTTAACTTCTTTCCAATCATTTAATAACTTAGATATTCCACATTCTCAGTTTACATTTCAAAAGAATAATTACACAACTTTAGAATTTTCTGTCCTTCCTATGAGACAGCGAGATCCAGGCCGAAAAGATAATTTCGCCAGAACTGTTTTTGCGGGATATAAATTGGGCTTATTAGAAGCGGTAGATCAACAAAGACTTGTGCAGGAGTTTAAGCAAGCTGAAGTTAAAGATTCAAAGTTGTACTTAACCGCCCGTGTTTCGTCAACATTTTTAAAACTTGAGCATCCCGAATTGGGCCAACATCTATGGGATGATTTGCAATTTCAGTTTATAGGATCAGATCAAGAAAGGGATTGGAATGGATTTATCAAAAATCTTTTGATCGAAATCTACACCCCTAACGGTAATATCCAAATCTATAATCCTGAAAGCAATGAAGGAATTGCAGCTAATGTGGATCAACCTAAACAGATTATTCGGCTTTTAAGATTGGGTATGCACTTCGATTTACTCTACTTAAACAACGAAACTAGTATTGAATCTGTTTGAGATACTCATCAATGCCTTGGACAACACCCCAGGCAAGTTGTTTTAAATAGGTTGGGTTTTTAATTTTTTTAACTTCTTTTTCATTTGTTAAAAACCCACCTTCTACCAATATAGCAGGCATATTAGTCTCTCTAATAACTGCAAAATTTCCATCTCGAACACCTCTGGACTTTGCGGAGGTGTTTAGGAGAATTTTATTCAGCACGCTATTGGCTAATTTTTTAGATTCGGCGACTCTTTGGGTATTGAAGTCTGAGTGGTAATAGTAGATTTCAATCCCTTCTGCTTTTTTACTTGGTGCCGAGTTATAATGGAGGCTGATAAACAGGGCAGGGCGTTGAGAGTTGGCAAAAGCTGCTCGTTGATCTAATGGCACAAAGAAATCTGCATTCCGAGTCATTGAGGTGCGATAGCCCAATTGTTTGAGGTAGGCGCGCACTAGGCGGGCTGTGGCGAGATTCAAATGCTTCTCGGTATAGCTACTGTCTTCTGCGCCAGTATCTTCTCCTCCATGCCCTGCATCGATGACGATCAGAGGTTTGAGGGGCGCTTTTCTATAAAGTGTTTTGCTTGCCATCCTTGGAATGCTAAGAGACTGCACCACAGGTTTTTTTGCTACTTGTGCTGACAGCGGACACATGCAGGTGAGTATGAGTAAGCCTGCAAACAGAGTGGAAAGCAGTTTAATATTTGGAAAAGAAAAAACCTTCATTATTTCCCAGCTGGATTGAGACATTTATTTTGGCAAATTTCATTGGCGACGTAGCAGTCGTCAAATTCTACGGTTTGATGGGCAAATGCTTGAGTGGTTTCATGTCCTTTTCCAGCAATAAGAATGATATCTTCAGGTTTAGCATTGTCTATGGCATAGGCAATGGCTTGATAGCGGTTAGGTTCGATATGGTATTGATCGTGCGCGGCAAACCCTTGAATAGTTTCGTTGATAATATTTAAGGGGTCTTCAGAGCGGGGGTTGTCAGAAGTAACGATATTGATATCAGAAAAAGCTGCACAAGCTTTAGCCATTTTAGGTCTTTTTGTACGATCTCTATCTCCTCCACAACCAAATATAGTGAAGATTTTACCTTTTTTCAGTTGAGACAAGCATTCCAGTACGTTGTAAAGTGCGTCATCCGTGTGGGCAAAATCTACGAAGATTTTTAAGCCCAAATCGTTAGGCACTGGCTGCAACCTGCCGGGAGGATGTGGAAAAAATCGTGCAAGTTCTATGAGGGTATGTAAAGGAACTTGACGGACTAAACCTACTGCGAGAGCTGCCATGCAGTTGTAGAGATTGAACTTCCCGACTAAGGGGAAAAAAGCTGGTGTTGTCTGATTTTGATAAATAATGTTTACCGACGTTCCTTCTAAGGTAAATTCAAGGGGAACAATGCGCAAATCCGCCTCTTGCAGCAAGCTGTAGGTAAAAATCGGGGTTTTAAGATCGCGCAGAATCACATCCTTCCAGTGGCAATCTTGATTAGCTACAATAAATTTAGCATGTTTTTTATTTGCAGAACCTGGTTCTAAACTTAAGAAAAGTTTGCGTTTTGCTTCTGCGTACTCTTCCATGTTCTGATGATAGTCTAAATGATCTTGAGTCAAGTTGGTGTAAAGAGCAATATCAAAGTCAATGTATTCGATTCTTTTTTGATCCAGTGCATGCGACGTGACTTCCATAATGGCTGAATGGCAGCCTTGATGAATCATTTCACGCAACATTTTGTGATTAGAGTGTACATCTGGAGTCGTATGCGTCGCTTTATAACGATAGCGTCCAATGATATATTCAATCGTTCCAATTAACCCGCAGGGTCCTAAAAGGTGATCTAGCAAATATTTTAGCAAAAACGAAGTGGTTGTCTTGCCATTTGTTCCGGTAATGCCGACTGTAAAAAGCTCTTGGGAAGGCATGCGATAAAAGTTGGCTGAGAAATGTCCTTCGATGGCATTGATATTCTCGCAAATTATTTGGGTAACATCTTTGAGCGATGGATCATAAATATCCGTAAGAATAGCCACAGCACCATGGTTGATCGCTTCCAGAATATAGCATGCCCCATCATATTTTAAGCCCCTTCGAGCTATAAAAAGGTTGCCAGGGGCAATCAATTTGGAATTGGCACAGATGCCTGTAATTTCAATGTCTTTGGACCCTTTGACTTGCAAAATGGGAATGTCTTTTAGGATTTTTTTTAATTTCATAAGAAAATGTGCATCAGTTACCGTTTTGATTAGGCTTTGTTATTCCACTTTTCATACATTTCTTGCAACTTCCGTGTTTCTTGAATCCAATCTGCTTTTTGGCTATCATACCTTGGATCACCTACAGGATAACCGTAAGGGTCATCGGGCTTGATGCCTAAATATTCTAAAGATTTGATGGCGATTTCTCTAAACACAGGAGCTGTGGCAATACCCCCCCGGGTATTTCTACCTATTCCTGGAATATAGCAGGATTCAGGTTCCTCAATAGTGACTAAAAGCACAAAGGCCGGATTAATAACGGGCGTAAAGCCTACAAAAGTCGCGACATTCTCTGTTTTTGAGTAGACCCCGTTAATTACTTTTTCCGCTGTTCCTGATTTACCTACTTCCGTGTAACCCCAGATATCTCCTCTTTGGCCAGATCCACCAGGCTTAGTGACATATTTCAACGCGGTCACAACTTCTTTGACAATAGGTTCTGACAGAATACGTGGAAAATTTTTAATTCTGGCTTCTTGCGTATTATCTAAAAGGATTGCTTCAGTGCCATCCGGATTGGTTTTAATAATTTTACGCACTAGTGTGGGAGTGACCAAATAACCCCCATTCGCCAGGATAGACCATGCTCGGACTATTTGGAGGCTATTTAATTGGATGTTATGGCCGATAGCCAGGGAAAAGGGGGTGGGAGTAGACCATTCCAGAGCTCCATTAGGATGCATTTTACCAATTCTTGGCAGTAAGCCTGAGCTTTCAGCAGGAAGTTCAATAGAGGTTTTTTGACCAAAACCGAACGTTTCAGATAAAACATCGCGGTACCAAGCATTTCCTAGACGGTTAATGATTCTCTCTACAATTCTTGCCATGTAAATATTAGCGGACCTGCGCATGGCCATATCCATATTCATGTAAGAGTGATGACTTAAATCCTTTAAGTCTTTGCGGCCGGGAAAGCGACCACTAGCTGTAGGGAGCATCTCAGCAGGATCAAATAATGGCTCTAAATGCAGTTCATGCATATGTTCATTTGCTTTAAGAGCAGCCGCAACTGTAAAGGGTTTAATGATAGAGCCTGGCTCATGGGCATCAGTCACAGCTTTAACTTTAGTATGTTCAATTAAATGCGGATCATTAAAGTGTTTCTGATATTCTGGTGGGTAGAAAAAGGGGTATTGCGCTAAAGCTAAAACTTCGCCTGTACGTGGGTCCATCATGACAGCCCAGCCGGCTTTCCCTTTGCATTTTTTAACCCCTTTGGCGATTTCATCTTCTGCAATAGCTTGCAGGCAATGATTAATCGTTAGATAAACATCTGCTCCGTTTTCAGGAGGCGTAATGACTTCACCGGTTTCAAAAGCGTGTCGAGGGGAGCGCATCAAAAGTCTTTTTCCTTGCTTACCTTGCAGATATGAATTAAAATGGAGCTCTAGACCGCCTGTAGGTAGTGCTTGTTTGGTGTTTTCATCTTTTTGAGCTTGAATTGTGTGAAGGACTTGTCCAAGCAATTTGCCAAATGGATAGGCGCGTTGATAATCCGAGATAAAAAATAAGGCATTGCGCGGTATTTTATGTTCTTTGGCATAAGCTAACCACCATTTGAACATAGTATCTTGAAGATCGGGATCAAGCCACATGGCTAATTTGCGGCTGCGGCTTTTGATATCGAACTGATTTCGTAATTGTGTGCTTTCTTTTTCAGCCAATTTCAAAGTTTCAGATAAATAAAGAGCAATGGAATCGCGTTGTTTTTCAGGAATGGACAGAGGGTCGATGTACAGATGGTATTTTTGAATATCAACCACAAATTTTTGCGGAGGCTCAGCATGTCCTCGTTTAATAAATGTATTCGAAATAAAACTGCCGCGGACAAAAGGCTCGTCGACGGTAAAAAAATGTTGTTTTCGTGCTTCGTGCGTCCATTTCTCACCTTGAGTAATTTGGATATTAAAAAATTGTGAGATGAGCAGCGCAAACAGCGAGAAAATAAATAAAGAAATCAAGATGAGACGTTTGCGATCTTCGATAGAGATTTTTGGAGGGGGATTTCGCATAGATGTCGAGCCAATCTTTATTTAATCTTTACATTTTCATCATAATTTAAATCCCTAATTTAGTCTAATTTTAATGAGGATTTTATGGTACTCCCAACGCCTGCAGCTAAAGCTGAAACAATGCAATTTTGTTCATTTTTTCCTTCAAAAAAAGCTGATGCTCAACCGCCTACAACGCCAAATAAAACCAATCTTGAAAGTGAGATTACTAAACATTCCTGGCTGAGTGAAGAACTAAAGAAACCCCTCTCAAATACTTTCAATACTAAAGTTTTTGCGCAAGAATCCTGCGATCCTTTTATTAAAAAAACTTCCCTTGAAGGCTGTTCTCTGAAAGCCGCTTTAAATCGGTTTTTGGATGTTTGGAACAGATCAGAAGCTAAACAAAGCTCTCCAGACGTCATGCTTTTGCTAAACGAAGCTTTAGTCTGGGCAAAGGATGTTGCCTCGGTAACTAATTCAAAATCCGAGAATCAAATTTTGGATTCCATTCAGAATGTGGCCAAAAAAATGGTAGACAGAGTTTCACAACTGAAAATAGGAGAAAAAGTCCTCCTCCCAGGTGGATGGACAAATGGCTCAATGGGTGGGCATACAATTTATTATTTAATTGAAAAAACAAGTAAAGACACCTATTCATTTAAAGTTTCTAATACAGGAAGCGGCCTTGAATACCATAAGGAGATTTTCGATGGTGTTTTACGCGCAGACACTTTTTTTCGTTTAGAGGACATTAAGTCTGAAAACTTATGTTCTGTCGAATTTTTTCAATCCTTAATTGAATTAGATTCGTTACCTATCTGGAAAAAATCGCTGAGTTTCGAAGCTAAAAATCTTTATCAAGGCGTTTTAATGTCTTTAAAAAGGCAGTGTAAAGACGCGTCTTATATGAATAAAGATCCCAAATTCATGCGAAAACCCCAAAATTCAGGTTCTTGTTCGATGGAGGCACTTTTTGGATTTAAACGCGCTTACATGCTGGAAAATGCGAAAACGATGTCCCAAAAGAAAATCGCTTTACAGAATTATCGAATTTTTAAATTAGCTTATCGCAAACAGTCTTTAGCTGATGCCTGTACACATTTTTTTGATCCAGCTACTCCTTGGTCTCGTACAGTGCATAAGTTAATAGCTGCTGATAATAGTAAGCTAGCAAGTTCCGTACTAAGACTGCATAAAGACAAGCTCATAACAGATGATGAAGCTAAAGCCTATGCTTTCACTGAATTAGATATAAAACAACGCTTGAGTGACAAAAAAAAAGCATACCAAGCGCAGCAGCTTGACGATCGCGATATTTCTTATAAGCTTTTACCAGGACCTATTTCAAAAAAATTACTTTACCTAGAGGTTCCTCCATTATCTGCCAAAGGGAAATCTGCGACTTCCAATAAAACAAAAGTGATTCATTCGATCCCTCACTATCCGCTTCCAAAAAAAGAAGAAATCACTTCAAAGCTGATCTCTCAAACGTTGTATAGCTGGGTCCAGCAGCTTGAAGTATTTTCTAAAGAGACTGATCTTAACCCCTGCCAGATTGGCCAGTCAGTAAGCAGTTTTCTGTATGCACTTCCTTTACCAGATTCAATCGAGGGAAGAAAATTTTGGGAAGAAGTTCCTGAAGAGCACTTGACACAGTGTATTGAGCAAATTTTTAAGATTTCACGTTTTTATTATTCTCAAGACCAATCCAAACAGCCTTCACCTAAAGCCATCATTGGAAGCCATATTGCGATGGTGCTCGGTGAATATCTGAGCCGAAAGCAAAAGGAAAATAAATTGGATGACTGTCATTTGGACTATACTGGTTTAATTGCTTTTTCGCAGTCATCTAGAACAACCTTGGCTTCCCCTATTGATCAAAAAAAACTTCAACAAGTTTTGTTTTCAGTGATACCTGAAGATAAATTATCTAAATTTATTTCGGCAAAAGAACTGAAATCCAGCCAAGAAAAAACCATTTTCTCTCTTAAAAACGCCAAAAACTACCATTTTATAACTCCAGATAGACGTCAGAAAAATCCAAATTATCGCTTTTATGAGAAATTTCTAGCTCAGGCTTCGGATGAATTTGAAAAACGCGGTTTATCAAACGAGACTATAGAAACTCAGATGGCCACAATTATGTGCGAAAAAATCAATGGGAGTGGTCTTTTACCCGATAGTGTTCTTTATCTCCGCCAACTCTCTTTTTTTGCCACTGCAATGTTACAGGGCCCTTTATCGCTAAATCCAACTGAATGGACCTACCATTTGAGCAAAAGTATCAACAATACGAATAAAACTGAGGTTGTTGTTGTTTCTTTAAAAGATGGAGATGTGCCAGCGAGTATGCTGCTGACGTCGAACAAGGGTAATTTTTTATATTTGAAACCTCCTAAAGGCGAAACAAAAGCTTACTTAAATCATTTCTTAGAAAGTAATCAAAATCAATTGATGGGAGAGGTTCTCGAAGAAGAAATTCGCGATTGCGGGGTCACAGGTTTAGAGAAAGTTGATGAAGTTTCTCGAGCAATGGCCTACTACCAAGAACGTTCAGAATCCCTTTTCGAAGACCCAGTTGAGCAGTATGTGTTTGCCCAGCATTTAATTCGCCCAGGAAGGCTTTTAAATCAACTGATGAGCGAGCCCAAAATGGCAATTAAACTAGTGAGTTTCATTAATAACCGATTAGCTTTTTTTCAAACATGCGGCAAAAGAGACCCTTTACTGTATTTTTGCAAACTCGGGCACTTCTGTAAGCGTTATGTGCTCTACGCCCAAGAACAGAATCCTGAAGAGTTTAAGGGTTTAGAAAACGATCTAAAAAATATTTTAATTGACTATAGGCAAACAGCTATTGATGCCATTATTCCCAAGTGTATTACTCTTCCTGAGCGCAATGCGGTGTATCAGCAATTAAAAGAGTTTCATATTGGGGCAAACTTGGACTCTCTAGGTAATGAAGAAATTAAAACGATTGGTTTAGATTACTTTCTTGCCAAAATTTATGCCCCCATCTCCCTTGTGCAGCAAACTAAAAAAGATGCTTCAAGTGAACCAATTCTGGAAGGCAAAACCCATTTTAAGAAAGCTCAAAGTGAATGGGATGCTGAAGTGCAAAGGCAATTCTATTCTGTTTTGCTACCAAAAGTTCAAGATTTGATGAAAAAGGATCCGGCCATTCGAGATGGGATTTTGAATGAAATATTAAATAAACTCACACAAAGCAATTATTTATTTAATTGGAAAGGGGATTATCCAAAATTCGTTTCAGGACAATTTGAAATCGATCTTTTTACCAATAAAGTTTCAGAAAATGGAAAAGTTTTTGCGAATCTTCCTGAATGGCTTTTTGAGCACAATAAACACTTTGAGTTAATTTTTGAGGGGATTTCTGAAGTCAAGGTCAAGGAGGATGGCAGATATGTCATCAAAGATCGCCATGGAATCACTGAACTTGAATCAAATCCTTTTCAGAAAACGTTTATTGCTGAAAGAGTTATCGATGGAGTGAATTATCGCTTTGTTCCTCGAGATTCTTTTCCAGAATCCCTTAGAGTAGAGATTAAAAATCATATCATCTCTCCAACAACTTCGATCTGGATAAATCTGGAGCCTGCTAATCCGCATTATCTGCTTAGAAATGAAAAGCAGGAAAATGGCAAAAAAACTAAAGACACCATCATTCACCTTGCCCAATCTGCTCCAGGGATCTATACATTAGATTGCGTGACGGATGACCCGAAGAAAAAACGCGTTTTAGTAAATCCCTTGCAGGCAAAATGCTTATCTTCTTTAAAAGAATTTGAAGATTTAAGACATATCTTTTGTTGGGCTGATCCCACAGATTTAGCTGTGATTAAAGAAATTGAATTAAAGCGTTTTGGATTACATTTTGATGTTGTGCAGGATAAGGATGGTGAATTGAAAGCTTGGTGCCGCGAAGTTCCAGGCTATTATCTTACTCAAAAGCAAAAACTTGATTTTGGCGATGAATGGCCATCTTACTTGGCGTTGGAAAATACTTTAGGTCAAAAGAAAGTATTAATCCCTAAGGCCGCTAGCATTACTGCAGGATACAGTAATTTTAAAAGGCCTTTTGACGTAAAGCTACAATTTTCTCTTAATCAAACTGAGAATAAGGCTCTTCTTTATGATGTGGAGGAAATGGAAGGGGTCATGCGGTTGAAAGCTTCTTCCGTTAGCGATTCACTCTATTTAACGTCTATTTATTTAGAAAAAAAATGTTATAATAAAGCCCTTTATTACCTTAAAAAATCACATAACCTAGGCCTTTTTTCTAAGACTGACATTGGGGTAATAGGAGAAATGCTAAAACATTTCTTGGTCGACAGCCATCCTTCAGCTAATGTGACAGGCCTAAAAGTATTGCTGCTGCTTGAAGAAAATAAATTAAAGTATGACTCTAAATATCATCTCTCTTTGAGATCCGAAACCGAAAGAAGATTGCCACCAAATCAAGAATATCAAAAAGCCTGCGAAAAATATTTGGAATATCTTCAAAATTTAAATAACACGACTCGAGATAAGCTTACAGTTGAAGAAGAAAAATCCTTCTTACGTCTTCTGGTTTCTAATGGTTTCGATCAGTACCCTCAAATCACTCAACGTATTCAAAGGCTCACGAATCCGCATAAAAAAAATCAAACGGTTGCCATTCCTACTTTAAATGTGGAACTACCTGTTAAATTCAGCATTAATAGTTTCCATTCCTCCAGTTTTTTTAATTTATTCAAGGGTGAATCAAAACCAGTCAGTCACAATCAATTATTGATGAGCATGTCCAGAGCTGATTTTTTGAATTGCTTTCCTGAATATTATCATTGGGCCCGTTCTGGAACCCCTGAGCAAAATAAACATTTGAAATTATTATTAGAAATGCTGAAAGGAACGCATTTCTATCAAGAGGAATGCCATCAGAAAAATAGTCAAATAGTATTTCTTTTCGAAGTTTTAAATAGAACGTTAGCCAAACCTCAGAATTTCCCTTCACGCCAAGAAATTTGCCAGCTAAGCGACTATGGCGACTTTAAAGCGAAGGAAAAGTTTTATCAAGAGCGCCTACTAGTTCATCTTCATAATTCTTTTTTCGATGAGGTTCGATTCATTTTCAAAACGCTCAGACTTCTTCCAAAGAAAATTCTTTCAGGATTAAAGTTCGCTTTCAATGCTTATCCTGTGAAGGAATTTATGTTTTCGATGCCTAAAGAGCTTAAAAAAAATGCAGCTGAAAAAATCCCTTTTGCGGTTAATTTGGCTCAGCTGGACCTCGCTGATAATCTATTCTTTGAAGAGATTTTTAAAAACAATTTTAACGTAGAGCATAAACCCATTGAGGAAGCTGCTAAAATTGACAATGAACAGGCCTCAGATCCTTTATCAAAAGCTTACTATGCTAAAATAAAAGAAGACTTGGAGCACTTTTATGAAACAAGGCCAAAGACAAAATGTTTTTATCACTTAAACCCGACTTTAAACTTAGCAGAGTTAAAAGAAACATTAGCCACCGGGATAAAAACGGCTTTAACTAAACTCTCTGCTAAAGAAGCTGAATTGTTGGCTCTAATTAACAAACCTTCTGAAGCGAATTTTACCCTCGATGTTTTAAAGCAAACGGCTAAGAAGATTCCTGCTTTAAGCTTGAGTCAGGCAATTGACCTTTTCGAAGAAGCAAAAATGGAACGCTATCGTCAAGTGACATGTCTAACTGATGCAGAAATCGCCCATTTTGAATCCTTAATGACTCAATATTTAGTAACTTCCACGAGAAGCCAACAAGCAATTAGATTCATGGGCAATCTTCAGTCTTTTCAAAAATTGCAAGATGGAACTGATGAAAAAGCGACATTGATACAACGAATGGGGGAGGAACTGACTGCAATCAGGCACTATTCAGAGACTAATGCTCAGCAAAAACGTTATCTACGTGCATTTCTATTATTTGAACATCGCAATAAATTGCTTTTAAGAAAAAAACAGGTCGATATTTTAGACATAGTTTTGAACCATCCAAATCCGACCCAGTTAATTTTGCAGTTGGGAACTGGATCGGGCAAATCGAAAGTCCTTGCAGACTTATTTGAATGGATTAGGCGTGTTACCACAGGTCATGTTTATAACTTCTGGCCGAGCGCTCTCTATCCGGTCAATAAGTATGATATAAAGAAACAATCTGAAGCTACTTTTAATCAACGTTCAGATTCTTATGATTTTGACAGGGAAAACTCTATAGACAATCACCATCTAGCTTTTGTGCAGCGCGAACTCAAAAGAGGGCGATTAGAAGGTCGTCAATTAAACGCCCGCCCAGAAAGCTTGCAGTCCACGGAATTAAAATTTCTCGAAGTTCTTTTTAATGCCAGTCTTAATGGCAAAAAGGCATTTAAAGGTAAAATTCATCAGTTCAAAGAAATTTTAAAAGAGTTTTTGTTGTCTGAAGCTCAATTTGATGAAGGGCATATCACTTTGGGATCCAAAAAAGAAGTCAATTTTACAGTCGGAGAAGCCTCAACTGAACCCCTTGAGAATGTCTTTTTTCTAGAAGAAATGTTTCGTTATCTGTCTCAAGATGTTGAAATTTCTAAATGGGTTAATATCAAAGCTAACCAGCAGCATTTGATTTCAAAAGAGACCATCAAGAAACAAATTTGTCCTGCGCTTGCCCAACACATGTCAGAATTTCTGGGAATTAATGCAGCTAATCAGAAAGAGTTTCTCGATTACGTCATGGGTAAAACAACGCAAATACCCCGATGGGTGATTGACCATCCTAAAAAACAACAGATTGGATTGTTGAAGGGAAAATTAACGGTGCTGCTGCCAGACATTCTATACAAACGAATTGTCAATGTGCATTTTGGACTTTCTAAAGTTGATCCTCAAAAAAAACACGCTAAACCCTATGAAGCGAGTGATTCGCCAGTTGAAAATGCCGATTATGACAATATCCATGAAACTCTTTCGAAAACCTATCTAACGTATTTACACAACCGTCTAAAAGAAGATCAAATGTGGGAAATGCTTGCTCACTTGCAAGCTTTTGCTTTGTCAGAGTCTAAACGCCGGCTGATTGATATCAAAGAAACCAAAGCTTATCAATTTTATGCTAAACACTTTCCACTAGGTCTTGGGGAATTATTTAGCATTGAAAAAAAACATCTTGCCACCTGGTCTAAAGAGATTAATGCGAGTGATGAAATTATTTTTTATTACGTCCGCACTTTTGTAGCTCCTTCGATTAAAAAATATGCACTGAAATTTAAAAGTGATACGCAAAATGCCAAATCTCAAGTTGGAAGTGTGGTGGTTATGTCTGCCACGCCAGGAAATCCAGCAATGTATGGGTTCTCGACCAAGTATCAGTCTGATCTAGGTAGCGATGAGCAGGTCCTCGAGGCGTTAGCTAAAAAATGTGCAGACCCTAAAAGCATGCACGTTTTACAAGCAAACTCTTCAATGGAGTTCTATGAAAAAATCCTTAAAGAAATTTTTCCTGCGAAAAGTGAATTTAGGGTTCTAATTGATATTGGGGCGCTTTTTAAAGGGTTAAATAATTTAGAAATGGCCCAAAAACTCTTAGAGCACCTCAACAAAATAGACCCTGAAATCAAGGGTGTTGTTTTTTTCCATGGGGAAAGTTTGAAATCTCTCGAAATAGGTCAAAAAGAATTAATACCTTTTGAGCAAAGTCAGCTTCCTCCCCACCAGCGTTTTACTCTTTATGATCATAAACATGCATTTGGATTGGATGTTAAGCAGTTTTCGCAAGCTAAAGGATTGGCGACTTTTGCAAAGCATAACACAAAAGATGATATTTTACAGGGAGTAGGTCGTATGCGTGAGTTATTGCAAGAGCAGAGTATTGCTTTTGTAACTTCACAAGATGTTTTAGAAGCTATTCACACTAAGCCCGCACAATTTTCCTTTAATGATCTACGTAATTTAGGTATTAAAAACCAAGCCGAGCTAGAAGCTGATGACCTTCAAAGGTCTATCAAGCAACAAATGCGCAATGAAATTCGCTCAGTATTAATGAAAAAGCTTATTTTTGCTAAGTCGGAAAAACAAGCCATCAACCTTTTCAAAGACTTTTCTTCCATTCTTCTAGAAAAAATCGAACTTGATGCCTTTAATCTTTATGGGGGCATCACACAGAAAAGAACGGATCGTGAAGAATTGATTCTCTATCGAGATGGGCTTCTCGTCGAGCTTGCCAAACTCACTAAGCTCAAGAAATCTGAAAAAGAAGCTATTAGAAAAAAATTACTAAATTATAATTCTTTAATTCAGGAAAAAGAAAAATTCTTATCCCCCAAGAAAAAACGCCATTTAGTAAGCATTGGTGTAGAAGCTGAAATTCAACAACAAGTTGAAACCAAGACTGAAGTAAACCGTGAAATTCATACGACTGATCTAAAAGATTTACAGAATTTAAAGCCGACTCCATGGCCGAGCGATCTCAATCTGTTTGAAGACCAGTGGGTACAGCCCACTTCAACACAAGTGCTTAGAATAAAACAAATCATAAGGCGTTTGATTAGGCTTCCAGAGACATTTGGCAAGTTCATATTTAAACCTTTTCTAACGAGAACGAGAAATCCAATTTTTGCTTTCATGACAGGGCTTTCAGTTGGATATATTGGGCTTGTCTCAATTCCGATTTTTGCGGCTTTGGGAGCGGTTTCTTTAGGAGCCATAGTTGGAGATGGTGTTTTTGCACTGATAGGTAAAGTAACTAAATTTAATCAATCCTGCCGTATGTATTTAGGAAGCACTGTAGTCAAAATGGCGAAAGACCGCAAAATCTCAGCTTTCCATAAGTTTTTCCAAAATAATCCTCAGACTGCTTTGATTATGACAAATAATTTTATTGCTTTAAAGCCGCAAGGTTTAGGCCATCTTCCCGTGGCGCCTTTAGGTAAAGAGCAGAAGCCTTTGTATGAAGTTTTAGTGATTGAAGATGAACTACCCAATGGCAAAAAGAAATTGACTGTGATAATGGGAGATCAGTCGACAGATGCTTACTTTTGGCGTCAGAAGCTTGAAAAAGATGCTTTAAATACTTCTGTAGAAAATGCAGATAAACGCAAAAGAAAAATTTGCCTCTACGATTTAAATATTGGAATTGTACAGAACGGAAAAAATGCTTTTGATGAGCAAGTTTTAAAAGATAACCCGCTCTTTCAAGAATTGATCGTTAAAGCAAAAATATACAATGCAGATGTGACTTACACGGATAAAGAAGAAATCGCTTTAAAAAGGCTTGTTAAGAATCCTAAAGTTAAAAATAAATTGCGTCAATTTTTTAATAAAGCTTTGACCTGGCACAATGCAAAAAGGATGCGGTTTCAAGATAGTCCAATTGATATTATCTTAAGTGAAAATATGGCAGTCCCTGCAGCTTAATGCTTGCGGTTCTGTGAGTCGTTATTTTGGGATGATGTGGAACGTTTTAACGGCTTTATTTAAATTTTGAGCTGATTGACAGAGACGTTCAATTTCGCGATAAAGTTGATGGGCGGAATCTGTGATCTGACCAGCGTCTTGGCTAAGCTCGATCACAGATGTTTCAATTTGCAAAGCGCTTTTAGCTTGGCTTTGCATGCCTTGATTAGCCTCTTCGAAGCGCCCAATTTGATGCTGTGTTTGAGAGATAAGACTTTTCAACTGTTCATTGATCCCATTGGTATGGATGACTTGGCCTTCGATTCCTAAAGCGAAATTTTTAACGCGCGAAACTATAGTGGAGACTGTAGGAAAAAGATCATTCACACCTTGTTCTATATATAAAGTCGCATGCGCTGTTTGATCGGCGAGCTCTCGTATTTTATTAGCCACAATTAAAAACCCAGCAGCTTGAATCCCTCTTCGATTTGAAATGAGGGCAGCATTTAGCGAAAGTAAATTGGCTTGATCCACCATTTCAACTATCGTGCGAATCACATGTTGGACTTTGACCACCTTTTCTTCCAGCGAAGAAAGGGTCATTACAATTTTACTCGACCCTTCCATGATTTGCTGCATGAGGTTTTCCATTTCACTTAAACCTTCAAGTCCTGCTTCAGCTAAACTTGCAGTCACCGAGGCGGCATAATTGACTTCAGGCAGAGTATAAGCAAATTCTCGCACATTTCTAGAGATCCTTTTGACATTGTTCTTTACCTGAGAAATTGTTCGTTCTTCAAGGATGACTGTCGTTCCCAGTTGTTTGGCCGTATCTAAGATTTTCAAACTGGTATCAAAGACATTATTAGTAATCATATCGACTTGACTTAGCAGGTTTGTATAAAAATCTGCCATTTTATTGAAAGCAAGCGACATTTGGGCCACTTCATCATTTGAGGTGATTTTTACGCGTGCTCCCAAATTTCCTTTAGCAAGTTCATGAGCGGCTTTTTCTAATTCTGCAAGAGGTTGACGAATTACTCTGGTGACATAAAATAAGAGCACAAATAGGGTGCCCAAGATAACTGAAAGACTTGCAATTCTTTCACGTGTTTTAAATGTGTTGTATTGAGCGTTAAATAATTTTTTTAATTGGTTCGTGCCTTCTTGATTGAGAATACTGCTAACAGCAAGGACTTCTTCGGCAGCTTGGAATTCTGCCGTAAGATCTTTCTTATTCAAAGAGCGCAACTGAAAGTCAACAATCTCAATAAAATGCTCCACATACTGATCAAAATTTTCCAATCGCACAAATAACGACGAACTTTCAACTGAATTTAATAAAAAAGGATTTTCTTGAATGGCTTTGGTAATGCCTTGTGTCACATCTTTCGCATTTATTTTTAATTTTTCCAAAAAAACTTGCACACTTGCTCGATTAATTGGGTTGCTAGAGCTTGGAAAATTGAGGGCACTTTCCTCTATAATTTTAAAGAGAAGATACTGGGTATCGAGTAAATGCACTAAAACAGCTTCGATAAAGCGATGTGTTCCGCTATCAAAATTAAGAAGCAAGTGTGAATTTTTTTGGTTTTTGGCAATTAGATGTTGCATGGTTTTTAATAATTCATGATTTAAATTCTCTTGATCATCCGTTTGCTCACTGAACTGCTTCCAGATTGTGAGGTAAGTCTCAAATAATTTAAGTAACTCGTTATGATTTTCATTTCGAAGAAGAAGGCCGATTTGTGCAATACTTTGGTCGACTTCTTTGGATAATGATGAGTCAAGTTTCTTTTTTCTCTTGAGCAGAAGAAGGCTTGCGCGCATGTTTTGTTCGTATAAATACGTTAATTCTTGGTGGAGATTTAATCCCTGCATTTGCAGCTTAATCGTTCTAATAAATTGATCTTGGGAAATTTTGAGCATAGCAGCCAGGATTATCGCTGAAATTGCCGCAGAAAAAATAACAAATTTGATTTTTCCAGAATAACTAAATTTGGCAAAAAAAATGCTTAAGAGGTTCCTTAAAGAAGAAATCATTAGGTTGTTTTTATTTTAAAATTTTTCATTAAATCTTTTAAGTTCACTGCCGATTCGTTTAAAGTATCGATGGTGTTTTGTAAATCTTGAATCGCATGAGTATTTTCTTTAGATAAAACACTGACGTCAATAATAGACACCATAATTTTTTCGGCATCATTTGCTTGTTCTTCCATGACTGTTGCGAACATGCGAAATTGTTTTGTCTGATTTGTCACTTGATTAGTAATTTCACTCAACTGTTGACTGACACTTGTTAAGCGAATTCCGCTTGATTTAATTTCATTTAAGTAATTCTCAACTTTTTGAGCTGCTAAACGTGCATTGATAGAAACCTCAGAAACAATCTCTTGCATCTCATTGGTTGATGCGGAGGATTTAGCTGCGAAAAGTTCAATATTCTGTGTGATCTCTCGGAAAATCTTGGAGTTTGGAATCGATTCGATAGCTGCATTTAAAGAGAGTAAGTGAGTTTGTTCAGCTAATTGGGCCATAAAATTCATTAAATCTCGAATAGTCTTAACCTGTTGATCAACATTTTGCAGTTGCTCGACAATGTTTGTTGAAACTTCTGCCAATTTTGCCATTTCTTCCTGCACATGCGAAAGCCCTGCCGTGGCTTTATCAGCGATTTCAAAAGCTGAAGCAAAGCCTGTCATTTTGTCAGAAATTGAACGTGCGCTAAAGGCAATTTCCTTCGCATTGTTCGCTATACTTTGAGAACTATCTTCTTGATGCATTAAAGCTTCAGCTTGCTGGTTAATTGCAACCCTGGTCTGTAAAGAAGACTCCTGGACAAGTTGCGAAAGGGCTGCCAAATTTTCTATGAAGATTCTCATTTTATTGGCCATAAACTCAAACGCCCGACCAATTCTCCCAAACTCATCCCGATCATTGAAATAAGGGCTAGGGGAGAAATGACCTCGACCTAGAGCTTCAATATGTGAAAGTAGGGCTAAGAGGTGACTGCTTAAAATCCTGAGGAAAACGAAAGTAAGGATGATCAGCGTTGAAGTTCCTATGAGCAAGAGTGTAAAGTACTTTTGCCTTAAAAATTGAGTTCTATAGAAATTCAAAATCTGTTGTGAATTATCAATAAATAGCAGTCTTGTCAGTTCATTTGCATTCAGGCTTTCGAAAATCAAATTTGAAAAATTAAGGGAAGTGAAGGGATCAGAAAGATTTCCTGTTTTGCTATTGTCCATAAAATCTAACAAACTTTCGACAACCTGATTGTAGTTCAATAAACTGTTGATAGCGTTTTCAGAAGGAAAAGGGATTTCATTCCCAGAAGCTTCGAGCGAGTCCTGCATCCCTTCAATCATAGCTGCAAGATTAGATTTAAAAAAACCAACCTGAAGTAAAAGTTCCGAAACAGTTTTTTCAGTCTCTAAAGTGTCTTTTTGCAGACTTTCGCTCACTGAAAAAAGCTTAGAAATAATGAATTGAGCCTCTGGCAAAATATTTAAAGTTAAGTTTGTCAATTCCTGCAGAATGACGGTTGAGTTTAGAAATAATTCATAGGAATACCCTAATTTTTTGAGCTGGCGATGCAACTCTTCTGCAACCTCTTGATGGGATTGGATGATTTCCTGCAATGACATGGGCTTAGGTGCATGTAAAAGTGCATTCCATTTTAAAATGAAGGGTTTAATTTCAAGAGGTTCAGCCTTAGAAATTGAGAATCCTGTGGTAAATGGAGACTCAGTGCCTGTTGGAAGAGAAATATCAAGCTGTTGCAGCCTTTTGATATGTTGGAAAATGTTATTTTCCAAATTTTCTATTAACTTACTTTGTTGGGTACTCAAACGATTTTGCGTGAGTGAAACAATTTCATGTTTTAAAACTTCATTGAGAAGAGTGCCTAATGTAATTTGCAAAATATTGCCAGTCGTTCGGATCGTCGTTCTTTTCAACAGGAAATTTTGAGTTTCAAGCAGCCAATAAGTAGGTAAGGGAACCACCAGAAAAAATATAATGGCAAAAAGAATAAAACGTTGACGATAGGAAAATCGACCCTGAAAATGATTAAATGAAGAGCTGAGTTTTGAAAACATAATTTCATCCTAGTGATAGAGAGAAGTGCAGAATTTACAGTCTACCCACTCTTAGTTCTCCTGTTTAGCTGGAAACTAGGGGATGGTCAACTTTTTTTACCGCTGCTCAGTAGTTTACTTAATTCTTGACAGATACAAGGGATGCCCCCATCCTAATATAATATCCTTGTTCAAACTTTCTCAGATTCAGCTTGAACAAGTATATAACTTGAGACCCAAGAATTTTCCTTGGGTAAATTCAATGAACTAGTTAATCCGTTAAATGCAATGCAAGTTGCCAGAAGGAAAGTGATTGTGTTAAATTATAATAGCTTTATTCCCTATGCCCGTCAGTCTATTGATTCTACTGATATTGAAGAAGTCACTAAAGCTCTCACAGGCCATTTTATCACGCGCGGACCTTACGTTAAAGCTTTCGAAAATGCTATTGCAGAATATTGTGGGGCCAAATTTGCGGTTTCTTTTAATAGCGGTACTAGTGCCTTAGTTGCGGCATGCCATGTGGGCAAACTCTCTCAAAATGATCGTTTTCTAACGACTCCTAATTCTTTTGTGGCGAGTACAGGGGCTGCCTTTTTAAAAGGTACAATTCCCACTTTTTTAGATATTGTTCGCTGTAGTGGAAACATAGATCTTCACCAACTTGAAGCGAATATTAATCTGCCTCTTTCTAGAGGCCGTAATGTTGTTCTCCCTGTTCATTTTGCTGGAATTCCTGTCGATATGGAAGCGGTTGACCAAATGATCTGTAATCCGGATACATTTGTGATAGAAGATGCTGCGCATGCCTTAGGAGCTTCTTATCCCACAGGTCAAAAGGTAGGTTCTTGCGCATGGAGCAACCTAACAGTTTTGAGCTTTCATCCTGCGAAAAATTTAACTACCGGCGAAGGAGGAATGGTATTAACTAACGATGAGGAGCTTTATCAGGATTTATGCTGCTTTCGCAATAATGGGATCCAAAAAACAGAGGAAATGACTGTAACTCAAGGCCCTTGGTACTATGAAGTTCAGGAGATAACCGGAAATTATCACATGACTGAGTTGCAAGCAGCCTTGGGATTCAGTCAACTGAAACGACTGGATGCATTTGTCGCTAAACGGCAAGCTTTAGTTTCCCTTTATCGAGAACTTTTAGAAAATATTCCCCATTTGTCTTTATTTTCCCGAAAACACGATGCTTATAGTGCCTACCATCTTTTAGTTGTACAAATTGATTTTGCAGCTTATCGCACGACACGTGCGCAAGTAATGCAGTTGCTGGAAGCGGAAGGCATTGGCTCTCAGGTACACTATATTCCGATTTATAGACATCCGGTATTTAAAAACAATATTGCAGAGATTTCAGATTATTTTCCTGAAATGGAAATCTATTATAATCAAGCTCTTAGCTTGCCTCTCTTTGTTGATCTTACACCGGAACAAGTTCAAAAAGTGTGTGCGTGTTTAAAGAAAATTTTAGCCGTAAGCTAAAATTAAGGCTTTTGCAGTATTTGAAATAACCACGTTGGGTTCATTTTCCAAAATATGAACGAGTTTGAGCCCTTCTTCCTTTTTCCCGAGCATAAATAAGGCTTTAGCTACATTTAAAAGTGTTGGCGCATGATCGCCCTCAATTTTTAAAGCTCGATCAAAACATTTCAAAGCCTTTACGGGGTTGTTTAACTGCAGATACAAACCACCTAATGTTTGAGCATCGTAGGCACTATCAGGGTCTAAAACCATCAAAGCTTCAAAAAAAGTGAGTGCAATCTCATACTTTCCTTGTCTTAAATAAGCATATCCTGCCATTCGTACATCATCAAGCTGATCTTCGCCCCAACCTATGGCTTGCGCCCAGTGAATCTTGCCCATTTATTATCCTTGTAAGAACTGTCCAATTCGCCCAATTATGAAGCCTAGCCAATCGTTTATCTTATTAATCTGTTTAAAGCAATTTTTAATGGCTACTTTTTCTTGTTCTTCCTCGGGTGTTTCACAGATAATAGCGGCCAAAGCTGATTCCGATTCCTCTTGTTCTTGATCTGAACCGAGTGTTGGAATAATCCGATAAAATGCAAAAGGGGAGCGGCGCAGATCTCGAAGTTTACGAGGAGGATAGAAATAAGCCCAAGGAGCGTGAAGGGGAACAATACCCAAAAGGATGTCTAGCTCAGTCATCCTGGGATAAATATCCACTAGTTGTGTTTGCGGAGGAATACTCGCAGCCGATTTAAAGCTGAGCTGCTGGTCGATTTGTTCCAGCATCTTAGTGCGAATTGCGTATAAATTGTAAACGCTAAGATCCAGTTGATCAATTGTGGATGCCATATGTCACCTCTTATATTCAAATAAAAGCATTACTTTTGTATCTGAATAATTATTAAATACCCTCTTACTGCATCTATTAGTTTAACACTGAAATATTTTCTTGTAAAATTGATTCACTTTGCAAGAAGAAATGGTCGTTTTTTAATCAATGAAGCAGTGTGTGGGAGGAAATCGCTGTCTGAATGAGCTATTGCGCGAATGCCTTAATTCTGATAGACTTTCACTCACTATGACAGAGAAAAAACCAGAAAAAGACCATCAACCCGTTTTGTTAAACGAGGTGATCCACTATTTTGAACCCTGCAAATTACGTTTGTTAGTAGATGGTACCACCGGCGCCGGTGGACATGCGGCAGCGTTGCTTCAAGCCCATCCCGAAATTGAAAGATTTATTGCGATTGATCAAGATCCTTTAGCCTTAAAGATAGCGGCCGAAGTTTTAAGCCCATGGAAAGATAAAATTACTTTTATTCCAGGCAATTTCGAGAATCTGGATCAATATCTTGACCAGCTAGGAATTTCAAAAATAGATGGCATGCTGCTCGATTTGGGTGTTTCATCCATGCAGTTAGACATTTCTGAGAAAGGATTTAGTTTTTTGCGCGACGGGCCGCTCGACATGCGGATGGATCCTGAAAACCCAATCACCGCAGCGATTATTGTTAACACGTACTCCCAAAAAGAATTGGAACGCATTTTTCGGGAATATGGCGAAGAAAAACAGTGGAAAAGTGCGGCCCGCAGAATCCTTCAAGCTCGGAATGAAGGCCCGATCCTGACCACACATCAATTAGTTGAAGTCCTGCGCCCTGTCTTACGGGTTAAGCCAGGAAAATGGATCAATCCGTGCACGTTAATTTTTCAAGCTTTGAGAATCAGTGTAAATCGAGAGCTCGAAGTGATTGAAAAAGGAGTGCCAAAAGCCATTCAACGGCTAAATAGCGGCGGGCGGCTCGGTGTCATCAGCTTCCACAGTTTAGAAGATCGCATTGTCAAAAATCTGTTCCGCGATGCCGCAAGCGATAAATGGGAAACGCAAGGGCTAGCCGGACTATTTCGAGATAAGGAACCAGAAGTCATCTTATTAACAAGAAAACCTGCGATAGGCACATCATCAGAAGTCGCCTCCAATGCGCGAAGCCGAAGTGCTAAACTACGCTTTATTGAAAAAAAATGAAAACATCGATTCATAAACCCAAAAGCTTTTTCTTTCAAATCGTTTTATGTATTTCTTGCGCAGCATTCACTTTATATGGTTTAATTGAAAAACAAAATGAACTAACCGAACTACGTCTTGCTATTCCGGTGTTAAAAAAAGAGGTTGAAAGAATCGATAAAGACAATATACGTTTGAGTTATGAAATCGATTGCTTTGAAAGCCCTATTCATCTTATGGAATTACAAAAAAAACCTGAATTTGGTCAACTTCATTACCCCTATCAAAATGACATTGTCATCCTCCCAGAACCTCCTTTTCTAAATGAATAATTTTTAGCTTTTATAGCCTCGTTTTCGAGCGCTGTTTTTAATTGCGCGTGGAGATCTTTACCATTGCTTTTTTTCTTAACCATCTGATAGCATAATTCCTTTAGTCAAAAAGGAAGGAGTAACCTTATACAATGAGTAATAAATTTAAACGTGCGTTGGAAGAAAGTAATATCGTAGATGATGTTATGTTTGACGAGAAAGACGCGCAAGCATTCAAGGCCATGCTAGATCAGAGAGGGGCAGATGTTTCTATCGATGAACCCGCTGCAATGATTCCTGGGACTGTTTTAAAGGGACGAATCGTTGAGATTACAAAAGATCATGTTGTTGTAGATGTTGGCCTTAAGTCTGAAGGGCTTGTTCCAATGGAAGAATTTTCAGATCCTTCGCAAATTGTATTGAATGGAGAAGTCGAAGTCTTACTTGATCAAGCTGAAGACGACAATGGGCAGATAGTCCTTTCCAGAGAAAAAGCAGAGCGCTTACGCCAATGGGAATACATTCTCCAGCATTGTGAAGAAGGTTCGATCGTCAAAGGACGCGTGCTTCGCAAAGTTAAAGGCGGCTTAATGGTCGATATTGGGATGGAGGCATTCTTGCCTGGTTCTCAAATAGACAACAAACGTATTAAGAATTTAGACGACTACCTCGACAAAACATACGAATTCAAAATTCTTAAAATCAATATCGAAAGAAAGAACGTTGTTGTTTCTCGCAGAGAACTTCTCGAAGCAGAACGCGTTTCTAAGAAAGCTGAAGTCCTAGAGAGAATCCAAGAAGGCGATATCCGTGAAGGCAGCGTCAAAAACATCACTGATTTCGGGGTATTCCTTGATTTAGATGGTATTGACGGGCTTCTCCACATCACTGATATGACTTGGAAGAGAATCAAGCACCCATCCGAAATGGTTCAACTAGGCGATAAATTAAAAGTTAAAATCTTAAGCATTGACAAAGAAAAAGGTCGCGTTGCTCTAGGTCTTAAACAAAAAGAGCCTAATCCTTGGGATCAAATCGAACAGAAATATCCTCCAGGAACACGTGTAAAAGGGAAAATTGTCAACTTGCTTCCTTACGGAGCATTTATTGAAATTGAGCCGGGCATCGAAGGCCTTATCCACGTTTCCGAAATGTCATGGGTAAAAAATGTCACCGATCCTAGCGATGTTGTTAAAAAAGGCGATGATGTCGAAGCTGTCGTTCTCTCTGTTCAAAAAGACGAGGGAAAAATTTCTCTAGGAATTAAACAGACTGAGCACAACCCTTGGGACGACGTCCAAAACAAATACCAAGTCGGCAAAAATGTCAAAGCTGAAATCAAAAGCTTAACGAATTACGGCGCATTTGTAGAACTAGAACCAGGTGTCGAAGGTTTAATTCACATCTCAGACCTTAGCTGGATCAAAAAAGTTTCTCATCCATCCGAAGTCCTTCGCAAAGGCGACGTCGTAGATGCCGTGATTCTTTCTGTTGACAAAGACAGTAAGAAAATCACACTGGGTGTTAAGCAATTAAGTGATAATCCATGGGAAAGCATCGAAAAAACAATGCCGGTAGGCGCCCTTGTAAAAGGTGTTGTGAGCAAGATCACCGCATTTGGCGCGTTCGTAGAGCTGGAAAGCGGCATCGAAGGATTGATTCATGTAACCGAATTATCTGATAAAGCTTTTGGAAAAGTCGAAGACGTTGTTGCAAAAGGGGATGAAGTGACTGCTAAGGTCATTAAACTCGATCCTGAATACAAAAAGATTGCACTCTCAATCAAAGAGTATTTGATCGATCAGAACCAAACTAACGACGATGACATTGTAGTCGCCCCATCAAAACGCAAAAAGAAAGACCAAAGCGAAGATGAAAAGGGACGCAGTCATAAAGAAGACGAAAGCGAGAGCGAAGATTCAGACCAATCTGAAGATTCTTAAATTTTACGCGAGCACCTCTTAAACAGTGGTTTAAGAGGTGCTATATTAAATGACCAAATGAATATTCTAGGCATCAACACATCTGTTAAACCGAAAATCGATCGCGATTCCTACGCCAGTCAGATGTTTTGTTCAAATGGACTCATCGGATCACAACAATAGATGCTAACCAAAAATAACCAATAATTCAGTGGTAGACTGATCGTGTTAAGCAAACATACCACAGACGGTAAGAGGCAAAAATCATGAATAAAGATCTCATCGCAATCTTTGAGTATTTAGAGCGTGAAAAAGGGATTAAGCGCAATATTGTTGTCGCTGCTATTGAAGAATCTTTACGCGCTGCAGCGAAGAAAAGTATTAGCGGAGCTTCTAACGTTACAGTGACCATCAATCCCAAGACGGGACATATAGACGTCTATTGTGAAAAGGAAATTGTAGAAGAAGTCGAAGTAGACGCTCAAGAAATTAATTTAAAAGATGCCCGCGAAATCGATCCAGACTGCCAATTAGGGCAATTTATCGACGTCGTAGCAACTCCGAAGGATTTCGGCCGCATCGCCGCGCAAAAAGCACGCCAGATCATTACGCAAAAATTGCGAAATGCAGAGCGAGATGTAATTTATGAAGAATATCGGCATCGCACCAATGAACTAATCTCCGGAACCGTTAAGCGCTTTGTGCGCGGTTCTAACATGGTGATTGATCTTGGCAAAGTAGAAGCGATTATGCCCACCAAGCATTATCCTAAAACCGAAAAATACCACGTCGGCGAAAAAGTTCTCGCCTTGCTTTATCAAGTAAATGAAACTGAAAACGGCGGCGCTGAAGTCATTCTTTCTCGCAGCCATCCAGAATTCGTTAAACAATTGATGATGCAAGAAGTTCCTGAATTAAATGATGGCATTGTCATCATTGATAAAATTGTCCGTGAAGCTGGCTATCGCACCAAATTAACAGTGCGCTCGACAGACTCTAAAATTGATCCTGTCGGATCATGTGTTGGAATGCGCGGAATCCGCGTGAAGAACGTTGTCAGGGAATTGAACAATGAGAAAATTGACATTATTCCTTTTTCTCAAGATCCCGTTGAACTTCTTCAAAATGCGCTAGATCCAATAGAAATTCGCAAAGTAAATGTCAGCGAAGACGAAAAAACAATTTCGATTGTTGTTGATGATGCAGATTTTGCTGCTGTCATCGGCAAAAAAGGAATGAATGCTCGTCTAAATAGTCAGCTAATTGGTTACGAATTAGAAGTTCAGCGAATGGCTGAATATAACCATGCAATGGCTCTCGAGAGAACTGAGCTTACTACCTCCAATGAACCTTGGTTAGACAAGCCTTTAAAAGGTATAGAGGGAGTTAACACTCTCATTTTTGAACATTTGATTGCTGAGGGCTACGCCACTCCGCGATCCATTCTTACTGCGACGCCGGAAAAATTAGCCGGGGTGCCTGGAATCAGCATTGAGTTCGCAGATAAGATACTAGAACAAATACGTAAACAAAGGACATGAGGCCTTGGCAAAAAACCTTAAGCTAACTATTAAAAACACCCAGATCGCAAAAGCTATCAATTTGGGAGCTGTCAAGAGCAAGCTGGCATCGAAAAAAAACACACCGGAAGCGCAAGATCAGCTAGAAGAAGCAAAATCTGTACCAAAAACTTCTAAGAAATTAGAAGAAGAGGTAAAAACTACTAAAGAAGATGCGCCGCGCATAAGAGCTCGCTCGAAATCTGTTTTTGGTGATGGAAAAGGAAGCGTAGAGGCAAGCCCCCAACGTTCAGGAGAAGAAGAAAGCACCGAGACAACTTCACATGACGAAAGTAGTGAAGAAGTAGGAGCATTTAAAGAAAAGCCAGTTCGACTCAAAACAAGTGAAGAACTTCGTAATGAGCTTTTTAAAGATGATGATGAACTCCCTCCATTAGTTGAAGTGGAAACCCCAGTGGTTGTAAAAGAAGAATCAGTAGAGACTCGCAAAGAAGTTGAAGCAGCACCTGTTCTTTCAATTGAAGAAGTTGAAAAAAAACCATCTGCACCTGAAGCTATCCAAGCATCTGCTCCAGAAGTAAAAAGTTCACCCGCTCCAATCGTAGCTCCTCTACGTGAAAAATTAGGCCCTACCGGCCGGCACGTGAAAGATCTGCTTCCCGCACGCCCACCAGTTACACCACCCAAAAGTGTTGAAGCTGATGCAGCCAAAGGTGGAGAAAAAGAAACTGAAGAAAGCAAAAATAGAGCCAAACTTAAAGCCAAAAAGGGTCCAGAAGTTGCCCCAGTGGCAGATAAAGTAGAAGACCCGGCAAAGAAAGGTCCTAAATTTAAAGATTTCCGCGATGTAAAACCCGTGAAACGCACTTCCAGCATGCGCTCTTTCGATTCCCGCGACCGTCAAGGACTGCGCGAAGGAGATGAAGACCAAAGTTGGAGAAGACGTAAAGGCAAGCAACATCGCCCCATGGAAGAAACCTCGATTCGGCCAACCTCTCTTTCAATTCGTTTGCCAATTTCTCTAAAAGAATTAGCAAGTGAAATGAAATTAAAGGCTTCGCAGCTGATTGCTAAAATCTTTTTGCAAGGTGTTGTAGTCACAATTAACGATGTTTTAGAAGACGAGACTGTCGTGCAGCTTTTAGGCTCAGAGTTTGGCTGTGAAATCTCTATTGATACGACTGAAGAACAAAGAATTCGTATTACTGACAAAAGCATTAAACAAGAAATTGAAGCCTCAGATCCAAGTCTGCTAGTAACCAGAGCCCCTGTAGTTGCGTTTATGGGTCACGTCGATCATGGCAAAACAAGCCTTATCGATGCTATCCGCAAAAGTAATCGCGTCGCTGGTGAAGCAGGAGCTATTACACAGCACATTGGAGCTTTCCGTTGCCAGACTGCAGTCGGAAATTTAACTATTCTAGATACTCCAGGTCACGAAGCCTTTTCAGCAATGAGAGCTCGTGGGGCGGACGTCACAGATATTGTAGTGCTTGTAATTGCAGGCGATGAAGGAATGCGTCAGCAAACTGTTGAAGCTTTGCAGCAAGCTAAAGAAGCCAAAGTCACGATTATTGTCGCTCTAAATAAATGCGACAAACCCAGCTTCAACGCCGAAAATGTCTACAGACAGCTTTCTGAGCATGAACTTTTACCAGAAGCTTGGGGCGGACAAACCATTACGGTTAACTGCTCAGCCACGACAGGTGAAGGGATTGTAACTTTATTAGAAATGCTTGCATTGCAAACAGAAGTCCTAGAACTTAAAGCTAACCCCACCGCCCGCGCGAGAGGTACAGTCCTTGAATCTGAAATGCATAAAGGCATGGGATCCAAAGCAACTATTCTCGTTCAGAACGGAACCTTGCGCAAAGGCGATGCCCTTGTATTTGATCAACTTTGGGGTCGCGTCAAAACAATTCAAGATGAGTTCGGACAAGAGCTCGATAGGGTCGGCCCTTCACAACCCGCTGAGATTTCCGGTCTCTCTGGTTTACCTGAGGCTGGTCAAGAATTTATCGTTGTAAGCAGTGAGAAAGAAGCGCGAAGCATCGCAGATGCTCGTATGCTTGGAATTCGCCAAGTCAATTTCCAGAAAACGAAAAAAGCTACTGTGGAAAATCTCTTCCAACAAGCTGCAGAAACTGCTAAGAAAACCCTGAATGTTGTTTTAAGAGCAGACGTTCAAGGATCATTAGAAGCGATTAAAGTCGCATTTGAAAAAATTAAATCGACCAAGGCCGAATTGATCGTGATTTCAGCTGGTGTAGGTGAAGTGGCTGAATCGGATATTCAACTTGCCGCTGCTTCTAAAGCAGTTGTAGTTGGCTTCCATACAAAAATCGAAAGCCATGCAGATATCTTAGTCAAACAGTTGGGTGTTCAAGTACGTCTCCACGATATTATTTATCATGCGATCGATGATGTAAAAGTTCTAATGGCTGCTCTCTTGGACAAAATTCCAATTGAAACAGAAAAAGGAAAAGCTGAAGTTAAAGCAACCTTTAAATCTTCTCAATTTGGAATTGTCGCTGGTTGTTATGTGATAGAAGGAAGTATTCGACGCAATGACTTAATTCGTGTAAAAAGAAATGGAGTTCAGGTATGGCAAGGGCCAATGACTTCTCTAAAACGGATTAAAGATGACGTCCGTGAA